>Ga0335081_10000015_pt1 | contig 369498 bp, 348 predicted proteins | sample Lox_Sample_35_FD_206713 | JGI IMG/M metagenome (GOLD analysis project Ga0335081, IMG submission 206713) | Soil microbial communities from Loxahatchee National Wildlife Refuge, Florida, United States - Lox_Sample_3.5 | ecosystem: Environmental > Terrestrial > Soil > Wetlands | place: USA... | reverse complement strand
CCGCAAACAGCCAGATCACGGCGCCGACGATGATGATTCCGGTCAGCATGTCGATGGTGACGGCATAGCGGTAGATGTTGAAGCCGACCGCCCAGCAGACATACGACACGACCGCGAAGATGAGAACAAAACCGAGGTCATGGGTCGGCGCGGCGGCGCGGCTCGTTCGCTGGCCGGCCATCCGTTCGACTGCAAATTTCAGCCAAAGCGCAGCGATCGCCAGATAGGCCATGGCCCCGCGCCAGTCGCGGAACGGCAATTCGGTCACGAGATTCTCGTTGGTCTGCGCCCATAAGAATGGATTTGCCGCCAACTGCCAGAGATTGCGCAACATGAACGGCGTGTGCGAAAGCGTCGCGGGCTCGTAATACGGTGATTGAAAGAATTGGTTGAAGAGTGGAAACACCGGGTTTCGGAAATCCCGCCAGAGCACGAACATATGGTGGCCGGCCGCTACAAGAACCCCGACCACGCCCGCTATGCCGAATGCAAAGAAGCTCGCGAGTGACCGGTGCCGCCGCGCGGCCATCGTCGTCATGACAAGCAACCCGGGGACAAAAATCACCGCGGTGTATTTCAATCCAACGCCAAGGCCAGCCAGCAAGCCTGCCCATGCGAAGCCCCGCCAGACAGCGCGGCCGTTTGCCGGCGCGGCAGCCTTCAGAATGGCCAGCAACGCGGCAAGCACGAATATCGAATCGATGAGGTCGTTCGTCGTCGTGCCCAGAAGCGAAACGAAGCCCGCGCCTGCGGCACCGATCGCCATGGCCACGGTGCCGAGCGTCCAACGTTCCCAGGACTGCAGCGGTCGAAAGACGTGAAGCGCAATGGCAAGAATCAGCGCGACATTGATGCCGTGCACAGCGCCCATGATGAACGCGATGACGCGCGGAAATTCGTTCAGCGGCGAGGCGATCAATGCGTAGAACAGCAAATCCGCGGTCGGATTGAAGAAGCCCTGATACTGCGCAGGGCCGATGTCGTAGAGATAGCGGCCGTGCAGATAGGCCCATGGTGCGTAGAGGTGATAAAACCGCAGGTCCCAATTGTTATCGGGGCCAAGGCTGATCGACAGCAAACCGGCCGCACAGCAAAGCTCAAGGGGGAGCGCCAGCGGCCATGCCGCGAAGCGCGCGATGAGTCCGGGTCTGTTGTTTTCGTTTGACGCGCCGACTGGTGGCTGCTGACCCGTCATTTTGGTTGGTTCGCGGGCGGAACTCCGGTTCAACCGCGAAAATGTTTCGACAGTTTGAGCCCCTGGCCCTGGTAATTCGAGGTCTTGGTCTGGCCGTAGAGAATGTCCGGCACCTCGGTCAGCCTTTCGTAGTCGAGGCGGCCCACAGCTTGGCCGTGTTCGAGCACGAACGGCACTTCGTGGCTGCGCACTTCGAGCACGGCGCGCGCGCCGGGACGACCGTGCTCGGTGTAGCCAAATCCGGGATCGAAAAAGCCGGCGTAGTGCACGCGGAATTCGCCCATCATGGGATCGATTGGCACCATCTCGGCCGCCAGATCGGGCGGGATATGCACGCGCTCGCGCGAGGCGAGGATGTAGAATTGATGCGGATCGAGCACCAATTTCCTGTCGGCGCGCACGCGTACCGGTTCCCAGAAATCTTGCCAGTCATAGATTGCGACCTCATCGACATCGACCACGCCACTAAAGCGTTGTGCGCGAAATCCGATGAGGTCGTTGTCTCTCGCGCCTTGCAGGTCGACACTCAGAATAAGCCCGTTGCGCAATTGGATGTCGTCATCGACCAATGGCTGTTTCTGGTGCAGCTTCAGCAGATCCTGGTCGGTGAGGCTGAATTTCTTGTTCTCGCTCTGCGATGGGTGCCGGCGGCGAAAGCGCATCTGGTTGAGCCGCGAGCCCTTGCGCACCCGGATCGAAAAGCTGCAGGGCGAAATCTCGGCATAGATCGGCCCCTCATATTTGCCGTGCACACCGTCGAACACGTCGCTGCGGTCGGCGATCAGGCGCGTGAAGATATCAAGCCGGCCGGTCGAGCTTTTGGGGTTGGCGAGAGCGGAGATGCTTTCAGGAAGGTTGAGATGCTCCAAAAGCTCGACGACATAGACGCAGCCCTTTTCCAGGACCGCGCCGTGCTCCAGATCGATCACGTCGTAGCTCAGCGCGTTGAGTTGGTCCTGCACCGTCTTGGAGCGGCCCGGCAGAAAGCTCGCGCGCACGCGATAGGCCTTCGCGCCGAGCCTTAAATCAACGCTAGCGGGCTGGATTTGCGACTCTTCAATATCGGGCGCGGCCTGCATCAGCTTGCGGTGAGCGATCAGCGCCTTGATGTGCTGGCGCGGGAGCAGGCCGGATTTGGTGCCGAGGTCGGCAAGGGGGCCGGTCGCCTCAAGAAACGCTCCAGTGTGGGCGGGAGGTTTCAATGTCCGTAGCGGTGTCCGTGCACTCATCATGCGGCTCGGGATGCGGCTCGGGGAGCTTTTTGGCCTCTGGGCCATTATCGGCCCTTCCTGCAATTGACGCCATTTGCATTCCATCTTATCAATATAATTATCCCGTGGTCATTTGAGCCGGCCGGCTTGCAGCCACGTAAAACAAATCGCTAAAAGGCCGGGGACGCGTGACCCCCGGCTTGGGATTGATCCCTCGGCCGGGTTTTTTGTTGGCGAAAGGAAAGCCGTCATGTCCGCGTCCGCAAACCGCAAATATCGACCCGAAACCCGCCTGGTGCAGTCCGGAATCCTGCGCTCACCGTTTGGTGAGACTTCGGAGGGGCTGTTCCTCACCCAGGGCTACGTCTACGACAATTCCGCCCAGGCCGAGGCACGCTTCAAGGGCGAAGATCCCGGCTATCAATATTCCCGTTTCGCCAATCCGACCGTGACCATGTTCGAACAGCGGATCGCCGCGTTCGAAGGCGCGGAGGCGGCGCGCGCGCTGGCCACCGGCATGGCCGCGGTCACGGCGTCGCTCCTGGGCCAGCTTAAAGCCGGCGACCATGTAGTGGCGTCAAAGGCGATGTTCGGCTCCTGCCGCTATGTGGTGGAGGAATTCCTGCCGCGCTACGGCATCTCGTCGACGCTGGTCAACGGCACCAACCTCGACGAGTGGAAGAGCGCCGTACGGCCGAACACCAAGACGTTCTTTTTCGAGACGCCGACCAACCCCGTGCTGGAAATCATCGATATCGCGGCGGTGGCCAAGATCGCGCACGCCGCCGGCGCGACGCTCGTGGTCGATAACGTGTTCTCGACGCCGCTTTGGCAAAGCCCACTGGAGCACGGCGCCGACTGCGTGGTCTATTCCGCCACCAAGCACATCGATGGACAGGGCCGCTGCCTCGGCGGGGTAGTGCTCGGTTCGGAGAAATTCATCAACGACAATATCCATACGCTGATCCGGCAAACCGGGCCGTCGATGTCACCTTTCAATGCGTGGGTGCTGCTGAAAGGATTGGAAACATTGCCCGTACGCGTGCGACGGCAAACCGACACCGCCGCCACCGTCGCGGTTGCGCTCGCCGAGCATCCCAAGATCACGCGGCTGATGTATCCGGGCCGACCGGACCACCCGCAGGCCGCGATCGCCGCAAAACAGATGCGCGGCGGCTCGACCCTGGTGGCGTTCGACATCAAGGGCGGGAAACGCGCAGCGTTCCGCTTTCAGGATGCGCTCAAGCTCGTGCGCATCTCCAACAATCTCGGGGATGCAAAAAGTCTGATCACCCATCCGGCAACCACGACGCACCAGCGACTCAGCGCGGCGCAGCGGGCGGAGATCGGGGTCACCGAGGGTCTGGTACGGCTCTCGGTCGGACTCGAGCATCCCGATGATGTGGTGGAAGACCTTCTGACGGCGCTGAAGGCGGTCTGACGGCTCAGTGGGCGGGCACGGTCGGCGCGGTCGCGGTCATGGCCGGGCGCGTCGCCGCATCGAAAATCGCACCGCCTAACAGCTTGGCGACGCAGGCATAGCTCCAGTCGTTCATGTGGAGCCCGTCGGGCGAGAGGAAGGCGCTGAACGGTATGTTCTCGGCCATGCGCCAGTGGCGCATGACGGCGAAGCGATCAAACAAATTGACATTGGCTTGGTTCGCCGCCGCCGAAATGATCTGCACCATATGTTCGGTCTCGCTCTTGTCGAGCACCTTCGGCGCGTATTGCGGATTGACCAGGATCACGTCCGCCCCGAGCTTCTTGATCCTGCTCAAGCCATTGTCGATCCTGCCGCCGACGCCATTCAGGGCTCGATCGCGCAGCACCGAATTTGTTCCAAGCTGCCAGAGCACGAGGTCGGGCTTTTCCGCCGTCACGTCCTGATCGAATTTTGCGAGCATGTCGCCCATTTCGGTGCCACCAATGCCGTGATTGATGACTTTGATCGTGCGGAGCGGAAACCGCTGCTTGAGTTCGACTGCAAGGCGGCTCGGGTAATTGGCGGCGACCGAGCTTGCACCGGCGCCGGCAGTCGAGGATGAACCGATCGCAACAATCGTAAGGGGCTCGCCGACCGCAAGTCTGCTGGCCACGCGGTTAAGCGGCCGCGCAAAATGCGAAAGGCCGGCGGGCGCGGTGCACGATATCGTCTTGGCGGGAAGCTGCGAGTGCGCGGGTACGAATGTCGCAGTTCCCGCGACCGCGGCGATCGACAGCACAGTCAAGAAACGATAGTCCTCGATCAATGCCATCATTGCGGCGCCTTGCCCTCTACCGCACCGAGACGCCCTGCATCGATGATAAGCGAGGCCAGCGCACGGCCGATGCATTCATGCACGCGCTTGGCAATGGCAATGTCCTTGGTGGCCGCGAAGAGATCGATCGCCCCCGAGTCATTCCAATTCCGCATTATCGCAAACCGGTCAAACAAAGGCACTTGGCGTTCCCTGGCGACCCACCGCAAGTTTTCAGAGTAGGCTTCGATCGCCAAAATATTCTCTGTGCGGGGATTATATTGCATGTTTACGAGAATCACGTCTACCCCCGCAGCCCTCAACTTCTCAACCCCGGCGGTGACGTTCAGCAGAAATTCCTTGGGATCAACCCCTTGCATCGCATCATAAGTGCCGGTCTGCCAGATGGCCAATACCGGCTTCTCTTCTTTCAGCACCTTATCGAATCCCTTAACCATCCTCTCCGCGGTCTGCCGCGGCTTGGCGTAGGAGACAACATCGATCGTCAACCCCGGAAGCAGGCGCCGCAACGTCGCCTCAAGCCGCGCCGGATAGGCATCAGGACTTGTCTCCGAACCGGCCAGCGTCGACGAGGTGGTGCCGAACACAACGATCTTGAGGTGGTTGGCCTTTGCCGCCGCCCAAACGCGCTGCAGCAAATTATCGCCGAATAACATGTAGCCGGGAACGGCGCAGGCGTCGACGTCAACCGGCTGCGCCTCGGCGCCGCAAACGCCCGCGATCACCATCAGAATGGCTGCGACGACCGTCCTCATACCTGCCCCCCGGCGAGGTCGGCATCCGGGGCGCGCTTGGGCGGACCGGATCCACGTTCCGATGATTTATACCATGAAATGAGCGCTGCAACTGCGATCATAATCAGGATCCCGGCGATACTGACAAGAACTTGCATGACATAGCCGTGGAAGAATTCGACCATGACGAAATGTCCGGCAAAGGACAGAAAGATTCCGAGACAGAAGACCTCGAGCGAATTCTGACCGCACAGAATCGCCGGGCGCAGGATCCGCGATTCCAATCCGGGCCATGTCTTTGGCAGAAACCTGACCGTCAGCGCCGCGAGAGCAAGAAAATGCGCAAAGCGCAGAACGTCAAGATTGGTCTTGTCGATCGGATACATCCAGTCGGCGAGCCAAAGCGGAATGTAGATGCGCAGGCGCGGAAAGTGCCACGTCATGGCGATGGAAAAAGCGAACAGCAAGTAAGCGATGGCGATCGATATCGTCACCCGCGATCGCAGGACTTTGGACAGCCGTTCCGCGCCGCCGAGCGCGCACCAGGCGCCGAACACGAACAGCAATTGCCAGGCGAGCGGATTAAAGAACCATTCGCCGGCCGGATAGGACTTCAGGTTCCACCCGAAGTGCCAGTTAAACGCGTAGAGGATGACCGACAGTCCCAACGCCGCGGTCGCGCTGCGCTGCAGCAGCCAGAGAATCGGCGGAAATAGCAGCATCAGCACGATATAGAGCGGCAGAATATCCATGTAGGAGGGTTTGAACTTGAGCAACAGCGCCTGGATGATCGTCTGGTCCGGGCGCTGCATGAAATCGAGCGCGTTGACTTCCTCGGCATAGACCGGATTGACGGAGCTCGACTGGAAGTAGGCGATCTCGGCCATGAATATGGCGAATAGAAAAATATGCGCCACATAGAGCTGCCATGCGCGGCGCAGAATTCGCGCACCGGCAATGACAATCCCGCGCTCGCGCATCGATTTGCCGTAGACGAACGCCGCCGTATAGCCGGAGATGAAAATGAATATCTCGGTGGCGTCGCTGAAGCCGTAGTTGCGTATGGTGACCCAATTCACGATGTTGCTGGGAATGTGATCGAGAAAAATCAGCCAGAGCGCGAGGCCGCGGAACAGATCGAGCCTGAGATCGCGCTTGCCGGAAATTACCGGCGCCGCGGCAATCGACCGTTCCGGCGCCGACCTCTTGGCGCGCGCGCGATCGAGGCCGGCGACGTCCGCAGTCTTGCCGGTTCGTTCATTGTCGGGCAGTGCAAGCGCGGAGCTTTCGCTCATTGTGCTCGCCCCAGGACAAAGGTTATTGATAGCGCCGCTCGCCGACGCACCGGCAGCCAGGGGATCGAATGTATCAGGCCGTCACACGCGATATCGAGGTCACGGCCACGCCGCGATTTCTTGCGGAGCGCTCCTCGCCGGACAACGGCTATTTTTTCTGGGCCTACACGATCGCGATCACCAATCGCGGGACGCAGACGGTGCAACTCAAAACCCGGCATTGGAAAATCACCGATGCGCATGGCCGGCTGCAGGAAGTTCGAGGCGAAGGGGTCGTCGGCGAAGAGCCGGTGCTCAAGCCTGGCGAATCTTTCGAGTACACCAGCGGCGTGCCGTTGCCGACGCCGTCCGGTTTCATGCTGGGGACATACGGCATGGTGACCCAGACGGGCGAAAAGTTCGACATCGAGATCCCGGCGTTCTCGCTCGATTCCGCGCATGCCAAGCCCACGATCAATTGACATCGGTTTCAGCGCTTCATCGCCATGGTCTGCGGCAGGCAGTTGCCCAGCCGGCCGAGCGCATGGCGCGGCACGATAGCAACCACGGCACTGCCGCCTTCGACGAAATCCTGTAACGCCAGCAATCTTGCTTCCGGCATGGAAACACACCCGCCGGTGCCCTTGGTCGGTGACCGCCAGACATGAATGAAGATGCACGAGCCGGCCTTGGCGGCGGCATCGGTCGGATAGTCGATCAGCAAACCGTGGCGATACATGGGCAGGGCTTTGCTCATGTTCTCGGCGTGCACCTTGGGGCCGACATGCGCGCGCGACACGATCTTGTTGTACTCGGGTGAATCCGGATCATCGACGCAGACGGTGTCGTTGGTGACACTGATGTGGCTTGGACGCGTCGAGGGTTCGGTGCCGAAAGTTCCGCCGATCGGATAGACGCCCGCCGGCGTGCGCTTGTCGCCTTCGAACTTGACCGGTTCACCAGGCCGGGCGAATTGGCGGAATGCCGGCGCCCAGGCGATGCCGGCGCGGCCGACCAATGCAGGCTCTGCGCCGCCAGAGGCTCGCCACTTGTCGCGGGCGGAGGCGCGTTCAAACCACTGCATCATTGCAGGGGTGGAATCCATGGTTTCGGTCGTGACCAGAACGAGGCGCCTGGCCTCACCCAAAGGCGCCGGACAGATTTGGGCGGACGCGGCGGATACGCCGTGGGAAAACAGCGCCATCAGTGTCAGACCGATCACGCGACGAGTCATGGAGGGTCCAAATCCTACCATACGAGCGTTAATTGGCCTGTTCGCCGGCCACTTCCCCGGGCGCGAAGGTGTAGTTCGCGCTGCAGAACTCGCAAGTCACGGAGATTACACCGTTCTCGACCATATGGTCACGGTCATCCTGCGAGAAATTCCGCAGCATGGTTTCGACGCCCGCGCGCGAGCACGAGCATTCGGCCTGCAAATCGCGGTAGCGGAATACGCGCACGCCATGTTCATGAAACAGCCGGTAGACCAGCCGCTCGCTCGACAGCGTGGGATCGATCAGTTCGAGATCCTCGACCGTATTCATCAGCGCGCGGCCTTCGGCCCAGGCCTCATCCTCAAGCACCACATGCGGCGCGGCGCCGGGAGGCGCATCGCCGGGGTCGAGATCGGCCTGGCGCGCGCGTTCGGGGGCAAGCGGAAGAAATTGCAGCAGCATGCCACCCGCCCGCCAGCGATGTTTGGCGCCGGCGGACAGTTCCTCCGCCACCGCCAAGCGCACCCGCGTCGGAATCTGTTCCGAGCGGCGGAAATATTCGTGCGCTGCGGCTTCGAGATCGCCGCCGTCGAGCGCGACCACGCCCTGATAGCGGCTGGTGTCCGGCCCCTGATCGATGGTCATGGCAAGGTGGCCCTTGCCGAGCAGCGAGCCGGGATCGGCCTTGCCGGCCGCAATGGCGGCTTCAACTTGCGTCCTGTCAAAGCGTGCGCAGGCGCGCACCTTGCCGGGGCTGCGGAAGTCGATGACCAGCATGCGCACCGGTCCGTCGGTCTGCGTCTGCAAAATGAAGCGACCCTCGAATTTGAGGGTCGAACCGAGCAGCGCCGTGAGCACGATGGCTTCACCCACGAGTTTTGCCACCGGCAGCGGATAATTGTGGCGGCTCAGGATTTCGTCCACGAGCGGCCCAAGCCGGACCACCTGGCCGCGCAATTCCAAGGCTGCGACCTGAAAGGGCAATATGGTGTCGTCGGCGGACGTTGCGGCCGGTTCGCGTACGGGGATGGCGATGTCGGGTTTGTTCATGCCCGTCTAATGTAGGACAACCGGCGCGGAAAGCGAGGCCGGCCTAATTCCTTGCGACATCAGCCCTCAGGCACCACGCCAAGATGCCCTTCTGCGCATGCAGGCGGTTTTCGGCCTCGTCGAACACGACCGATTGCGGGCCGTCCATGACTTCGTCGGTCACCTCTTCGCCGCGATGGGCGGGCAGGCAATGCATGAACAGCGCGTCGGGCTTGGCCTTGGCGAGCAGCTTGGCGTTGACCTGATAGCTCTTCAGCAGCTTGTGACGGCGGCGGTCGCCCCTGTCGCCCATGGACACCCAGGTGTCGGTCACGACGCAATCGGCGCCCGAGACCGCTTCGCTCGGATCGCTGCCGATTGAGACTTTCGCCCCGGATTTCTTCACCCAATCGAGCAGCCATTTCTCGGGTTTAAGCTCGCGCGGGGTGGCGACGCGCAGTTCGAACTTGAAGCGTTCGGCGGCATGCATCCAGGAGGTCAAAACGTTGTTGGCATCGCCGGTCCAGGCGATCGTGCGGCCGCGAATGTCGCCGCGATGCTCTTCAAAAGTCAGCACGTCGGCCAGCACCTGGCAGGGGTGCGAACGCTTGGTCAGCCCGTTGATGACCGGTACGCTGGCATAGGTCGCAAGCTCGATCAGGTGCTGATGCTCCAAGGTGCGGATCATGATGGCGTCGACATAGCGCGACAGCACGCGCGCCGTATCGGCGATGGTCTCACCGCGGCCGAGCTGCATCTCCTGGCCGGTCAGCATGATGCTTTCCCCGCCGAGCTGGCGCATGGCGACATCAAAGGACACCCGCGTGCGGGTGGAGGGCCGGTCGAAGATCATGGCAAGGGTGGCACCCGCGAGCGGGCCGGAACCGGCCGCCCCGCGCGGCTGCTTCTTCATCGCCACACTGGCGGCAAGGATTTTCCGCAACTCGGTCGTCGGAATGTCGATCAGATCGAGGAAGTGCCGGGGCTTGAATTTGCTCATCCGGCGGGTCCCTTTTTTACCGATTTCGCCTGCGTCAGCGCCGTGCATGCGCGGTCAATCCGCTTGATTGCATCGGCGATTTCGGCATCGCTCACGATCAATGGCGGCAGCAGCCGGACCACGTTGTCACCTGCGGCAACGGTCAAGAGCCTTTCGGCGCGCAGCGCATCGACCACTTCGCCGTTCGGAACGGTGGTGCGGAGCCCGATCAGGAGGCCCTCACCGCGCACCTCGGCAATGACCGAAGCATGCCGGTCCTTCAGCTCCGCCAGCCTCTGCTTGAACAACAGGGCGACCTTGCGAACATGATCGAGGAAGGCGGGATCAAGCACAACGTCGAGCACGGCATTGCCGGCGGCCATGGCAAGCGGATTACCGCCGAAAGTCGAGCCGTGCGTGCCGGCGGTCATGCCCTTGGCGGCCTCACTGGTGGCCAGACACGCGCCCAACGGAAAACCGCCCCCAAGCGCCTTGGCCAGCGCCATGATGTCGGGGGTGATGCCGGTTCGCTCGTAAGCAAAAAGATCGCCGGTGCGGCCGATACCGGTTTGCACCTCGTCGAAGATGAGCAGCAGGCCGTGTTGGTCGCACAGTGCCCGTAGCGCCTTCAGGAACGACAGCGGCACGACCCGTACGCCGCCCTCGCCCTGCACCGGCTCGATCAGGATTGCCGCGGTTGCCGGGCCGATGGCGCGCTTGGTGGCTTCCAGATCGGTGGACGGCACCTGATCGAAGCCGTCGACGATGGGGCCGAAACCATCGAGGTGCTTCTTCTGGCCGCCGGCGGCCAAGGTTGCCAGCGTGCGGCCATGGAAGGCCCCCTCGAAGGTAACGATCCGGTAGCGCTCGGGATGGCCACTCGCGGACTGGTATTTACGCGCCATTTTGATGGCGCATTCCATCGCCTCAGCGCCGGAATTGGCGAAGAAGACGGTGTCGGCGAAGCTTGCCGCGCACAAACGGTCGGCCAGCCGTTCACCCTCGGGAATGCGATAAAGGTTCGAAACGTGGATCAGCTTCGCGGCTTGGGCGGTGATCGCCTCGACAACCTTTGGATGAGCATGGCCGAGCGCGTTGACCGCGACCCCCGAGGTGAAATCGAGGTAGCGGTCGCCATTGGTGGCAGTCAGCCAAGCGCCCTCGCCTCGCTCAAAGGCAAGGTCTACACGCGGATACGTTGGCATCAAATGCGGTGTCACGGCGCCGCTCGCCCCAATGCGGGCGCTCTGCGGAAACGAAATGTGCCGCCTCGCTGGGCGGCACCATTGACATTTTATTAGCGCGCCAACTGTTGTCAACACAGGTTACGGCACGATTTCGACCGCGTTCCGCCCCCTACTTTTGGCGAGTGGAACTTTGACGAATTCAAGATTCTTATCCGTATTCGCATTCGTCGCAACGAGTCACAGAAATTTTTCTGCGCACAACGACTGAATACGTCGCTATCGGAGGTGTTGCAGCGATGTGACTGTGGAAACGATTTGTGTCTTCGAGCGAGAATGAATATGTGGACGCGAGGTTACGCAGACTTGCACGTCTCGTTCGCCGTATTGTAGTTTCACCGCCGTCGCCTACGACATCTCGTCGGGCACTGTCTAAGTCCCATCGGTTGAGCGTGTCAGATCGGATGGCTTGTTGAGCTGTTCGATGTCGAAGCGGGATTCTGCAAAATCGTCGCCCCGCGCCGATGTTGCGAGAGGAAAAATAGATGACGTGGACTGACGAGCGCGTCGAGATGCTCAAGAAGCTATGGGCTGACGGCCTCTCGGCGAGTCAAATAGCCGCCGAGCTCGGCGGCGTGACCCGCAACGCGGTCATCGGCAAGGTGCATCGGCTTGGTTTGTCGGGACGGGCAAAGTCGCCATCGTCGGGCGTGCCGCGGCCGCGCAAGCCGCGCTCGCACATGCTGCGCGTGTCGCGTCCGGTCTCGCGCGGCGCGAATGCGCTCGCGCTCGCCTACGACACGGATCTGGAGCCGGAGCCCGAGCTGATCGAGAACATCATCCCGATCGGACAACGGCGCACCTTGCTCGAACTCAACGAAAATACCTGCCGCTGGCCGATCGGCGACCCGGCCACGCCGGAGTTTTTCTTCTGTGGCGGCAAGCCTTTGATGGGGTTGCCATATTGCCACTATCACGCGCGCGTCGCCTACCAGCCGGCAGCGGAGCGGCGGAGGGACCGGCGGCCGTTCCGGACCTGAATTATTTCAATGATTTCGTCTGGCTGGATTTCCGTTGGACCATCCGAATTCGAGTGGCGCGAACGCGCCTGACTATTTGCCGGCGATCTTCCGCGATCGCGTGACGCCCAGCACCAGCTCGCGGCTGCCCAGGATCGTCAGCGCAAACACAAACGGCGTAATGTAGTAGAGCAGGCGAAACAGCAGGAGGCCGGCCAGCAATTCCTCGCGGTCGAATTCCCACAGCGCGACCAGCATCGCGGCGTCGAACACACCAAGCCCGCCCGGCGAGTGACTGAGAAAGCCGAGCAAGGTGGCGCACACGAAGATCACGCCAATTCCGGCAAAATCCATGTACGGCTCGTTCGGCATCAGCATGTACATGGCCGCTGCGCAGGACCCCATATCACAGATACCAAGGACCACTTGCAGCAGGGTGAGCGGTCCGCCCGGCAGGCGCACTTCCCAATTCAGCCGCCCGATCATGCGCGGCGCGAGCCAGACCCACGCAACGTAAGAAACGAGAACGATCAGCGCGAAGATGCCGATGCTGCGATTGAGCCACGTCGGCAGTTGATCGATATCGGTGGCGGCCGACGGCTCATAGGCGATGCCAAGGCCGAGAATGGTGATATTGCCGAGCCAGAACGTGAGGCCAGCAATGAAACATATTTTTGCGACTTCTACCGCGCTCAAGCCCCACGACGAATAAATGTGGTAACGCACCGCGCCGCCGGTAAACACGCTCGCCCCCACATTGTGGCCGACCGCATAGCTGGTGAAGCCGGCAAGGGCGGCGACGCGATAAGGCACATCCTTGCGGCCGATCGTGCGCAGCGCGAACAGGTCGTAGAAGGTGAGGGTGCCATAGCCCATGGCGACGAACAGCGCCGCGATCGCCACATCGCGGTATTCCACGGTCGCCATTGCGTCGAGCACCTTGTCGACATGGATGCCCTGCAACTTGTGGTAAAGTACGAAGGCCGCGACCGTGATGATGGTCAGGCTAAAGATCACCCCAAACCGGTGCCAGCCGATCTTCTCGGCAAAAAAACGCGCTATCGCACTCAACACACTGCGCATTCGTCCCCCCGGATCAGCCCGCCCGCTCTCGCTCGAGCAATGCACGACTGATCTCTAGAACGCGTGTTCCGGCAACAGAAACACGCGTGACATCTCGGCTATTCACGTAAGCCGCTATTCAGGCGACCGGCAGGCCGGAAAGCTCGGCATACCTCTGCCGCAGAAGCCGGTGCTGGATCTTGCCCGTGGCGGTCCGTGGGATTTCCTCCTCCTTCATAAAGGACACCGACCGCGGCCGCTTATAGCCCGCGATTTTGTCCTTGCACCAGTCCAGCACCTCGGTCTCGCTCGCTGCCTCGCCATCGCGCAAGACAATGACGGCATGGACCGACTCGCCCCATTTCTGGTGCGGCACGCCGATGACGGCAACCTCGCGCAATTTGGGAAAGCCGCCCAACATGTTTTCCACTTCGGATGGGTAGACGTTTTCACCACCGCTGATGATCATGTTGCTCTTGCGATCGACCAGGTAGTAGTAGCCATCGCCATCGCGGCGGGCCATGTCGCCGACCGAACAATAATCGCCGCGGAAGGCTTGCGCAGTCTTGTCGGGCATATTCCAATATCCGTGGAACGTATAGGGCGTGTGAAAATAGAGCTCGCCGACTTCGCCCGCGGGCACCTCGAAATCGTTTGGGTCAAGCAACCTGATCCGGCCGGTCCCGGGCATTTCGCGTCCGATCGAGCCGAGCTTATGCAACTGTTCTTGTGGCGAAAGCATGGTGACCCAGCCGGCCTCGGTCGAGCCGTAGCCTTCGAATAGTTTGGAATTACGAAAATGTTCCATGATGGCGAGTTTGGTGTCGCGGCGCGCCGGTGCCGAAGAAATGAGCAATTTATCGGTTCGGTCGACGTCGTATTTGCGCTTCACGGCCTCGGGCAGACCCAGCATCATCGTGTAATGGGTCGGCACCAGCGAGGTGAAACTGATCCGCTGCTCCGAAAGCGTGCGCAGCATGTGCTCGGGATCGAAGTTCTTGCGGCTGTAGATGAAGGCGGCGGCGCCGCAACAGGCGAACAGAAACGAAAACCACAGCGAATTGGCGTGGCACATGGGCATGACCAGGAGCCCGATGTCGTCGCCGCCGAAGCCCATGGTCTTCGCGGTCATCGCATGCAGGAGACAATCGCGGCCCTGGCTGCGCATGGCGCCCTTCGGGCTGCCGGTGGTGCCGGAGGTATACATGAAGGTCCAGATATCCTGCGGCGTGATTGCGACATCAGGCTCGCGCGCCGCGGCGCGCGCGATCAGTCGTTCGTAGGACTGGTAGCCGACAGATTTTCCGCCGCCGAAGGCGACAAAGTTTCCTTCAGCAATGGGCAGGCTGGTACGGATCTCCTCGATGCGATCGATCAAGTCCGCTTGCACGACCACAACTTTCGTGCCGCTGTCCTCGATCAAATAGCGGATTTCGCCGCCGAGCAGCCGGAAATTGATCGGCACCGCGATCAGGCCGGCTTTGGCGGCGGCGGCATAGAGCTCCATCCATTCGATGCAGTTGAAGGCGAGAGCCGCAAAGCGATCGCCCTTCTTCAGCCCCATGCCGAGCAGAGCGTTTGCCAGACGGCAGGCGCGTTCGTTCCATTGCGCGAAGGTCATCGCGCGTGAGAAATCCTGCACGGCGATTTTTTCGGGACGTTCGGCCGCATGGCGGCTCAAAATCTCGGCCATTGTCTGCATGCGATGCGGCGGCTTCAATGTTCCGGTTCGGAATTTCGGCAAAATAACACGCTTGCCCGGCGCTGTCCTTAAGTTACCATTCGCGGCTGCCGCCACATCTCCCCAATCGCCCGGAGCGCCACATGATCGGCTCGGAAGTCGTCGCCCATGCCTTGAAGCGGCAGGGCCTCGAGACGTTCTTCTACATCATGGGCGCACCGATGATGGCGGTGGAGTCCACCGCCATGCAGCTTGGCCTGCGCGGCATCGACGTGCGGCACGAGCAGGCCGCCGCCATGGCGGCACACGCGTATGCGCGCCTGCGCAACCGGCCGGGTGTGTGCATGGCGGCGTCGGGGCCGGGCACCACCAACCTGATCACCGGCATCGCGCATGCGTGGGCGGACTGTACGCCGATCGTGGCGCTCGGCGGCTCGGCGCCGGTTTCGGCATCCCACCGCGGCACATTCCAGGACATCGATCAGCTCAAGATGATGGCGCCCTGCACCAAATGGTCGGAGCGCGTCTATGATCCGCATCGGATTCCTGAGCTCATCAACATCGCCATCCGGCAAGCCATGAGCGGCCGGCCCGGGCCGGTCTATCTCGATCTGCCTGGCGATATTCTCTATGGCGAGGTCGACGAGGCGAAGATCGAATGGCCCGACCCCTGGGATCCGGCCAAGCGCCATCGGCCGATGGCGAGCACGGCCGACGTCAAGGCGATCGTCGATCTGCTTTCCGCCTGCGACCAACCGGTGATCATTTCGGGCAGCGGCATTCTGTGGTCGGAGGCCGAAAACGAGCTGCAAGCCTTCGTGGAAGCGAGCGGAATTCCCTTCTACACCACGCCGCAGGGACGCGGCGTCGTGCCGGAGGATCACGAATTCTGCTATCTCACCGCGCGTTCGACCGCGTTTCGCGAATCCGATCTGATCCTCATCATCGGCACGCGCATGAATTACGTCATCGGCCATGCGGCGCCGCCGCGGTTCAACGCCAATGCCAAGATCATCCGTATCGACGTCGATCCGGAGGAAATCGCAACCAGCGGCCGGCGGCTCGACGTGGGTGTTGTCGCGGATGCGAAGCTCGTGCTCGCGCAACTCACGCAGGCGCTGAAGGGGAAGATCACGCCCGACACGTTCCGCTCCTGGCGCGACCGCTTGCGCGGCCGCAACTCCAGCAAGACGCAGGAGCAGGAGGAAATCCTGTCAACGAGCGCGACGCCGATCCATCCGCTGCGGCTATGCAAGGAAATCCGCGACTTCATGGACCGCGACGCGATCCTCTGCGTCGACGGGCAGGAAATCCTCAACTACGGCCGGCAGGCGATCCCCACCTACGTCGCACGGCATCGGCTGAACTCCGGCGCCTTCGGCACCATGGGCGTCGGCATGCCGTTCGGGATCGGAGCCAAGGTGGCCTGCCCGGACAAGCAGGTGATCGTGCTGCACGGCGACGGCTCGTTCGGCATGAACGCCATGGAGTTCGACACCGCGGTGCGGCACAAGCTCGCGATCCTCACCGTGATCAGTCTCAACGGCGGCTGGACCGGCGATCCGCAAAAGGAGCGGCCGGGACGCGATCTCGGCTACACGCGCTTCGATCAGATGGCGGCGGCGCTGGGCGGCTACGGCGAACTGGTCGAGAAACCCGACGGCATCCGGCCGGCGCTCGAGCGCGCGATGGCGGCGGTGTCAAAAGGTCAGCCCGCGCTTGTCAACGTGGTCACCGACTGGCGGGCACGCGCAACGACGGCGGATTTCACCCGCTACGTGACTTAAATAGCAGGTCAATCGGACCAGGGGCGCACGCCCAGCGCCGCCAGATTGTCCTGCGCGTCCAGCATGCTCGGGTTGAGGGCGAGCGCCTGGCGATAATCGGCGATGGCGCGCTCGTAGTTCTTCTTGGTGGCGTAAGTATTGCCGCGATTGACATAGGCCGCGGCAAATTTGGGATCGCGCTGGATCGCCTCGCTGTAATCGGCAATCGCGCGGTCGTAGTCGCCCTTGTTGTCGTAGCTAAAGCCGCGATTGTTGTAGGCGATGGCGTAGTTGGGATCGATCCGGATCGCTTCGCTGTAGTCGGCAATGGCGCGGTCGTAGTCGCCCTTGTTGTTGTAGGAAAAGCCGCGGTTGTTGAAGGCGACGGCGTAATCGGCATTGATGCGGATCGCCTCGCTGTAATCGGCGATAGCGCGGTCGTAGTCGCCCTTGTAGTCGTAGGCACGGCCGCGTTTGTTATAGGCGCTGCTGTCCTTGGGATCGGTGCGGATCGCCTGATCGAGGTCGGCGATGACGCGGTCGAAGTTGCCCTTCTTGCGATACACCAGCCCGCGATTGTTGAAGGCGACAGCGTCCTTGGGATTGAGCTTGATCACCATCTTGAGATCGACGAGCGCGCGGTCGGGCTCGTTCTTGTTGAGGTAGGCAAAGCCGCGCGCGTGATAGGCCACCGCGTCGCTGGGATCGAGCGCGATCGCCTCGTTGAGGTCGGCGATGGCGAGATCGTACTCCTTCTTGGCGAAATAGGCGTTGCCGCGGTTGAAATAGGCGGCGGCTATCTTGGGATTGAGACGGATCGCAGCGCCATAGTCGGCGATGGCGGCGGCGTAGTCCTGCTTGGCGTAATAGAGGTTTCCGCGTCGGTGGAAGGCGATTGCCGACTGCGGGTTGAGCCGGATCGCCGCGGTGTAGTCGGCAATCGCGCGATCCACGTCGCCCTTGTTATCGTAGGCCATGGCGCGATTGAAGTAGGTCGATGCATCCTTGGCATCGAGCCAGATCGCTTCGCTGTAGTCGGCGATGGCGTGGTCGTAATCACCCATGCTGTCATAGACGCGGCCGCGTTTGTTGAAGGCCAGCACATCCTTGGGCTCGAACCGGATCGCCTCGTCGAAGTTGGCGATGGCGCGGCCGTAGACCTTCTTGGTGAAATAGAGGTTGCCGCGGTTGAAATAAGCGGCGGTGAATTTCGGATTGAGCGTGATCGCCTGGTTATAGTCGGCGATGGCATGCTCGTCATCGCCCTTGTTGTCGTAGGCGTATCCCCGATTGTTGAAAGCGACCGCATAGGTGGGGTCGAGCCGGATCGCCTCGCTGTAATCGGCGATGGCGCGGTCGTAGTCGCGTTTGTTGTCGTAGGCGAAGCCGCGATAATTGTAGGCGGTGGCCGCATTGGGATCGAGCCGGATCACTTCGCTGTAGTCGGCGATCGCGAGGTCATATTGATTGAGGTTCAAATATGCAAAACCACGGCTGGTAAAGATCGGCGCGGTTTTCAGGCCAAGCCGCATCGCCTCGTCGAGGTCGGCAATGGCGCTGTCGTAATCGGATTTGACCAAATAGAGATAGCTGCGGCTGGCAAAGGTATTGACGTCCCTGGGGTCGAGGCGAAGCACCTCGGTGTAGTCGGCGATGGCGCGCTCGAGATCGCCCTTGTCGCGATAGGCGCGCGCGCGGTTGCCGAAAAATGCCGGCTGAGTTGAATCGAGCTTGATCGCCTGGGTGTAGTCGGCGATGGCGCGGGTGTAGTCGCCCTTGGCGTTGTAGGCAAAGCCGCGATTGTTGTAGGCCACGACGTCCTTCGGATCGAGCGCGATCGCAGCATCGAGGTCGGCGATGGCGCGGTCATAGTCCTTCTTGGTCTGATAGGCGTTGCCGCGGTTGAAGTAAGCGGCAGCAAGCCTGGGCTCGAGCCGGATCGCCTCGCTGTAATCGGCAATGGCGTGGTCGTAGTCGTCCTTGGCGGAATAGGCGAGGCCGCGGCGCAGATAGGCGGCGGTGTAACGCGGATTGAGCTGGATCGCCTGAGTCAGGTCGGTGAGCGCGTGGTCGTAATCGCCCTTGGCGGCGTAGGAGAAACCGCGATTGTTGTAGGCGGGAGCGGAGCGTGGACTGAGCCGGATCGCTTCGTCGAAATCCGGGATGGCGAGGTCATAATCACCCTTGGCGTTGTAGGCAAAGCCGCGGTTGTTGTAAGCGACGGCGAGACGCGGGCCGAGCCTTATCGCCTGATTGAGATCGGCAATGGCGCGCTCGAATTCGTTCTTGCCGATATAAAGGAAGGCGCGGTTGGTATAGGTCTCGATGTCCATGGGATCGAGCTTGAGGGCTTCGCTGTAGTCGCTGATAGCAGGATCGACGTCACCGCGCCCTTCATAGATATGGCCGCGATGGCTGTAGGTGGCGGCACTGCGCGAGCCAAGCTTGATGGCTTCGCTATAGTCGGCGAGCGCGCGCACCAGATTTCCCTTGGCCTCGAAGTCGCGCGCGCGATTGGTGTATGACTCGAGATCCTTGGGATCAAGCTTGATCGCCTCGTTGTAATCGGCGATCGCGCTGTCGAGCTCGCCTCTGGTGTCATAGACGCGTGCGCGACTGGCGTAGGCCGAGGCATATTGCGCATCGAGGCGAATCGCGTCGCTGTAGTCTGAGATGGCGTGCTCGGTATCTTCTTTGCTCTCGTAGGCGCGACCGCGATTATAAAAAGTCACCGCAACCTTGGCGTCGAGCCGGATCGCTTCGCTGTAGTCGGCGATGGCGCGCTCGGTATTGCCTTTGTTGTCGTAGGCACGGCCGCGGCGGTTGTAGGCGGCGATGTCTTTCGGATCGAGCCGGATCGCTTCGGTCAGATCGGCGATGGCGCGGGTGTAGTCGCCCTTGATGTTGTAGGCAAAGCCACGGTTATTGTAGGCGACGGCATAGTTCTTGGTGGTTTCGCCGCGATCCTGAATGATCCGCGTGCAGCCGGCTATCACGCGGTCGGGGTCGTTGGAGGTGCAATCATCCTTGTCGCGTTGACTTGCCGCCCAGACGGGACCTGCAACAACGCAACCCAACACAAACACACTGACCATCGTCCGAAGGCATCCACTTACCCCTGCACTCGCAACAGCAAGCCCGGGCGCAAGTGAGCGCCGAACGACCCCTCCCATACGCCATACTCCCTTGGCCGGTCGCTCAAACTCACTGTAATCATTAAGACAATGAACTCCGCGGAAGTCCAGCGCTCGACCGCCGCACCTCACAAGCCTGTGACCGCATTAACCGTGATCCGGAAGTGAGTGGCGGGAGCAGGCTTGCCAAAAGCTCCGTGCTGCGGCCTGCGAGCCGCTTGATTAACCAATAAGAACAGCGAATTGCAGAGAATTTTTCGGGACTTGCCGATGTGTGTTCGGGGCGCCTCACCCGCGCGCAATAATGCAAAGCGGTCGTTTATCCAACTACCGCGCTTGCTTGGCGTGGGCTGTTTTGAGCAGATCCCAGTAGTGGGTTTTCCAGCCGCCGTTGATGCTGCGCGCGTTCTTGGCCGGGATGCCGGTTTGCGCGAATACAAGTTTGGTTCCGCCCTTCACCGGTCTGAGCTCAAACGAAGCGATCGAGTAATGTCCCTGCGGCCAGTTCTGCGCGCGCCAAGCCTGCACGATGCGCTTGTTCTTTTGCAGCTCGACATTGATGCCGCGCAAGTGCGGACCCCAGGCGGAAAACCGGCCGCCGACTTTCGGATCGACCTTGGCCGGCGCGCCCGTGAAGGCCGCGTGTTTTTTCGAATTCATCAAGGCGGCGTAGATGTCGCGCGGCTTTGCCTTGAAATGCACGACGTGGCGAATTTCGCGTGTCGCCGGCATGACCAACCTCCAAATTGCCTACAGCGATGGATAATTCCCGCGTGCGACAGGCACGTGACCGGGCGCGTTCAATCCGCCGCCCCGATCGAGGCGAGAATTGCGGCGCGGTGCGCTGCGGCGTTGTCCTGAATGTTGGTGTAGAGCGAGCCGCCATGGGAATCCATCGCCACCATGAGCGGGCCGAAATTTTTAATGGCGAAGCGCCAGAGGCTTTCGGGGTTCAGGTCGTCCATGTCGACATCCTCGACGGCGGTAATCCAGGTGGTCTGCAGCGCAGCGGCGCCGCCGACAACCGCGAGGTAGGCGCCGCCGAAGTCGCGGAAGGCTTTGAGCGTATCCTCGCCCATGCCGCCCTTGCCGATGATGATGCGCACGCCGTTCTGCTCCATCAGCGGGCGGGTAAAGCGCTCCATGCGCTGCGAGGTGGTGGTACCGATGCAGAGCGGCGCGTAGCCGCAAGGGTTCTCGTTCGACACCGGAACCTTCTTCACGTTGGGCGCGGTATGGATGACGGCGTGGCCGCGCAGATCAAACTTGGTCTTGCGGCCGCGGTCGAACATGGCCATCAGGGTGGCATCGCGGATGCCGTACAGCGTGCGCTCGAGCATCACGGTGTCGCCGACGCGCAGCTTGCGCACCTGCTCCTCGGTCACCGGCATGTCGAGTGTGTGCTGCGCCATGGCTTACTTAAAATCAATACCGCCGGGTGTGATCACCGCGTTGGCGCGGCGGGCGGAGTGGCACTGGATGTTCACCGCCACCGGATTCATGGTGATGTGGGTGGCGGCGACCTCGACGTGAACGCGGAATGCGGTCGAGCGTCCGCCCAAGCCTTGCGGCCCGATGCCGAGCTCGTTCACGGCTTGCGACAGCTCGCCCTCGATCTTGCCGCCCTCCGGATCGGCGCAGGTTGTGCCGAGCGGACGGGTGGCCGCGACCTTCGCCAGATGCATGCACAAATCGGACGTGCCGCCGATGCCGACGCCCACGATGGTCGGCGGGCAGACGCGACCGCCGCATTCGATCACGCGGTCGATGACGAAGCGCTTGATCGCCTTCGCGCCGTCGGCCGGGATCAGCATCTTGAGAAACGAGCCGTTCTCGGAGCCCGAGCCTTTCGGGATCATCTCGATCTCGACCGTTTCGTCGCGGCCGTCGAAATCGATGTTGATGATCGGCACGCCGGCACCGCAGGAAGTCTGTTCGTTCTTGCGCGTGATCGGATGCACGACGGAGGAACGGAGCGGATGCTCGGTGGTGGCGCGCGCGCAACCGCGGCGGATCGCCTCCTTCATGGCAGCGCCGTCGAGATCGACATTGCGGCCGATGGTGACGTTGTAGATCGGGATGCCGGTATCCTGGCAAAGAATATTGTTGGTGCGTTCGGCGACCGCGATGTTCTCCACCATGGTGCCCAGGATGGTGCGGCCGGTGGCATCGGTTTCGCTCTTCATCAGCCGCTCGAAGCCCTGCTTGATGTCGCGCGGCAGGAGCTTCAGCGCCCGGATATAAAGCGTCTTGGCGACTTCCTCGACTTCCTTGGGATCGAGCTGCATCAGGAATTCCTATAGAACAAGAATCACGCCGGATACGACCAGCAGTAGAGCGAAGGCCTGGCGGAAGCGATGCTCGTCGAGCCGTCCATAAATCCGCCAGCCAAAGAAGGCGCCCAATACCAGCATCGGCACCGCCAGCAGAAACAATACAACGCCGGCGCGGTCGAGCGCCACCACGCCGATCAGCGCCATGGTGGTGACATGCGCCATGAGGATGAAGGGCTGATAGATGCCGCGGGAGACTTGCTTCGACCAGCCGCGGAGCTGGCACCAGATCGCGGGCAGCACGCCAGAGTAGCCGCCGATGCCGCCCAGCACGCCGCCGCCGAAGCCGATCAGCGAGTCCGCGACAATGCCGCCGCCGATGTGCGGCAGGCGCGGGGTTGCGAGGGCATAGACACCGTAGACCGCGATAAAAATTCCGAGCGCAAATTTGAGAGCGTGAGCGTCGACGTGCACGAGCAGGGCGACGCCGACCGGAACGCCGAGCAGGCCGGCGATCGCGAAGGGCGCCAGGCGGCGCAGTTTGATGTCGTAGCGCAGCGGCCAGATCGTGCCGATCTGAATCAACGTGCCGCCGGACACGATCAGGATGGTGGTATGCAGCGGAGTAATGGCATGCAGCCAGATCGCCGAGCCAACGATGCCGAAGGCAAAGCCGGCGCCGCCGGCCGCCAAGCCACCCAAAAACGCGCCGAGCCAGAGCACGGCCAGCGTTTGGAGGGAGGGGAACGCGGCGATGAAGTCAGCCGACATTGAGCATGAACATCAGCCCGACCGCGATCGCCACGGCGAGGCAAAGCGTGACCGCGATCCGGGTCGGCTCGCGGGCGGGGATGAACTCGATCGCAAGCACGCGCAGGCCGAGCGATAAATGCAGTGCCAGCGCGACCACGATTCCGCACTCGGCGATTTTCAAAATCGGCGTGTTCACGACATTGAGAAATTCATCGAGCGCATCGGCGCCGTTGAGCGCGCTTGCGAGAGCGAGAAAATGGATCGGCAGAAATACCGCAAGCGCAATTCCGGCGAGCCGGTGCAATAGCGCGGCGAGATATCCAGGCTTGGTGCGGGTTCTTGGGATCATGACGGCTCGCGGAAAATCGGAAGATAGACCGCAAGCGCCGCGCGCATCCCAAGCAGCAAAAGCATGATCGCAAACAAGGCAAGCGCTACATCAAGGCTGCGCCCGCGCCACAGGGTCCATTCGCGAACGATGTTGCGCAGGCCGATGGGGGCATGGATCGCGATCGCCAGCACGAAGGCTGAGTAGAAGGCGAGGAACCAGACGTTCTCGCGCGTGCGCTCGAGGATGGCGCCTGCCGTGAGCCCGGTGCGCACGGCGTAGAGGATGGTTGTCAGATGCACGCAGACCGCAAACGCCAGCACCATGGCGGAGATGCGTTGGGCAGCGAAGAGCACCGCGGTCATGATCGCCGTCCCAACACGCGCGACAGCATCGCGCGCTTGAGGCCGGCGATCGAATACGTCGGAGAGATCGCCTTGGGGCAGAACTCCGTGCAGTTCATGTGACTGTGGCAGGCATGGCAGCCCGTGCTGCCGGAGACGGCATGCAGGCGGGCCGCGCGCGCGTTGTCGCGTACGTCGTTCACAAGCGTCCAGGCGCGATTGAGGGCGGCGGGCCCGAGATACGTCTGGTCCCACGCCACCACGTCGCAGGCCGAGTAGCACACGCCGCAGCCGATGCATTCGATGCCGGCATCGGCCGCCTGCCGTTCGGGACTATCCGGCGGCACGACCGCGAAGTCGCGCTGGGACACGTCCTGCCAGGCCTTGCGCGGCTCGAAATGACCTTTGGCGTCGTGCCACTTGTCGAAGAAGCCCGTCATCTCGACCGCGAGATCCTTCACCACGGTGAAATTTTTCAGCGGCTCGAGCTTGAGGCGCCCCCTGCGGCCGACCGCCTCGCTCACGCGCGTGCGGCAGGTCCAGCGCGGGCGGCCGTTGACCACCATGGCGCAGGAGCCGCACATGCCGACGCGGCAGGCGAAACGGTAGGCAAGCGTCGCATCCTGCTCGCGCTGGATTTCGGTGACCACGTCGAGCACGGTCTGGTGCTCGCGCCGCGGCACGTCGAAGGACTGGAAGCTGCCCTCCGCGGCCCCGCGCCAAACCTCGACGTGCAACAGGTCCTGCGATAGCGCCATCAACTACCCGGCAGTTTGTGGGTGTCGGCGAAGAACACGTCGCGCCACGACCCCGGCTTGGCTGAAAGCGTCCCGGTGCGACTCATGAATTCCGCGTAGACCATGATCTTTTTCGGCACCATCGTCCACTCGTTCTCGGGCAGGCGGATCAGCTTCTCGATATAGGCGGGGGTGAGCTTGGAATTTTCAGCCTTGACCCAGATCGCTGCGGCTTCGGACGGATTGGCGGCGATCTGCTTCATCGCGTCGTCGAGGGCAGCGATGAAGGCTTCGATGATTTTCGGATTCTCGTCGTGGAACTTGGTGGTCGCCCAGACCACGTTGAATGTGTGCGGCCCGCCGAGCACATCGTAGCTGTCGAGCACTTTATGGACGCGGCTGTCCTCCAGTTCCTGATACATGAAAGGCGCCGAGGTGAAATGCGCGGTGATCTCGGACTTGCCGCTCATCATGGCGGCAAGCCCGTCCGGGTGACCGAGCGAGGCGGTGAGGGCGTCGAGCTTGTTCTGCTGGCCGGGGCCGAATGCCTTTTCGGCCGCCATCTGCAGCGTGATCGCCTGGATCGAGACTTTCACGGCGGGAAGCGCGATGCGGTCCTTGTCGGTGAAATCCTTGATCGTCTTCACATTGGGATTGATGGTGTTGAGATAAAGCGGCATGGAATTGAGTGCAGCCACGCCTTTGACGCCGAGGCTCGTGCGCGTCTTGCCCCAGATGGTGAGCAGCGGACCGACGCCGCCGGAGGCAAAGTCGAGATTGCCGGAAATGATGGCTTCGTTCATCGGCGGGCCGCCGGTGAACTGCACCCATTCGGTCTTGAGATCGAGCCCGAGCTTCTTGCCGTGCGCTTCGAGGAGGCCCTTCGCTTCCATGATGGTCAGCGGCAGGTAGGAAATGCCAAATTGCTTGGCGAGATGAACTGTCTTGGTTTGCGCCTGCGCGGACGCGGCCGGCAAAAGGAAGGCGCCGGCGATGAGGCCCAGGATCAGACGACGCGACGCATGCATGATTTCTCTCCCCTTGATCCGGCGTTCAGACTAAAGGTGGAATGCCGCGGTCCGTCAAGCGAACAAATGCCGTCATCGGACAAGGTCCATGCGTGCAATGATCATGGGTTCAACGTCATCGCGATCGGGGACTTGAGCGAATGCCGTTGCTGTCACTCATCGACGCGGGAGAATTGGTTTCTCGGACGTTGTTGCGCGCGCGCACCGGCGCCGATAACGCGGCGAGCGTAGCGCGGGCGCTGGTTGCCGCAGAAGCGGATGGATTGAAAGGGCACGGGCTTACACGCGTCCCGAGCTATGCGGCGCAGACCAAGGTTGGAAAGGTCGACGGGTTTGCAAAGCCTGTGCTGACGCGAGCGCGTGCGAGCCTGCTCGTCATCGATGCCGCCAATGGTTTTGCCTTTCCGGCGCTCGATATGGCGGTCGCGGCCCTGCCGGAGGCCACACGGAGCCAGGGCGTGGCGGCGGCGGCGATCCGACGCTCGCATCATTGCGGCGCGGCTGGGCTCACCGTCGAGCGACTGGCGGAGAGCGGGCTCGTCACATTGATGCTCGCCAATACGCCTTCCGCCATGGCGCCGTGGGGCGGCTCGAAAGCGGTATTCGGCACAAACCCAATTGCATTCGCCTGCCCGCTCAAAGGCCGTGCGCCGCTGGTGATCGATCTCTCGCTGTCGAAGGTCGCACGCGGCAATATCGTCACCGCCAAGCAGCGCGGCGAAAAAATTCCACAGGGCTGGGCGCTCGATGAAGCGGGGCAACCAACCACCGATCCTGACGCGGCTTTGCGCGGCACGATGGTGCCGGCGGGGGAAGCCAAAGGAACAGCGCTCGCGCTCATGGTCGAACTGTTGGCCGCGGGATTAACAGGCGCGAATTTCGCCGCCGAAGCGTCGTCCTACCTCGATGCCAAGGGCCCACCGCCGGGCACCGGGCAGCTCATCGTGGCGTTCGATCCGTCGGCCTTCGGCGGTGACGCGGTCGCGCGATTTGCATTGCTGGCCCAATCGATCGAGCGGCAGGAGGGCGCGCGATTGCCGGGTGCACGGCGGCTCGCGGCGCGGAAGAAAGCGGCGAGCGAAGGGCTCAGCATTTCGGATGCGCTGCTCGTGGAGATCAATGCGGCGTGAAATCCTCTACTCCGCGGCGCGCGGGAGCAATGTCTCGCCCGGCCGCACGTGGCTGAAATCCACCGGTGCGGTTGTGACGACGAAATCCTTGTCCTTGGCGCGCACCACAGTATAGCGCGAGGACGAGAGGTCCGACGGCTGCGGATGATCCTCGCGGAAATGCGCGCCGCGCGAGTCGTTGCGCGCTTCCGCCGCAACGCAGATCGCACGGCTGACCAGAATCAGATTGTCCAGGTTCAACCGATCCATCCAGGTAAGATTGTAACGCGGCTCGGCGTGGCCGGCGCCCATGGAGGCGATCGCGGCGGAGAGCGCGTCGAGCGTCTGGCGCGCGCGGGAGAGCGTCTGCGCCGTGCGCAAGACGCCGACATCGTCCCACATCACCTGATAGAGCTTGCGGCGGATGGCTTCGAGATCGCCGGTGCGCCGGCCGAGCGGCTCGAAAGCGCGGGCGCGGGCAGCTTCCAGCGCGACCGGCGAAGGATCGGGAAGCCGGCCGGACTTGCGCAGCGGCGCCGCCATGGCATCGCCGGCGATGCCGCCGAACACGGTGGAATTGGCGACGCCGTTGCCGCCGAGGCGGTTCGCGCCATGCACGCCGCCAGTATCCTCGCCCGCCGCATAGAGCCCGCGCATGGCGGTCGTGCAATCGGGACCGAACATCACGCCGCCCATCATGTAATGCGCAGTCGGGATCACCTCGACCCGGCCAGCGGCGAGATCGAAGCCGCAATCGGCGCAGCGCTCGACCATGCCCTTGAACTCGCGCCGCACATTGTCGGGCCCGAGGTGGCCCATGGAGATCCAGACGCCGCCGTTCGGCGATGCGTGGCCCTTGCGGATGCGATCCATCACGGCGCGGCTGACGATGTCGCGGGTGGCGCGCTCTCCGCGCTGATCGTATTCGAACATGAAGCGCGCGCCGGTCGCGTCGATGAGATGGCCGCCGGAGCCGCGCAGGCCTTCTTCCAGCACGGTGCCGGTCATTCGCGTGCCGGGGCCGGCAAGCAAGCCGGTCGGGTGGAACTGCACCATTTCGATGTCGCGCAACGGCAAGCCAGCACGCAGCGCCATGGCCATGCCGTCGCAGGATTTGTCGCCGGAGGGTGTGTGATAGAGATACATGGTCGGCCCGCCACCGGTCGCGAGCAGCGTCGCGCGCGCTCGAACGAGCAGCGGCTCGCCGGTTCGCATGTCGAGCATGTAGACGCCGGCGAGGCCAGAGCCATCCGCCGCCGGAATCAAATCGAGCGCGCGGTGATCCTCCAGGCGCCGCACCTCGCGGCGCCAGACTTGTTCCGCAAGGCGATTGATGATCTCGATGCCGGTGAGATCGCCCTTGTGCACGGTGCGGTCGAAGGTCTGCCCGGCAAAAGCCTTCTGATGCACGGTGCCGTCGGGGTTGCGATCGAAGAAGCAGCCGATGTCGTTCTCCAGCTCGCGGATGCGCACAGGCGCCTGCGAAACCAAGAGCCAAGCGAGCTCCTGGTTGTTGAGCCAGGCGCCGCCCTCGATGGTGTCCATAAAATGGCGCTCGACCGAATCGCCGGGCGCAAGGGCTACGTTGTAGCCGCCCTGCACCATGCGGGTGCAGCCGCATTTGCCGAGCAAGCCCTTGACCGCGATGGTTACATCAAGCTCGGGTCGCGCGCGCTTGGCATGCAAGGCGGCGAACAGGCCGGCGCCGCCCGCACCGAGGATGAGAATGTCGGTATCAAGTGTGTTCAAGACGGCGGCCCCGTTTGCGCATCAATGCCGAGAATACGCAAAAGAGCGCTTGGCCGACAGTTGGGCAATGGCCCGGCTATCCCCAGAATTCAGGTGCGCCAAAGCCAGCGGGCGATCGCAACGGCCGCGAGCATTCCCAAAAGCTGCGCCATAATGAATGCCGGCGCGCCAGCCGGCGCGATGCCGGCGAAAGTATTACTGAACGAGCGGGCAATGGTCACGGCCGGATTGGCAAACGAGGTCGAGGCGGTGAACCAATAGGCCGAAGTGATGTAAAGACCAACCGCATAGGGCACGGCCGCAGACGAGCGGGAGACGCAGCCAAAAATCGTCAGCAGCAGGCCGAAACACGCGACGAATTCCGCGAGCCATTGGCCCGAGCCGGTGCGCGCGGTCATCGACACCTGCCAGAGCGGCAGCTCGAACATCAAATGCGCCACCCATACTCCGGCGATGGCGCCGGCGATCTGCACGGCAATGTAAAGCGCCGCCGTCGGCCATGGCAGCATGCCGCGCAAGGAAAAGGCGACGCTGACGGCGGGGTTGAAATGCGCGCCTGAGATCGGGCCGAATATCAGAATCAACACGATGAGAATTGCGCCGGTCGGCAACGTGTTGCACAGCAGAGCAATCGCGCCGTTCCCGCCAGCGAGCCTTTCCGCCATGATGCCGGAGCCGACGACGGCCGCGAGCAGCATCGCGGTGCCGAGGCATTTGGCAAATGCGCGCTGAGCAACGGAAGGCATCAATGCGCTTCTGCAGCCTTGGCCGTTGCATCGCCCATGCGCCCGATTTCCCGGAGCTTGGATTGCAATTTTAGGCGATCGAGGCTGCGAATCGGCAGCGCCGCGAAGACGGAGATGCGCTGACGCAACATGCGATAGGCTTCCTTGAAGGCGAGCGCAATTTCGGCTGGCGTTCCGCGCGCCTCCGCCGGATCCGGAATTCCCCAGTGCGCGGTCATCGGCTGGCCCGGCCATACCGGGCAGGTTTCGCGGGCAGCATTGTCGCAAACGGTGAAAACAAAATCGAACACCGGCGCACCTGGTCGGGTGAATTCGTCCCACGATTTTGAGCGAAGGTGCGAGGTATCGTGGCCAAGACTCCGCAACAGATGCATCGTCTCCGGCAGCACTCGTCTTTTCGGAGCACTTCCGGCGCTGAAGGCGCAGAATTTTCCGGCTCCCAACTTGTTCAGGATTGCCTCAGCCATGATTGAACGCGCCGAGTTGCCGGTGCAAAGAAATAATACATTCATCGGCTCGCTGGACGTCGGCTTGCTAGACATGGATTTTCTCCCGCTTCGTCGTTGGCGCGCTGCCGCGCAATTTGCTGACCAGCGGCGCGCAAATTTCGCTACGGCCGCCGCAGCAGTCCTGCATCAGAAAGCCGAGCAACGCACGGAAACCATCAAGGTTTGCGCCGTAGTACATCATGCGGCCCTCGCGCTGCGCGACGATCAGTCCGGCGCGGGCGAGCACGGCGAGATGCGCCGACATCGTATTGTGAGGTACATCGCAAGCGCGCGCGATTGCGCCGGCAGCGATCCGGTTCGGGTGGGCGTTGAGCAGACGCCGAAAAGTCTTGAGACGCGTCGGCTGCGCGAGCGCGGTCAGCGCCTCGATGACGGATGTTATATCCATACGTCTAGACATATCGACATAATATGACGCCGCGATGACAGCGCAATGCTGCGCGGGCTGCCATTCAGTTCTGGGTGCCGAGCGCTTCCATCGTATCGGCGAGTTTGTCGATGCGCGAGGAATCCCTGACAATGCGGAGCCGCCTGGCAAGATCGGTCAGGATGTCGTGCAGATCGCAATGCTGGCTGACCAGCCATTTCAGATTCGGCAGTTGGAATTCGAGATCAATCGCCTCACCGAGACGATTGCTGTAAGAAGGATCGATTTTGGCGGCGGCCCTGCGCAATGCGGCACGATAGGCGTCGCAGAGCGCGGGCGTCACCTCGAGGTTGAGCTGCCAAAGCTCGCTCAAGGGGGTCAACCGCTTTTCTTCCTGCAGCAGCGCGACGGCATCGGCCTGCCGGCTCTTGACGTTGCGCGCGTCGGCCAGTGCTTTGCGCGCGCGGGCGTCGGTGCCGTTCATGTATTCGAGATAGTCGCGTAGCGAGGAATCGGGACTGAGCGCGGCAAATTTCGCTTCGTCGCGCGCGCGTTGCTCGGCGTATGCTTGATCCTGCTCGGCGCGCATCTTTTCGTAGGCGGCCTGCAACGCTGCCTGCCGCGCCGGTGCGGCGAGTGCATCAAGATACGATGCCAAAGCCGAGGCCGCGACCAATGCCACCACCGCACCGCCGGCGACTGCGCTCGCGATCGTTTCCGACAGCGCCGCCACGAGCGCGGGGAAGCGGATCCAAAGTGCATAGATCACGATCACCGGCGGCAGCAGCGCGGGAACGATGAACGCCCAGCCGCGCTGGTTGGCGTAGAGGTCTGAAGAGACAAACGAGGCGTAAGCCGCAAGCGGCACCAGCACGAGCGCGCCGATGGCCGCCCAAGTCGGCATCTTGCCGTTTTTGAACGCGACCAGCATGAGGCCGCCGAGCACGATCCAGAGTGCAATGCCGAAGATCGCGATGAACGCGTCGGTCAATGCGTTTCCGGCCGCGTCGCTTTGCTTCGCGTCGTGCAGACCGGCCAAATGGACGACGTAAAGCAGGGCCGCCAGCAGCGCCAGCACCACGGCGCCGACAGGCGGCGAGCGTAACGGCCGCTCCGCAGGCATGATTCGCCGCGCCGTGGTTATTTCCAGGCGCGGTTGTCGACCGTGTTCTCGTAGGTGGCGCCGGGCGGCACCAGGCCCCAGCCGAGTGTCCATTGGTAATTGTCGTTGAAGCGCTCGCGCGTGTAGGGCATCGGCGGCGCATTGAGGATGCGCGCGAGTTTCAAGTCCTTGAGCTTGATGCGACCGCCGGCCTCGTCGATCAGATAGTGGGCGTATTTCTCCGGATTCTTGTCGATTGCCTCGGCGGCGCGCGTTTCGGCGCGGAACATCTTCGCAAGCGTCGGCCCGTCGAGTTCATCACCCGCCGCTTCGCTGCGGGTAGAGTGGGATTCAATGAGGACGCGGCCGCCTTCACGCTCGGCAACGCTGATCCAGGGCTCCATCAGGCTGACGGCCTTGACCTTGCCCTCGCGCAGCGCATCGATGCGTTCCTTGTGGGTGCCGGCGTTGGTCCATTTGACGTGCTCGCGCCCGATGAAGCCTTCCATCATCTTGAGCATGGTGAAGTGCGAGCCGTTGAACGGGCTGACCGCGATCGGCTGATCCTTCAACTGCTCGGGTTCGTAGATGCCGTGTTTCGGATCGGTGACGATGGCGAAGGTCGACATGGCGGAGCCGAGCGCGACGATCTTGGCCTTGCGATGACCATCCTCCACATTGGATTCCACCGCGCGCTTCATGATGCCCCATTCGCACATGCGGAACTGGTCGCATTGGCCCTGCTCATAGAGCGACTCCATGGTGCGCTTGAACACGTTGTCGCGCAAAGCCTGATGGTCCGAGCCGTGCTGTCCGGTGCCCGGCGTAGTGAGAATCTCCACGTCCAGCCCCTCGTCCCTGAAGAAACCTTCGTCGCGCGCGACCAAGAGCGGCAGATCGTGAATGGCATTCATCATCGACGCCCGCACTTTCTGCAGCGGCATTCGGGGTTGAACGGTCATGGTCATCTCCCTTGCTGGCCTACCAATTTCCCGGTTCTATACACCAGAATTGGCTGCGAGAAACCTCGAAATTCGAAGGGTCGGTCGAGGCGATCGGTCGGGTTTGCAAGTCTGCGCCGTACCGCGAATGCCTCGAAATATTCGCGCCTGGGCTCGATTTCCTGTCGACGGCTGATAAGGAATGGGTCCTGGGCAAGGCGCTGGCCGGGGTTCTCGATTGGCCTGAGCCACAACCGGTGCGACGATAGCGCACCCTGCCCCGCTGTTCGCGTCAACGCTGGCGCATTAGATTGATATACGCGATCGATTGTCGGTTCGAGTTTGAGACGAACTCGTCGATGGGAGGCAGTCATGGCGATGAAAACGATCCTGGTGCCGACGGAAAATCACGCCGCGATGAGATCGGCATTGGAAACCGCACTGCTGTTGGCAAAGCGGTGCGACGGCTACATCGAGGGATTTGCGCTGCAGTTCGGCATCAACGAATTTTCCGCGATCGACATGGGCGGCGGGCTGTCGTTGGAGACCTTCAAGCAGGAGAGCCAGGAAGAGGCGGCGCAGGCGCGCAAGCTGTTCGAAGCGTTCATGCAGGAAAACCGGGTGCCGCGCGCAAACGGCGGCGCACCCGCGTTCTCGTTCGGGTGGCTTGCGGAAGCGCCCGAGGGCGAAAGCTTCGTCGGCAGCTATGGCCGTGTGTTCGACATCATCGTGCTGAGCCGGCCGGACGCGAACACGACCGGCCTGCACAACAAATCGATCGAATCCGGTTTGTTCGAAAGCGGCCGGCCGATCCTGATTGCGCCTCCAAAGGCCCTGCAGAAAATCGCAACCAACGTGCTGATCGCATGGAACCGCAGCACCGAACAGGCGCGGGCGACGGCATTGGCAATGCCGCTGTTGCAGGATGCCGAGCGCGTCACGGTGTTGACGGTGGCAGGCGGAAACGAAGTACCCGGGCCGTCGGCCGATCAGATGCTGCGTTATCTGCAGCGCAACAAGGTCAACGCAAAGGCGATGACCGTCGAGCTCGGCAACCGCAATACCGGCGAAGCGGTGCTGGCCACGGCGGAGTCGCTCGGATGCGATCTCCTCATCAAGGGGGCCTATACGCAAAGCCGGTTGCGGCAAATGATTTTTGGCGGCACGACGCGGCACATCCTGGCCAATGCCTCATTGCCAGTGCTTCTGGCGCATTGAAGTGCGCGGCTAGGCCGATTTGCCGGCGCGGATCAGCGCGAGCAGTTGTTCCGGCCGGATCGGCGTCTGCTGGATGTGCACGCCGAACGGTTCCAGCGCGTTCTCGACGGCGGAGATGATCGCGGCAGCGGTTGGAATCGTGCCGGACTCGCCGACGCCCTTGACGCCGAGCGGATTCAACGGCGACGGCGTCTGCTTATACATGGTGTGAATCATCGGCACGTCGGTCGCCGTCGGCAGCAGATAGTCCGCGTAGGTCGTGGTGACCGGCTGGCCGGCGTCGTCGTATCCCATCCATTCGAGCAGCGCGTTGCCGATGCCGTGGGTGACGCCGCCGTGGACCTGGCCGTCCACCATCATGGGGTTGATCAGCACGCCGGAATCCTGCAGCGCGACGTAGCGCAGGATTTTGACGCTGCCGGTTTCCACGTCGACCTCCACTTCGGCGACGTGGCAACCGTTGGCGTAAGACAGCGCGTCGGTTCGATGATTGACGTTCGCTTCAAGGCCGGGTTCGACACCGGGCGGGAAGCCATAGCCGGGAGCGCCCTGCAAGATGCGCGCGATCTCGGACAGTTTCACGGAAAGCTTCGGGGCGCCGGCGACACGCACTTCACCGTCGGCGAATTCGAGATCGCCTTCGTCCGCCTCCAAGATATGACTCGCGACTTTGCGCGCTTTACTGGCCACAGCTTTGGTCGCGAGCAGCACCGACGATCCGGCGGTGACGGTCTGGCGGCTGGCGAATGCGCCAAGGCCGAGCGCGACGCCGGCGGTGTCGCCGGCGACCACTTGCACATCCTCGGCCTTCAAACCGAGTTCGCTCGCGCAAACCTGAGCGAGCGCCGTTTGCAGACCCTGCCCCAGCGCGGCGGCGCCGGTAAACACGGTCACTCGGCCGGTACGCGAGACGCGCACGAGGCCGGACTCGAAGGGTCCGCGGCCGGTGCCCTTCACGCCGTGCGCGAGGCCGATGCCCAGGTAACGGCCTATCTTGCGTGCGTCCGCTTGCCGTCCGGGAAATTCATCCCAACCCGTGGCTTTGAGCGCATCGGCCTGGCAGGCCGGATAGTCGCCGGTGTCGTATTCGATGGTCACGCCCGAGCGCGCCTTGAGCGGCTTCTTGTAGGGCATCTTGTCGGCCGGGATGAGGTTGCGGCGGCGCACCTCGGCGCGGTCGAGTTTCAATTCGCGCGCGACGCGATCGAGCAGCCGCTCCATGGCGAAGGCGGCCTGCGGATAGCCGGCGCCGCGCACCGACGACACCGGCGTCTTGTTGGTCATCGCGATGGTGACGTCGACATCGAACGCAGGAATCGCGTAGGGGCCGCTCATGGTGGAGGCGGAATTGTACGGGATGTTCGGGTCCTGAATCGTGTAGGCGCCGGTATCGTGCAGCAGCGTGCCGCGAATGCCGAGAACCTTGGCGGCGGCATCGACGGCGATTTCGAGGGTCCAATATTGGTCGCGCTCGTGCACCGCGTTGGTGAAATATTCGCGGCGATCCTCGGTCCATCTGAGCGAGCCCTTGAGCAGCTTGGCCGCCGCAACCACGGCGACATCCTCGGAATAGACGCAAAGCTTGGCGCCGAAGCCGCCGCCGATGTCGGGCGAGACGATGCGAAGGCTTTCGTCGAAGTCGAGCAGCGATGTCAACGTTTGTTTGAGATCGTGCGCCTTTTGCGTAGAAGCATGGACCGTGATTGCGCCGCCGGCATTGCCGACTTCAACCACGAGCCCGCGCGTTTCGATCGAATGCGCGCCGCCGCGATGCTGCCAAAGCGCCTCCTTGAACACATGCGCGGCCTGCTTGAAAACGGCAGCACTGTCGCCGTACGAAATCTTGTAGGTCGCGATCACATTGCTGGAAAGCTCGCGGCGGATCGGCGGCCCGGCCGCGGCCTTGCGCACATCGGCAACATAGGGCTGCACGTCGTAGCCCACGGCGACCAGGGCCGCGGCATCTTCAGCGATGTAGCGATTGTCGGCCACGACCAGCGCGACCGGCTCGCCGACGTAGCTCACTTCGCCGTCAGCGAGAGCGAACAGCCAGGCCTTGTCGAGCGGCATGCCGGAATTGGAGTGACGCACCATCCGGCGATTGGTCATGACTTTGGCGAGATCGTCGAGCGCGAGCACCGCGTGCACGCCGGGCAGCGCCAGCGCAGCCTTACGATCGATGGCGCGGATCAGCGCATGCGGATGCGGGCTGCGCACGAAGGCAACATGCAGCGCACCCGGCAGCGTGATGTCGTCGACGAAGTGTCCGCGCCCGCGCAGCAGCGGCTCGTCCTCAAGACGGGGGACGCGCGCGCCGATCAGCGAGGCCATGTATCTTGGACCTTTGCGCCGTCACCCTGAGGGGCGGACGCGCAGCGCGAGCCTCGTCGGGTATCAGCACTGACATCGGCCGTCATCCTGGAGGGCCCGGCGGAGCCTGGTCTCGAAGGATGAGGGCGAAGGATCATCGGGGGTGCGAGGACTTTACTTCGTGCTGGTCTGACTCGCCTGGCTCGCCTTCTGGATCACGTCCTTGGGCGTGGCGTAAAGCTCGGCCAGCAGCTTGTCGATCGCTTTGCCGCCGACGGGATTGACCTCGATGTTGAGCTTGGCCGATTCGGCAAGAAACTGAGAATCCTTCATGGTGGCGTCAAACGCCGCGATCAACGCGGCCTTGCGGTCTTCCGGGATGCCGGGCGGCGCCGCGAACGGGCGCGCCATTTCCTGTGCGGTCAGAAAAAGTTTCAGGATCTGCAGCTTTTCTGTGTCCTTGGTGAGGTCCACGACGAGCGGCACGTCACCCATCTCCGGTTCCTTCTTGAGGGCCGCCTGCACGAGGATATTGATCTTCTTATCCTTCAGCCATTGCGCATGCCGCGTCTTGAGCGTGCTCCAGGACAAGCCGCAGAGACCCTCGACTTCACCGCGCTCCATGGCGAGCGTGATCTCGTTGGTGCCGGGATAACCGGAAACCAGTTTGATCTTGGCGCCGAACACGTTCTTGTACAGGTTGGCAAAGATATCCGGTTCCGAGCTCGCGCCCTGCCCGCCGAGGGTCACCGGCTTCTGCAGAAAATCGTTCCAGGTCTTCACCGCCGAGGTATTCCAGGTGACGCAGGTGCTGACATCGTTGGTCACGCTGCCGAGCCAGGCAAACTTGGTTCCGTCATAGGTGAGGCCGCTCTCAAGCAGCGGATTGATGCCGGTGGTGCGGGAGAACGTGCCGATCGCCGTGCCGTCCTTGGGAGCCGCCGAATAGAGAAAGTTCGCCGCGCGCAGGCTGCCGGCACCTGCCATGTTTTGTGTCACGATAGTCGGCTTGCCGGGAATATGATCGCCCATGAAGCGAGCGAGATGGCGGGCATAGAGGTCGTAACCGCCGCCGACCGAGAAACCGACGATCAGACTGATGGTCTTGCCCTTGTAAAATTCCTCGACGCTCTGAGCGCGGGCAATGCTCGGCAATATTGCAACAAGCGCGAGAGCAGCTACGACTGGATGCATTCGAGTCATTCGATTCATGACACCATCTCACATAGGCGTGGAATTACATGGGCGGAAAAATGTGGGGGAATTTCGCGCGCAGCTTGGCGCGCAGATCGCCGCTGACGTCGACGACGATCGGGAACTTGCCTTTGAGCTTCATGTCGTAGGGGATGCAGGCGTCGATCAGGATACGGTTGTTGAAGTTGCCCGGCAGATACAGCGGATCGCGCTTGGAGGCCCAGGCTTTCTGGATGAGGTCGATATCGCCGACCGGATCGAAGCGCGTGCACATGGCCCAGAGCACCTGATCCAATTCGCCGGCGTCGATGTCTTCGTCGACCACCACGGTCCATTTGCCGGCATAGGCGCCGCCCTGACAGGAAGCGGCAATGTGCAGGGCCTGCCGCGCGTGGCCGGGATAGCGCTGCCTGATCTGGATCACGGTGAAGCGGGTCGAGGGACCGGCTTCGTGGTTCCATACGCCGAGAACCTCAGGAACGCCGCAGGCTTCGAGCGCACGCCAGATCTGGGCTGCGCCCGCGATGCCTTTGAGCAGCCCGGTTTCGTCAACCGGCTTATGCTGCGGCGCGCAGCATAGGATCGGGTCGTTGCGGTAAAGGATGGTCTTCACATTCACATAGGGCCGCGGCTGGGTGTCGTCGGAGTAGTAGCCCATCCATTCGCCGAACGGTCCCTCGGGCTTGACCTCGCCGGGCACGGTCTCGCCCTCGAGCGCGATCTCGCACTCGGCTGGAATCGGAAAACCGGTGTACGGCCCGCGAACCACATCGATCGGCTCACCGCGCAGCCCTCCCGCAATGTCGAGCTCGCTCACCTCGGGCAACGGACTCGACGCCAGCATGAACAGCAGCGGGTCCTGGCCGCAGAGGATCACCACCTTCATCGGCTGCCCGCGCTCGAAATACTTGTCGCGATGGATGCGGCCGTGCTTGCCCTCGGTGATCTGACAGCCGACCGTACGCTGATCGTAAACCTGCGCGCGATAGGCACCGAGGTTGAACCAGCCATCGTCGGGATCCCTGGTGATCACGCAGTCGCCGGTGCCGATGAAGCGCGCCTTGTCAAGCTCATGATGGCGCGGCACGGGAAATTTCAGCACGTCGACCTTGTCGCCCTCGAGCACGTTCTGCAGAATCGGACCGTCGTTGACGTAGCGCGGCGGCAGCGTCTTCAGATTTTGCATGCGTGCGTGATAGCGCTGCACGATGTCGACCTTGCGGTCGTATTTGAGCGGCAGGCCGAGCGTGAGCGCCACGCGGCGGGTCGATGAGAAGTGGCCGTAAAGCGTGCGGAAGCCTTTGGGGTAACCAGGGATTTCGTCGAACAGAATCGCCGGCGCAGTCCCGCCGCTTTTTTCGGTCAGCATGTGAGTGATGGCACCCATTTCGACGTCCCAATGGGCGCCGTTGACGTGCAGGAGTTCACCCATGCGCTGGACTGCGTCGAGCCAGCCACGCAGCGCACCGCGATAGTGCATGCGCGGTTCGGTGGCGGCGTCAGTGAGGGCCATGCTGTTCTCCTTGGCGCTCCTTGGCGAGGCAGCGGCAAGTCTATTCGCAAAGGGGGGACATTGTCGATGAATACGGATACCAGCGCGAGTAGCGTTGCGATAGGATGATGCATCATGCAAAGTGCCCGAACCGCCCTTGAGTTTCGGTGCTTGTGCGCCATGCGGCATTTGCTTGCGACCGTAACCTGTCTCGTTCTGCTCGCCGGATGCAATCTCGGCGCACCGGTGAGCCTGTTCGACGAGGACGGCGCCATCGAGCACTCGATCGCCGCGCTGCGTGAGCGCATCGGCGGCAAGGTGCTCGCGCTCAACGTGTTGATCTCACCCGACACGGTGACGATCCGCGCGCAAAATCCCGCCGATCGCAGCCGCGTCGACGAATGGCGGCTCACGCGCGTCCACATGGCTTCCCTCAACTGGGAGCGCGGTTCCGGGCCGGAGCCCTACACGCCCAATCTGATCAACCCGGACCTCGAGGCCAATTTGTTCGACCTCGATGGGGTCGATTTCTCGGGAGCGGGCAAGCTCGCGCGAGCGGCGGTCGAACGCGCGGGGCTCGCGGACAAGGCGCAAGTCACGCGTATGGAGCTCGCGCGGCGGACGTTCGTGCTGCCGAGGCCCGCGAGCGGAGACGTGCGCTGGACTATCGAGGTGAAAAGCGATCAGGAATCGGCGCAGATCTACGCGGACGTGGGCGGCACGATCATCGGCGCCAACCTCGACGGCACCTCGCGCGCCAAGACGCTCAACATCCTTCAGAAGCTTGACCTGGTGACGGATGGCGCGCGGGCCTTCCGCTACATCCTCGGATCCGATCGCATGCTCCTTCGCGTCGGCGTCAGCCCGCGGTGGATGGGATTCGAAACCAATCTCGATGATCCCAGCCCGCCCATACCGGATTCCGCGGGCCTGAAGGCCCGCCAGGTGTTCACCTGGAATCTCAACGGGCTGCAGCGCGCGATCGCCAAGTTCAACATGGACGCGGCGTTCGGAGCCGTGAACAGCGAGGCCTTCAGCATCGACGATGTCGATTGGACGGCGCTGCCGAAGATCATCGCCGCGGCCCGACAGCAGCTCGGCCTGCCGGACGGTCCAATCACCGACATCGAAATCGCCAAGCCGCCCAATCCGATCGGGCACTCGGTCGTGCTCTGGAAAATCGAGATCGCGGCACAGAACAAGGAAACCGGCTTGGTGCTCGCGGACAGCTCCGGCCGTGTGAAGCGGGTGATGCTGCCGCAGAGCATGCGCAAACCGATCGACTATTACGACCCTGCGACGATGGCCGAGACATTCGTCAAGCTCGGCGTTGATTTCGGCAAGGACCGGCAATATTCCGAAATCACATTCCTCAACGACAAGGTGATGATCACCGCGCAGGACCACATGGAGCCGAACGTCTCGCGGCAATTCATGCTCAATGAGAACGGCTATGACCGCTCCGGCACGTCTGCCGTCGTCGCGAACAAGAATGTGCCGTTCCGGATCGACGAACTGAGCGCTCTGACCGCCGACCGTATTCGCGATCTGGAAGCCAGGACCCTCGACACGTTGAAGCTGCCGGCGCAATCCATTTCCAGCATCACCATCGGGCGCGGCAGCATGGACCCATCGCCGAAGGGCAACGTCACGATCGAGATCAGAGCCGAGGAGAGGCCGTTTGGGCGCGCGGGCCGGGTGAATTACGAGCTCGATGGCACGGTGATCAAAACCTATTTGCCGTGAGTTGCTGCGGCTCCATATCACCGGCAGGCCCAACACATGGGGACCGACGAAACCGGATGGCTTCATCCTTTCCGCGCTGCCATTGATGTGCAGGCGCTGAATTTTCGCCGCTCGTGCTTTCCCGATTGCTGGCGCGCAGCTGACGCCTCTTGACAGCACAAGCGCCATTTGAAGGTTTACAAGCTTAGCCGCAAAGAACGACACGGGAGAAAACGCGTGGCCGGCAAGCAATGGGACGTTGTGGTTGTAGGCGCCGGCAATGCCGCATTCTGCGCGGCGTTGGCGGCGCGCGAGAAAGGCGCGAGCGTGCTGATGATCGAGCGCGCGCCCAAGGACCTGATGGGTGGCAATTCGCGCTTTACCGCCGGCGCGTTCCGTTGTGTTTACGACGGCGTCGACGATCTCAAGGCGATCATGCCGGATCTGACCAAGGACGAAATCGCGCGGTCCGACTTCGGCACCTACACCACCGACCAGTTCTACGACGACATGTTCCGGGTGACGCAATACCGCACCGACGGCGAGCTGTGCGACCGCCTGGTCGGCCGCTCACGCGACGCTATGCGCTGGCTGCATTCCAAGGGCATGAAGTTCAATCCGATCTGGGGCCGGCAGGCCTATCTGATCGACGGCAAGTTCAAATTCTGGGGCGGCCTCACGGTCGAGGCCACCGGCGGCGGGCCGGGCCTGATCGACCAGCATCTGAAGCTCGCGGAAAAGCAAGGCATCGAAATCCGCTACGGCGTGCGCGCGCACACGCTGGTGTACGACGGCAACGTGGTGCGCGGCGTGAAGGTGAAGGTCAACGGCGCGCAAGACGAAATTCCATGCAAGTCGGTGGTGATCGCCTGCGGCGGCTTCGAGTCGAACGCGGAAATGCGCACGCGTTATCTGGGCCCGGGCTGGGAGCTCGCGAAGGTGCGCGGCACGCCCTACAACACCGGCGACGGCATTCTCATGGCACTCGCGATCGGCGCCTCGTCCTACGGCAACTGGTCGGGCTCGCACGCGGTGCAATGGGACTACAATGCGCCGGAATTCGGCGACCTTTCGGTCGGCGACAATTTCCAGAAGCATTCGTATCCCTGGGGCATCATGATCAACGCCACGGGGCGGCGCTTCGTCGACGAGGGCGCGGATTTCCGCAACTACACTTATGCCAAGTACGGCGCGATGGTGCTGCGCCAGCCGAACAATTTCGCCTACCAGGTGTTCGACAAGAAGATCATCCCGATGCTGCGCGACGAATATCGCATCAAGCGCGTCAGCAAGGTTTCCGCCAACACGCTGGAGGAATTCGCCCGCAAGCTCGAAGGCGTCGACCCGCAAGGCTTTCTCGACGAGATCAAGAAATACAATGCGGCGGTCAGGAAGGAAATTCCGTTCAATCCCAACATCAAGGACGGCCGCTGCACGGTCGGCCTGCCGATCAACAAATCGAACTGGGCGAACACGATCGAGGATCCGCCGTTCGAAGGCTATCAAGTGGGTTGCGGCGTCTCCTTCACCTTCGGCGGTGTGCGTATCGATCCGGACACCGGCCAGGTGATCGACAGCGACATGAATCCGATCCCCGGCCTCTATGCGGCGGGCGAACTGGTGGGCGGGATTTTCTATTTCAACTATCCGGGCGGCACCGGATTGATGTCCGGCGCGGTGTTCGGCCGCATCGCCGGCACCGGCGCCGCGAGCGCCCGCAATGCCTGATCGCATCACCATCAGGAAGCCGGACGACTGGCACCTGCATGTGCGCGACGGCGAAATGCTCAAAGCCGTGCTGCCGTTCACTGCGGCGCATTTCGGCCGCGCGATCCTGATGCCGAATCTCACGCCGCCGGTGCGCACAACGGCCGATGCGATAGCGTACCGCGAGCGCGTCATGGCGGCGCTGCCCAAGGGCTCGACGTTTAAGCCGCTGATGACGTGCTATCTCACCGACGACACCGACCCGAACGATGTCGAGCGCGGCTTCCGCGAGGGCGTGTTCACCGGCGTGAAGCTTTATCCCGCCAACGCCACCACCTATTCGGCGGCGGGCGTGACCGACTACAGGAAGATCAAGCCGGTGCTGGCGCGTATGGAAAAACTCGGCATGCGTTTTCTCATGCACGGCGAAGACGTCGATCCCACCGTGGACATTTTCGACCGCGAAGCGCGCTTCTGCGAAAAGTATCTCGGGCCGTGGACGCGCGAATTTCCCGGTTTGAAATTCATCCTCGAACATCTGTCGTCGAAGGACGGCGTCGAGTTCGTGCGCGCGCATGCGCCGCAGGTCGGCGGGACGATCACGCCTTATCACATGGAACTCACGCGCACCGACTGGCTGGGTTGGGGATTGAAGCCCTACATGTACGTGATGCCGGTGATTAAAACCGAGAAGGACCGCCAGGCGCTGCGCAAGGCCGCCGCGTCGGGCGAGCCGTGCTATTTCCTCGGCACGGATTCGGCCCCTCATCCGGTGGCGAAAAAACTCTCGGTCAATGGCATCCCGGGCATTTTCAACGCGCCGGTTGCGATGGCCACTTACGCAAAGATTTTCGAGGAGGAGAACGCGCTCGACAAACTGGAGGCGTTCGCATCGCTGAACGGGCCAAAGCATTACGGCCTCGCACCGAACACGGAAACAATAACGCTCGAGAAAAAATCCTGGCTGCCGCCGGAGGAAATCAAAATTCCCGGACCCGACGAACGCGCGCTCGTTTACAAAGGCGGCGAAACGGTAACGTGGCAGGTGTCCGCAAGTTAATTTCGATTAAGATTTCTTCGCGGCTACATCGAGCTCCGAGGTAAAACTTTAGTTAGCGCCAAAAAAATAATTGTCTTTATTACCAATGATAGATGCGCCGACATTCATCATGAAATAGATTTCGGATCGCTGACGTTGGCGAAAACTTGAACCACGCAACGCCAGCACATCCAGATGCGGTTGGATCGTAAGTGCCGGTTCGAGCCATGTTGCGTATTTTGGTATTCATCTTCGTCATCTACGTGATCGCCGTGGCGGCGCTGGATTCCGTCTCCACTCATGGCGCCTATCGCAGAGCGGTGTTGCAGGCCGCCGGATATCAAGTGAGCCGGGTGCAATACGGAGTTCAAACTCTCTGGACGGAGATCGTCGACGCGTCCGGTGTGACCACGCCGTCGCATGCACAAGGATCGGCACCGGAGCGCGTGCGGCAATAGATGTGTGCCGCGTTCAGTCTTTCCCGATTGTCAGCACCACGCGGCCGCGCTGTTTGCGGTCGGCGATGTCGTGCATGGCAGCGGTGAACTCATCGAGCGGATAGAGCTTGATCGGCAGCGGCTTGAGCTTTCCGGCGGCGTGCAGCGCGAAGATCTCCCTGAAGGCATTTTGCATTTCGGTCGGCATCCGCTTGCGATAGTCGCTCACCTGCAGGCCGCTGACCTCGATGTTCTTGAGCAGCAGATAATTGACCTTGAGCGTCGGGATGCGACCCGAGGCAAAGCCGATCACCACAAGCCGCCCGCGCCAGGCGAGCGCACGGATGGCGGCTTCAAAAATATCACCGCCGAGCATGTCGAGGATGATGTCGGCGCCGCGATTGCCGGTGTGCGCGTAAACCTGCGCACGCAGACCCTCGTGCAGATCGGGCGCTGCGAGATCAACGATGGCGTCGGCGCCGGCCGCCCGAACGATGTCGGCCTTGTCCGCGCTCGACACTCCGCCGAGCGCTTTCGCGCCGAAGGCCTTGGCGAGCTGGATCGCGGCAAGTCCCACGCCGCCGGTCGCGCCGAGCACCAGAACGGTTTCACCTGCTGCGATACGCGCCCGGTCGCGCAGCGCGAAATAGGCGGTGTCGTAGATCAACGCCATGGCGGCGGCCTCGGTAAGCGGCAGCGCGGCGGGAAGTTTTACGCACTGGCCTTCCGGCATGGCGACGAATTCGGCAAAACCGCCTTGTTCCGCCATGGCAATGGCGTGGTCGCCGGGTTTGAAATTCTTCACGTTCGTTCCGACCGCCGCGACGACGCCAGCCGGGAGCTTGCCGGGCACGAACGGCAACTCCGGTTTGAACTGGTATTTGCCGCTCATCATGATCAGATCGACGAAGTTCACCGCGGTGGCGTGCGTCTGCAGCAGCACTTCGCCCGCCTTGGGCGCGGGCTTCGGCACTTCATCGAGCTTGGCGTTTTCGATCGGACCGAATTCGCGGACGACGACGGCGCGCATCATGTTCCCCAAATCATTCGAGGCAGTTCATCCTAGGCGGTGGCCTGTTTCGCTTGCCAGCGCACCGGCTCCGGGCTGATGCGGCCTTTCGCGATCCAATCCACGATGTCGCGCTTGCGAATCTTGCCATTGGGCGTGAGCGGGATTTCGTCGAGGCTGACGAAATATTCCGGCATGTCATATCTGGAAAGACCGGCGGCATCGAGGTGGGCAAGCAGCTCCGCAGGCGCGACATGCTTGCCTGAATGGAACATCACCGCGAGGCAGACTTTTTCGCCGAGCCGCGCGTCGGCGATCGGGACGGCCGCGGCGCGCGCGATTGCGGCATGCCGCATGGCCAGCGCCTCGATGCGCGCAGGATGGATGTTGTGGCCGCCGCGGATGATGATGTCCTTCAGGCGGCCGGTGATACGCAAATATCCGTCGGCATCGAGCAAACCCAAATCGCCGGTCATGAACCAGCCGTCCTTGTTGAAGGCATCTTCGGTCGCGGCCTGATCGTCGAAATAGCCGAGCATGAGGCTCGCGCCGCGACCGCCAATCTGGCCGATTTCGCCTGGGGGTGCGGGCGTGTCGCGGTCATCGGCCTTGAAGATGCGCAATTCATAGCCTGGGCAGGCACGACCGGATGTTTCGACGATCCGTGTCGCATCGTCGTTGGGTAGCGTGTACTGGTGCGAGCAGGTCTCGGTCATGCCGTAACCGCTTTGTGGAATGATGCCGCGTTCAAGCAGTCCGGCCACGACCGCGCGAGGCGCGGCGGCGCCGGAGATGCGGAAGCCCTTGAGCCGGCCGAGGCCGTTCAGCCCGCGCGTGCGCATCTCGGAAAGCAGATCGCCGGCGTGCGCCGGGACACCGACCAAGAAAGTGGTACCGGTTTCGAGAATGCGGTCGACTAGGCTCGCACCTTTTGGCAGATCGTTGACGACGAGTTCGCCGCCGACCGCGAGTGCCATCACCTGCGCGCCGAAGCCGAGATTGTGGCTGAGAGGACTGAGCGAATAGACCACCGAGTCCGCGCCGATGCTCCAGTCCTTGGCGAGCTGGCACGCGTTGGCGAGCAGCGTGTTATCGGAATGCATCACGCCCTTGGGCTTGCCAGTGGTGCCGGAGGTGAAGGCGAGATAGACGATCTGATTTGGGTCTTGTTTGGGCGCAACATCGACGTTTTTCCCCTCCCACCGCGATGCGGAGCGGAGCGGTGGGGAGGAGTCGGGAATGGGTGATAACAGGGCCGCCCATCCCGGCGTTTCGCGCCGACCCTCCCCACCACACGTTTCGCGCGCGGGTGAAGGGATAAGAGGTGAAAGCCGATAGACGTGCCGCATAAAGGCAAGCGATGAAAGCTCGGCAAAAATATCGCGGCGCGGCGCGTCGGCGCCGAAGCCCTCCTGGCCGATGAATGCCGCTGACCGCGTGCGTTGCAGGAGCTCGATGACTTCGCCCACGGTGTGGTCGCGATGCAGCGAAGGGCAGCACAGGTAGCCGTTGCGCGAACAGGCGAGCAGCGCAATGACGCCTTCCATGCGGCTTGGCAGCCAGACCGATACGCGCTGGCCGGGCGCGACACCGCGGCTTGCAAGATCGGCCGCAAGCGCATCGGCCGCGGCGGCGAGCTCGCGATAGGTGATGCGCCGGAACCGATCGCGAAGCGCAAAGCTTGCCGGCGTGCGCTCGGCGTGACCGCGCACAAGCGAATAGATCGTGTCGTCCCGCCAGAAGCCCGCGGAATAGTATTTCTTGATCAGCTCGTCGGTGAGCAGGGTCAGCATGGAATTCATGCTTGCTACACTAAGCTGTTTCAGGCAGGACCGCCAACAGATCGCGCCTAACTACGATGCATCTGCTAGTATCGCGGCGGACGAATTTCGAGGTGCGCGATGCTCGATCAAACAACAGGCCCGCGTGCGGCCAAAACCCCGCTTGCGGCAAAGCCACGGCTCGATTTTCAGGAGCACATCGCCGATCTCGAGGCTGCCGGCCTGCTGGTGCGCATCGATAGGTCGATTAACAAGGATACCGAACTGCATCCGCTGGTGCGCTGGCAGTTCATCGGCGGAATGCCGGAGGACGAGCGGCGCGCTTTTCTGTTCACCAATGTGGTCGACTCCAAGGGTCGGCGCTATGAGATGCCGGTGGTGCTCGGCGCGCTCGCGGCGTCGCCGCGAATTTACGCCATGGGTATGGGACAATCCGTGGACGAAATCGGCGACGCCTGGATGCACGCGATCGCCAATCCGATTCCGCCCACGCTGGTGAATGCCGCCCCATGTCAGGAGGTGGTGATCTCGGGCGATGATTTGCGCAAGGCTGACGGCGGGTTGACACGGCTGCCGGTGCCGGTGTCGACGCCCGGTTTTGACGCTGCGCCCTATCTCACCGCGACGCTGTGCATCACAAAGGACCCGGAGAGCGGCATCCGCAACATGGGCACCTATCGTGCAGCCCTGAAGGCGCCTGATCGCCTGGCCGTGCGCATGGTGGCGCGCGAAGCCACCGGCGCAGGCGGTTTTCTGCATTGGCTGAAATACCGCGGGCGACGGGAGAAAATGCCGATCGCTATCGTGATCGGCTGCGCGCCGATCGTGGTCTTCACCGGCCCGCAGAAGCTTGCGGTGGACGTGGATGAAATCGCGGTTGCGGGGGGTGCGGTCGGCGCGCCGATCCGCATGACACGCTGCCGCAGCATCGATCTGGAAGTGCCGGCGGATTCGGAAATCGTGATCGAAGGCTTGATCGACCCGGAGATGCTGGAACCGGAAGCGCCATTCGGCGAGAGCAACGGTTATGTGGCGCTCGAGGCCTACAACATGCCGATGCAGGTCACAGCGATCACGCACAAGCGCGCGCCGGTGTTTGCGTCAATCATCAGCCAAGTCACGCCGAGCGAGTCGAGCGTGATCAAGAAAGTGGCCTACGAACCGTTGTTCCTTGCACATCTGCGCCAACACCTCGGCGTCAAGAGCGTGCGCAAGGTGGTGATGCACGAGCCGCTTTCCAACCTGCGGCCGGTTATTTTCCTGCAATTCGCCGCCGAGGCGCCGCGATCGGAAGTGTGGCGCGGCCTGCATGGGGCTGCCACGCTGCAATCCAATTGCGGCAAGATCGTCATCGCGGTGAGCGAGGATATCGATCCGGCCGCGGGACTCGACGCGGTGATGTGGTCGCTCGCCTATCGCACCAATCCGGCGGAGGACGTGCAGATCGCGCCCAATCGCGGCGGCGTGCAAGGCGCGCAATATGGGCCGCGCAAAACCGACTCCGGGCTGCTGATCGACGCGACCCGCAAGCGTGCCATGCCGCCACTCGCATTGCCGACGCGCCAGCACATGGAGCACGCGCGCGCGCTGTGGGAGGAGCTGGGATTACCGGCGCTCGCCGTGCGCGGCCCGTGGCACGGCTATACACTCGGCGAATGGACCGAGGAGTGGGAGAATTTCGCGCGCCGGGCGGCGGCCGGCGACTGGATTGCCAACGGCGAGGAGACGCTGTCGCGCCAGCGCAAGGGTCTGCTGCCGGAGACGCCGATCCGGCCGGGCGAAGCGATCGATGAGTAAACGCCGCGCCGTATTCATTCTGCAGGATTTGAATTGGCGCGACTTGACGATTTCCATCGCGCCGAATTGATAATCCGAAGGCGCAACATCGGATGTCAGCGGCCAGGTCTACTGCCGAGGCGGCTCGAACGCGTCACTCGGCCTTGACGTTTGCCGCCTTCACGAGCGGCACCCAGGTGCCGCGTTCTCTGGCGAGGAACGCTGCGAATTCGTCGGGCGAGCCGATGTGCGGCTCGACGCTGAGCTTGGTCAGCGTGGCCTGAACGTCGGGCGATTTGAGGCACTCGTTGATCGCGACATTGAGCCGGCTCACGATTCCGGCCGGCGTACCGGCGGGGGCCACTATGCCGGTGAAAGACGCCGTGACAAAACCGGGTACGCCGCTCTCGATCATGGTCGGAATATCGGGCGCGCGCGAATTGCGCTTTTCACTCGTGAAGGCGAGGCCGCGCAGCTTGCCGGCTTGAACAAGCGGCAGCGACACCGCGGTGTTCTCGAACGTCATTTGCACTTCGCCGGCCATCACGGCCTGAATGGCAAGCCCGCCACCCTTGTACGGCACGTGGACGATATTGATGCCGGTGCGTTGTTTGAACAATTCGCCGATCAGATGCGGCGGCGTGCCGGCGCCGGGTGAGGCGTAATTGAGCTTGCCGGGACTGGCTTTGGCCAGCGCGATCAGCTCCGGCACCGATTTCGCCGGCAACGAGGTATTGACGGCAAGCAGATTGGCGGTGACGCCGAGCTCGGCGACCGGCGCAAAAGCTTTCACCGGGTCATAGCCGATGTTCTGATAGACGACCGGAGAGATCACGAGCGTCGAGGTGTTGCCGAGCAGGAGCGTATAGCCGTCGGGGTCGGCATCCGCGGCGGCCTTGGCGCCGATCGTGCCACCGGCGCCCGGACGATTTTCGACGATGAAGCTCTGGCCGAGAATCGCAGGCATTTTTGTCGCGACCAGCCGCGCCATGACATCGGCCGGTCCGCCCGGCGCAAAGCCCACGATCACCTTGATCGGCTTCGTCGGATAGGTTTGCGCCGGCGCGGCGCCAGCAAACGCCATCGCCGCAAGAACGGATGCCAACAACAAGTGCGCTGCTTGTTTCATGGTCTCTCCCCTGGGCGAGCATAACACGATTTCAATTGGCAAAGCCTGCGTCTACAACACGGGGGGTTGTTAGAAGGGCGAGCGCTGCATTTGTGGCGCGTATCACGGGGGACCCATGTTGATGGAAGGCTTCACGCGCACCGAAATCAAGACTTCGGGCGCCCGCATCGTTACGGTGCACGGCGGCAAGGGACCGCCGGTTCTGCTCATGCACGGCAATCCGTTCACGCATCTGTCGTGGCACAAGTTCGCGCCGCGGCTGGCGCAGGAGTTCACTGTGGTGACGACGGACTTGCGCGGTTATGGCGATTCCGAGAAGGTACCGGGCGGAGAGGATCATTCCGGCTATTCGTTCCGCGCCATGGCGCAGGATCAGGTGGAAGTCATGGCGGCGCTCGGCTTCGACAAATTCATGGCGGCTGGGCATGACCGTGGCGCGCGTGTGCTGCATCGCATGTGCCTCGATCATCCCGGGAAGGTTTCACGCGCGGCAATCCTCGACATCATTCCGCAACATCATCTGTTCAACAACATCACGCAGGCCTGGGCCACGGCGTCGTATCACTGGTTCTTCATGATCCAGCCGTTCGACATGCCGGAGCGGTTGATGAGCGCGGATCCGGATTTCTTCATCACCAAGAAGCTCGCGAAGACCAAACAGGGATTGAGCTTCTTCGGCCAGGAGGCGCTGGAGGAATACAAGCGCTGTTTCCGCAATCCGGCCACGGTGCATGCCATGTGCGAGGATTACCGCGCCTGCGCCACGATCGACCTTGCCATGGACACGAAGGATTTCGCCGCGGGAAAGAAAATCACCTGCCCGGCGCTGATTCTTTGGGGCGCGACCGGTGCGGTCGGACGCAATCACGACTCGGCGAAAATCTGGAAAAATTACGCGACGACCATTGTCGGCGCGAAAGCGCTGCCGTGCGGCCATTACCTATCGGAAGAAGCGCCGGAGGAAACCTACGCCGAGCTCAGGGCGTTCTTCGCCGCCAAGTCGCTATGAAACCACCACCGGCGCGGGCGCGGCGAGGAAGTTGCGCATGGCGTACCAGAGCAGGTGCCGGTTCTTGCTGTAGCCCACGCTGTGCGCGGTGTAAGGCAAAATGACGAACTGGCGGTCGCCGTTCGGGAGCTGCTGATAGAAATCGAGCAAGTCCTCGTTGGTTGAATTGCCGTCCTGCGTGCCGCGCACCATGAGCACCGGCGAGAGCACTTTCCTCGGATCGACGAGCGGAAGATTTGCGGCCATGTCGAGATAGGTGCCGGTCGGAACCGTGTCACCGAATTTCATTTCGGCCGCGATGATTGCCTCGGGCACGGCGGGATCGTAGCTCGCCGCCAAGCCGTCGCGCGTGAAGATCGAGCGGATCATGGCGGCGTCGCGCTTGCGCCGCGGATTGGCGCGGAATTCCTCGATCCGCTTCTGCCGCCGGCCGATTTCGGCAGCGCCCTTGCCCTTGTAGGTGAAGGCGACCAGCACAAGACGGTCCACCCGCTCGGGCTCGGCTTGCGCATAGGCGCCGGCGCGGATGCCGCCCGAGGATGTGCCGTAGAAATGCATCTTCGGCTGGCCGGTCTCCTTCATCACGAGCGGGACGGCGGCCTTGAGGTCTTCGACGCCGCTCGCGATGTCGGAATTATTGCCGGAGGAACCCGAGCGGCCGTAACCGTCGTGGTCCATGGTCCATACGTCGTAGCCGTAGCGCGCCATCACGTTCATCAGCGAATACTCACCCTTGCCCGGCACGCTCAGGTCGTAAGATGAGCGCGAGGAATTCGACGAGCCGTGGACGAGGAAGAGGACCGGCAGCGGCTCGGCGCCGCGCTTGGGCGCGCCGATACGTTTGCGCCAGAGGTTGAGCTTCACGCTGCCTTTGTTGGCCCAGTATTCGGCGCTCCAGATTTCGCCGGCCGCGACCGCTTGTTTTGCGTCGTTCCTGCGCGCTGCCTCGGCCGACGAAAGTCCGGAGACCCATCCGGCCCCAATGCCAACACCTGCGCCAAGCAGCATTGTGCGCCGTGCCATGCCGCGATCGTTCTTATTCATCGTGCGTCTCCCCTGCCCTTGCTGTGTTTACGCCGAGCGCCGCAGGCGATCACTTTGGACACTGTTTCCCGAGTTCGTCGAACGGCGCGGTCAATTGCTGACCTTCCGGCGAGGAAGGATCGACCTGCTCAAGCCCGGTCATCAAGTTGATGTACTCGGGGCCGATCTTCTTCGCCATGTCCTCCGCCTTCTTATCGAGCGCTTCCATCGTCTTGGTGTCTTTCTTCTGTTCAGCCACCGCCATTTGCTCGTCGATTTTCGCCAGATCGCAAAACAGCTGGAGCTTCGTTTTGTCGGCGCGAAGCAACGCGACGACCTTTTGCACGTCGGCCAATGTCGGCTTCGGTCCGCTTGGTGGCGCGCCTTGCTGCGCCCGCGCAAGAAGCGGCAGGCCGACGACGGCGATCAGCGCAACGCAATATTTCACAAGATTCATTTCCGCCTCCCTGGCGAATTCGCAGTTGTGTGAACATGCGAACAGCTATTTGTAGCGAATAAACGCGGGATACGCACCATGGTTGCTGATGCAGCTCCCACACCCGCTTACCCGGCTGACGCGTCCGCAATGTCATCACCGCGTCGCGCGCATGCGCTTGGCCGCGTCAAGCGCGGCCGCCACGATGCCGTGATAGCCGGTGCAGCGGCAGAGATTGCCGGAGATGGCAATGCGCACTTCCTGCTCGGTCGGATCGGGATTATCGCGCAGGAATTCGATGAGCGTCGTCAGCATTCCCGGCGTGCAGAAGCCGCATTGCAGTCCGTGATTGTCGCGGAACGCTTCCTGCAAGGGATGCAGCTTGTCGGCGCTCGGCGCGATGCCTTCGATGGTGAGAATCTCGTGGCCGTCGGCCTGCACCGCGAGCATCAGGCACGAGCGCGCCGAACGGCCGTCGAGCAGAATGGTGCAGGCGCCGCATACGCCGTGCTCGCATCCGAGGTGCGTGCCGGTGAGCCCCAGCTCGTGACGCAGAAAATCGGCAAGCGTCAACCGTACCTCCACGTCGTTGCGCTCGTAGCGCGTGCCGTTGACGGTGACGGCGATGGTGCGCTTGCTGCTCATGTCAGTGCATGCGATTCCACGGCGCGTCAGCCGCGAGGCCTGACGCCTTCTCCAAGGCGCGGCGTGACAGCACGGCGGCGAGGTGCTGGCGGTACGATGCCGGCGCGTGGATATCCTCGATGGCGTCGAGCTTGCGGCAGCTTTCGCAGGCGGCGCGGAACAATTGGCCGCTGGCCGGTTTGCCGACGACGGCCTGCTCGACATCCGTAGCGCGCACCGGCGCAGGCCCTATCCCGCCAATCGTCACCGACGCACGCGTGATTTTTCCGCCGCTGTCGCGCTCGAGCAGGACCGCCGCCGAGACGATGGCAAAATCGCCGTGGCGGCGCGCAAATTCGACAAAGGCCGCGTCGTGTCCTTTGGCCCAGAGCGGCAGGCGCAGCGCAGTGACGATCTCATTCGGTTCGATGGCAGGTGTCATATAGGCGACGGGAAAATCCGCGAATTTGATTTCGCGGCGTCCTTGAGGCCCGGTGACCACGATCGTCGCGTCGTGCGCGGCAGCGACCGAGACCAGCTCGGCAGCGGGATCGAGATGGCACAGCGAGCCGCCGATGGTGCCGCGGTTGCGCGTCTGGCGATGGCCGACCTGCAAAATGGCCTGATGCAACAGCGGGCAACGTTCGCGTACGAGATCGGAAAATTCGACCTCATGCTGGCGGGTCATGGCGCCGATCTCGAGCGCGCCGCCAGTCTCCTTGATATAAGAGAGGCCTTCCACGCGATTGAGATCGATGACGTGATCGGGCAGCACGAATCGCATGTTGAGCATCGGCATGAGCGACTGTCCGCCGGCCAGGAGCTTGGCGTTGTCCAGGCGGCTGAGCAGCGCAATGGCCTCGGCAAGCGTTCGCGGATCGTGATATTGGAAAGGCGGCGGCTTCATTCTCGGACCTGCGGGGCCGAGTATAGGAAACCGCGGCGAAGGTGAGCAACGGCAATGCGCCGCTGGACTATTTCAAGCCTGTTCGTATTGCTGACGGCGCAGCCGGCGCTGGCGCAGGGACTGGAAGATTTCTACCGCGGAATGACCATTTCGCTGACGGTCGGCTACAGCGTCGGCGGCGGCTACGACACCTACGCCCGCATCCTCGCCCGTTATATGGGCAAGCACATCCCGGGAAATCCCACGATCGTCGTGCAAAACATGCCGGGCGCGGGCTCGCTCAAAGCGGCCAATTTTCTCTATACCGTTGCGCCCAAGGATGGCACCGCCATCGGCATGTTCGGCCGCGGACTCGCGATGGAGCCGCTGATCGGCACGAGCCCGGTGCAGTTCGAAGCTGCCAAGTTCAACTGGCTCGGCAGCGGCACCAATGAAGTGAGCGTGTTCGTCACCTGGCACGCATCGCCGATCAAGACCTGGGCCGACATGCTGAGCAAGTCGTTCACGGTTGGCGGCGAAAGGTCCGGTTCCGATCCCGACATCTACGCGCTGATGCTGAAAAATGCGTTCGGCGTGAAGCTGAAACTGATCAGCGGCTATCCCGGCACCACTGAAGTCGCCCTCGCGCTCGAGCGCGGCGAAGTCGACGGCCGCGCGAGTTGGTCGTTGAGCAGCCTGAATGCGACCAAGCCCGACTGGATCGCGCAGAAGAAAATCAATCTCGTGGTGCAGCTCAACATGACCAAGGCACCGGAGCTGCAGAACGTGCCGCTCATCACCGAATTCGCCAAGGACGACCGGCAAAAGCAAATCCTCAAGCTCGTGCTTAGCCGCCAAGTCATGGGGCGGCCATTCATGGCGCCGCCCGGCCTGCCGGCGGACCGCGCACAGGCCTTGCGCCAGGCTTTCGATGCGACCATGAAGGATTCCGACTTCCTTACCGAAGCGAAGGCGCGCGGACAGGATGTCAATCCGGTGAGCGGGGCGGAACTCGACAAACTCCTGGCGGATCTTTACGCCACGCCGAAGGACGTAGTCGAGGAAACGAAGAAAGCAATCGGAGGGCAGTGAGCGGACTAGCGCGCATGCCGGCCGATGACTATGTGCCGTGCGCCCCATCCCAACTTTGCCAGCCCATGCAGCCGATCATTTCCGTGTCGAATCTTTCCAAAACCTATGCGTCGGGTTTTTGCGCGCTCAGGAATATCAACCTCGACGTCGCGCGCGGCGAGATTTTCGCATTGCTCGGCCCGAATGGGGCCGGCAAGACCACGCTCATCGGCATCATCTGCGGGATTCTCAAACCAACCGACGGCTCGGTGTCGGTCGGTGGCTACAACATCCTCAAGGACTACCGCACTACGCGCGCCCTTATCGGCCTCGTGCCGCAGGAATTGTTCACGGAAATGTTCGAGACGGTCTGGGCGACGGTGAATTTCAGCCGCGGTCTTTTCGGCAAGCCGAAAAATCAGGCTCTGATCGAAAAGGTCCTCAGGCAATTGTCGCTGTGGGACAAAAAGGACAGTCAGATTCGCACGCTGTCCGGCGGCATGAAGCGGCGCGTGCTGATCGCCAAGGCGCTCGCGCACGAGCCGCAAATCCTCTTCCTCGACGAACCGACCGCCGGCGTCGATGTCGAGCTGCGCAAGGACATGTGGCAGGTGGTGCGAGCGCTGCGCGAGTCAGGGGTCACCATCATTCTGACCACGCACTACATCGAAGAGGCGGAGGAAATGGCCGACCGCATCGGCGTGATCAACAAGGGCGAGATCATTCTGATCGAGAACAAGGACGCGCTCATGCAAAAGCTCGGCAAGAAGCAATTGACGCTGCAGTTGCACAAGAAGCTCGATGCCGTCCCAAGCGCGCTTGCAGCCTACAATCTGACGCTCGCGGCCGACGGCAGAGAACTGGTCTACACTTACGACACACAACTCGAGCGCACCGGCATCACGTCGCTGCTTGGCGATCTGGGCAAGGCCGCAATCGGATTCCGCGATCTGCACACCACGCAAAGCTCGTTGGAGGATATCTTCGTCGGACTTGTGAGCGAGCGAAAATGAATCTTCGCGCAGTCGGTGCCATCTATTCGTTCGAAATGGCGCGCACCGGGCGCACGCTGATGCAAAGCATCGTATCGCCGGTGATCTCGACCTCGCTTTATTTCGTGGTGTTCGGGGCCGCGATCGGCTCGCGCATCAGCCAAATCGAGGGCGTCGCCTATGGCGCGTTCATCGTGCCGGGCCTGATCATGCTGATGCTGTTGACGCAAAGCGTGATGAATGCCTCTTTCGGCATCTACTTTCCGCGTTTCACTGGAACGATCTTTGAAATCCTGTCGGCGCCGGTGTCGTTTTTCGAGATCGTGCTCGGTTATGTCGGCGCGGCGGCAACGAAATCGATCGTTCTCGGGCTGATCATTCTCGCAACATCATTCCTGTTCGTACCGCTCCGCGTCGAGCATCCGCTCTGGATGCTGCTGTTCCTCGTGCTGACGGCCGCGACTTTCAGCCTACTCGGCTTCATCATCGGCATCTGGGCGGATGGATTTGAGAAGCTGCAAATCATCCCGTTGCTCGTCATCACGCCGCTGACATTCCTGGGCGGGACGTTCTATTCCACGAGCGTGTTGCCACCGGTGTGGCGGACGATCACGCTGTTCAACCCTTTGGTGTACCTCATCAGCGGATTCCGCTGGAGCTTCTTCGAGATCGCCGATGTCAACGTCGGCGTCAGCCTGGCGATGACCACGGGGTTCCTGGTCATTTGCCTGACGATCGTCTGGTGGATATTCAAAACCGGCTATCGGCTGAAAAACTAACAGGGCGACGCAGTTTTGCCCAAATCGGTCTGCTAAACAGGGTTTAGGGGGCGGCTTTCCTTACCGTCGAATTTGGGGCAAGCTTATCGCAGCCCGGAATTGACGGAGCGGGAGAGGTTTTCAGTGGGCGTTCGGGGTTCAAGCCTAGCGGCACTGCTCGGAATTTTCGTCACCGCCATAAGCGCTGCGGCACAAGAACCGCAGGACCTGTCGACGTTGAGCCGCGACGACGTGCTGGCGTTGCAGCGACGACTGGTCGATGCCGGCTGCTACAACGGCCCGCTCGACGGCAATACCGGTCCGGCGCTTTCACAAGCGATAAAAATCTGCCCGGTCCAGCAGCCCTTCCTGAGCATCGAGACCGGGATGCATACGGCGCCGATCGTCGGCATTGCCACCGATGCGGCGTGCCGGCTCGCGGCCACCGCTTCTCACGACAAGACGGTGCGGATGTGGTCGTTGCCCGACGGGCGGCTGTTGCGGACACAACGCTTGCCGATCGGCGACGGCAATCTCGGCAAGGTCTACACGGTTGCGGTCTCGTCCGACGGCAAGTGGGTCGCGGCCGGAGGCTGGGACGCGATTTATGCCATCGGCGATCCGAATAAGCGCGATGGAATCTATTTGTTCGACAGCGCGACCGGGACGCAGGTCAGGCACATCGGCAGCTTCGGGAACGTCCTCAATCACATCGTATTTTCGCCGGATAACAAACTGATCGCGGTGACGCTTGGCGGCAATGAAGGAGTACGTGTCGTCGATATCGCGTCGGGCCGAGAGGTCATGTCCGATCGGCAGTACGGAGCGCAAAGCTACGGCTTTGCCTTCGCGCGCGACGGCATGATGTACACGGTCAGCTACGACGGGTTCCTGCGACAGTATGGACCGGATTTTGTCCTCAAGAACAAGGTGACGTTGCCGGGCGGTCAACAACCGCTTTCGGTTGCCGTCGATCCGGAAGGTAAGCGGCTGGCAATCGGCTATTTCGATACCACGGCGGTCGACATCGTCGACGCCAAGACGCTCAAACCGATCGCGGCCGCGGATAATCGAAATACCGAATACAATCTCGGCTCACTCGCCTGGTCGCCGGACGGCCAATATCTGTACGGCGCCGGGCGGTTTCGCGCCTTTCTCAACGGGGCGTGGCGGCATCCGATCCGCAAATGGACCCGCGACGGGCAACAGGTCGGGTCCGATGTACCGGTTTCCGAGAACACCGTGACGTTGGCCAACTGCGCCGATGCCATTGCGTTCGGCGCCCAGGATCCGGCGTGGGGCATGCTGCGCACGGACGGCACGGCGGTGACGCTCGGCCTCGCCCGCATTCCGGACATGAGGGCCAAGCGCGGGACGGCTTTCGTCGTGTCCGCGGACGGAACGCGGCTGCGTTTCGGACTCGGGATCGGCGAGGATAGGCCCGTTCTGTTCGATCTCGCGTCCGGCCTCACCGAGGCATTGGGGCCAACGCCCCCCGATCTTCACCCGCCAACGATCACGGGAATCAACATCGCCAAATGGGAAGGCGAGTTCAATCCGACGCTCGACGGCAAACCGCTCGGGATCGACCAGTACGAACTCTCGCGCAGCCTGACGATCCGCCCCGACCGCACCGGCTTCTTGCTCGGTACCGAATTCCGCCTGCGTGCCTATACGGTGGAAGGAAAACTGCGTTGGTCGCAGCAAGCGCCGAGCTTGACCTTCGGCGTGAATTTGGCGCGCGACGGCGAGATCGCGATCGCTGCCTACGGCGATGGGACGATCCGCTGGTACCGCTGGTCGGACGGCAAGCCGCTGCTCTCGCTGTTCGTGCACAAGGACGACAAGCGCTGGGTGGCATGGACGCCGACCGGCTACTACATGGCCTCGCCCGGGGCAGAGGACTTGATCGGTTGGCACGTCAATCGCGGCTGGGAGCAGCAGGCCGACTTCTTCCCGGTGGCGCGCTTCCGCAATCAGTTCAACCGTCCCGACATCGTCAGGCTGGTGCTGCAAACGCTCGACGAGAGTGCGGCGGTCCGCCAAGCTAACGCCACGTCGCGGCGGGCGGAACAGACGACGACGATTCTCGCGCAGCTGCCGCCGGTGATCCGTCTCAAGGATTACGACAACGGCGGAACATATTCGTTCTCAAGCGAGAACCTGTCGCTCGACTACGAGCTGCGCTCGCCCTCGGGCAAGGCGGTGGATCGGATCGACGTGATGGTCGACGGCCGGCCGCAGCAGGCGGTCGGACTCAGCATGCGATCCGCGGACAGCGCACAAGTGCGCACGGACAAGATCAACGTCACGTTCCCCAAGCACGACGTCGATGTGGCGCTGATCGCCTGGTCGGGAGAAATTGCGAGCGAAGCGGCGCGATTTAAGCTCAAATGGACCGGGCAGCAAGAATCCGATCTGCTCAAGCCGAAACTCTACGCCCTTGTCGTCGGCGTCAGCGATTATGTCGAACCCGATCTCAAGCTTGCCTATGCCGCCAAGGACGCGGCCGACTTCGGCAAAGTGCTGCAAGCGCAGTCGGGCGGCATGTACGGCACGGTCACGATCAAGCTGCTGACCGATACCAAGGTCACGCGCGATTCGATCGTCGAAGGATTGGCATGGCTCGAACAGCAGGTGACAAGCCGCGATATCGGAATTGTCTTCCTGGCCGGCCACGGCGTGAACGACGAAAAATTGAACTACTGGTACCTGCCGTACGATGCAAGCTTGGCGAACCTGCGGACGCGAGGCGTGGTGCAGGACGATATCCGTCGCACGTTGCGCAATCTCGCCGGCAAGGCCATCCTGTTCCTCGATACGTGCCATGCCGGGCAAGTGATGAAGGTGGCCGCGCGCTCCGCTGATACGGATCAGACCGCGATGATCAACGACTTCATCAAGGCCGAGAATGGCGTGATCGTATTCGCGTCCTCGCAGGGCAAGGAAGTTTCGGTTGAGCTGAAGGACGTGCAGAACGGCGCCTTCACCAAGGCGCTGATCGAGGGTATCGGCGACGGCAAGGCGAACCTGCTCAACAAGGGCAACATCACCCCCTCGCAGCTCGATGCCTTCGTGGTGGAACGGGTCAAGGAATTGACCCACGGCACGCAACATCCGGTGATGTCGAAGCCGGACACGGTGCCCGATTTCCCGTTCGCCATCGTGCGGAAGTGACCGCGCGATAATCGAAATTCTCCGGCGCCATCGGCAGCAGGCAGCGAAGCGGCCATTACCGGGGGCTTCAATCAGGGCTGGAACGACAGCCTCGACAGGCTGGCGGTGTTTCTGGCCCGCGTTACTTGGCTCCCCGCATCTCCGCCCGCGCGGCCTTCACCGCCTTCACGATGTTCTGATAGCCGGTGCAGCGGCAGAGATTGGAAGCGAGCACGTCAAGCAATTCCTCGTCACCGATGTCGGGCAGCTGCTCCAACGTGTTGACCGCAAGCATCAAAAATCCCGGCGTGCAGAAGCCGCATTGCAGCCCGTGATGCTTAATGAACGCGCGTTGCAGCGGATGCAGCGCATCACCCTTCGCCAATCCCTCGACCGTGCGGATCTTCTTGCCCTGCGCCTGCACCGCGAACATCAGGCACGCGCGCACCGCCTCGCTCTCCACGATTACCGTGCACGCCCCGCAGACGCCGTGCTCACAGCCGAGATGCGTACCGGTCAACCCGCATTCGTCGCGGATCGTGTCGGCGAGCGTGCGGCGCGGCTCGACCGTCACCGCATAGTCGCGCCCATTCACGTTCAACGTGAATTCGATCTTGTCCGTCATGCTTTCGGCAGATCCTTGCCGAACTTCGCGCGGATGCGCGCATCGAGCGCCTTGCTCGGGCGCGCCTCGATCGGGAACGTGTCGCGCCGCGCCCACGGCCGACAGGCGTCGATCACCACGCGCGCGTTGCGCGGATCGTCCGGCGCATAGGCCATGGGATCGAGCGCCGAAGACCAGCAGCCGCGCAGCGTCTCCAGTCCCTCGCGCGGATCGAAGCGCGTGCACATGGCCCAGATCACTTTGTCCATGTCGGCGGGATCGATGTCGTCGTCCACCACCACGACGAAGCGATTGACATAGGCGCCGGCGTGGCATTGCGAGGCGATCAGTCCCGCCTGCTTGGAATGCCCGGCATACATCTGCTTGATCGCGACGGTGAGCCAGAGCCGGCTGCCGCCGGCGGCGTGCGACCACACACCTTTGACCTCGGGCACGCCTGCGGCTTCGAGCTGATTCCACACCGCGCCCGAACGATAGGTGCCGCGGTAGAACGAGTCGTCGTCGGGCGGAATGCCGGGGATGGCGCCGAGCAGGATCGGATTGTCGCGATACATCATCGTTTCGATGCGGATCGCCGGCTCCTGCTTGACGCCGCCGGCGTAATAACCGGTCCACTCACCGAGCGGACCTTCCTTGATGCGATCGTTGGGATGGATGAAACCTTCGAACGCGATCTCGGCATGCGCGGGGATCGGCAGGCCGGTCTTCGGCCCCAAGATCACTTCCACCGGTTCGCCGAGCAGCCCGCCGGCCGCGTCGTATTCATTCTTGCCGTGCGGGATTTCGAGGCCGGCGATCATGAACAGCGCCGGATGCATGCCGCACACCACGGCGACCGGGCATGGCTTGCCGCGTTCGTGATATTTGCGCTGGATCATGTCGCCGTGCTTGCCCTTCGAGCACATCACGGTGGCGAGTTTCTTGTCGTGCGCCTGCACGCGATAGGCGCCGTAGTTGATCCAGCCGGTGTCGGGATCGCGCATCACCACCATGTCGCCGGTGCCGATGTAGTAACCGCCGTCGTGCTCGTGCCACTTCGGCACCGGAATCTTGAACAGGTCGATGTCGTCGCCTTCCTTGACGTTCTCCAGCAGCGCGCCGGTCGGCAGCGTGACCGGCGGAATCGATTTTGCCTCTTTCATGTAGCGCCGCCACCAGCGCACGAGGTCCATCTCACTTGCATCGACTGGGTTGCCGAGGGTGAGATTGATGCGGCGCACGGACGTGAGGATGTTGGCGAGGATGCGATGCCCGCGCGGATACCCCGGGATGTCGTCGAAGAGCACCGTCTGATTGCCGGTGCGGCGCTGATAAAAATCGACAATCCCGCCGATTTCCTCCTCGCGGTTGGCGCCGCTGATGGGCTTGACCTCGCCCGCCGCCTCCATCTCGGCGAGCCAGACGCGCAGGTCCTGCTTCGGCGCGTTGGAGGCACGGTTCGCGACACGCGGGCCGATCTTGTTCATGACGCAGCTCCGAATTTTCTTCCTTCACCGCTTTTCATCAATAATAGCCTTCAACCGCTGCGGCGTCACAGGCAGTTGCGTGATCGCGCCCGGAATGCCGATGGCGTCATCGATGGCCGACGCGATCGCGGCGCCGACGCCGTTGATGCCGCTTTCGCCCGCGCCCTTGATGCCGAGCGGATTTAAGGGACTCGGCGCATCTTCGGTAAGGATGATCTCGATGTCGGGAACCTCGTGCACTGTCGGCAGGAGATAGTCGGCGAAGGTCACGCTGAGCGGATCGCCGTTCTCGCCGTAGGTGAACTCCTCCAGCAGAGCGCCGCCGATCCCCTGTGCGCAGCCACCAGCGATCTGTCCCTTCACCAGCATCGGGTTGATGGCACGGCCGATGTCATAGGCGATGACGTAGCGCTCGACGGTGACGCCGCCGGTGCCGGGATCGACCTTCACCACCGCGAGATGATCGCCATAGGGATAGACCTGATGATCGGCGTGGTGCCAGCCTTCGGCTTCCAGCTTGCCGCGGCTCGCCGCGATCTGGCCGAGACTGATAGAGGCACCCCCCGCGCGATCGGTGCGGACGACTTCGCCGTTGATGATATCGAGCGCATTCGCCGGCGCCTGCAACAGCTCGGCGGCGACGGAGAGGATTTTTTCGCGCAGGGCGAGCGCGGCAACGCGAGCCGCCGAGGCCGTCATCACGGTCGCGCGCGAGGCATGCGCGCCGATGCCGTGCGCGATGCGGTCGGTTTGGCCATGGATCACGCGCAGGCCCTTGTAATCGACGCCCAGAACTTCGGCGGCGACCTGCGCCATCACGGTCTCGAAGCCCTGCCCGAGCGACGCGCCGCCGGTGATCACTTCGACCGCGCCGGAATCGTCGATCTCGATGCGCACGCCGTCCTTCGGCCCGAGACCGGCCTTCTCGACAAACATCGCGAGGCCGACGCCGACCATCTCGCCAGCGGCGCGGCGGCGTTTGAGATCGGCGTTGAGTTTTTCCCATTCGACGTGTTTCAGCAGCTTGTCGAGCAGCGCGTGATAGTCGCCGGAATCGAAATGGATTTCCTCGCCGAGCGCTTCCAGCGGCCGCTTGAACGGCATTTCCTGCGCGGTCACCGCGTTGCGGCAGCGCACGGCGATCGGATCGAGCTTCAATTGATGCACGATCGCGTCGACCAGCCGCTCGCGCACGAAAGACGTCTCGAACCGGCCGGGCGCGCGGTAGGTCGCGGCCGGCGTCTTGTTGGTCAGGCGGAAATGGCACACCGCGCGATAGGCGAGCGGCACCCGATAAGGGCCGGGCAGCACGCCGCAGGTCATCATGGCGACACGCGTCGCGTGGGTGCGGACATAAGCACCGTTGTCGTGGAAAATCTCGTCGTCGATGGCGAGGATTTCACCCTCCGCGGTCACGGCAGCGCGGATATGGTGGTGCTGGTTGCGCGAATGATTGGCGGCAATCAGATGCTCGCGCCGATCCTCGATCCATTTCACCGGGCGGCCGAGCCGCATGGCGGCGACGCAGACCAGAATGTCCTCGGGGTAAAGCTCGCCGCGAATGCCGAAGCCGCCGCCGACGTGGGACTCGAACACGTTCACAGCGGTGAGCTTGCGCTTGAGCATGCGCGCGATCAGTTCCTGATTGCGGTGCGGCACTTTCGCGGCGCCGTGCAGCTCCAGCATATCGCGCGCGGCGTCATAGCGGCCGAGCGCGCCGCGGGTCTCGAGCGGCACGCCGGAGTGGCGGCCGACGTCGAGCTTGAGTTCGACGATGTGCGGCGCGTTACGGAATGCCGCTTCCACATCGCCGTAACCTTGGCGCAGCAGTGCGGCTTCCGTGTCGTGGCCGGCCGAGAATTCGCCCGGCTTCGCTTCCGCCGAGAGCAGCACGGGCAATTCCTCGATCTCCATCGTGACGAGATCGGCGGCATCTTCGGCGACGTAAGGGTCTTCTGCGAACACAGCCGCGACCGGCTCGCCCACGTAGCGCACTTTGTCGGCGGCCAGCACCGGCTGACGATAGGGCGCAAGCTTCTCGATCGGCCCCTCGCGGAAGTCGATCGGCGGCACATCCGAAATTTCGGCCGCGGTCCATACCGCGACGACGCCGGGCAATTTGCGGGCGGCGCCCGCGTCAATCGACAGAATCTTTCCATGGGCGTGGTTCGAGCGCACGACGCGCATGTGGAGCTGATTGGGAAAATTGATGTCGCCGGCAAAACGCCCCTGCCCCGTCACCAGCGGCGGGTCTTCCAGGCGCTCGACCGATTGGCCGATCCATTTCGTGCCGCGCACGCTGTCGTTCATGCGGCGGCTCGCTGCAAAGCGCGAGCGACGACCGTACCGACGAGGCCGCGCCGATATTCCGCGGAATTGACCGCGTCATCGAGCGGGGCGACCGCCTTCGCCGCGGCGTGCGCCGCAGCCGCGAAAATTTCCGACTTCGGCATGCTGCCTTCGAGTTCCGCTTCGGCTTCGACGATACGCCGCGGAAAGGCTTCGACGCCGCCGACCGCGACTCGCGGCTCAACGATCATCGAATCCTTCAGGCGATAGGTCGCCAGCGCCATGGCGATGGCAAAATCACCGGCGCGGCGGCTGAATTCGTAGAATCCAAAACGCGTGTCGCGCGGCAGCACCGGCAACCGCACTTCGGCCAAAAGCTCACCGTCTTCCAGCGCCGTCGTCATGATGTCGTCGAAAAAATTTTTTGCCGCGACGATGCGGGTGCCGCGCACGCTTCGTATGATCATTTCGGCGTCGAACGCCGCCGCCACCAGGCACCATTCCGAAGCCGGATCGGCATGCGCGATACTTCCGCAGAACGTGCCGCGCGCTCGGATGGGCTTGTGTGCGATGTGGTGGACGACCTCTGCGAGCAAATCTCCAAGCGGACCTTGCATTGCTGGACGCTCGAAAGCGGCATGTCGCACGCAAGCGCCGATGCAGAGTTTTTCAGCTTCGACGGCGAGCCGCGCAAATTCCCTCACGCCGTTGATGTCGACGAGATGTTTCGGCCGCGCCAGCCGAAACGCCATGGTGGGAACGAGGCTTTGCCCGCCGGCCAGAACGCGCCCGTCATCGGGCGCCACGCGACCCAAGGTCGTCAGAGCCTCCTCGACCGTCTTTGGCGCGTGATAGTGAAACGGGGCAGGTTTCATCGGCGGCGACAGCATAGGGCCGCGCCCGGCGCGCATCAATGCGAGCGTATTGCGCGCGCATCCTGGGCAACGCTATATGCTGCGCGCCCGCCCGCGTCCTCACCGAAAGGCCATGCCGATGTCCGACGATATCCTGACCAAGCAGGACGGCCCAATCCTGCGCATCACGCTCAACCATCCCGAGCGCGGCAATGCCGTGACCGACGAAATGGTGGCGCGGCTGACCGGCCTGATTCATGATGCGCCGAAAACGTCCGACATCGTGGTCCTGCGCGGCGCGGGCAAGGATTTCTGCGTCGGCCGCGCCGGCATGGGCGCACGGCCCGCCGTGGAGCCGACGGCGTACGCGCGGCGGAATTTTTCCGACGTGGTGTTCGACGCCTACGGCGCGCTGCGCAATTCGGTCATACCGGTCGTGGCCGTGGTGCAGGGCGGCGCGCACGGCTTCGGCTGCGCGGTGGCGGCCGCTTGCGACATCACGATCGCGAGTGATACGGCCACGTTTTCCGTGCCGGAAATGGCGCACCAGATCATGCCAACCATGGTGATGTCGTCGTTCGTCGATCGCGTGCCGCGCAAGGCCATGGCCTATCTGGTCTATTCGATGTTCGAGGTCAGCGCCGAGCGTGCCCTCTCCTATGGCATCGTCAGCGATGTCGTCCCCGCGGCGCAGCTCGACGCGACGGTCGAAAAGCTCGTCGCCAATATGCTGAAAGCCCCGACCATTTCCCTCCGTGCCGCCAAGGAATACGTGCGGAGCGCCCCGGACATGCCGGTAGCAGGCGCGATCGAATACGCGCGCAACCTGCATGCCACGATCAACTCGGCCGCCGAGATCAAGAAGAGTCGCGGCGTATAAGTCCTTGAATCCGCCCTCAACCTCGGCGCACAGTAGGCCCGAGAGAGCCCAACAGCCCATCAGCCCAAGCCGGTCACCCCATGCAACAGCCTGCCCTGCGTACCAGCAATTCCCCGGAATTCTCGACCGCGTATTTCTTCCTGGAAGGTCTTAACGAGGTTGGGATCGAATACCTGTTCTGCAATTTCGGCACCGACCATGCGCCGATCATCGAGGAAATGGCGCACAAAAAGAAGCTCGGCGAGAAAATTCCGACGGTGATCCGTTGCCCGCACGAGAACACGGCGGCGCATATGGCCGGCGGTTATGCCTTCATGACCGGGCGCGGCCAGGGCGTGCTGGTCCATGTCGACGTCGGCACGGCCAATTCCGCCAACGCCATGCACAACATCTTCCGCAGCCGGATTCCGGTGCTGCTGATGGCCGGCAAGGCACCCTACACCGCCGGTGACGAACTCGTCGGTTCGCGCGACACCTACGTGCATTTTATCCAGGAACCGTTCGACCAGGCGAGCCTGGTGCGGCCCTATCTGAAATGGGAATGGACGCTGCCCTCCGGGGTGGTGGTGAAGGAGGCCTTGCGGCGCGCGCATTCGATCATGCAGAGCGAGCCGTGCGGGCCGGTCTATCTCATGATGCAGCGCGAGACGCTCACGCAGCCGTGGAGCGTCGACGAGGTGCGACGTTATGCGGCCGATCAGTTCGGCAGCACGCACGGCGGTCAAGCCGATCCCAAGCTCGTCGGCGAACTCGCCGACCGCATCATCAATGCCGAGCATCCGATTCTGATCACCGCCTATGCGGGACGCAATCCGCGCGCCGCGCAGGCGATCGCGGAACTTTCGGAATTGGCCGGCATCGCGGTGTTCGAATCGAATTCAAGCAACAACATTCCGAACACCATGCCGTGCTTCGTCGGATACATGCCGGATAAGCATCTGCCAAAGGCCGATCTCGGCCTTCTGGTCGACATCGACGTGCCCTGGTTCCCGTCGGACGTGCAGCCCAAGGCCAACTCCTTCTGGGCGCACATCGATATCGACATTCTTAAACCTGCGTCGCCGATGTGGACGTTCCCGGGCAACCTGCGCATGCAGGGCGACAGCGGGCATATTCTCGCGCAGCTTGTCGACGAAGTCAGGAAGAAAGCGACGCCTGCGTTCAAGCAGAAGGCCGCGGCGCGCATGGCGGAGCTCAAGAAGGAGCACGATGCGCTCGGCGAGCGCGCGGCCAAATTGGCCGCCGACAAGGGCCAATCGAACGAGATCAATCCGCATTATCTGATGGCGGAGCTCAACAAGCTGCTGAAACCGGACGACGTGGTCTTCAACGAAGCGATCCGCAATGCCGGCGCGGTGTCGCTGCAAATCAAGCGCCCACAGGCCAATACAATGATGCGCTCGGCCGGCGGCGGGCTCGGCTGGTCGGGCGGATTTGCGCTCGGCGCCAAACTCGCGGCGCCCAACCGCATGATGGTGCAGGTTTGCGGCGACGGCAGCTTCTATTTCGGCAATCCGAGCTCGGTGTTCTCCGCCTCACAGCAGTACAAGCTGCCGATCCTGATCGTCGTGACCGACAACACCGGTTGGGGCGCGGTGAAGGCCTCGACGCTGCGCGTATTCCCGAGCGGGGAAGCCGTGTCGTCGGACGAATTCCAGTCGCATCTTTTACCCGACGTCGATTTCAGCAAGATCGCCGAGGCGTTCGGCGCCTACGGCGAAAAAATCACGGAACCTGCCGAGGTACCGGCGGCGCTCGCGCGCTGCGTCAAGGAAGTGCGCGGCGGACGCACTGCGATCCTGCATGCACGAGTGACCCGGCTGTAACGAGGAAAGTGGCGTATGCGTAAGCTAATCCTCCTGATCGGATTGCTCTGCATCGCCATCAGTCCCGCTTATGCTCAACTGCGCGGCCATGGCGGCCCCGTACGGGCGCTGGCGATCTCGCCCGACGGCAAGAGCGCGATCTCCGGCAGCTTCGATTCCTCCGCGATCTATTGGTCACTCAGCCGTAACATCGCCGAGCAGGTTCTGCGATTTCACTCAAGCTCGGTGAACGCCGTAGCGTTTGGACCGTTCGGGCGCATCATCACGGCCGGCGAGGACGCCCGGATCGCGCTCTGGGCGCCGGGCGGAGAGACGCCGGTGCGGGTGCTGGAAGGTCACACGGCGCCGATCGTCGCGCTCGCGGTTTCTCCCGACAACAAACTGATCGCATCGGCGTCGTGGGACCACACCGTGCGGCTGTGGCCGCTCGCGGGTGGAAAGCCCTTCGTGCTCGAAGGCCATCAGCAAAACGTCAACGGCGTGGCGTTCATCGATGCCAAGACCTTTGTCAGCGTGAGCTACGATCTGACGTTGCGCATCTGGACGCTTTTCGGCGGCGCACCCACGATCGTGACCCTGCCGACGCCGCTCAACGCGGTGGCGGTCGCGCCGCGCGACGGCGAAATCGTCACCGGCGGCGCCGATGGCCGTGTGTTCTTTGTCTCGCGCGATGGTGAAATGCTCGGCGAGCTTGCGGCTGGCGAGGCGCCGATTATTTCGATCGCGATCTCGCCTGACGGCAGCCTGATCGCGGCCGCGGGGGTTCGCGGTTCCGTCGCCATCATCGACCGAAAGTCGCGCACCGTCCTGCGCACGCTGGTGGGGCCCGGCCTGCCGGTCTGGTCCGTGGTGTTTCTGCCCGACAACAAAACGCTGCTCACCGGCGGCACCGATCGCGTGATCCGGCGATGGAATGCGCGGACTGGCGACCATATTGGCTCAGTCGCGGTCGCCGACTCCAAGGATCCGCTTGCCGCCTACAAAGGCGACCATGGCGCTGACGTGTTTCGCGCCTGTGTGGCCTGCCATACGTTGCACCCCAATGAAGGCGGGCGCGCGGGGCCGACGCTGGCCGGGCTGTTTGGACGAAAGATCGCGACACAGCCGGATTACAATTTTTCCCCGGCGTTGAAGAAACTCGACATCGTCTGGACGCCGGAAACAGTGGCCAAGCTGTTCGAAATCGGGCCGATGGAATATACGCCCGGCACCAAGATGCCGGAGCAGAAACTCGGCCCCGACGACCGCACGGCGCTGGTGAGTTTCCTGGAAAAGGCGACCGGCGCGAAAAAGCCGGAGGAAGGCCCGAAGAAACCCGTCCCGGAAAAGCCCGCGCCAAAAAAGAAATGAACGTTCAGGCTTTGCCGTCGCGTTCGCGCGCTTCGTGCTCGGCTTTGAGCCGTTCGCGCTCGCGCAAATAATCCTCGGTGGTGCGCGGAGCTGGACGCGGCGCAGCGTAGGGGTCGAAATCCTCCTCGGTCACGGCCGACACGCGGCAATCCTCGCACATCTTGATGACATCGAGGCGCTTGGCGGAATCCTTGAACATCCAATGCTGCTTGGATTCGAGCTTTGCGGTGACGCGTTCGATCGTGCTTGTAACGCCGAACGGTTTGCCGCAGCGGATGCACAGGAACGGCTCTTCTTCCTTCAGAATGCGTGCGGTCGCGGTGGCGGCGCGGAAATCGAGTTGCGGCTTGAGCGTGATCACTTTCTCCGGGCAGGTGGCCTTGCAAAGACCGCACTGCACGCAAGCGTCTTCGGCGAAACGGAGCATCGGGCGGTCGGGATCGCCGGAGAGCGCGCCGGTCGGGCAAGCGGAAACGCAAGCGAGGCAGAGCGTGCAGCCTTCGGCGTTGAGGTTGACCACGCCGAATGGCGCGCCTTCGGGCAGCGCCACGACATCGACGGGCGCGGGTGCGGCGCGGTGCAGTTCGCGTAAAGCGAGCCGCAACACATCGCGTTTGTCGCCGACCGGCGAGAAACTGGCAAGCTGCGGCGCCGGCATGCCCGGTTCGATCGCACGAAGCGCTGCCCCGAGCCTATCAGGATCATCGGTCTCAATCGTTGCCGCCCGCCCGGTACCATAGCCCAGTCCAGCGAGGATCGGCTCGGCCAGAGCGAGGGTCCGCAGCAGGCCGGCTACGTCGTGACGGGGCTTTGCCCGCAACAGAAGACGCAATGCTGTTGCGCCATAGGCGAAGGCCGCGGCGATGGTTTCCAATGCCACCTGCGTCACCTCGTTGACCGCAAGCGGCAGCACATGCGCCGGAAGACCTTCGCCATGCCGCGCCAGCGCATCGATCAACTCGGCGCCGTGAGCCTCATCGTGCAGCAGCAGGATCGGCGAGGTGCCGCCGGCCTCGCGATAGGTCGACAGCAGCACACGAAGCTTGCGCATGAGCGCATCCGCCGGCGGCAGCGCATAGGCGGCGGCTCCGGTCGGGCACACCGCGGCGCACTGACCGCAGCCGGCACATACTTGTGCGTCGATCGCCACGTGATTGCCGGCCGGCGCAATGGCGCCGGTCGGGCAGAGATCCAGGCAGCGGCGGCAGCCGACGATCTTCGAGCGCGAATGGGCACAAAGATCGTCGGTGAAAGTGATATAGCGCGGCTTGTCGAAAGTCCCGACGAGATCGCGCGCCTTCAGCACCGCGCGCAGTACGGCCGCCGGATCGTTCGGGTCGGCGCGAAGATAACCATCACGCAGATCGGCGGCAGTAAACAGCGGCGCACCATTGGACAGGTCGAGCACGATGTCGCAGCGCGACACCGCGCCATCGCGCGCGATGCCAAATTCCAACGCGCCGCGCGATGACGGAATGGGCACCGCATAGTCATCAACCAGCAGCTCGAAAGCGCCGAGATGCCCTTTGGCCGAACGGATCGTGCCTTTCACCACCGGAAAGTCGGTGACGCGCGGCGGCGATACGGCGTCCGGCTTCGAGATCAGCACCGTAATGTCGAGGCTCTCCTTGAGCAGGTTCGCGGCTTCGATCGCGCGTGCATCGCGGCCATAAATCAACGCAACGCCTTCGCTTTCGAGCTTGACGAACGGCACATCCGGCATCGGCTCGGCGGCTGCAGCGAGCAGCGCGGCCATTTTGGGTCCGGCCTTCTTGGCATCGGTGGACCAACCGGCGGTCTCGCGAATGTTGGCAAAGACGACGGACGCGTTCTCGCCCGCGACTTCGGAAAACAACGGCGACTCTTGCGTGCAACCGACGGTGACGTCGCCGCCCTTGGCGGCGGCACGGAAGCGCTCCAACTCAGCGCGGCAAAGCTGATGCGCCTGCTTTACATCCGCGCCGCGACAGCCGCGCTTGAGCGCAGCCGCGTCGAGCGGCATGGTGTCTTCGCAGGAACACACCAAGATCGTGCGTTTTTCCGCCATTCATTCTCCGGCACGGAGCCTTGCGGCTGTTGACGCAAACTTCCCGGTCTCGCCGTGTCGCGCTTTACGTTATAATTATTCGCTTTGGAAAGTACGAGTCCGGGACCGCGATGCCGCCAGAAACCCGCATTAATACGCTGTTTAGGCAGGCGCTCGATCTGCCGCCGCCATATCGGCTGATCACGCTGCGCGAGGTCGGTGACGCATTTTCCCATGCCAAGGCCAATGCCGCCGAACTCGGCGCCGGGACGCTCGTGTATGTCGGTCGCTTTGATCTTGCCGAATTCGCGGTAGTGCTCGAGCCGGAGGAACCGCTGCGTACGGCCCGGCGCGCGTTCTATGCAGGTGTTGCCGCACTCGCGGATGCGCTCGCGGCGCATGCGCCGCCGGAAAAGGAAGTCAGAGTCCAGTGGCCCGATGCGCTCCTTGTCGATCTCGGCCTCGTCGGCGGCGGCCGGCTTGCTTGGGCGGAAGGCGGCGAGGACGCGCCGTCGGGCTGGCTTGTGTTCGGCGGCATGATCCGCACGGTCTCGCTGGGTGACGATCCGGGTCTGCGGCCGCTCGCGACCGCGCTCGAGGAAGAAGGTTTTGAGGATGCCGGCTCTGCTGGCGTGGTGGAGAGCTTTGCCCGCCATTTCATGGTGCTGATCGACGCCTGGCAGGAACAAGGATTTTCGGCGGTCGCGAGGAACTATCTCGCGCGGCTCGCGCCGGAACCCGGCGCACGGCGCGACATCGACGAGAACGGCGACCTGCTGGTACGGCACATGGGTGAGACTGACATCGAGCGGCGCAAGCTCGTGCCGGCGTTGATGAAGCCAACATGGCTCGATCCGAAGACAGGAGGGCCGCGGTGAAACTGATCCGCACCATCCGTCTCGATCCGTCCGACACGTTCATCTACGAGCGTGCGGCCGAGGCGGGCGAATGGGCGGTGTCGGGCGCTTTCGTCTTCGCCGATGAGGATCCGGAAAAACTCACCGGCAAGACGCGCGCGGCCTTCCGCGGCGGCTTTCTCGGCATCAACTCGCTCGGCTGGTCGACGCTGGTGCAGATCACGGAGGCGAATGAGGAGGAGCGGCTCACCGCGATCAATCTGCTGGCCAAGCAACTGGTGGCGAAATTCGCGGCGCCAAGTATCGCGGAGGCGGTCGCGGCTGCCGAAGAAGAATTCGCCTTCGCCGAATCGCTCTGCAATCACCCGCTCGATACGCTCATCGCCGTGCACCGCTCGCACGAGGGCGGCGAAATCCGCGAAGCGTTCCGCACGTTGCGGCCGAAGGGCGGGCCGAAGCCGCTGCGCGCGTTCGCCTTCCTTGAGGTGGAGGGCGAGGAGGAACCGGCAGACAACGTCGACCTCGCCGCCCTGGCGAAGGACGATAAGGCCGGCAAGTGAGTTCAGTCGAAGTCGCCCGGGATCAGAAGAGACGCCAAGACGATCAACCCATAGAAGATGAGCGGGCAACTCAGAACGGCAAGCACGATCAGCGTTAGTATCAGCAGGGGATGCCGATCGCGTTTGGCGAGCGTGTTTGGATTGTCCGGAGCGTTCATTTTGGCTCCTTGCGCCGGCGGCTATTCTACCTTCACGTTCGCGTCGCGAATGACTTTGCCCCATTTCACCAGGTCAACGTCGATACGCTGGGCAAACGATTCCGGCGGACCGGCAATCGAATAGATGAAATTGGGCGCGAGAAACCGATCGCGGAAGGCCGGATCGGCGAAGATGCGTTGCGTCTCGGCGCTAAGCTTGTCGACGATCTCACGCGGCGTTGCCTTGGGCGCCGCAAGGCCATACCAGGAAGCGGCCTCGTATCCGGGCAGACCGCTTTCGGCGAGCGTGGACACATCGGGATATTGCGGAAGGCGTGCGGTGCTGCCGAAGCCAAGAACTCTCAGCTTGCCGGCCTGCCAATGCTGCGCGACCAGGCCGATGCTGACGATGACCATCTGTATGTGATTGCCTAAGACATCGTTGATGGCCGGTGAAGCGCCCTTGTAATGCACGGCGGTGAATTTCGTTCCGGTGAGCGTTTGCAGCAGTTCGATGTTGAGATGGCCGCTGGAGCCGGCACCGAAGGTGCCATAGTTGATCTCACCGGGCTTTGTCTTGGCAAGCGCGATCAATTCCTTCAGGTTTTGTGCCGGTACCGAAGGATGCACCACCAGCGCCTGCGGACTGATGCCGAGACCGCTGACCGGCGCGAAGTCTTTGACCGGATCATAGCTGAGCTTGCTGTATAGATGCGGATTCATCACGAAAGTCGTGTCCGCGCTCACCAGCAGCGTGTAGCCGTCGGGCGCGGCTTTGGCGACATATTCGGCGCCGGTCTGGCTGTTGGCGCCTGGCTTGTTCTCGATCACGACCTGCTGGTTCCAGCTCTCGGTCAGCCGCTGTCCAAGGGCGCGCGCCAGGATGTCGGTGATCCCGCCCGGCGCAAACGGCACGACGATGTGAATGGGCTTGGCGGGATAGGATTGCGCCGATGCGTCAGCCGATACACCAAACACGATCGTCAATATGGCCGCGAGGCCGGCCAGACTTGCGCGGGTGCGTGGCGCCATCGTTTGCGCTCCTTATGATATAGTTGATGGTAGATCATGGGCTCGCCGCTGAACAAGGATTTTTGGCTCGCTTGCGGACACCATCTGCTCGACCGCGAGGAGGGTGGCGGACTGCTCGTGACCGACGACTTTCTCAAGGTCTATCTCGCGCGGCCGGAACTTTCGCCGCCGCCGGAGGCATGCGACGCCGAGCGCGCGTTGCACACTGTGTTGCTCTCCAATCCACGCGCAGCCGTTCAGCCTGCCGCGATCGCGGCGATCAAGGATGCCGACGCGCGCGAGAACTGGCGGCTGATGATCGGCTTCCGCGACCATCTCGTGCGCCTCCACACGGTCGAGGCGGCCTATGTCGACCTGGTGCGGCGCGGATTGAAGTTCCCTCCCCTGTTCATCAACCAGCTCGTGCACGTGGTCCTGCGAAATGCGCTCGACGGCTGCGACGATCCATTCATGCTGCGGGCGGCCGAACTGCTGTTCCGACCGCAACGGATGACGGTTCATGAAGGTTCGCTGCTTGCCGCCGATGAGGAAACGATCGCGGGCACGAGCGGCACGCCGGTATCGCCGCTCGTTTCGATGCTGGGATTGCCGGCAGCGGCGGCGATCGACATCCTGGGCGAGGACAATGCCGCGCAATATTGGGAGCGCAGCGACCGCTTCGATTTTGCACTTGATCTCACGGCCGGCCGGCGTGGGCTTTCGGCGCTGGGCAAGGTGCTGGCGCGCTGGATCGAGCACCTTTTGGCAGTCGAAGCGGACGTCGCGGCGCTCACCGAAATGCGCGATGTCGTTCTCACGTGGTACGTCGGCCTCGATGCGGAAGCGACCCGCATCGGCGACGCGCTGTGGAACGGCGAGGAACTCGATGAAGCGAGCCGGGCACGTATCGTGGGCCTCTACCAGTTGAAATTTCGCGAACCAGATCTGATGGTGGACAAGGTCAAAGGCGAGCCGGTCTATCTGATCCTGGCGATGAATGCGGAGAATGTGTTGCGCCTAAAACCACAGAACCTCGTCACTGGCCTACCGGTCAGGCATTTGGAGGCGGTCACGTGAACCCGCTCGCCACAATATCGGTGGGGGTCGTGGTCGAGCGGCACAAGGCGCAATCGCCGTGGCTCGACTACATCTGGCGTCCGGTATCCGTGCTGGCGGGTGAACCAGCGGCGGCTCCCTGGACGGTGCTCGCCAGCAATAACGAGACGACCACTTTCTATGCCGGCACCGCAACAATCGCGCTGCATCGGACCGAAACCGCGAACTATCGCGACAATCTCGCCACTGCCTCGCCCGGTCTTTGGGTGGTGTTGCGCCCGACCGGCGGAGAACCGCCCTATTCAGTCTTCATGGTGACCGCGGACCCGCGCGAAGGTGAGGCGATGACCGAGGCCGGCGCCGATCTGGTGGAACAGGTCGGCATGCCTGACTCGATCCGCAAGCTGGTCGAGGCCTTTGTCGCGGAATACCATGTGGAGCGGCCGTTCTATAAGCGCCCGCAAAATCGCGCCGATCCGGAGGCACTGGCGCGTCGTGACATCACGCGCGAGGATGAAAAATGAGCGAGCCGGAAGATTTCCTCACGCGATGGTCACGCCGCAAGGCCGCGGCGACTGAAGAGCGCGCCGAGCCGAAGAACCAGGACGCCGACGAAAAAACTGCGGCCACCGATCAAGACAGGCCCGCGGCTATTGCGCCGCCCGAGACTGCACCGCCAGCTTTCGATCCTGCCACGTTGCCGCCGATCGAATCGATCGTGGCCGGCTCGGACATCACGATGTTCCTGCGCGCGGGCGTCCCGGCGGAATTGATGCGTGCGGCACTCCGTCGCGCGTGGGCAGCAGATCCCGCCATTCGCGATTTCATCGGACTTTCGGAAAATTCGTGGGACTTCACGGCGCCCGGCGGCATGCCCGGCTTTGGACCGCTGTCGGCCGATGACGCCAGCCGCCTGATGGCGCACTTCACCGGTCAAGCCAAACAGGTCATCGCGCAGATCAAGGAATTCGAGGCGTCGAGCCCACCACCGCGCGAATTCGCGCCAAATTCGGTCGGTCAGGGCGAGCCGGAACAGACACCTCCGCGCACGCAACGAACCGTGCAGGCTGACGATAGTCCTGCCGGCAGTCCTGCCATTGCTGATGCAAAATCATCTGTGCAGCGCGAAAAAGAAAATGCTGCGATGCAAAAACATGATGGCGATATGGATGAGCGATCGCGTCCCACTCCGCGCCTGCACGGTGGCGCATTACCCAAGTGATTGTTCCCAGTAAATTGATCACCCATAGCCCTAAACTATTGACCCTCAGTCGAAAACGGCAGTAGCCTTTAATTGTTCCAATGACGCTGTGCTGCAAATTTTTTGTGCGGCCGGCAGGAATCGTGATGCGCGATCAAGGATTGCAAGAGGCGATCAATGCAGTCGGCGGCGTGAGCGAACTCGCGCGGCGGATCGGAATTTCGCAACCTTCCGTGTCGAATTGGGATCGTGTTCCTGCCGAACGCGTGGTTTCCGTCGAGAGCGTGACCGGGATCAACCGCACAATCCTGCGGCCGGATTTATTCGGTGTTGAAGCCGGTGGCGATGTCGATGAAGTCGACGTCGCGCGCGCGCAGGAATATGCCCTGCTCGCCGCGCTGCTGGCACGCGCGCCGGACGCCGACCTGCTCACACGCGTCGGTGAGTTGCGCGGCGATGCGAGCCCGCTGGGTCTCGCGCATGTTGCGCTGGCGCAAGCCGCGCAGGCCACGACCGCCGAACGCGTCGAGCGGGAATATTTCAATTTATTCATCGGACTCGGCCGCGGGGAACTTCTGCCGTATGGTTCGTATTACCTTACGGGCTTCCTGCATGAGCGGCCGCTCGCGCGCCTGCGCGGAGACTTAAGGCAGCTCGGCATCGAACGGGCCGAAGACGAACACGAGCCGGAGGATCACGCCGCAATCCTGTGCGAGATCATGGCGGGCTTGGCGTCGCGACGGTTCGGCGCCGAGGCTGGCGCGGACCGCGACATGTTCGAGAAGCATTTGGCGCCTTGGATCGGACGCTTCTTCGCCGATCTCGAACGCGCCGCAGCCGCTGATTTCTACCGGCGCGTCGGAACGCTGGGCCGCGTGTTCTTCGAAATCGAAACCGAGGCCTTCGCTCTACCGACGTGAGCGACGAGTTGAAATCCGCAAACGACTTTGGAGGGAACGACCATGAAAACATCAAACAAACCGGCTTTGGGCCGTCGTGAGTTCCTTCGAGCGCTGGGAGCCGGCGCGGGCGTTGCAGCAACGAGTGCGGCTCCGCTTGCGAGCTCGGCCAAGGCCGATAGCGAAAGCAACGATGAGAAGCGCAAGGCGCGCTACAAGGAAACCGACCACGTGAAGGCGTACTACCGCGTCAACCGATATCCCGCTTAAGGAGGCAACCGTGCTGATCAAACGAACCGAACGTCAGGCACGCCACGGCACGCTTGCCGCCGCGCTCGCATCGCAAGCGGGCGGCAGCATCGATCGCCGTACATTCCTGCGCCGCTCCGGCTTGGCAGCCGGAGGACTTGCCGCCGTCGGCGCCTTGCCGCTGACCAGCGTGCGCAAGGCCGAAGCCGCCGGATCGTCGCCCGGCCCGGGCGCGACCATCCGCAAGAACATCTGCACGCACTGCTCGGTCGGCTGCACCGTCATCGCGGAAGTCGAAAACGGCGTGTGGTGGGGGCAGGAGCCCGGCTGGGACAGCCCGATCAACCGCGGCTCGCATTGCGCCAAGGGCGCGGCAACGCGCGAGGTCGTGCACGGCGACCGCCGCCTGAAATATCCGATGAAACTCGTGAACGGACAGTGGACCAAGATCAGCTGGGATGTCGCGATCAACGAGATCGGCGACAAGCTGATGCAGATCCGCGAGAAGTCAGGGCCCGATTCCGTCTACTGGCTCGGCTCCGCCAAGTTCACCAACGAGGCGGCTTATCTCAATCGCAAGTTCGCGGCGTTCTGGGGCACCAACAATTCCGACCACCAGGCGCGCATCTGCCACTCCACCACGGTCGCCGGCGTCGCCAATACCTGGGGCTACGGCGCGATGACCAACAGCTACACCGACATCCGCAATTCCAAGACGCTGCTCTTCCTCGGCGGCAATCCGGCGGAAGCGCATCCGGTGTCGCTGCAGCATCTGCTCGAAGGCAAGGAACTCAACCGCGCTAACTTCATCGTCGCCGATCCGCGCCTCACGCGCACGGCCGCGCACGCCACCGAATACGTGCGGCTGCGGCCGGGCACCGACATCCCGGTGCTTTGGGGCATGCTGTGGCACATCTTCAAGAACGGCTGGGAGGACAAGGAATTCATCGCCCAGCGCGTCTACGGCATGGATGAGATCCGCAAAGAGGTCGAGAAATACACACCCGAGGAAGTGGAACGCATTTCCGGGGTGCCGGGCGAACAGCTCAAGCGCGTCGCCGAAATGTTCGCCAAGGACAAGCCCTCGTGCCTGATCTGGGCGATGGGTCAGACGCAGCACACCGTCGGCACCGCCAACGTGCGCGCGAGCTGCATCCTGCTGCTCGCCACCGGCAACGTCGGCGGGCCCGGCAAGGGCGCCAACATTTTCCGCGGCCACACCAACGTGCAGGGCGCAACCGATCTCGGCCTCGATATCGTGACGCTGCCGCTTTACTACGGCCTGATCGAAGGCGCCTGGCGGCATTGGAGCCGGGTCTGGGAGGTCGATTACGACTGGTTCCTGAAGCGCTTCGATTCAAAACAGATCATGGAAACGCCCGGCATCCCGTCGACGCGTTGGTATGAAGCCGCAACCGCGCCAAAGGATCAGGTCAGCCAAAAGGACAATCTCAAGGCCATGATGGTGTTCGGTCACGGCGGCAATACCGTGACGCGCATGCCGGAGGTGGTGAAGGGCCTCGAAAAGATCGAACTCCTCGTGGTCGCCGATCCGCATCCGACAACCTGGGCGGTGCTCTCCGAACGCAAGGACGGCACCTATCTGCTGCCGGTGGCCTCGAGCTACGAGGTGGACGGCTCGCGCACCGCATCCAACCGCGCGATCCAGTGGGGCGAGCAGATCGTCAAGCCGATCTTCGAGTCGAAGAACGACAACGAGATCATGTATCTCCTGGCGAAGAAGCTCGGGTTCGCCGACCTGATGTTCAAGAACATCAAAGTCGAGAACAACGTGCCGTCAACGGAAGACATTCTGCGCGAGATCAATCGCGGCGGTTGGTCGACCGGCTACTGCGGCCAGTCGCCGGAGCGTCTCAAGCTGCACATGGCGAACCAGAAAGACTTCGACATGCGCACGCAGAAAGCCGCGTCGGGACCTTGCGCAGGCGACTATTACGGTCTGCCGTGGCCGTGCTGGGGCAAGCCGGAATTCAAACATCCCGGCACACCGCTGCTCTACAACACGAACCTTGCGATCAAGGACGGCGGCGGCACGTTCCGCGCGCGCTTCGGCGTCGAGCGCGTCATCGATCAAAAGGTGATGGAGAACGGCCAGGAAGTGACCAAGCAGATTCGCTACAACCTCTTGGCCGAAGGCTCCTACTCCAAGGACTCCGAACTCAAGGATGGCTATCCGGAGTTCACGCTCGGCGTGCTCAAGAAGCTCGGCTGGGACAAGGACCTCACTCCAGACGAGCTGGCGGTGATCCAGAAGGTGAATTCCGCCAACCCGGACGCGGTGTCCTGGTCGCTCGACCTTTCGGGCGGCATCCAGCGCGTGGCCATCACGCACGGCTGCGTCCCCTACGGCAACGGCAAGGCGCGGGCCGTCGCGTTCGGCCTGCCGGACGCGATCCCGACGCACCGCGAGCCGATCTACACGCCGAGGCCGGAGCTGGTCGCCAAATATCCGACGCTGCCGGACGCACGGCAGTTCCGTATGCCCAATATCGGCTTCACGGTGCAGAAGACGGCGGTGGAAAAGGGCATCGCCAAAGAGTTCCCGCTCATCCTGTCCTCGGGACGATTGGTCGAATACGAAGGCGGCGGCGAAGAGACACGGTCGAACCGATGGCTCGCAGAGCTGCAACAAGACATGTTCATCGAAATCAATCCGGCCGACGCCGCCGAACGCGGCATCAAAGACGGCGCCTGGGTCTGGGTCACCGGCGCCGAGAACGGCTCCAAGGCCAAGGTCAAGGCGCTGGTCACCGAACGCGTCGGCAAAGGCGTCACGTGGTGTCCGTTCCACTTCGCCGGCTGGTTCCAGGGTGTCGATCAGCGGCCCAAATACCCAAGCGGGACAGACCCGATCGTGCTCGGCGAGAGCGTCAACACGCTCACGACCTACGGCTACGACCCGGTGACCGGAATGCAAGAACCCAAAGCCACGCTTTGTCAGGTCAAGGCGGCATAAGGAGCAACGACCATGGCACGGATGAAATTCCTCTGCGACGCCGATCGTTGTATCGAGTGCAACGCCTGCGTCACCGCCTGCAAGAACGAGCACGAGGTGCCGTGGGGCATCAACCGCCGGCGCGTCGTCACCATCAATGACGGCAAGCCGGGCGAACGATCGGTCTCCATGGCCTGCATGCACTGCACCGACGCGCCCTGCGCGGCCGTGTGCCCGGTGAATTGCTTCTACACCACCGCCGACGCGGTGGTGCTCCACTCCAAGGACCTCTGCATCGGCTGCGGCTATTGCTTCTACGCCTGCCCGTTCGGCGCGCCGCAATATCCGAAAATCGGCAACTTCGGTTCGCGCGGCAAGATGGACAAGTGCACCTATTGCGCCGGCGGCCCGGAGACCGACGGCAGCCCGGAAGAATATGCGAAGTACGGCTCGAACCGGCTGGCCGAGGGCAAGCTGCCGTTGTGCGCGGAAATGTGCTCGACCAAGTCACTGTTGGCCGGCGACGGCGAGATCATCGCGCAAATCTACAAGGAGCGCGTGGTGAAGCGCGGCTACGGCTCGGGCGCGTGGGGTTGGAAGACGGCCTACAAGGAAACCATCGCGTCCTAGGCGATGAAAACGAAAATTTCTGGGGACTGAGGAGGACTGACATGACGAGCATGCTCGCACGGGCTCGCTTCATCATCGGGGCGCTGCTGCTGGTGTTCGTAGTTGCGATCGCGGCGCCGGTTTCGGCGCAACAGGCGCGCAATCCGGATACCTCCGTCAATCCGACGGCAAGCTCGGTCAAGGAAGATCAGCTCTTCCAGGAGCTCAATCGCATTACCGGCCGATGCACAATCCCCGATCAGAAGGCCTGCACGATCGAGCAGCCGGCGGGCCGTGACTGGCGGATGTTTCATGAAGTTTGGTTGCGTTGGATTGGCGGCGTTGCGATCGTCGTCATATTTGCCTTGCTGGTCATCTTCTATCTATGGCGCGGCACAATGCGTCTGGAACATCGGTCAGGACGCACGATGCTGCGGTTCACCGCGTTCGAACGCTTCGTGCACTGGATGACGGCGACTTGTTTCGTCATTCTCGCCATTACTGGGTTGAACATCACCTTCGGCAAGCCATTGCTGCTGCCGCTGATCGGCGCAAGCGCTTTCAGCGGCTGGTCCGAGGCAGCGAAATACGCGCATAACTTCCTGAGTTTCCCATTCACGATCGGCGTCGTGCTGATGTTCTTGATGTGGATTGCCCAGAACCTGCCGACGAGCGTCGACGTCGAATGGTTCAAGCGCGCTGGCGGCATGTTGGGAGGCGGCGAACCGCCGGCCTACAAGTTCAACGCCGGGCAGAAGATGATCTTCTGGATCGTGGCGATCGGCGGCGGATTGGCTGCGGTCACCGGCTATCTGCTGCTGTTCCCGTTCTACGGAACCGGGATCGCCGGCATGCAGACCTCGCAGGTGGTTCACAGCGTGGTCGGCGTGCTGTTTGTCGCCGTCATGCTGGTGCACATCTATATGGGCACGCTCGGCCAGGAAGGCGCCTTCGAAGGGATGGGAACCGGCGAGGTTGACGTCGATTGGGCCAAGCAGCATCACTCGCTCTGGCTCGAGGAGGAAATGGAGAAGAGCCGCGCGGAGGCGCCTTCATCGCGGCATGCCGCAACGCCGGCGGAATAGCGCGGCATAGTCATATCTTCGGGTTACGAAGCGCTTGGCGGGCAGCCCCCGCCAAGCGTTTTTATTGGCGATCGATCTTCGACAGCCAGATGGCCTTTTCCGATTCAAAATCGGCGCGGCGAACCGGAGGAGCGAGATCAGCGTACGCGAATAAATGCGCCCTACCCTCCTGAAATTGCACCGCGTTCAGAAGTTGCCCGTTTTGGTTCGTCAAATAGTAATAGCTCTCGCGGATTTGCGAATCATTCCGGAACGAATGGGTGAGAATGACGGCGAACGATTTCTGCTCAAACGGGCGCGGATCGCGGCAGAGTTCGGTCGCTATCATGAGCGCGCGAGGGCCGCGATGCATGACATGAAAGGCAAAATTCTTGGCGCTCACGCCAAGCATCGCAAGATATCCGGTCTCCAAATCAACGTCGCCGTTGAAGGCAGTGCCGGTCTCGCATCCGGCCCGAGCAAGAAGCGCCATCGACGCCAGCGGTGAACCTGGCTGCTGGGCGAAACCTGGCGAATGGGGCGGGATCGCGGTCGCGATGAGACCAAAGACAAGGCAAACCGAACACCAAAACAACACGCCAACCGAAAATCGCACCTATCCCCGCGATCCCCGCATCCTATTCATGCTAGCGCAGCGGACGGACCGGCGAAACCGAAAGATATCGCTCAGCCATAAAGCTTAACGCACGGCGGCTTTCGCGAATTTCGTATCTTTGATGAGCAGGTTGACATTGCCCGAAAGAATCTGCTCGCCGGGCTTGCCGAGCGCTCGCAGCGCCTTGACAAAATCGCGCACCGGTTCGCGCGCGCGCACCTCCTGCGGGTAGTCGGTGGCGAACACGAGGCGCGCCGCGGGAAGCTCCGCGAGCGCCGCGTTCACCGCGCCGATGGCACAGCAGAAGCCAGCCGTGTCGAACACCATGTTGTGGCGGATGTAGTAATCGAAATCTCTTTCGGCCTTGCGACCATGCTTGGGGTGGCCCTGCACGCCCCAAAATTCCTTGTCCTGATAGCCGCGCACGCGCGCGATCACGCCGGCAAGCCCACCGCCGAGATGCGCCATGTGCACCGTGAGTCCGGGATGGCGGTCGAACACGCCGGAATTGATCAACCTGATGGTCGCCATCACCAGCGAGAACTCGCGGCCGACCGAGCGTGCGGTGTCGTAGCCGTCGAACTGCTGCGAATAGTTGAGCTTGAGCGCCGGATGCACGAACACGAACAGGCCGAGCTTCTCGGCCTCGGACCAGAACGGCTCATACTCGGGGGCGTCAAGGAACAGGCCGTCAACTTCGGAAGTGATCACCGCGCCGGGGAAGCCGAGTTCGTGGGCGCAGCGGTTGAGCTCGGCGAGGGCCTCGCGTCCGCCAAGCGGATGGGCGTGCGCCGCGCCGATGAAGCGGCCGGGATAGTTGCGCTCGGCCTGCTTGGCTTTTTCGTTGCAGAGCTTCGATACGTCGAGGCTTGCGCACATGCCGGCGGCGCTGGTGAGGAAGGCCGCGTCGATTCCGGCGGTATCCATCATGCGGATGTGCTCGTCGAGATCGTAAAGCAAAGAGTGGATCGTGTAGCTCGGCGCACCGTTTTCATCAAAATGCACGATCAGGCGGTTGCCCGGATCCTGCTTGATCAATTCGCGCGGCGTGAAATGGTGCTGGAAATCGACGATCATCCGGACCTCACATTCGATGGCCAAGGTTTCATATACGATCGGGTTGCCGACGAGCAACGCGGTTTTGGCGAGGCCTGGGCCGCGGTTATGTCATTGCGGCCGATTGGCTGCGCAATTGCGCGTGTACAGCCGCTGCTTGGTGTCGCGGATGTCTTTGACTATTTTGACGACAAAATCGCTCGTCTGCGCGCTTCCGAAATTGACGGATGTTTCCTTTTTCGCGCACGAGACCATGACAACAGTTCCGATCTCCGGGGCGGTGAAATCCTTCACCAGGATCTGTTCGATGTCCGACAGCCGGACGCCGGTGTCGAGCACGAGAAGCACCTTTCCCGGCAAAGCACGAAGCGTACGCCGGAAATCATCCTGCGACACGGCAGTCGTGCGGATCTTCTCCGGGTCGGCCTCCGAAGGCATAAACCAGAATGTTTGACTTTTCTCCTCGATCATGCCGTGGCCGGAAAAGAATATGACGCTCACGTCGCCCGGTTCATTGACCTGACTCTCCAACCACTCAAGACCGCCCATCATGCTGGCGCGCGTCGCCTCATGATCGGTCATGATCTGCACCTGCACGTCGCTGAAATACGACTTCAGGTTATTTTGCAGTATCGCGGCGAAATCGCGCGCGTCCTTGGCGCCGTATTGCTGCGCGAGTCGGGGATTGAAATAATCGCTCACGCCTACAATGAAGCCGAACAGTCGCGGCTTCGAATATTTGAGCCTGATTTCAGCGGCCTCACTGACGAGTTCGCCATTCCAGGCGATCAATGAAAGCTGCAGGTCCCGCAGCGGCAGCTTCACCGTGATCGAGCCCTCGCTCTGGGTCACAGAGCCTTCGTTCTTGGCCGTGGCGCCCTGGCTCTGGAACATGGAGCCGTCTCTCGCGGTCACAGAGCTGTCGCTGCGGGGGCGCGCCGGCGTGATCGCCTTTATGGGTTTTCCATCAACCAGTATTTCCAGCCTGTCCACGTTCGAGTCCGGACCGAAGCGATACGAAATGGCGATGTTTTCCGCCGAAAAACGCGCGTTATTCATGGGATAGGTGATCTCGACCGTCGGCGGTGTCTTGGAGCGTTCGGAATTTTCCGACCGATATTGATGCAGCCAATTGTTCACTGAAGGCCAAGCCAGCCACGATCCCGCGCCGAAAAAAACTATCGCAGCAAGGTACGTCCACCGGGATGCAGCGATTTTCCTCAAACCAGATTTCGGATTGGCAAAAGGATCGTCAAGTTTTTCATTCGCCGGATTTCGGTTCGCACTTTCAGCGACTAGCCGATCGATGCTGCGGATCAAACGAGACATGTGATGGTCAAAATCCTGGCCGCTATCGACGGTCAAGGCATGCCGGAACGAAAAGCTCTGCAGGCTTTCGGGCAGTTGTGCCGGGCTTGGCATTTTGGCGCCGCTGACCAAGATCGGAATCACCGGGATACTGCGCTTGAGCGCAGTCTCGATTTCAATTCTGACGAAATCGCCTTCGTCGCTGATTCTGGGCTCTACTCCTCCCGCAAATCCAAACCAATTCGGCCCGACGACAGCGAGCAGAACGTTGGTTCGCGACAATGCGTCCGCAATTTGCTCGCGGAAATCCAATCCGGGGCGAATATTGTCAATGTCTCTGAAGACCGAAGCGCTGCCGAAATGCCCCGCGAGTCGATCAAATATCCGGCCGGTGATGTCCTGGGAGTCCGACCGGCGATATGACATGGCGATGATCGGCATCAAACCATTCCATCATATGTCCGACGCCAGCCTATGTCCGGCGTTGCCTCAATCCAATGGCCATTCGCTGGCAGCGTTGAGCTCCGTCCGAAGGGTTGAGATTATTTCGGGTTCGCGACACGGCCCTGGAACAGCAACGCGCCGGTGGCATTATCCACGATATAGAACAGGAAGGGATGGTCGATGTGAAAGGGCTCGGGCTGGGGCTCAGGCTGCGGCCTTGCGCTGGCAGCCCTCATGCTGATGGCGGTGACGGCGGCGGCCTCGGTGCCGTCCTCCATCACTTCAATGAGGGCACGATGCCGAATATCGTCGATCCAGAACGGCAGGTCCTTGGCCGGCCGCCCCGTGATGCCGCTGAAATCCGCCTGCCGGCGGTCGAAGGCGCGGGTCATCCCGGCTTGCTTGAAAAGTGAAACCAGATTGCTGATCTCATAGTTGATCTTGAAGCGCGGCATTTCCAATTCAACGAGCTTGCCCTGGACTGCCCGCAATGCCGCCCCGAGCTTGGATAATTCCTGCGCCGTCATCTCCGCCCCGATACGCCCGACGCCGTCGATTTTCTTCGGCAGCACGATGATCATGCCAAGTTCGCTGACATCGTAAGGGATGCGAATGGCCCGGTAATCGTTGCGTGTCACGACGGAGAACTGGCCGGTCCGCTGCATCGTCGGCACCGAGATCTTCTGCGTCCTCGTTATGTTGAACGGCTTTTGCTTGGTCAGATCCTTGCCGAAGGTCAGCTCCCAGCGTGCCTTGAAATAGATGGCGTTGAGAAGAACAACGTCGGGCAGCTGGTCGATGATATGGTCGATCTTGCCCGCGGTCTTGCGCTTGACCCAGTCGTTGACGTCGCTGAGGCTTACGCCTTGCAGGACGTCGGCGCCATACTTGTCCTTGAGCAAGGCCGAATAATCCTGGGCGACAAGGCCTGTCTTCGCCTGCATCAATGCGTCGGCAACACGGAGCTGGGCAGACGGCGGTCGCCGCGTCGGGTCGGCAATGCAGCGGTCATTTTCGCGCCGCGCCGTGAAAGGACACCGGCCATCGGCAGTGGCCGCGGATTCGCACTGCTGGCCGCTCCATTGCATCGTCTCCGGACAGGCCGGAGTTTCCGCGCTCCGATCGTAACGGTTCAACGTGGCCAGCACGCTCGCGTTGGCTGCATCCATTGCGGGCCGCGGCAATGTTTGATGCAAGACTTTGGCCATTTGCGCGGCGTTCTCGCCGCGCGCGCCGGATAGCGCCATCGCCATCGCGGTGCCAATCGAATAGGGCGAAAAGACCACGTTGCCGTGGGAGGGCGCGAATCGTTTGAACAACTGCTGGCCCGAGGTGTTGTAGGCATCGACCAGCGCTCTGACGTCTGCGCCTTGCGCCGTGGCACACGGCGGCTGCAACAACGCGACTGGCGCGGCCAGACCCGCAATGATCCGCAGAACCGCAGCTCGCTTCATAACGCCGACCATGACCCCCTCCGTTGCGCTGATCGCAAAAGATATCAGCGCCATTTGACCGGGGTAAGGCCGGCGGCAACGAGATCGTGTGGCCTAAGGCAGCGATCATGCAGGCTGCTTGCGCCGCGTCGGCGTGCGGCGGTAAGTTGCCGACTCATCGGGGGCAAGGATTCAGAAAATGCGCATCAGCGGCATCGTACTGGCGATCGTCCTATCCGTTTTCGTTGCCAGTTGCGGGCAGCCAACACCCGGTCCGCAAGGACCGCCGGGTTCGCAGGGCCCGAAAGGCGATCCCGGTCCGCAAGGACCGCCCGGTTCCGCCGGACCCCCGGGCCCGCAGGGCCCTGCGGGGACGCCTGGCGCGTCATCGTTGTTTCGGCTTGTGCGCGCAGCCTGCACGAACGCATCGGACTGCTCGATCACATGCCGCGACGATGAGATCGTGATCACCGCATTTTGCGGCAAGAGACGCGCGGCAGCGACGTATCTGACCGACAACACCGTCTCGTGCGGCGTCAACCCGGACACGACCGACGGGCCGCTGGTCGCGGTGTGCGGCAAGTAGAGCGACATGCGAAATTCTGAAACCTATCGTGCGCTTCTTTAATGGCGGGCGAGGAATCAGTATCGCCTCACCCTTCAAGCCGCTCGGCAGTGCAAGCCTGTCTTGTTTTAGTGGGTGTCGCGACTTTGCTCGGCAGTGTCTTGGTGGCGTTGCAAACTGTTTATTTGGCCCTGCGACTTCGGACTCCCCTCTTGCTCGCCGACGAATGGCGCGTATTGCCAAGATTTATCGAGTTCATCATGCCCATTAAACCAGCCTCCTTGCGCCGCGTCGGCAAGCGGAGCTAAGTTCCGTCAACGGAACCGCATCATGGCAAGACCGAAAGGCCAACTCAGGCTCGGCGCATTTTTCAATCCCACCGGCCACCATGTCGCCTCGTGGCGGCATGAGCGCGCGCAGGCCGACGCCGGGATAAATTTTGCCCATTACACTGAAATTGCCCGCACCGCCGAGCGCGGCAAGTTCGACATGATCTTTCTCGCCGACAATGTCGGCGTGCGGCAGGCGCACATCGATGCGCTGTCGCGCTCGGCGCAGTACATCGCCAATTTCGAGCCGTTTACGCTGCTGTCGGCCCTGGCCGCCGTCACCAGCCGCATCGGCCTCGTGTGCACGGCGACCACGAGCTACAACGAACCGTTTCACATTGCGCGCAAGTTCGCCTCGCTCGACCATATCAGCGGCGGACGCGCGGGCTGGAATCTTGTCACCTCCGGCATGGCGGTCGAGGCCTACAACTTCGGCCGCGATGCACATTATGGACACGCCGAGCGCTACGACCGCGCGCGCGAGTTCGCCGAGGTGGTGGTGGCGCTGTGGGATTCCTGGGACGACGACGCGTTCATGCGCGACAAGGCGAGCGGGCAATTCTTCGATCCGGCAAAGATGCATTTCCTCAATCACAAGGGCAAGCATTTCTCGGTGAAGGGGCCGCTGAACATTCCCCGGCCGCCGCAGGGTCATCCGGTGATCGTGCAAGCAGGCACCTCCGACGACGGCATGGACGTGGCGGCGCGTTTTGCCGAGGTGATCTTCAGCGCGAATCTGACGATGGAATCGTGCCAGCAATATTTCAAGGAAGTGAAGACGCGCGCGACGCAGAAATTCGGCCGCAATCCCGATCATCTCAAAGTCATGCCGGGATTGAGCGTCTATGTCGGGAGCAGTGAAGCGGAAGCGCAGGAGAAATACGACTATCAAAATTCGCTGATGCACCCGATCGTAGCGCGCGAAATCCTTTCCACCGTGCTCGGCGGCATCGATCTGTCGCCGTACGACTTCGACGGGCCGCTGCCGGACAACCTGCCGATGAGCCAGGGCAGCCAGAGCCACTTCAAATATGTCACCGAGCTGGCAAAGACGCAGAAACTCTCGATGCGTCAGATCGCGCAAGTCGTCGCCGGCGCGCGCGGGAAACTTGTGGTCAAGGGCACGCCTGCGCAGGTCGTCGACATGATGGAGCACTGGTATGTCGAGGAAGCGGCCGACGGATTCAATGTGATGCCGCCGACGCTGCCCGGCGGGCTCGACGATTTCGTTGAACTGGTGATTCCGGAGCTGCAACGCCGCGGGTTGTTCCGCACCGATTATACCGGCCGCACGCTGCGCGAACATTTGGGCCTGCCGCGGCCGCCCAGCCGCTACGAGCGGCCCGCCACCGAGGCAGCCGAATAGATTTCATGTCGGACACGCCGCTGATCGTGCCGGCGCTCGGCACCGTCTATCAAGCGATTGCCCCGTTCGTCGAAGCGCTACTGCGGTTTCTGGTCGGCATGGCGATGGTGCCGCATGGCCTGCGCATGTGCCTCGGCTATTTCAAGGGCACCGGCATCGCGGTGAGCAGCGTTCAGGGCGTAGCGGCGATGTTCGACCGCAAGGGTTATCGGCCCGGCCGGCTGTGGGCCTATGGCGTAGTGCTCACGCAATTTGTCGCAGGCCCGTGCCTCGCGTTCGGCCTGTTCACGCGGCCGATGGCGCTGCCGGTGTTCGTGCTCATGGCGCTGTCGGCCTATGACCATGCCAAATACGACGGTTATTTCTGGAACAAGTCGGGCATCGAATATCCGGCCATGTGGGCGGCGGGCGCGCTCTTCTTTCTGATCCATGGCGGCGGCACGATTTCGCTCGATCATCTGCTGCTCGGATTCGAATTTTGATGCTACGATCCCGCGATATAGGGTCGGATAAAGGGTCGGATAATAGCCGAAGGAGGATGAATGGCCGACGCTCTCGCGCAGGCGCGCCATGATCTCGCAGTCGCCAATCGGATCGTCTCGCATGAAGGCATCATCGACGCTTTCGGGCACGTGAGCATGCGGCATCCCGAGAACCCCAGCCGGTACCTCATTTCACGCTCCCGTTCGCCGGAGCTGGTGGAGCCTTCCGATATCCTGGAGTTCACGCTCGACTCGATACCGACAAAGCCCCTGGGCAAGGTGCTGCCCTATGGCGAGCTCGTGATCCACGGCGAGATCTACAAGGCGCGCAAGGACGTCAACGCGGTGGCGCATCACCACGGCATGGCGATGCTGCCATTCTGCAATACCGGCGAGGAGCTCAAACCGGTCTATCACATGGGCGCGCAGATCGGCCCCAAGGTGCCGTTCTGGGATAGCCGCGACGAATTCGGCGACACCTGCCTGCTCGTGCTCAAACCAGAAGAGGGCCGTTCGCTCGCCAAGGCGCTTGGGCCGCATTGGCTCGTGCTGATGCGCCGGCATGGCGCGACGGTCGTCGGCAAGACTCTCGAGAACCTCGTGTTCCGCACGATCTACAGCTATCGCAATGCGGAGCTGCAGCTGATGACGCAGTCGCTCGGCATGCGGGTGAGCCCGCTCACGCCTGGGGAAGCAAAAATGGCCATGGATCGCAATCTCGAGCCGCGACCGCAGGCACGGGCATGGGAATATTGGTCGATCCGGTTGCAAAAGTCGGGCGCCTATCCCAACGGCAAATCCGGAAAGGCGAGGAAGACGAAATAGCATGGGTGAAATCAACGTCATCGATCTGTCCAAACGTTTTACGCTCACGGTCGAGGGTAAGGTGCAGACCGTGCTGGCGCTCAACCGGTTGAGCTTCACCGTGCGCGAGCGCGAGGTGGTGGCGCTGATCGGGCCGTCGGGCTGCGGCAAGACCACGGCGCTGCGCATCGCGATGGGGCTTGAAAGCGCGAGCGGCGGCAAGGTCACGGTCAACGGCCGCGAAGTGAAAGGTTGCGGGCACGACCGCGGCATGGTGTTCCAGCATGCGGAATTGCTGCCGTGGCTGACGGCGCTGCAGAACGTGATGTTCGGCCTCGAAATGAAAGGCATGCGCGGCCAGCCGTTGCTCGACACCGCCATGCAATATCTCGATCTCGTGGGCCTGAAGGATTCCTATCATCGCAGGCCCTATCAGCTTTCCGGCGGCATGCAGCAGCGGGTCGGCATTGCACGCGCGCTTGCCATCGACCCGGCTGTGCTGCTGATGGACGAGCCGTTCGGCGCGCTCGACGCGCAAACGCGCGAGGATTTGCAAGGCGAGCTCTTGGGTATCCATGAGCGCACGCACAAGACCATTCTCTTCGTCACCCATGACCTAGACGAATCGGTACTGCTCGCGGATCGCGTGGTGGTGATGCAGCATGGGCGCGTGCAGGACATCATCGACGTGCCATTGCCGCGGCCGCGCGGCGATCTCGCTGCCATTCGCGGCACGCCGGAATTCGTCGAGACGCGGTACAAGATCTGGCAGGCGATCCACGCCGTCGGCAAAACCCTGCATTGAACGGACGGCTTATGGTCGAGATCACCGAACGGCTGACGGGAAAAGCGGACGAGGAGAAGATCGCCGTAAAGCGGCGGTTGCCGCGCGCGGCCATCACGACGATTTCGGTGACGATCGCGCTGCTGATCTGGGAGCTGTTCGGTTCGCAAATCAATCCGGTGTTCGGCTCCTACCCGTCGGCGATTGCGATCGCATTCTGGGAGCTCGCACAAACGGGAAAACTTTGGGCCGCGCTATACGAAAGCCTGCGGCCCTTCGTGGTCGGCTATGCGCTGGCGATCGCGATCGGCATTCCGCTTGGACTGATCGTCGGGCGATTTCGCACGCTCGATGCGGCGCTCGGTATCTATATCACCGCGGGCTATGCCATGCCGCTCGTGGCATTGGTGCCGCTCCTGATTTTGTGGCTCGGTTTGGGCTTCGAAGTCAAAGTCGCGGTGATTTTCCTGATGTCGGTGTTCCCGATCTGCATCAACACCTGGGTCGGCGTCACGGCGGTGCCGAAAAGCCTGATCGAGGTCGGAAAATCGTTCGTTGCTTCGGACGCCGTAATCCTACGGCGCATCGTACTGCCGGCGACGCTGCCCTACATCATGGCCGGCATTCGGCTGGCGGTCGGCCGCGCGGTCGTGGGCATGGTGGTGGCGGAATTCTTCACCACCATTTCGGGACTTGGGGCCATCATCATCAATTCGGCGAACAATTTTGACACGGCGACCATGTTCGTGCCGATCGTGTTGCTGGTGATCATGGCGATCGGGCTCAACAGCCTGATCGGCTGGTTTGAGCGGCGCGTCGCGCCCTGGCAGGCGGAGATCGCCGGGCGGGACAGAGAGTGATAGCCGCTTGCTGTGTCCGGACCGTTCGGCTTTAATCGGCCAGCAATTGTCATTTATCCATTTGTAAAGACTTCAGAGGCAACGGGGGAGACATCCAATGAGCACTCGTTTGGCATGCGCGGCATTGCTTGCGCTGACGGTGGCGATGCCGGCACAGACAGCGACCGCGCAAGACGCGATCGGCGGCGCGATCATCGGCGGTGCGGCCGGAGGATTGATCGGTGGCGCGGTGGGCGGGCACAGAGGTGTGCTGCCGGGCGTCATCATCGGCGCGACGGCCGGCGCCATCATCGGGTCCGAAGGCGAGCGTCGGCGCGGCGGATATCGCTATTGGCGCAATGGCTGCTACATCCAGCGGGCCGACGGCGCATGGGTCGCGGTCGATCCAAGCTATTGCGCGGGGCCGGTCGAGGTTGCGCCGCCGCCGGGCGATGCGGTTGCCTATTGCTCGCAGCGGTTCCGTTCCTACGATCCAGTGAGCGGGACCTACATGGGCTACGACGGCATGCGGCATCCCTGCCCGTAGCGCGGGTCCGGGGAACCGCCGAACGGTTTGTCCATTGTTGAAGAATGGCAATCCCGGACGCCAGCAACGAAGAGCTGACAAAGCGAGCCTTACGCGGTGCGTTGAAATTTCAAATCGCGCTCGCGGTGATGATTTTCGCGCCCGCACTGACGCTCGACTATTGGCAGGGCTGGCTGTTCTGGCTGGTCTTTTTCGCCTGCATCTGGGTGAACACGGTTTACTTCCTGCGGCATGATCCGGCGCTGATCGTGCGGCGCATGAAGGCCGGCCCCATCGCGGAAAAAGAACCAAAGCAGAAACTGATCCAATTGTTCGCCGTCATTTTCATGTGCGCGATGATCGTGCTGTCCGCGCTCGATCACCTGTTCGGCTGGTCGGAGGTATCGTGGCCCGTCGTCCTTTTCGGCGACGCGCTCGTGATCTTGGGTTACGTCATCATTTTCGTCGTCTTCCGCGAGAATACCTTCGCCGCCTCGATCATCCAGGTCGACGCCGGTCAAAAGGTCGTTTCAAGCGGACCTTATGCCGTCGTGCGCCATCCGATGTATGCCGGTGCCATGCCGATGATTTTCGGCATCCCGCTCGCGCTCGGATCGTGGTGGGGCATGCTGCCCGCCGGTTTACTAGCGGGCGTCATCATTTGGCGCTTGCTGGATGAAGAGAATTATCTCGCGCGCAACCTTACGGGCTATGCGGACTACCAGCGCAAGGTGCGCCGACGGCTGGTGCCCGGCGTGTGGTGACGATCTGCCGAAGTTCGCGTTCAACTCTTCTTCGCCGGCGTCAGGTTCACGTGGATGTTCTTCTCCTGCGTGAAGGCGAGCAATTCCTCGAAACATTCCTCGCGGCCGATGCCGGACTGCTTGAAGCCGCCGAACGGCGCGCCGAGGAAATGCCGGCTCACTTCGTTGATCCAGACGAAGCCGGCTTCGACCGCTGCGGCGGCGCGGTGGGCGGTGGCGAGATCGTTGGTCCAGATCGAGGCGGTCAGGCCGTATTCCACCGCGTTGACCTGCTGCAGCATGGTGGCCTCCTCGCTCCATTTGAAGATGCCGACCACGGGGCCGAAGATCTCCTCGCGCGCAATCCGCATGCTCGGTTTCACGTCGGCGAACACCGTGGGTTCGATGTAGAGGCCCTTCGCCAGCGCGGGATCGGCCGGGCGGCCGCCGCCCGAGACCAGCCGCGCACCTTCGCTCTTGGCGGAGTCGATGTAGCTCATGACGCGGTCGAACTGGGTCTTGTTGATGATGGCGCCCATGGTGGTGTTCGGATCGGTCGGGACGCCGGGCTTGTAGTGCTTGATCTTGGCCTTCACGCGCTCGATCACGGCATCGTGGATCCTTTCGTGCAGGAAGGCGCGGCTGGTCGAGCCGCAGGACTGGCCGCACCAGGTGAAGTTCATGCCGCCGATCACGCCGCCGGCGACCGCGTCCGGGTCGGCGTCGGGATAGGCGATCAGCGCGTTTTTGCCGCCAAGCTCGAGCAGCACGCCTTTGAGCGTGTCGGCGGCCGCGCGCATCACTGCCTTGCCGGTCGGTACGCTGCCGATGAGCGCGATCTTGGCGATATCCCGGTGGCTCGCGAGCGCGGCACCGACGTCCTTGCCGCCAGGCACGACATTGAACACGCCGGGCGGCAGCAGGCCGTCGACAAGCTCGGCGAGGCGCAATGAGGAGAGCGGTGCCTGCTCCGGCGGCTTGATCACGACGGTGTTGCCGGCAGCGAGCGGGGCCGCGGTCTTGCCGGCGCAGAACATGAAGGGATGATTGAAAGGAATAATGCGACCGACAACGCCGAGCGGTTCGCGCACGGAGAAATTCAGCCGGTCGGGACCCATCGGAATCGAATGGCCCTTCATCTCGGTCACGAGCCCGGCGAAAAATTCGACCTGCGCCGCCGCCACGTTGGCGTCGTTGATCATCTCGGCAATCGGATTGCCGCAATCGGCGGCGTCGATCATGGCGAGCTCGGCCGCGTTGGCGCGCAACACTTCGGCGATTTTCTTGAGCATTTTGGCGCGTTCGAGCGGCGGGACGCGCTTCCATTCCCGATAGGCGCGTTTGGCGGCCTGCACCGCGGCATCGACGTCTTCGGGCGTACCTTCGGCGACCTTGCCGAGCGATTCACCGGTGCCGGGATTGAGCGTATCGACATAACGGCCGGCCTTCGGCTCGTGCCATTGGCCGTCGTAATAGGCGCCGCGGTTTTTCGGCAGGTTGAGTTTGATGGAAGACAGCATGTTCGAAGCCGTGGCGGATGTCATGGTGGATCACTCCCTGCGAGCATTCTTTGTGATTGGCGGACAGATTAGCCCCGGCTTGCGCGCGCGACCAGGGCGTTGGCGCCGATGGCGACCACGAACAGCACAATCAGCAACGCGTACATGCGCGGCATGTCGAAAGTCGAATAGGCGTTGATGATGAGGAAGCCGACACCGCGATTGGAGAGCTTGGTCTCCGCCAGAAGCGTGCCGATGACGGCGACGCCCATGCCGAGCCGCGCCCCGTTGACGATCGGCTGGCGCATCGCGGGCAGATAGATTTTGGTGATCATCTGCCAGGTGTTGGCGCGGAAGCTTTTGCCGACTCGAATGAGCACCTTCTCGATCTGGCGCATGCCGGCGGCAACGCTGAGTGCCACCGGGAAGAAGCACGAGAGGGTGCCCATGGCGACTTTCGAGCCAGGGCCGACGCCGAACCACATGATCATGATCGGGAAGAAAATTATCTTCGGGGTCGGACCGAGCCAGTAAAGAAAGCGCTCGAAGGCGTTGCTCAGGAACGGATTGGCGCCGAGCGCGAGGCCGACGGCGAGACCGGCAATTCCACCGATCACCATCGCGGTCGCGACTTCGCTGACGGTGACCCAAAGGTGACGATAGAATTCCGGAATCTTGAGATCAAAAACGAGAGACGAACCGAACCCGAGATCAATGTGCAGCAGGTAATCGGGATGGGTGAGAATCAGCACAAGCTGCCTGCCGATGATGAGCAGCGAGGGCACGACGTCGCGAAACAACCAGCCTGAGGCCGCGACCGCCTCCCAGATCGCCACGATCGTGATCAGAATCGCGATGCGCAGCAGCGTCACCGCACCGAGCACGGGGCGCGCGGCGAGCGGCGCTGCTGTCAGGTTCCCGGTCGTAGCCATTGCTCGATCCGTTCGGTGACGACGAAGAACACGATGCTGACCAGAATCACGAAGCAAATGGCCGCATAGGTTCCGGGAAGATCATAGCGCTCGGCGAGTTCATTGACGAGTTGACCCAGACCGCCGAAATTGATCAGAAATTCGACGCCGACGATGTTGATCAGCGCGAAGATCATGCCGAGGCGAACGCCGACGAAGATGTTCGGCAGGGCCGCAGGAAAGAGAATTTTCCAATAGAGCTGAGCGGGCGTGAGCTTGAAGCTGCGGCCGACGTTGATGAGCACAGCGCGCGTGCCGGCAAGCCCCTCCAGCGTCTTCAAGATCACCGGCGGCAGCGCGGCAACGAAGCCGATCATGATGATGGTCCAGGCACTGCGGCCGAAAATGACGAGAAAGAGCGGATACATCAGCACAAGTGGCGCCGAGGCGAAGGCCGCGATCCAGGTTTCGGTCGCCAGCCGCACCAGCCTGACGCGGTGGAGCAGCACGCCGAGCGAAATGCCGACGACCGACAGCATCACGCTCGCGGTCAGCGCCTCGATGGCGGTCAACAGAAAGCGCGAGGGTACGCCCTCCTCGAGCACGATGCGCGGGAAGCTTGCGATGATCTCGGAAGGGAATGGAACAATGAAGCGATTGATCAGTCCAATCCTGATCAGGATTTCGATGACATAGATGAGCGCGGCAAAGCAGCCGATGCCGAATAGAACGGCGGCGGCCTTGGGGAATTTGGACGCCGACCCTGTCATTCGTCGCTTCCCGTCGCGTGCAATTTCCGGGATTCGTCGTCGCGCAGGCCACGACTCGCCTCCTCACGCAGATCGTTCCAAATTTGCGCGACGAAATGACCGAACGCATCGCTACCGACGATCTCCGATGTGCGCGGGCGCGGCAGCTCGATGTCGACCACGCGTTTGATCTTTCCGGGGCGATAGGTCATCACGAGAATTCGATCGGAGAGCTGCACCGCTTCGGTGAGATTGTGGGTGATCAGCAGGGTGGTCTGTTTGAGCTCCTGCTGGATCTGCAGCACCTTGTCGCCGAGCAGCAGGCGCGTCTGCTCGTCAAGCGCGGCGAACGGCTCGTCCATGAGCAGAATCTTCGGCTGGGAGGCGAGCGTGCGTGCCATCGACACGCGCTGGCGCATGCCGCCGGAAAGCTCGGCCGGGTAGCGCCGTTCGAAACCATCGAGCCCGACCAGACCGACGAAGTGACGCGCCCTCTCCATTCGCTCGGCCTTCGCCATGCCGGCGATCTCGAGCGGGAAGGCCACATTGTCGATCACGGTACGCCAGGGAAACGTCGATTCCTCCTGGAAAATCATGCCGATCGAATGATGCGGGCCGCGTACGGTTTCGCCCGCGACCGTGACACGGCCCTGATAGCCATCGAGCAGTCCGCCCACGATGTTGAACAACGTGGACTTGCCGCAGCCGGAGGGGCCGATCAGCGAGACGAATTCGCCGGGGGTGACGGCGAAAGACACATGGTCGACCGCGGTGAGCGGGCCGTCCTGCGTCTCGAACTGCTTGACGATATCGTCGACGACCAGAATCGGTTCCACGGCCATTTCCACCGGTGCAGTCACAACAGGACGCGTGGCGGATACCGGAGCCATACCGAAGCTCGCACGCCGATCGAGCTTAACCGCCGCGGTCCGATTTGCCGCGCGCCATTTGCGCAGCGGTGGACGGGCTGTAGGTCGGCAATATCCGCGTATCGACCACCGCGACGCCGCCATTCTCGACGACGGCAATCGCCTCCTTCAGAGCCTTTTCCAGTTCGGCGGCGTTGTTCGCCGGCCCAAAGCCGTGCGCGCCTTGTGCACGCGCCATTTGCGCCATGTCGATGTCCGGGTCGCTGATGCGCTGACCGATCCATTTATTCTCCACCGGGCGGCTGCGTGCGATGGCCACCCGTTCCTGATGAACCTCATCGTTGTAGAACGAGCGATTGTTGGCCACCACGACGAGCAGCGGAATGCGGTAGTGCACCGCAGTCCAGATCGCGGTGCAACCCATCATGAAGTCGCCGTCGCCGCAGACCGCAATCGGCATGCGGCCGGTGCCCTTGAGCGCAAGCGCAGCCCCGACCGAAATGCCCGGCCCGCCGCCGACCCCGCCACCGCCATCGGAGCCGATGAAATCGAGCGGATGAGTGAATTCCCAGAAATCGCCGTGCCAGGAGAGCGACACGTGGGTGAGGCAAACCTCCCGATCGTCGACCACATTGCGCAGCACATTGGCCATGTCGGCTGCGGCCATCGGCCCGTCGGCCACAGGCTTCGGCTGAGACGGTTTGGCGCGCACGAGCGCGGGCTTCTTCGGCTTGGCGTTCTTGCCGATCGCGGCAAGCAGCGCCTCGACCGTCTTGTCCGGATCAGCGGCGATGAACAGGTCGACCGCCGGCAGGCCCTGGTAGTCCATGCTCCAGCCGTTGTGCAGGTTCTGGTCGAGCGAGACCTGGATGATGGTCGCGGACGGCGGCGCGCCAAGAGCCTTGAATGTGCCGCCGAGGTCGACCCAGTCGAGACTCACAATCAGATCGGCCTCGCGCAAGGCCGCCAACAGTTCGTCGGTGGCAAAGGTGGCGGGCGAGCCGATGTGCAGCGGGTGGCCGGTCGGAAACGCTGCCCCAACTTTAAGGTTGGTTGCGACGCGCGCATCAAGCGCTTCGGCAAATTGCACGCGGCGGTTCCAGGCATCGAGATCGCGCGACACGCGACCGGCGAGTATCACCGGGCGCTTGGCCTTGCCGAAGAGATCGACCGCTCTGTTCACCAGCTCGGCGGACGGACCGGCGGACACCGGCGGCACGTAACGCTGCGCGTCGATCGGCGGCAGCGGCGCGGGAAGCTTCCCCTCCTGCACCTCGGCGTCGAGATTGATGTAGACCGGACCCTGCGGTGACGTGTTTGCGATCCAGAACGCGCGCAACACTGCTTCGCGCGCGGCGCCCGCCGAGGCCGGCTGGTCGTCCCATTTGGTGAAGTTGCGGACGATCGCACCCTGGTCGGCGGCGGTGTGAATCCAATCGATCCACGGACGCCGCTTCATCGCATCGACCGGGCCGGTGGCGCCGAGGAGCAGGATCGGCATGCGGTCGCACCAGGCGTTGAAGATCGCCATGGTGGCGTGAAACAGTCCGACGTTGGAATGCACCGCCGCCGCCATGGCGCGGCCGGTGACCTTGGCGTAACCATGCGCAATCGCAACCGCCGCTTCCTCATGCAGGCAGAGCAACATCTGCGGCTGCGCGTTGCCGAGGAAATTGACGATCGAGTCGTGCAGTCCGCGATAGCTCGCGCCCGGGTTGAGCGAGATATACGGAATGTCGAGCGCGCGCAGTGTCTCGGCAACGACATCGCTGCCGAAACCGGGGGCGTTGGCGCCCGAGGGGGTCGGGCGCTCGATCGGCATTGGCGTTTTTGCGGGGGCCGTGGCCACGGCACGGGCCGGGCCGGATGGTGATATCGACATGTCGCTGGATTCCGCGCTGGTCGCCGGCCACTGACTCTGCACCAATCACCATGACTGGCACCCTTAGGGGCGCGGCAAATGCCTTCAAAAACAACCATATGGCTGTGGCGGTGTCAAAATCATTTTGCTCGGATCAGCGGTGCGGAAAGGTGTTTATTGGCAAGCGCAAATGACGGCGAATGCCAGCGAATCGGCCGGTTGCCATCGTTGGTCAGGCGGTCGGGTGAAAAGCGCTGAGCGGATCAGGCCGCGCGGACGCGGGCGAAGAAAGTCGCCACCTTGGTCTCAAGGTCCTGGGCGCGGGCGGACAATTGCGCGGTCCAGCCGGTAATTTCGCCGACAGCGGCGGCGCCCTGGGTTGCGGCTTGCTCCACCGAGCGGATTTCGACCGAGGCGTGCGCGGTATTGCCGGCCGCGGTCTGCACCCGGGCGGCGATCTCGCGGGTGGTGGCGCTTTGTTCGGTGATCGCAGAAGCGATGGCGGTGGAAACCTCGGTCAGCTTGTTGATGCTGGCGGCGATCGACGCGATTTCGCTTACGGCGCCCTTGGTGGCGTCCTGAATGGCCGTGACCTGCTGCGAAATCTCTTCCGTGGCACGCGAGGTCTGATTGGCGAGCGCCTTGACTTCGGATGCGACCACCGCAAAGCCCTTGCCGGCGTCGCCGGCGCGGGCCGCCTCGATGGTGGCGTTGAGCGCCAGCAAATTGGTCTGCGATGCGATCTTGGAAATGAGGCCGACGACCGAGCTGATGCGCTCGGCGGCCTCCTGCAGGGAGTGGATGGAACGGCTGGTGCGCTCGGCGTCGCCTACGGCGGAGCGCGCCATTTCGAGGCCTTGCGCCGTCTGCTGGCCGATTTCGGCGATCGAACTCGTGAGTTCTTCGGTGGCGGCAACGGTGGCGTCGACGCTCGCAGTTGTTTCCACCGAGGCGGAAGAGGCGGAAGACATACGCCGCAGCGTGTCGTCGGTGACCTGTTGCATGGTCGAGGACGTTGCGGTCAGCGAGGTGGAAGCTTCCTTGATGGCATCGATGACGCCGCCGATGGCGCCATCGAAATCACCGATCGCATCGTCGATCGTCTTGCGCCGGGTGGCAACCGTCTCTCTGGTGCGCTGCAAATAGTAGGTCGATGTCGTCGCGAGATCGAAAAAGATAGCCTGCGAAAGCACTTTGGAACGTTTGGCAATCACGGCCGGCGAAAAACGATACTTGCGCGCAAACGCATCGATGGAATGGCGAAGCACCGCGGCGCCGCAATTGAGCCGCGCGCGGCCCTCAAATCCGAGCGCGGTTTCCTGTTCGACGGTATAACGACAGGATTCGAGATATCGGGTATCAAACTCGGCGTTCAACAAAGTGCGGAACTGCGCCAATTCGATTTTGCGAATGTCGGCGCCATGCTCGCGGTAAATGGCGGCTACTTGCGTGAGTCTCGCGGCTCCGGCGATCACGTCATCAATCGCCTCGCCGAGAACGGGCTCGATCAATGGCCGCATGTCCTGCAACAACAGCCGCGCCTGATCGTCGAGCTCGTAGTTTGCGAGGCGCGCGGCGAGTTCGGGGGCGACTGTGGGCAAGGACATCGCGGTTGCTGAATAGTCAATGATTGTATTGGTTTAGGGCTAAATAGTTTTCCAAGCCTTAACACCGGCTGGATCCCCTGGTCAGGCCGTTGAACGACTTGGGATAACCCCCCATTGTGCGCTGCACGAGACCGCGTCCGGCCGAATACGCTGCAGCGGCGAATCGCGCAACAGCCCTTACCGCCGGCGGCTGGAAATCACGCATCGATTTCGTGTAATTGCACACGAACGCAGAACGCCCGATTGCCCGCTTGCGCCTCAGCCAGAGGAGCGCGGAACATCATCGACTGCGCAGCATCGTTGTCGGCAGACGCTTCGACGACACGGCACGGTAGTATCCCCAGGAATCAATCCGGGTTGGGGATGTTGCCCACTCGGGGCATCCCGCATAAGCTTTGGGTTCATTTTCTTTCGTTTGGTAGCAAGGCGGCAGTGCATGCCAACCTCCGCTGAGGAACGCATCCAGCAGCTCACCAAGGGCATGCTGCGCAAGGAACTCTACGTCGTCCTTTCGAAAGGCGATGCCACCCCGGAGCAGATCGGCGCGCATTTGCCGCAGCACCTCGAGTACATGATCGGCCTTGAGAAAAAAGGCGTCCTGTTCGCGTCGGGCCCGCTGAGGGATGCGGCGGGCAAGACTCGCGGCGACGGGCTCACCATCATAAGGGCGGCGAGCGCGGACGAGGCCCGCAAAATCGCCGAGCGAGACCCATTCGTAGTGAACAAGCTTCGCACGTTCGAGCTCAAGCAGTGGACGGTGATGGAAGGCTCGCTCAGCATCAAGGTAAACCTTTCAGATCAGTCGCTGGAGCTGGCGTAGACGGCGGCAAAAACGTCCGGACCCAATGGCAGCGTGAGGAAGCATGGATACTGTCGGCGTCATCGGTGTGGGCAAGATCGGGCTGCCGATATCTGAAAACCTGATCAAGAGCGGCTACCGCGTTCTCGGTTATCGTCGCAGCTCGCTCGCGGATTTCGAGAAGATCGGCGGCGTGGCGGCAAAATCGCCGGCCGACGTTGGCGCACAATGCGACGTCGTGCTGTCGCTCGTCCCGAGCGCAGAGGCGATGGACGAGGTGATTCACGGGGCGCAAGGGCTCATTCATTCAGCGCGGCCCGGTCAGATCGTCGCCGAGCTCGGCTCTCACCTCGTGCCGGACAAGGAAAAGCATGTCGCAGCGCTGGCGAAGAAGGGCGTGGCGTACATCGACGGCGAAGTGAGCGGCACGCCGGGCATGGTGATCGCGCGCAAGGCGGTCATCTATCTTGGCGGCGATGCCGACGCCTGTAAAAAAATCGAGCCGGTGATAAAGGGCTTTGCCGACATGTGCCTCTATTTCGGGCCGTTCGGCGCCGCCAGCAAGGTCAAGCTGGTCAATAATCTTCTGGTCGCGGTCCATATTGCCGCCGCCGCCGAGGCGATGGCGCTCGGGCTGAAGGCCGGCGTCGACGTCGATCTGATGATCAAGGCGGTCGCCAACGGCAGCGGCGGCTCGACGCAGTTCGGCATCCGGGCGCCGTGGATGGCGCAGCGCAAATTCACACCGGTTCAGGGCTCCATTTCCACGCTCGCTCATTATTTCGATCTGGTCGAAGACTGGGCCGACCGCACGGGCACCGCAACGCCGATGCTCGATCGGGCGGTCGAGCTCTACAGGCGCGGCATGGAAATGGGGTTTGGGGACAGCCGCGACATCGCGATCATGGTGGACGTCATCAATTCGATGCCGCGCAAAAAAACGTGATGACTTTTTGGAAGGAGCTCGCATGATCCGGGTCAAGAAAATCGCCCACGCCAGCTACGAGACGCCCGATCTCGAACAGCAGATCGACTATTACACCAATATTATTGGGCTCACGCTCGTGGCCAAGGAGAAGGACACGGCGTATCTCGCTTCGACCGTCGATCATCACTCGGTCGTGCTGCGCAAGGGCGCGCAAGCGCAATGCATGCGCATTGGATTCCAGATCGGACTCGAAGACGACTTAAATGCGTTCGAAAAGCAGACCGCGGCGCACGGCATCAAGACCCAGAGACGCAAGGATCCCGAACCCTCGATACCGGACATGGTCACGTTCGAAGATCCGAAGGGCACGATCATGGAAGTGTTCAAGCGGGACGAGCTCGGCAAGCAGGGGTTCACGACCAAGGGCGTCGTGCCGCACAAGCTCGGCCACGTCGCGTTCCACTGCGTCGACGTCAAACACGTCACGAAATACTATTGCGACGTGCTGGGCTTTCGCGAGTCCGACTGGATGGCCGACTTTTTCTCGTTCCTGCGTTGCGGGCCCGATCATCATACGATCAATCTCATGGGGACCGGCAAAAACCGGCATTTCCACACAGCGTTCGAACTGCGCGACTGGTCGCATCTGCAGACCGCATGCGATTTCCTCAGTCTGAATGGCTACAAATTGCTGTGGGGGCCGGGCCGCCATGGCATCGGCCACAATCTTTTCGCCTATCACCGCGCGCCGAACGGGCTGATCACGGAATTTTTCGCCGAACTCGACCGCATGAACGAGGAGCTTGGCTATTTCGAGCCGCGGCCCTGGCATCGCGACAAGCCGCAGAAGCCGAAGGTGTGGGCCAAGGATCCGTCAGCCTCGAACCTGTGGGGCATCGGACCGACCGAGGAGATGATGAAATAATCGACGAAGGAAGCGCGGGTTCAACCGCGCCCGATTTTGGGAAGGAAACCAGCGGAGGTTCCAATGTTTGGCAGTTTGCAAGTCTACATGCTTCGCCTGATCGCAGCGGCGCTAATCGCCGGATCGTTCTGGCTCAGCGATGCGTCCGCGCAAAACAACCCGATCAAGGTCGGCGTCGGCCTGGCGCTGTCGGGAGCCGGCGCCCCGGCCGGCAAGATGCTGCTCGCCGCGCTCGAAATGTGGCGTGACGACATCAACGCGAAAGGCGGGCTGCTCGGCCGCCAGGTCGAGCTCATTCATTACGACGATCAAAGCAATCCGGCGAACGTGCCTGGCCTCTATACCAAGCTCATCACCGTCGACAAAGTCGATCTGCTGCTCGGGCCTTATGCCACCAATTTCGTGGCGCCGGCGATGCCCACCATCATCCAAAACAACAAGATGACGATCAGCTTCACCGCCATCGGCATCAACCGGCAGTACAAGTATCCGCGCTATTTCTCGATGGTGCCGGTCGGGCCGGACGGCGTGAATGCGTTCTCGATCGGATTCTTCACCGTCGCCGCCCAGCAGAATCCGAAGCCGCAGACTGTGGCAATCCTGGCGGCCGACGCCGAATTCGCCAAGGGCGCCTCCGAAGGCGCCCGCGAGGAAATCAAGAAGCGCGGCATGAAGATCGTCTACGATCAGACCTATCCGCCAAACAACACCGATTTTGCGCCGGCCGTGCGGGCGGCGCAGGCGGCCAATCCCGACATCTTCTATGTGGGCGCCTATGCGCCCGACACTGTGGGCATCATCCGCGCGGTCAACGAAATCGGCTTCACGCCAAAAATGTTCGGCGGAGCGATGATCGGAATGCTGATCACCCCGATCAAGGTGCAGCTCGGGCCGGTGACAAACGGCATCGTCATCGAAGAGAGTTTTGCGCCGTCACCAAAGCTGCAGTTTCCGGGCCTTGCCGATGTATTGAAGCGCTATCAGGCCAAGGCTGGCGAATTGAAGACCGATCCGATCGGTTACGCGTTCGTGCCGTACGGCTATGCGGCCGGACAGGTGATCGCGCAAGCGGTGACCGACACCAAGAGCCTCGATCACGACAAGCTCGCGACCTACATGCACGGCCATGCTTTCAAGACGGTGGTCGGCGAAATAACGTTCGGTCAAGACGGCGAGTGGTCGAAACCACGCCAGCTGCTGACACAATTCCAAAATGTCGAGCCGAACAACCTCGATCAGTTCCGGAACGGCGAAAAGCAGCCGATCCTTTGGCCGCTGGAATACAAGAGTGGGAACCTCATCTACCCCTACGCGGCCGCGCGGAAGAAATAGGGGAGTTTCGTCCGCTAGTGAGCGGCAGCCAGGTACTGCGGCCGCATCTCGGTCGACTTCGCCTTGTCCTGGATCGGCGCCTGCGGGAGCTTTGCTTTGCCGGCTTCCATGGTGAAGGTGTAGTCGAGCGTGTACCAAGGCGCCTTGACACCGGGCGCAGGCGGCTTGCCGCTGTCGTGACGCACATAGTCGCCGAGCAACGCCTTGGTGACGCCGAACTGCACGTCGGTCTCGATGTGCGGATCTTCGGGCACATAGACCTGCGAGATGTGGGTCTTAAAGCCGTCCTTGAAGATCAGGAAGTGCAGGTGCGCCGGGCGCATGTTGTGACGGCCTTGCGCGCGCAACAGGTCGCCGACCGGACCAGTGATCGGGATCGGATAACCCGCCGGCAAGATGCTGCGGAAAGAGATCTGCCCCTTGGCGTCGGTGGTGAACTTGCCGCGTAAGTTCATGTCGGCCTGCGTCGGATCCTGGTTCTCGTAGAGCCCTTCGGTGGAGGACTGCCAGACGTCCACCTCGGCGCCCGCGACGGGGTTGCCATTGGCATCCTTCACCCAGGCATTGACGAACAATTCGGGGCCCGGCGTGGGCGAACGGATGATCGAACCGCCGTTCTCGGTGCGCGGGGAATCCAGGCGCCAGAACGGCCCGAGCAGGTTGGCGGTAGTGTCGGTCTGCCCGTTGTTGCCGTTGTTAAGCAGGCACACCAGCGTGGAAACGCCGAGCGAGCCGGCCATCAGCACGGCTTCGTTGTGGTAGGCGTTGGTGTGCTTACCGATCGCGTTGATATAGCCGCAAGCCTTTTGGAATTCATCTTCGGTCAGCCTGACCTCGCGGATGAAGGCATGCAGATGGCGCACCAGCGCCGACATGACTTCGCGAAAGCGCGCGTCCGGCGCATGCGCGATCTCGCTCAAAACCGCCTTGGTGACCGAGTCGGGTCCTTCGATGATCATGATCATTCTCCCGGCAGATTTCGTTGCCGCTCGCTAGTTGCAATGTCGGAACAATTGATATGCTGCGGGGCCGCCCACCTCAATCCCCCGCGCCGCGAGTTGAGGCCACGCAATCGCATGAGAGCATCCAACATTTGGCATGAGGCCGCAAACGCATGACAGCCCATCGCATCGATACGCACCACCATCACTACCCCAAGGTCTACCTCGACAAGATCGACGACGTTCTGCGGCGCACCACGCACGCGTTTTACCCGCGGCTGATCAAGTGGCAGCCGAGACAGGCGATCGAGGCAATGGACAAGGATGGCGTCGCGGTTGCCGTGTTGTCGATCGGAACGCCGAGTGTATGGCTGGGAGAGCCGAAGTCCTCGCGGGCGCTCGCGCGCGAATGCAACGACGCCACCGCCAAGATGCAGGCCGACCACAAGGGTCGCTTCGGCCATTTCGCCACTATTCCACTGCCCGATGTCGCCGGCAGCCTGCGCGAGATCGAATATCTTTACGATACGCTGAAGGCCGACGGCATCGCGCTCGCAACCAACTATGACGACCAGTATCCGGGCGAGGAGGCATTTGCGCCGGTGTTCGACGAACTCAACCGCCGCAAAGCCGTGGTCTATTTTCACCCCACCGCCGCGAGCTTCGCGTTCAACCGCGTCAAGGACATTCCACCGCCCACGATGGAATTTCCGTTCGACACGACGCGGGCCATTGCGAGTCTCATGTTCAGCGGCACGCTGACGCGCTGCCCGGATATTCGATGGATTTTCTCGCACGGCGGCGGCGCCCTGCCGATGCTTGCTGGCCGCATCGTCGGGCTTGCGCGCAACCGACCGGAGCTCGCCGCACGCGTACCGGATGGCGTGACGGCGGCTTTGAAGAAGCTTTACTATGACGTGGTCGGCGTCAGCGGCCGCGGCGCATTTGCCGCCTTGAAGGATATCGCCGATCCGTCACATCTGCTGTTCGGCACGGATTTTCCGTTTTGGTCGCCGTATGAAACCATTGCGGCGCTCGACGGATTTTCGCTACCGGCCGCTGAACTCGCCGCGATCGAACGCGGCAATGCGCTTGCCCTGTTGCCGGGGCTTAAAAACTAATTATGCAATATTTTCGAGAGGAAAACCTGCGCGCGTTCGCTGCGCGGCTTGCCGAAGAAGTCGGCCGTGAGCGCATCCTCGACGATTTCGCCCTTGTCCATGAATACGACGCGGCGCGCGACCTGGCGCGCGAAGCCCATTTCGTGGGTGACCACCATCATGGTCATGCCGTCACGGGCGAGCGCGACCATGACGTCGAGCACTTCCTTTATCATTTCCGGATCGAGCGCAGACGTGGGCTCGTCGAACAGCATGACGATCGGATCCATGGCGAGCGCGCGCGCGATCGCGACCCGCTGCTGCTGGCCGCCGGACAGCTCACCGGGAAACTTATTGGCGTGCCCGCCTAGGCCCACGCGATCGAGCAGCTTCATGCCTTTCTCGCGCGCCTCCTCGGGGCTGCGGCCCAAGACCTTGATCTGGGCGAGCTCGAGGTTGCGCATGACCGACAAATGCGGAAACAGCTCGAAATGCTGGAAAACCATGCCGATGCGGGCGCGCAGTTTCGACAGGTTGGTCTTGCGATCGCCGACAGAGACGTTGTCGACCGTGATCGTGCCTTCCGCGAACGGCTCAAGTCCGTTGACGCACTTGATCAAGGTGGATTTGCCGGAGCCCGACGGTCCGCAAACCACGACCACCTCGCCTTTGGCGACTTCGGCCGAACAGTTTTTCAGAACCTGGAAGGTCCCATACCATTTGCTCACATTGCGAATGGAAATCACGGCTCGGTCCGCTCTCTCTTTGTGCGCGATCTTTTTCGGGAACCGGTTCCCCGCTTTTCGGAATCATGCATCAGCGAATGATCGCGGTGCGGCGCTGTAGCACGCGCGCGCCGTGCGAAGCGGCAAACGAGATCACGAAATAGACCACGGCCGCAAACAAATACATCTCCACCAGGCGGCCATCGCGCTGCGCCACCTTTGACGCCGCGCCGAGGAAGTCGCTGATCGAGAGTACATAGACGAGCGAGGTGTCCTGAAACAGAATGATGGTCTGTGTCAAAAGCACCGGCAGCATGTTGCGGAATGCCTGGGGCAGGACGACGTAACCCATGGTCAGCGCATAGGACATGCCGAGCGCCTGCGCGGCGGAAACCTGGCCGCGCGGAATCGATTGAATGCCCGCGCGCATGATTTCGCAGAAATAGGCGGCTTCGAACAAGGTGAAGGTGACCAGCGACGAAACAAACGGGCCCACGAGAATGGGCCGTTCGGCGCCGGTAAGCCACTGCCCGATGTAAGGTACGAGAAAATAAAACCAGAAGATCATCAGTACGAGCGGCACCGAGCGCATCAGATTGACATAGCCGGCCGCCGGCAGCGCGAGCATGGGCGTGCCGGAGAGGCGCATGAGCGCGAGCAAGGTGCCAAATACGATTCCGCCCGCGGTCGCGAACGCCGTCAAGGTGAGCGTAAACGTCATGCCGGTGTAGAATAAAAACGGCAGCGAACGGACGATGACATCAAAATCGAAATTCGTGAACATTTGTCGTCTCAGTGCGCGGGAGCCTGTTGTTTGGCGCCGATGAAGCCCGGTACGGCGAGACGCTTCTCAAATGCGCGCATCGCGAAGGTCACAACGATATTGACGACGATGTAGATCATCGTCGCCGCAGTGAACGCCTCGAATACCTGGAACGAGTATTCCTGCATGGCGCGGGCCCGGCCGGTCAGCTCCATCAGGCCGATGGTGATGGCGACGGCGCTGTTCTTTATGATGTTGAGGAACTCCGAGGTCAGCGGCGGCAGGATGATGCGATAAGCCATCGGCAACAGCACGAAGGCGTAGCTTTGCGGAAGCGTCAAACCCAACGCAAGGGCGGCCAAGCGCTGGCCTTGCGCAAGGCTCATGATTCCGGCGCGAACCTGCTCGGCCACGCGCGCCGAGGTATAAAAACCGAGCGCGACGACTGCGGTGTAGAACGACGCGTTCGGCAGTTGCTTGAGCCAGGTTCCAATCTCCTCCGGGACGATTTCCGGCAGCACGAAGTACCAGAGGAACATCTGCACCAGCAGCGGGATGTTGCGGAACAATTCCACATAGGCATTGCCGAGCCGCACCAGCCACGGAAAAGGCGTGGTGCGGATGACGCCGGCGATCGAGCCGAAAAACAGCGCAAGGCACCAGGCGGCGAGCGCGGTTGCGAGCGTCCAGAATGTGCCGAGCAGCAGTGTCTGCAAATAAGTGTGCGACGCATCGGGGGAGATCTGCCAGAAAATCCCCCAGTTCCAGTGGTAGTTCACGCAGGCCCCCTCGCGATGCCGCGCGCCGCCGTCAGGTTCCGCGAGCGATAGGAAATCAATACGCCGCCGGATCGCCGCTGTCGGTGGGATGAGCGACGACTTTCTTGAATGACGCGCTCATCGGCACGTTGAGATTGATGCCCTTGGGCGGGATCGGCTTGAGGAACCACTTGTCGTAAATCGCGTTGATCGCGCCGCTCTTATAGATGGCGATCATCGCGGCATCGACCACTTTCTTGAACGCCGGATCGTCGCGCCGAAGCATGATGCCGTAGGGCTCGACCGAAAGCGGAGTGGCGGAGATCACATAATCCTTGGGGGACTTCGAGTTGGCGACTAGGCTGTAAAGCAGGATGTCGTCCATCACGAAGGCGGCCGCGCGGTTTGTCTCGACCATCAGGAACGCTTCGGCGTGATCCTTGGCGGTGAGAATGTTCATGCCGAGATTTTTCTGGGCATTGATCTCGGTAATCTGCTTGATGTTGGTGGTGCCGGCGGTGGAGACAATCGTCTTGCCTTTGAGATCATCGACCGTCTTGATCTTCGAACTCACCTTCGAAACAAAGCGGTTGGCCGTGACGAAATGGGTGATGGTGAATGCCACCTGCTTCTGCCGCTCGAGATTGTTGGTGGTCGAGCCGCATTCGAGATCAATGGTGCCGTTGGCGATCAGCGGAATACGCGTGCTCGAATCGACCGGATTGAGCTTGACGTCGAGTTTTGCGAGCTTGAGGTCTTTCTTTACGGTATCCACGATGCGGTAGCAGAGATCCATGGCGTAACCGACCACGTGCTGCTTGTCGTCGTAGTAGGAGAATGGCGAGGACGACTCGCGGTGGCCGAGCGTGATCGTACCGGTGTCCTTGATCTTCTTGAGCGTGCCGGTGAGTTCCTGCGCAAGCGCCGGGCCGGCGACGAAGCTCGCAGCGGTGATCGTCATCAGCATGAATTTGAGACGCATGGATATCTCCCCGGGGAGCATCGATGATTTTCCTCGCGTCGACCTGCTCGCCATCGGGCCGGCGGAGGGGAATTTGTAACCGAATTATAGCTGATAGAAAAACCCGGTCCCATATGGAAGGGGGCGCGAGTAACTCCTTGAAATGACCGGTTGAACAGGATTTCGCGACAGCGGCGGGGAGTTGAGTGTCGTTGGCTAAGCGGCCGCGACCTTGCCCTTGACGCGCATGCTTGTGGCATGCAGATCAAGCCGCAGCGTCAGGCAGAAGGCACTGCCGCCGCTGCGCAGGAACGATTTCAGCGGCGTGGCGACGACGCGATAGCCGCGCTCCGCGAGGGTGGCGCGCAGCCTGCTGCCGCAATCGGACAGCAGCACCGCATGGCCGATCGACACGGCATTGGCCGCGAGCCTGCGAGCGTCGTCGAACTTGATCTCAATGCGCTGATCGGGCGTCACGCGTTCACGAATGGCGGCGCGGCCCGCGGCGGTGAACGCGTTGGGAAAATACATGACCTCGCCGCCGGGCAGCGGGCGAAGCGCGGTATCCATGTGATAAAAGCGCGGGTCGGCGAGCTCCAGAGCCAGAACGTCAACGCCGAATTCCTGCCTGACACTTTCTTGCGCGGCGATGTCGGAGCGTGGGCCGTAACCCATCCAGAAATGATTTCGGGTCTGATCCCAAACGCAATCGCCGGCCCCTTCGAGCACGATGTGGTCGGGAAGTTTGCGCACCGTGTCGAGCAGACCGCGGTCTTGCAGAGCGTGAAACGCCGATTCGTAATGCGACTCTTCGGCCTGACGCTGCGGATGGCGAAAGCGCGCCACGAGCGCCTTGCCGTTCAAGACCACCGCTGCATTGGCGGTGAACACCAAATCCGGGAGGCCCTCGACGGGCGGCACCAATTCGATTTGAGCGCCGAGGTCGAGCATCGAGCGATGGAGATGCTGCCATTCCTTCTGGGACGCAGCACCGAGGGCACGGTTGTCGCGCGCCCAGCTGTTCGGATCCATCCATGGATTGATCGCGTAGGTGACCGCGAAGTGCTCAGGCCGGCACATCAGGAACCGCGCCTTGGGCTGGAACCAGGTCATCGGAGTTTCCCCTGAAGAGTCCCTCAGGCCGCTGCGTGACGCGGCGTCTTGACCAACTCGCGGACGACCTCCTCGAAGCGGTCGAGTGCTGCATCGAGATCCTCGCGCGCGATGATGAGCGGCGGCGCCATGCGCACGACCGTATGGTGCGTCTCTTTCGACAGCACGCCCTTGGCCAAGAGGCGCTCGCAGACCAGCCGTGCGCTGGCATAATTCGAATCGATTTCCGCGCCGACCCAAAGGCCCTTGCCGCGAATATCCTTGATCGCGGGGTAGCGCATGGCGCGTAGGCGGCCGAGCATGTGAGCGCCGAGGTCGCGGCTACGCTCGACCAACTTCTCGTCGGCGATGATGCGCAGCGCCTCCAATCCAACCGTTGCGGCGAGCGGATTGCCGCCGAAGGTCGAACCGTGCGAGCCGGGCGTAAACACATCCATCAGTTCATGGCGCCCGACAAAGGCGGATACCGGAAGCACGCCGCCGCCGAGCGCTTTGCCAAGGATCACGCCGTCCGGCTTGATGTTCTCATGCTGGAACGCAAACCAAGCACCGGTGCGGCCGAGACCGGACTGCACCTCGTCGATGATCAGCAGCACGCGATGGGCATCACAGATGCGACGGAGGCCGATCAGATAACCCGTGGGCGGCACGACAACACCGGCCTCGCCCTGGATCGGTTCAATGAGCACGGCCGCGGTCTGCGGCGTGATGGCGCGCTCGACCGCCGCCAGGTCGCCGTATGCCACGGAGACAAACCCCGGGGCGAACGGACCGAAGCCGTCGCGATAGTCGGGCTCCGAGGAAAATCCGATGATGGTGGTGGTGCGGCCGTGGAAGTTACCGTTGGCGACGATGATCTCGGCACGATCCTTGGCAATGCCCTTGACGCGATAACCCCAGCGGCGCGCGGCCTTGATCGCGGTTTCGACCGCTTCGGCGCCGGTATTCATGGGCAGCGCGGCATCGAGGCCGGTGACGCGGCAGATTTCCTTCAGGAACGGCCCCAGCCGATCGTTGTAATAGGCGCGCGAGGGCACGGCGAGGCGCTGCGCCTGCGCGGTGAGCGCCGCCATGATGCGCGGATGGGCGTGGCCATGGCTTGCGGCCGAGTACGCGCTCATCATGTCGATATAGCGCCTGCCGTCGACGTCCCATAGATGGGCGCCTTCGCCGCGCGCCAGAACCACCGGAAGCGGCTCATAGTTGTGAGCGGAATATTTGTTCTCGAGTTCGATGGCGTTCTCGATGGCTTTCATTGGCGTCACTCCGAATAATCGGCACGCGCGCTTATGCACGTCCAATGTGATTTTAATATGGGTGCTGCTTCCAATTCGCTAATACCGCCGCGAGCGAAAATCGGGTTCCGCTGAATGTTTACTCGACTATTTCCAATTCGGTCGTGAGCGCGACTTGCTGCAGCGGAAGCCGCTGTCGGTATTAGGCATGTGTAAAAATATTCGGCCGGAGCGAAGATTTTCACGGCTGTTACCGGCGGCGCGAACTCAGACGACCTTGCGCGCGAGCAGCGATTCCGGATAGCCGCTGAACGGCCGGACGGCGCGCAGCGCCACGTGGCTGACGATGCGCGCGATGCCGAGGTTCGGGTCGTCGATCATTTTGGTGGTTAAAGCCTGATAGCTCGCGAGATCGGGACAGACGAAGCGCGCGATGTAATCCACCGCGCCGCTGACTTCCCAGCACTCGACGACCTCCTCGATCGCCGCCAGGCGTCGTTCGAGCTGACCCTGTTGGGCCTGCTTCTCGAGGACGATCTCCGCAAACACGTTAACCGGCCGCGAGAGCTGCCCGAGCTCCACGACGGCGCGATATCCGGCGATAATCCCGGCAGCCTCCAGGCGCCGCACCCGTTCCAGGCAGGCGCGCGAGGAAAGGTCCACCATCTTCGCCAGCTTTTCGACGGTCTGGCGGCCGTCGCGCTGAAGCGCAGCCAGTATCTTGATATCGATCTGGTCCAGTGCGGGCGGGCGCTTCGCATTCATCGGCCAGGTCTTCCGTGCATGATGCGAATATACCCTTTTGATTAGGCATGATCCTTTCCGAAAACCGGTTTGCACCTTTCGGGATCATGCCTCAGCCGAGCGCTTCCTCTTTGACCGCCACGGTGTAGTTGAGACCGAGTCTGCCGCCGTCGGCGTAGACGGTCTGACCGGTGATGTAGCTTGCCTCGCTCGATGCCAGGAACACGGCGAGCGCGGCGATCTCGTCGGGATCGCCGATGCGGCCGAGCGGCGTGCGGGCGAGCAGCCGGCGCTTTGCCTCTTTGTCGGCTGCCACCGCCTTCAGAATGTCGGTCATGATCGAGCCCGGTCCGATGGCGTTGACCCGAATGCCGTAAGGCGCGAGCGACAGCGCCATCACCTTGGTCAGCTGACCGAGCCCGCCCTTCGAAACGCAATAGGGCACGTGATTGGGGATCGCCACGACGGCGTTGATCGAACTCATGTTGATGATGGCGCCCGGACGTTTTCCCGCCTTGACCTGCGCGACCATTCTTTTCGCTGCCGCCTGACCGGTCAAAAACGCGCCCTTGAGGTTGACGCGCAGCACGCGGTCGAAATCGGCTTCCGCGATGTCGAGAAAGTCCGCGGCGTGAATGATACCGGCGTTGTTGACCAGAATGTCGATGCCGCCAAAGGCGTCGCAGGTTTCGGCGATGAGCCGATCGACGGCCTTGGCGTCGCCGACGTCGGCCGTCACAAAACGGCACATCGACTTGCCGAGCGCGTTCGCCGCCGCTTCGCCGCCGCGTTCGACATCGGCAATGACCACTTTGGCCCCTTCGGCGACGTAACGCTTTGCAATCGCAAGGCCGATGCCGCGGGCGCCGCCGGTCACAATCGCAACATTGTTGTTCAGCTTCATGGTCGTGTCGCGCTCGAAGGGACGGCCCGGGCCGCGAATCGCCAAATCCTAGCACAGCCCGGGGCAGGCCGATTCGGCGCGGCTTTTTAGGGGCTGAACCGCCGCCGTAGATGCGCTATGATGTCCATACGGCAAGGCTCACGTGGGACGGACATGCCGGCACGCACAATCACACTCGCCATTGCGATCATCATCGCAACGCTGACGGCCGCACCGGCGCCAGCCGAAACGATGCAGCAACACCTGCTGCTGCAGCAGCGGCTCCGCTATCAGCGGCAGCTGGAGCTGGAGCGACAGCGGGCGCTCGAGGCCGATCGACAGCGGCAGCTCCAGCTCGATCGCCAGCAGACGCAGCAGTCGACGCAAAATTCGCAGGCCTGGGAGTGGTGCCGGAACCAGGGCGGTGCCGTCGCGCTCGATCTGCGGATCAGCGGCTGCACGACCGTGATCCAATCGGGACGCGAAAATCCGAAGAGTCTCGGCTTTGCGTACAACATGCGCGGCAATGCCTACTTCGCCAAGAAGGATTACGACAACGCGGTCGCCGACTACGACCAGGCCATCAAGCTCACGCCGACCGACGCGGTCTACTACGCCAACCGCGCGAGCGCATTGGTCGGCAAGAACCAGGTCGACCGCGCCATCACCGATTTCGACCAGTCCATCCGACTCAATTCCAACTACGCGCGCGCCTACATCGACCGTGGCCATGCCTTCCGCAGCAAGGGCCTCTATGACCGTGCGATTGCCGATTACGACCAGGCGATCAAACTCGAGCCCAACAACGTCGGAACCATCAACGCGCGCGGAAACGTGTATTTCCAGAAGAAAGACTACGACCGCGCCATTGCCGATTTCGATCAGTCGCTGCGGATCAATCCGAACCAGCCCTTCATCTTCAACCTTCGGGGCAATGTCTATGCCGCCAAGAAAGATTTTGACCGCGCGATCGCCGATTACGATCAGGCGGTAAAGCTCGATCCGAACTACGCATTCGGCTTCCAAAGCCGCGGCAACGCCTATTATGCCAGGAGGGACTACGACCACGCGATCGCCGACTTCGACCAGGCCATCAAGCTCAATCCAAATCTCGCCAGGGCCTACCAGAGCCGCGCCTACGCCTATGCCAGCCAGGGCGAATACGACCGCGCCATCAGCGACTACGACCAGGTCATCCGGCTCGAGCCGAACAATCCGTTCGCCCTCAACGGCCGCTGCCTGTCGCGCGCCATCGTCGGGCAGTTGCAGGAGGCGCTGGCCGACTGCAACGAGGCGCTGCGGATGCGGCCGAACGATGCGAGTCCGTATGGGACGCGCGGTTTCACCTATCTCAAGCTCGGCCAGTTCGACGCCGCCATTGCCGATTTCGATGCGGCGCTGCGGCTCGATCCCAAACGGGCGATGTCGCTCTATGGCCGGGGGATCGCGAAGCAGCGCAAGGGCGACGTCGGCCCTGGCAGCGCCGATATTGCGGCGGCGACGGCGCTCAAGAGCGATGTCGCCGATCAATTCGCGCGTTACGGCGAAGAGCCCGCGCCGGCGGCGACCGCGCCGGTGGCCAGCAATGCTCCGCCCCCGGTGGCGGGCAATGCGACGGCTCCCGTCACCACCACGGCTTCCATCGGCAGCGTGAATGCGACCGAGCAGGTGAAATCGGTAGCGGCGGCAGGCGAATTCCAGCACCGCGTCGCGCTCGTGATCGGCAACAGCAATTACGCCGCCGTCGCTCAGCTGCGCAATCCGCGCAATGATGCCTCCGACATGGCGGCGGCGCTGCGCAAGATCGGCTTCGACGTGGTGGAAGGAACCGATCTGACCAAGAGCGCCATGGACGATAAGATCCGCGAATTCAGCCACAAGCTCGACGGCGCCGACCTCGCGCTGTTCTTCTACGCCGGCCATGGGCTGCAGGTGGGCGGCAGAAATTATCTGGTGCCGATCGACGCCAAGCTCGAACGGCCGGGCGATCTGCCGCTCGACACGGTCGATGTCGCCGTTGTGCTGGCGCAGATGGAGGCGGAGAAACGCGTCAACCTCGTGTTCCTCGACGCCTGCCGCGACAATCCGCTGTCACGGAGCCTCGCGCGTTCGCTCGGAACGCGATCGACCAGCGTTGGCCAGGGACTCGCAACGATCCAGAGCGCGATCGGCACCATGATCGCCTACGCGACGCAGCCCGACAACACCGCGCTCGACGGCGAAGGCCGCAACAGTCCGTTCACCACCGCATTACTCAAACATATTACCGACCCGGGCGTCGACATCACCACCGTGATGCGGCGCGTGCGCGCCGACGTCATCACTGCCACCAAGGAGCGGCAGGTGCCGTGGGATCACTCGTCGCTGGTCGGGGATGTGGTGCTGGCGCAGTGAGTCGAGGCAGCGGGCATCAAAAAAATAATCCGCGACTCCGCCACAACATCGAGAACCCACTTATCAACATGAGCACAATAGCGAGCCGGCGGAACCATATCTCCTTGAAGGCATCGAGCCATCGCCGCGTGACGAGGATTGCCACCACGGCGCCAAGTCCCGCGGATGCGCCTTCGAGAACCGATCCGACAGTCATCACGCCGAGCGACCCGTAAGTCGCAATCTTCGTGAGCTGAATGAAGAGCGAATGCAGCGCGCCAGTCGCGATCATGCGCTCCTTGGTCAGGCCGTAATTCAGATAGAACGGCACGGAAACAAGGCTGCTCGCACCAATGACGCCGGAGATGAGGCCAACGACGAGCGAGACAGGTATGAACCAGGGAAGCCGCATGGGAAACGAGCGGGCGCGACCACCCAGGCGATATTGGATGGGCGTTGAGATCAGGAAAAGTCCGACTATTACGCCGAGCCAAACGGCACCGGCCCGCGTAAAAATCCAGCTCCCAATGATTGCACCGCACATCGCGCCGGGCAAATACCAGCGGACCACCGGCCACTCGATAAGCCTCCAGGAGACCAGAATTCGCGTGGGGCTCGCGATCAGACTGGCAATTGTGATGACTGGCGCGATCGTCTTCACGCGGATGAGCTGAGTGACGGCGGCAAGCAGAACGATGCTGCCTGCCCCACCTGAAAAAGTACTGATCGTCCAACTGACACATCCTGCGACGAACAGCAGAATTATTGTTTCGAGATCTGGCACTCAGCGATGAACCTCGAGAACGATTGCGGCGACCGCCTTCCGGCGGATCCAATTCCAAGCAGGACGCAGCTTAAGCCCACCGTGCGGTTGAAAAAGTCCGAAGGATTTTTCTGTAACAGCGGCATACTGAAATCAGTCGCCAGGTTCGGATGGATAACTATTCGAGACCCCTCGTCACCCCTTGGTCCAGAAACCCAATACGCGAGAACAAGCGGCAGGACGAGTGGACATCCGAAATTCGGACAACCGAAGGACGCGCTCGCTATTTGACCCGCAAAACCGATTTGAGGGGGGTGTGGCGGAGAGGGAGGGATTCGAACCCCCGATACGGTTACCCGTATGCCGCATTTCGAGTGCGGTGCGTTCAACCACTCTGCCACCTCTCCGTGGCCAACCCGGCGTGGTCGCAAGTCATCCGAGATCGGATTGGCGCTTTCTAGCCAAGCGCGGCGGCGGAGACAAGCGCGGGTATTTGGACGCCGTTCGCGCGCGCCGAGAACGCGGGCAAGCCGGCCTCTGGCCGGCCCATGGATCACTGGGTGCCGGCGATGCCGACGTCCTTCACCAGCTGGCCCCAGCGCGTGATTTCATGGTCGAGATAGCGCTTGAGCTCGTCGGGCGGCGGCGTATCGACCGCGGTCAGGCCCATGCGCTCCACCTGGGCGCGGAATTCGGGCGTGGCGCCGATCGCCTTGAAGGTGGCGTTGAGCCGATTGACGATGTCTTTCGGAATTCCGGTCGGCCCGACGATCATGTGCCAGGACACCGCCTCGAAACCCTTGAACCCGAGCTCGTTCAGGGTCGGGACGTTGGGCGCGGAGGAAATGCGCGTGAGCGACGACACCGCCAAAGCGCGAAGCTTGCCCTCGGCAATCAGCGGCGGCCCGACCGTCGGGTCGGTGAAGACCATTTGAATGTGCCCGGCGACCACGTCGCTCGTCGCCTGCGGCATACCGCGATAGGGCACGTGGTTCAACTTGATGCCGGTCATGCGCTGGAGCATCTCAAATGCAAGATGCGGCGTCGCGCCGATGCCGGTCGAGCCGTAGGTCAATTGCCCCGGATGCTCCTTGGCATATTTGACGAGGTCGGCCATCGAATTGACCGGCAGCGATGGATTGATCACCAGAATGAAGGCGACCGTCGAGGTCATGGCGATCGGCACGAAATCCTTGGCCGGATCGTAGGGCAATTGCTTGTAGAGCGTGACGTTGGTGGTCAGCGTGCCGGCCGGCGTGAAGAACAGCGTGTAGCCGTCGGGCGGCGATTTTGCGACGGCGGTGGCCGCGATCACCGTGCCGCCGCCGGTGCGGTTCTCGACGATGACCGGCTTGCCCAGACGCTCCTTGAGTTGCGGCTCGAACTGGCCGCGCGCCAAGACATCCATGGCGCCGCCGGCGCCGAGCGGCAAGATCAGGGTGATCGGCCGCGACGGATAGTCTTCGGCGTGCAGGCCGAGCACCAGCGTGAGCACGATCACGAATCCCAGGATTACGCGGGTCAGGAACATCGGCGGTCTCCCCGATCGATCCCGCGCTGTCGGCCGCGGGCGTTTTTGTTCCAGCCAGATTATCGCAACAGGCGGCACTGCGAAACCCTCTGCGGGTCGTTGCAATAGGGCTCGTCGTCGGGCCAATGTGGGCGCGACACAGGAGTTCTCGGATGGCCATCCCTCGCGCCGCCTATCCGGCCCCGTTCAACACCACGCGGGCCAGCCATGTCGTGCTGACGGTGCAGGACCTGGGCGCGAGCCGCGCTTTCTACGTCGACGCGTTGGGATTTGCGGTGAGCGACGAGGATGCCGGCACGCTCTATCTGCGCGGCATGGAGGAGGCCTGCCACCACAGCCTCGTGCTCAAGCGCGCCAAGGAGGCGCCGATGTGCGAGCGCGTGGGCCTGCGCGTCTACACCGAGGATGACCTCGAAAAAGCCAAGGCCTATTTCGACCGCGCCAATCTGCCGGCCCAGTGGGTCGAGGTGCCGCACCAGGGGCGGACGCTGCAGGTATCGGACGCGGTCGGCACGCCGCTCGAATTCTGCGCCACCATGGAGACGCGGCCGCGGCTCGTGGTGCAGTTCCCGCAGCACAAGGGCGCCTGCCCGCTGCGCATCGACCACATGCAGATTCTCTGCCCCGATGTGCAGAAGGCGTGCGAGTTCTATTCCGCGCTCGGGTTTCGCTTGTCGGAATTCATCGCGGTCGACAACAGCGACGAGCTGCTGTTCGTGTTCCTGCAGCGCAAAGGCAATCCGCACGACATCGTGTTCGCGAATGCCGCCGGTCCGCGATTTCATCACGCTGCGTTCAGCGTTCCCGATGCGGCGCATATCCTGAAGGCGTGCGACATCGCCGGCAGTTTCGGCTACGGCGGCAATCTCGAATTCGGTCCCGGCCGGCACGGACCGGGGCACGCGCTGTTCGGCTATTTCCGCGATCCCGACGGCCACCGCATCGAAGTGTTCAACACCCACTACCAGATGATGGACATCGAGAACGAACCGGTGCGCTGGAACCTGTCCTATATGCGCAACCGGCCGTGGGGCTTTCCGCCGCGGCGAACGTGGTTCGAGGAGGCGTCGCGCTTTCCCGGCGTCGCGCCGCGCGAACCGGCGAAGAAGGGCAACCCGCTGACGCTCGAGCGATTTCTCGCGGGAGACGGAACGTAAGCTAAATTCTACTCAGTGCCCGCGATGCCCGCCGTCTGAACCACCTTGCCCCAGCGCACGATCTCGGATTTGACGAAAGCCCGCATGTCGGCGATCGAGGGTGTCTTCATCGGCAGGAGGCTCAGTTTGGCAATCTGCTCGCTGACGGCCGGCGAGGCGACGATCGCTTTCAGCTCAGCGTGAAGTTTCGCGACAACCGGCTCGGGCGTCTTGGCGGGAGCGACGATCATGAACCAGCCCGCGACGTCGAAACCAGGCACGCCGGACTCGTCGATGGTCGGAACATTGGGGAATGCGGCGACGCGCGCCTTGGTCGAAACACCGAGCGGACGAACCTTTCCGGACTGGACCATTCCGATCGCCGGCGGAATGTCGCTGAACATGAGCTGGATGTGACCGGCCACCACGTCGTTGAGCGCCGGCATGGTGCCCTTGTAGGGAACGTGGGTCATCTGAATGCCGGTCATGCTCTTGAGCAGCTCTGCATAGAGATGGTGCGGCGCGCCGGGCCCGCCCGAGCCGTAGGACAGCTTGCCGGGGTTCGCCTTGGCGTAGTTGACCAGTTCCTGCACCGATTTGACCGGAAGCGACGGATGGACGATCAGGATGAACGGCGCCTGGGCGATCAGCACGAGCGGAACAAAGTCAGCTGCGGGATCATAGCCAAGGTTCTTGTGCAGCGTGACGTTGATCGCCATCGGGGTCGGCGTCGCCATCAGCAGCGTGTAGCCGTCGGGCGCGGATTTCACGACTGCGGTCGCGCCGATGGCGGTGCCGGCGCCCGGCTTCAGTTCAACCACCACGGGCTTGCCGAGGCGCTCCTCCAGCTTTTGCCCGATGAGCCGCGCCATGATGTCGGTGCTGCCGCCGGCGGTGTAAGGCACGACAATCGTGATCGGTCGGGCCGGAAAATCCTCCGCGGCGACCGGCCCGGCAAGCATCAACGAGGTCATGGCTGCGAACAACCGGCACATCGATTTCATGGCGTCCCTCCCGCCTACTTTGCTGTCCGAATTGAGCGCCAGTTCAAAGGCAGGCTATGCCAACGGGCGGCTTTCGCAAGGGCAGGTTGCGGGGGCGGCGGTTTCTTGACTCCGTTGATCGAGACCGCCATAAGCATGGCAAATGCGCGGGTCGCGAGGTCCGCGCGCTTTCGTTACAGCGGCAAACGCCTGTAACCACAGCCAAATTCAAACCAAAAGCTGCGGTCCGGCCAGCCGGGCGTCAGCATCGAGCGCGGGACGACGACAATGTTCGCGGTCATCAAAACCGGCGGCAAGCAATACCGGGTCGCCGAGGATCAGTATCTGCAGATCGAGAAGATCAAGGGCGAGCCGGGCCAGATCATCCAGCTCGGCGACGTGCTCATGCTGGGCGGGGAAGCGCCGAAGTTCGGTGCGCCGACGATTGCCGGCGCGAGCGTCGCCGCCGAAGTGATCTCGCAAGGTCGCGGGCCGAAGATCATCGCATTCAAGAAACGGCGGCGGAAAAATTCGCGGCGCAAGCGCGGGCACCGGCAGGAATTCACGCTGATCCGGATCACCGAAATCCTGACCGACGGCAAGGCGCCGAGCAAGGAAGCGAAACCGCGTCCCGCCGCAAAGCCAAAGCCGCAAGCAGCCGCCGAGGCGGGCACGGAAGGCGAAGCCAAGCCAAAAGCGAAAGCCAAGGCGCCGAAAGCGAAGGCCGGTAGAGCGGCGGCAAAACCCAAGGGCGGCGCGTCCAAGGCAAAGAAGAAGTAGCCGGAATTTCGCCGGATTCTTCTGTTCTAGAGGTGCCGAAAGGTAAATAGACGTTCAACAGCGCGTGTTATCAAAATTTGTGTGATGATTCCGTCATGGAATCGGAGTAACAAAACGGCGAGTTAGGGCGAACTACGATGGCGCATAAGAAAGCAGGTGGATCTTCGCGCAACGGGCGTGACTCGGGCGGCCAGCGGCTCGGCATCAAGCTGTTCGGCGGCGAGAACGTCATTGCGGGCAATATCCTCGCGCGCCAGCGCGGGACCAAGTGGCATGCCGGCCGTAACGTCGGCGTCGGCAAGGATCACACGTTGTATGCGCGCGTCGATGGGAAAGTGGAGTTCCGTACCAAAGCCAAAGGTCGAATCTTTGTTTCCGTACTTCCGATGACGACGGAGGCAACGGCCGAATAAGACGGTGGACCAATCGGGATCCGCCGGCATCTGTCGAACCGGCGGGCCTAAAGGGGCTCTTTCAAAGGGGAGACGGGATGCCGGCTCCCCTTAAGTGTTTTCAAAGAAGGAGCCTGTGCCATGACCTTGCTGGAAATACCCGCGGAGAGCCGACGGGAAAGAAGTACCCCCGTCCTCGAGACCGAGCGGCTGATCCTGCGCGCGCCGCAGCTCGGGGACGCTAAAACGATTGCGAAGCTCGCGAATGATCGTCGCATCGCGGAGAACACCGCGCGCATTCCGCATCCGTACGGCATTGCGGATGCAAGACAATACGTAACGTGGGCGAACGAGACGCGGAGCGAGAGCGCGTTCCTGGTCACGCTCGATGACGACACGATCATCGGCGCCTGCGGCGTCGGCCAAGGCGAAGGGGATAACCCGGAGATCGGCTACTGGATCGGCGTACGCTACTGGGGCAACGGTTTTGCCACCGAAGCGGCGCGCGCGGTGGTCGACTATGCCTTCGAGCGATTTCATTACGACGCGCTGCATTCGTCGGCGCGCGTCACCAATCCGGCATCGCGCCGCGTGTTGGAGAAGTGCGGCTTCCAATGGACGAGCGCCGGACTTGGCCGCAGCCGTGCGCTCAACAGCTCGGTGCCGATCGACCGCTTCCGACTCGATCGCGGTCTGTGGGCCTCGCTTAAGAGTTGGGGCAAAATGAAGCGAACGACTTAAGCTTCACTAATGTGTGAATGACCGTCAGGGTTGACAGTCCGTCTAGATAGGAGGACGATTTTGTCAGCCCTGCGGATCATTCACCATCGGGTCCGCACCGCAACGGAGGTGAGCCATGACGCCACCGGGCGAGAATGGCCGCTAATCGGCACGGCATATGTTCGGGCCATGGCGTAGCGGCTTCTCTGCGAACGACACGTTGGGAGCGGCCTAACGGGCCACTTCAGTGAGGCAAGGCCCAGCTTGGCCCCTCCCGACGGCGTGTCCCACCTGCATTTTCACAACCAACCCATGCCACTGCCCGCGCTGGCGCTTTGCGGTGCGTTGCGTAAAATGTCTTCCTGCGTGACAAACCATATCGTCAGGGGAGCGCCATGGGCTACGACCTCAATCAGTTCATCACCGATTGCCGCAACATTCTTTCGCGTGACCCAGGGCCGAAGGGACGCGAGGACGTCCGCGTACGGCTTGAACGGCTGCTGAACAATCCTGAGTTCGTCGAAAAGTATTGCGGCGAGAAGGTCTCGCAGGGCCTGGTGACGCTCTACGAAGACCCGAAGCTCGGGTTTCAAATCTTGGCGCACAATAACGACAAGGGACGCGCCGGCCAGCCGCACGATCACGGCGCATCGTGGGCGATCTACGGGCAGGCCATCAAATATACCGACATGACCGAATGGGAGCGCATCGACGATGGACGCGATTCCAAACACGCAAAGTTGAAGCAGACGAAGCAATACCGCCTGAACCCGGGCCAGGCGGGAATCTTTCAGGATGGCGCAATCCACGCCATCAACTATCCCGACAAGTCGCGCTTCGTGCGCGTGACCGGTACGAACCTGGACAATATCGTGCGCGTGCGGTTCGATTTGAAAACCGGCGAAGTGCAACAGATGACGCCGCAGCTCGCGACGTGAGCCAAGCGCTTCCATCCATCCCCGGAGTTTCGATCACCACGCTCCGCGCGCTGAGCGCGGAGGCGCTCAAAGCCATGCTCGCGGATGGGCAGGAGATCGCGCTTGTCGATCTCCGCGAGGAATTGATCTATTCACAAAACCATCTGCTGTGGGCGAGATCGATACCGTTAAGCCGCCTCGAATTGAAATTTGCGCGTCTGGTGCCACGCCGGACGACCCGCATCGTGCTGCTCGACGACAATGACGGGCTGGTTGAGCGCGCGGCGCGGATTCTGGCGCGCGCCAAATACAACAACCTTCACACGCTGAAGGGTGGCGTTGCGGCTTGGGCCGCGGCGGGATTCGAACTGTTTTCCGGCGTCAACGTTCCGAGCAAGGCGTTCGGCGAGCACGTCGAGCACACGAGCGGTACGCCGAGCATATCGGCCGAGCAGCTCAATACGCTGATGAAGGGCGGTGCCGACATGGTGGTGCTCGACAGCCGGCCGTTCGATGAATACCAGCGCATCTCGATTCCGTCCGCCACCAATGTGCCGGGGGCCGAACTGGTGCTGCGCGTCCACGATCTCGTGTCGTCGCCGGAGACTTTGGTGGTGGTCAATTGCGCCGGCCGCACGCGCAGCATCATCGGCGCGCAATCGCTGATCAATGCCGGCATCCCCAACAAGGTCGTCGCCCTGCGCAATGGCACCATGGGCTGGCATCTCGCGGGTTTCACCTGCGACAAGGACAAGCAAAAACGGTCGCCGGGCGTTTCGAGCACAAGTCTCGCCTGGGCGAAATCGGCCGCCGGGCGGGTGGCACAGCGTTTCGGGATCGAGCGCGTCGATCGGGTAAGGCTCAACCAGTGGATCGCGGAACAGCAGGAGCGCACGCTCTATCTGTTCGATGTACGCGATCCGGCGGAATACGAAGCCGGCCACGTGGCCGGCGCGATATCGGCGCCGGGCGGGCAGCTGGTGCAGGCAACCGATCAATACGCCGGCACGCTGAACGCGCGCATCGTACTGGTCGATGAGCTGGAAGTGCGCGCCGTAATGACGGCATCTTGGCTCAAGCAAATGGGCTGGAAGGACGTGTATGTCCTGGCGGAGGCCGGATACGACAAAGGCTGGCCGCCGCTTCCGCTGTTCGGCACACCGCCGCCGCCGGAGAGCGCGATCGATTGCGGGGCGCTTGCGGCGCTGATCGCGAAAGAACAAGCCGCCGTCGTCGATCTCTCACTCAGCCGGGACTATCGCAAGGCGCATATTCCGGGCGCCTGGTACGCCATTCGATCGCGGCTTGCGCAGGCATTCGAAAAGATCGCGCTGCACGACGATGTGGTGCTCACGTCGGAAGACGGCATTCTGGCCGGGCTTGCGGTTGCCGAAGCCAAGGCGCTCACGAAATTGCCGGTGCGATACCTCAAAGGCGGCAATGCGGCGTGGCGGAAGGCCGGTTACCCGCTCTCAAACGAGGCCAGAATGGCAGACGAGGCGGTGGACGCCTGGCTCAAGCCTTACGAGCGAACAGGCGATACCAAGGGCGCGATGAGCGAATATCTGTCCTGGGAAGTCGACCTCCTGCCGCGCATTGCGCGGGACGGCTCCTGCCGTTTTGCCAGCCCGCGATAAGTCTCTTGTCCTCAAATTCGTCATTGCGGCCGAGCCGCTCTTGCGGCGAGAGCCCGCACCCGGAATGACGAGTTAGAATTTGGGTTCAGAGGTGTTATCTATCGCCACATGAAATTCCTCGACGAAGCCAAGATCTATGTGCGCTCGGGCGACGGCGGCAACGGCTGCGTCGCCTTCCGGCGCGAGAAATTCATCGAGTTCGGCGGTCCAAGCGGCGGCGATGGCGGGCGCGGCGGCAGCGTCATCGTCGAGGCGGTCGATGGGCTCAACACGCTGATCGACTATCGCTACCAACAGCATTTCAAGGCGCGACCCGGCGGCAATGGCATGGGCAAGGACCGGCACGGCGCCAACGGCGCCGACGTGGTGCTGAAGGTACCGGTCGGAACGCAGGTGTTCGACGAGGATAAGGTCACGCTGCTTGCCGATCTCACCGAGGCCGGTCAGCGCGTGGTGCTGGCGGAAGGCGGCAACGGCGGCTTCGGCAACGCGCATTTCAAGACTTCGACCAATCGCGCGCCGCGCCATGCCAATCCGGGCGAACCGGGCGAAGAACGCTGGATCTGGCTCAGGCTGAAACTGATCGCGGATGCCGGGCTGATCGGGCTGCCGAATGCCGGCAAGTCCACCTTCCTTGCGGCGGTGAGTGCGGCGAAACCGAAGATCGCCGATTATCCGTTCACGACGCTCAATCCGCAGCTCGGCGTGGTGCGCATCGACGATACGGAATTCGTGCTGGCCGACATTCCGGGTTTGATCGAAGGCGCGCACGAAGGCGCGGGGCTCGGCGATCGTTTTCTCGGCCACACCGAGCGCTGCCGCGTGCTGTTGCATCTCGTCGACGGCACCGGCGAGCATGCGGGCAAGGATTACAAGACCGTGCGTGCGGAGCTCGAAGCCTACGGCCAGGGGCTCGCCGAGAAACCGGAGATCGTGGCGTTGACCAAATCCGATGCGATGACGGCCGAGCAGATCAAAGAGCAGGCCGCGCGGCTCAAGCGGGCGGCGAAGAAAACACCGCTGGTGATCTCCGCGCTAGCAGGCGATGGCGTCAAGGAGGCGCTGCGCGCGCTTTTGAAGATCATCAACGCGGCGCAATCGCCCAAGGGCAAACGCGCGCGCGTCACAGCGCCGGCGTGGCAGCCGTAATCCGTTCGGCAAACTGGCAGGAGATAATGTGTCGATGAAAACACGCGCGGCCGTTGCCTGGAAAGCCGGCGAGCCTTTGGAGATCGAGACGATCGAGATCGAGGGGCCGAAGGCGGGCGAGGTTCTGGTCGAGATCAAGGCTACCGGCATCTGTCACACCGACGCTTACACTTTATCGGGTGCCGATCCGGAAGGACTCTTCCCCGCGATTCTCGGTCACGAAGGCGCGGGCATCGTGCGCGAGGTCGGCTCGGGCGTGACGGCGCTGAAACCGGGCGACCACGTCATTCCGCTCTACACGCCGGAATGCCGGCAATGCAAAACCTGTCTCTCGCGCCGCTCCAATCTCTGCACCGCGATCCGCGCGACGCAGGGCAAGGGCGTGATGCCGGACGGCAGCAGCCGCTTCCGCTGCGACGGCGATCCGGTGTTCCACTACATGGGCTGCTCGACGTTTGCGAATTTCACGGTGCTGCCGGAGATCGCGCTCGCCAAAGTGCGCGAGGACGCGCCGTTCGACAAGATCTGCTACATCGGATGCGGAGTCACGACCGGCATCGGTGCGGTGATCAACACCGCGAAAGTCTGGCCGGGCGCGAACGTCGCGGTGTTCGGGCTCGGCGGCATCGGGCTCAACGTCATCCAAGGCGCCAAGATGGCCGGCGCCGACAAGATCATCGGCATCGATACCAATCCGGCGAAGCGCGCCATGGCCGACAAATTCGGCATGACGCATTTCATCAATCCCGACGCGATCGGCCGCGACAAGGTGGTGCAGGCGGTGATCGATCACACCGGCGGCGGCGCGGATTTTTCGTTCGAATGCATCGGCAATGTCGCGACCATGCGGCAGGCGCTGGAATGCTGCCACCGCGGCTGGGGCGAGAGCATCATCATCGGCGTCGCGGCGTCGGGGCAGGAAATTTCGACGCGGCCGTTCCAACTGGTCACCGGAAGGGTGTGGAAAGGCACTGCGTTCGGCGGCGCGCGCGGACGCACCGACGTGCCGAAAATCGTCGACTGGTACATGGAGAAGAAGATCAATATCGACGATCTGATCACCCACACCATGCCGCTCGAGAAGATCAACGACGCGTTCGATCTGATGCACGAAGGAAAAAGCATCCGATCGGTGGTGATTTATTAGCGCATTCAGTTCGCTCGCGCGTTCCGCTAGATTGCACCAGGGGCCTGTTCAATTTTTTCTTGGGAGACTGGTGTCATGATTATGGTTCGCGAACCTGTTCTGAAGCCAATTTCGATCAAGGACTTGCGCCCGACCCAGATCACGGTCGGGATGCGCGAAGTGCAGGAGAAACGCCGGCGATTGCGGAAACATCCGACCAAAAAAATCGGGAAATATCTCGGCAGCCACATGATCCCGGTCATTCAGGGACCGAAAGACCACCTCTACGTCATCGATCATCATCACCTTACGCTCGCGCTCCATAAGGAAGGCATCCCCGAAGTTTTCGTAACCGTGGTTTCCAATTTGAGCGAGGTCGACAGCGATGCGTTCTGGACCTTCCTCGATCATCACGGCTGGACGCACCCCTACGACGCCGGCGGCCGGCGACGCGCATTTCGCGATATCCCAAAGTCGATCACCGATCTCGAAGACGATCCCTATCGCAGTCTCGCCGGCGAAATCAGACGCGCCGGCGGATTCGCCAAGGACACGACGCCGTTCAGCGAATTCCTGTGGGCGGATTTCTTCCGGCGGCGGATCAAGCAAAAGCTCGTGGAGAGCCACTTCCGGGCGGCGACCAAGGAGGCGATGAATTTGGCCAAGAGCGAAGACACTCGCTATCTGCCCGGCTGGTGCGGGCCAAGCGACGAGTAGCAGCGCTTCCGAGCGGGTCATGACGAGGTGGAGCGGCGCGTGCTAGAGAACCCGCGCCCATAACGCTGGCTTGCCATGTCGAAAACCCCTGCCCTCGCCGATTTCCGCCGCATCGTGGTCAAGGTCGGCTCGTCGCTCTTGGTCGATGCCGGCGCCGGCAAGCTGAAAGAGGCATGGCTCGCCTCGCTCGCGGCCGACATCGCCAAACTGCACAAGGACAAGCGCGATGTGCTGGTGGTGTCCTCCGGCGCGATCGCGCTCGGCCGCGCGGTGCTCAAATTACCGAAAGGTCTGCTCAAGCTCGAGGACAGCCAGGCCGCCGCCGCGGTGGGCCAGATCGCGCTCGCGCGCACCTGGACCGAAGTGCTCGGCAAGCACGGCATCATCGCCGGCCAGGTTCTCGTCACGCTCGGCGATACGGAAGAGCGTACGCGCTATCTCAACGCGCGTTCGACCATCGGCAAGCTGCTGGAATGGCGCAGCGTGCCGGTCATCAACGAAAACGACACGGTGGCGACTACCGAAATCCGCTATGGCGACAATGATCGATTGGCGGCACGCGTCGCCACAATGACAAGTGCCGACCTGCTGGTGCTGCTGTCCGATGTCGACGGACTCTACGATGCGCCGCCCGCGAAGAATGCGAAAGCCAAGCATATCGCGATCGTGCCGCGCATCTCGCGCGAGATCGAGGCGATGGCCGGGGACGCCGCCTCGGGCGACGCGCGCGGCGGCATGCGTACCAAGATCGAGGCCGGCAAGATCGCGACCACGGCGGGCGTGCATATGGTGATCGCTTCCGGCCACGTGGACAATCCGCTCTCGGCGATCGCGGCGGGCGGACGGGCGAGCTGGTTTCTGACGCCGGCCAATCCGGTGACGGCGCGCAAGAAATGGATCGCGGGCTCGCTCGAGCCGAAAGGCACGCTCACCATCGATGCCGGCGCGATTGCGGCATTACGGCGCGGCAAAAGCCTGCTGGCCGCCGGCGTGGTGCGGGTTGACGGTGAATTCGAGCGCGGCGAAGCGGTGATCATCCGCGGGCCCGACGGCGCCGAAGTCGGCCGCGGGCTGGTCGCCTATGACGCCGAAGAGGCAGGCAAAATCCTGCGCAAATCGTCGAACGAAATCATGCTGATCCTCGGGCCCACGGGCGGCGCCGAGATGATCCATCGCGACGATCTGGTGCTGGGCGGGGAGTGACCCGCTTCGGCCAGACGTGATAAAACAGCGCCGTTATGACCTGTTTGAGCAAATCCAAGGTCCGAACATGGCCGCGCCGCTGAAAACCGTCGAGGGCAAGTCCGACATCGCCGCCACAATGCGCGAGATCGGACAACGGACGCGCGCGGCTGCGCGCAAACTCGCGCTCGCCTCGACGGCGGAAAAAAACCAGGCGCTGGCCGCCATGGCGGCGGCAATTCGCGCGCAAAAATCCGAAATCCTGGCAGCCAATGCACAAGACCTGACTGAAGCCAAAGCCGCGGGGGCGACGCCGGCGTTCCTCGACCGGCTCGCGCTCGACGATGCGCGCATCGCCGCAATGGCCGACGGGATCGAAGTCGTGCGCGGGCTCGCCGATCCGGTCGGCAAGGTCACCGAGTCCTGGACACGGCCGAACGGAATGACGATCGAGCGCGTACGCGTACCGCTCGGCGTCGTTGGCGTGATCTACGAAAGCAGGCCGAACGTGACGGCTGATGCCGGCGCCCTCGCGCTGAAAGCCGGCAACGCCGTGATCCTGCGCAGCGGTTCGGAGAGCCATCGTTCGGCGCGCGCGATCCATGCGGCGCTCGCCCTCGGGCTGAAGCAAGCGGGCTTGCCAGAGGATGCGATCTCGCTCGTCCCGACGCGCGACCGTGCCGCGGTCGGGATGATGCTCGAAGGTCTTGACGGCGCGATCGACGTCATCGTTCCGCGCGGCGGCAAAAACCTGGTCGCGCGCGTGCAGGGGGAAGCGCGCGTGCCGGTATTCGCACATCTCGAAGGCGTCTGCCACGTCTATGTCGACAAGGCGGCGGCGCTGGAAATGGCGAAGAGCATCGTGCTCAACGCCAAGATGCGGCGCACCGGCGTATGCGGCGCGGCCGAAACGCTGCTGGTCGACCGCGCGGCGGAGACGACGCACTTGAAACCACTGATCGCGATGCTGATCGAGGCGGGCTGCGAGGTGCGCGGCGATGCCGCCGCTCAGAAGGCCGACAAACGCGTGAAGCCGGCCAGCGAAGAGGATTGGAGCACCGAATATCTCGACGCGATCATCACGGCGGGCGTGGTCGACGGCGTCGAGGCGGCGATCGATCACATCGAACGCTACGGCTCGCATCATACCGACGCGATCATCACCGAGGACAAGCAGGCGGCGGAGAAATTCCTGCGCGAGGTCGATTCCGCGATCGTGCTGCATAATGCGTCGACGCAGTTTGCCGACGGGGCCGAGTTCGGTTTCGGCGCCGAGATCGGGATCGCAACGGGCCGCCTGCACGCGCGCGGGCCGGTCGGCGTCGAGCAGCTCACCACCTTCAAGTATCGAGTCCTTGGCAGCGGACAGACGCGGCCTTGATCCGCCTTCCTCCACATGCGCCGGGGATGCGCATCGGCCTGTTCGGCGGCACCTTCGACCCGCCGCATGCGGCTCACCTCGGCGCGACGCTGCTCGCCATGAAACGGCTCAAGCTCGACCGCATGTGGTGGCTGGTAACCCCGGGCAACCCGCTGAAAAACACGCGCGGGCTGGCACCGCTCGAACAGCGAATCGCCGCAGCGCGCAGCCTCACGAAGCATCCGCGCATCGACATCACCGGTTTTGAAGCTGTCATAAATGCGCGCTACACTTACGACACGCTGACGTACCTGCTGCGCCGCTGTCAGGGCGTGCGATTCGTGTGGGTCATGGGAGCCGATAATCTGCGAAGCTTCTACCGTTGGCAGAACTGGCGTGGCATCGCGGCGCTTCTTCCGATCGCGGTGGTGGACCGGATGGGAACCACCCTCTACGCCACCGCCGGGCGGGCGGGGCAGGCGCTTGCGCGGTTTCGACTGCCGGAAGACAAGGCGGCAAGCCTGGCCGACCACGAGCCGCCGGTCTGGGTCTATCTGCATGGGCTCAAATCGCCATTGTCCTCGACTGCGCTGCGGGCGCTGCGCGGCCGGGGTGGGAGGTTGAAATCCTGAAGGTGGAGCGCCTATCTTAATGACGTCGGCCCCGCTGATTCCGGGGCGTGAGGCAACCGAAAGGAAAGGATCCACTGTCCCCCATTGCATCTTCTCGGGCCAGCTCCCGTCGCGTGCCCGAAACGGTCTCCAAGCGTCCCGACGCGAAGGAGGTCCTTGCATTGATCCTTGGCCGCCTCGACGACATCAAGGCCGAGGATACCCTCACAATCGATCTCAAAGGCAAAACGTCGATCGCCGACGCCATGGTGGTGACCAGCGGGCGCTCCAACCGCCACGTGGCGGCGTGCGCCGATCGCGTGATCGAGGGGCTTGAAGCCGCCGGCGTGCCAGACGTCCGCGTCGAGGGCATGCCGCATTGCGACTGGGTCCTGATCGACGCCGGCGACGTCATAGTCCATATCTTCCGGCCGGAGGTGCGCGCCTTCTACAATCTCGAAAAGATGTGGGCAGGCAACGGCACCCGCGGCCGTCACGCGAGCTGAACGCGAGGCGCGCGGTCATGCGGCTCGTGGTCGCCGCCATCGGCCGACTCAAGGAAAGTCCGGAACGCGAGCTCGTGGAACGCTACCGCAAACGCGCGGAGCAGATCGGACGACGTATTGGCTTCCGCGAGGTCGAACTGATCGAGATCAGGGAAAGCCGCGCGCAAGAGGTAGGCAAGCGCAAGGTCGAGGAATCGATCGCGCTCGCCAGTATCATTCCTGAAAAGGCCGCGGCGGTTGTTCTGGACGAACACGGCGACAATCTCGACAGTGCGGTTTTCGCGGGGCAATTGCGAAAATGGCGCGACGACGGCCGCCCGGCCATCGCCTTCATAATCGGCGGCGATGACGGGCTGATGCCGACCCTGCGCGAAAAAGCGACCCTCACGCTGGCACTGGGGGCGGCAACCTGGCCGCATCAACTTGTGAGAGTCATGCTGTTCGAGCAGATTTATCGCGCGCTCAGCATCCTCTCCGGACACCCGTATCACCGCGCTTAAGGCGGATATTAGCGGTTTGTTGGCGCTTTCTGCCTATATTACCGGCACAATTTAGGCGCCGGCCGATCGTTTGCGGTCTTATTTCCGGCGAAAATAGCAGGCTCAGTGATGTCTTCGCTTCAATCGATCGCGCAGGACTTGATTTTCGCCATGGTGCCCAATCGCACCAAGAGATTAAGCCGAGCGTCGCCAGCCGCCCTCGGGATCGCGATGGCGCTCGGCATTGCCGCGGCCGCCATGGCCGAATCAGCACCGTCGACTTCACCGACGCGGCACGCCCCTGCCAAGGACGCCGGTAAGCTTGAAGCGCTCAAGCAACGCGACAGCGAGCTTGAAGCGATTCGCGACGAACAAAAACAAGCGGCCGAAACCGAGGCGAAGCTGAAAAGGGAACTTGAGAGCATCGGCGACGATCGCCGCAAGCTCAATCAAGCCCTGATCGACACGGCGATGCGGCTGCGCAGCGTGGAAAGCCGGCTCAGCGACGCGGAGGTGCGCCTCACGATCCTTCAGTCCGAGGAATCGAAGATGCGCGAGAGCCTCAACGGCCGCCGCGGCCAGATCGCCGAAGTGCTGGCCGCCTTGCAACGGTTGGGCCGTCATCCGCCGCCTGCCATCATCGTGTCGGCGGAGGACGCCCTGGCATCGGTCCGGACCGCGATCATGCTCGGCGCCGTGGTGCCGGAAATGCGGGGCCAGGCTGAAAAATTGGCCGCCGAGCTTTCCGCGCTGGTGAATGTGCGCAAGAATATTTCCGAGGAGCGGGAGCGGATGCGGATAGACTTGGTCGCTCTCACCGAGGAGCGGCTGCGCACTACGCGCCTGGTCGAGCAACGCCAGAACAAGCAGTCGGAAACCGAAAAGGCGCTGGAGACCGAACGGCAGCGCGTGGCCGACCTTGCCCGTCAGGCGGACAATCTCAAGGATTTGATCACCAGGCTCGAGAAAGGTCTCGATCGCAAATCGCGCGCGGCCCGCGCGGCCGAAGAAAGCCGCGAAAATGACAGCCGGCCGGAAATGTCGGCGCTGAAAGATCCAGGCCGTCTCGCACCGGCAGTTGCATTTACCAATACGCGTGGCCATTTACTATTGCCGGTAAATGGCGTGCGGATTCGAGAATTTGGCGCACCAAACGCTGTCGGTGAAACCGAAAAAGGCCTATCGATAGCGACCCGTAGCGGGGCTCAGGTCACAAGTCCGTGTGATGGCTGGGTTGTTTATGCCGCACCCTTCCGTAATTACGGCCAAGTCTTGATCCTCGATGCCGGTGGCGGGTATCATGTGGTGCTTGCGGGAATGGACCGGATTTCCGTTGGTATCGGCCAGTTCGTGCTAACCGGAGAGCCAGTGGCAACCATGGGAAATGGTTCCCAGATGGCTGCTGGCGTTGGGATCGGTCCCGATCAATCGATCCTCTACGTTGAGTTTCGAAAGGACGGGACTCCCGTCGATCCCAGCCCCTGGTGGGCGACAAGTGAAGGTGAAAAGGTTCGCGGATGATGCGCAGGACATTTCTCATACTCATCGGCGCGGTTTCGGGCGTGGCAATCACGTTGCTCGCCAGCCAACCACGAATTCTGAATCTCGGATCGACCGCCAAAGCGGCCGCCGCAGACACGTACCGACAGCTCAATCTGTTCGGCGACGTGTTCGAGCGCGTGCGCGCCGATTATGTAGAGAAGCCGGACGACGCCAAACTCATCGAGTCGGCGATCAACGGCATGCTCGCCGGGCTCGATCCGCACTCGAGCTACATGGACCCGAAGAGCTTCCGCGACATGCAGGTGCAGACGCGCGGTGAATTCGGCGGGCTTGGCATCGAAGTTACGATGGAAGACGGCCTGATCAAGGTCGTGGCACCGATCGACGACACGCCTGCCGCCAAGGCCGGCATTCTCGCCAACGACCTCATCACCAAGCTCGACGACGAGCAGGTGCAGGGCCTGACGCTCAATCAGGCGGTCGAGAAGATGCGTGGCCCGGTGAACACCAAGATCAAGCTCACCATCATGCGCAAGGGTCAGGACAAGCCGATCGAGGTTTCGATCACCCGCGACGTCATTCGCGTGCGGTCGGTGCGGTCGCGGCCAGAGGATGACGTCGGCTACATCCGCATTTCCCAGTTCAACGAACAGACCACCGACGGCTTGAAGAAGGCCATCACCGATCTCGCCGGACAAATCCCGGCCGAGAAGCTCAAGGGCTTCATCGTCGATCTGCGCAACAATCCGGGCGGCCTGCTCGACCAGGCCATTTCGGTGTCGGATGCGTTCCTTGAAAGAGGCGAAATCGTCTCGACGCGCGGTCGGAATGCCGAGGAAACCCAACGGTTTAACGCACGCCCCGGCGACCTGACCAAAGGCAAGCCGATCATCGTGCTGGTCAACGGCGGTTCGGCATCGGCTTCCGAGATCGTGGCCGGCGCGTTGCAGGACCACAAGCGCGCGACCATCGTCGGCACGCGCTCGTTCGGCAAAGGCTCGGTGCAGACCATCATTCCGCTCGGCGCCGGCAACGGCGCACTGCGTTTGACCACGGCGCGCTACTTCACGCCGTCGGGCCGCTCGATCCAGGCCAAGGGCATCTCGCCCGACATCGAGGTGCTGCAAGACGTACCGGACGAACTGAAAGCGCGGGCCAACACGACGGCGGAGTCCACGCTGCGCGGGCATTTGAAGGCGGAAGGCGACGAGCAGACGGGTTCGCAATCCTACGTCCCGCCGGATCCCAAGGACGACAAGGCGCTGCATACCGCGCTTGATCTCATCCGCGGGATCAAGACCAATGCGGCGTTCCCGCCGAACCCCAAGGCGAACATCCCGAACTGAAGGCTAAACGCCAGATTGATCGGACCGGGGCGGCCTAATGGCCGCCCCGGTCATTTTCTGCGGCTTTTTAGGCCGCGGCGCGAGAGAGTGCCCTGGCGTGCTAGACTTTCTTGATGATTCGCAAGGGTTCGGGCCGTGGCGACGGATGACCTGAACGCGCCTCTCGGCCAAAACACGAAGAAGAAGCGACGCTTCGTGCTCTCGATCGGCGTTCCACAGCTGATCGCGGGAGCGCTGGGCTTGTTCGTGCTCGTCTTCGTTGCCTGGGCGCTCCTTGGTCATGATCCACTCGGCGGCGAGCCCATGGTCGTAGTCTCGGCCAATCCGATCCACGCGCCGGGCTCGGAAGACACCTTGAACGGGATGTCTCAAGGGGCCAATCGCTATGACGGGCCGAGCGCGGAGCGCGCCGCGCAAACCGGCCCCGCCGCCGCCAACAAGGCCGATGCTGCCAATCCGCCTGTCGCCAAACCGACGCCGGGAATGAAAACCATCACCATCATCGACGGCACCAGCGGCCGACGGCAGGACGTGGAAATCCCGAATCCGGACAGCCGGGCTGCGGTCGATCAGCGCCTGCTCGATGCGTCGCGGCACGGCGCCATTCCGAAGATCGCCGCCGACGGCACACGGCCGGCCGACATCTATGCCCGCGTCGCCGCTCTGAAGGCGGACCAGACCGACAAGCCGCGCATTGCGATCGTGATCGGCGGGCTTGGGGTCAGCGCGAGCAACACCAACGAGGCGCTCAGCAAGCTACCCGGCGAGGTCACGCTGGCGTTCTCTCCGTACGGTGCCGATGTCGACAAAGCGGTGGCGCGGGCCCGTGCCGACGGCCATGAGGTGCTGCTGCAGGTGCCGATGGAGCCGTTCGATTATCCCGACAATGATCCCGGTCCGCAGACCCTGCTCACCACGCTTCTGGCCGACCAGAATCTCGACCGTCTCTATTGGCTAATGAGTCGGTTCCAGGGCTATGTCGGCGTCGTCAATGTCATGGGCAATCGGTTCACCGCGTCGGAGCGATCGCTCACGCCTATCCTCAACGAGGTCACCAAGCGCGGCTTGATCTACGTCGATGACGGGGCCTCGCCACGCAGCCTCGCAAGCCAAATCGCCGGCGCCAGTCGATTGCCCTTCGCCAAGGCGGAAGTCGTGATCGATGCGGTGCCGACGCCGGCCAGCATCGACCGCGCATTGACTCGTCTGGAGGCGCTCGCGCGCGAGCATGGCGTCGTCGTCGGCATTGCCTCGGCCATGCCGGCGGCGATCGATCGCATCGCGCAATGGGCCAAGGCGGCGGAAGGCCGCGGCCTCGTGCTGGTGCCGATCAGCGTGGTGGCCAACAAGCCAAAAGCGAGCTAGACCTCGCGGGCTCCACGGCGTAACGAGACAGAATGCTCCCCTTCGAACAATTGCCCTATCGGCCCTGCGTCGGGATGATGGTGCTCAACCGCGACGGCCACGCCTTCATCGGCCGCCGAACCAGCGGTCCCGAACACGTCGACGAAGTGCATGTGTGGCAAATGCCGCAGGGCGGCATCGACGAGGGCGAGGACCCCTACCCGGCCGCGCTGCGCGAGCTTTATGAAGAGACCAATATCCGCTCGGTCGAAAAGCTCGGCGAAATTTCCGAGTGGCTTTACTACGACATCCCGCGCGAAATCGTTGGCCAGGCCTGGCATGGAAAATATCGCGGGCAGAAGCAGAAATGGTTCGCGCTGCGATTTACCGGAAACGAGAACGAGATCGACATCGCCAATCCGGCCGGCGGACACGAGCCGGAATTCGTGCAATGGCGCTGGGAGCCGATGAAAAATCTGCCCGGCCTGATCATCCCGTTCAAACGCAAGGTATACGAACGGGTGGTCGAGGCGTTCGCAAAGTTCGCGCGCTGAACCGCAAGTTCATTAACTACCGAGCACGCTCTGCAGGCTTTTGAGCTGCTCAAGCCGGGTTGCGGCGCGGTCGCGCGCGGGGCCATCGGTCGCGTCAGCGACATCCTCTTCGAGGTCCTTGATCTGGCTTGCCAGCATGGCGCGGTCGACCTGATCGATCGGTGCGGCAAAATCGGCGAGTACGGTGAGGCCGTCCGGATTGACCTCGGCGAAGCCGCCACGCACGACGAAACGCTGTTCGCTTGCGCCCAGGATTTTCAAAATGCCCGGCCGCAGCGAGGCCACGAGCGGCGCGTGCTGTGCCAGCACGCCAAGCTCGCCCTCGGAGCCCGGCACGACGACATGCTCGACCTCGCCGGAAAACACCAGCCGCTCTGGCGACGCGAGCTCGAAGTGGAAGGTGGCCATTATCTTTTCGCGAGTGTTGGTTATGCTGCTTCGGCGGCGAGCTTCTTACCCTTCTCGACCGCCTCTTCGATGGTGCCGACCATGTAGAACGCAGCCTCCGGCAGATAGTCGTACTTGCCCTCGACCAGGCCCTTGAAGCCCTTGATCGTGTCTTTCAGGTCGACGAGCTTGCCGGCGGCGCCGGTGAAAACTTCGGCGACGTGGAACGGCTGCGACAGGAAGCGCTCGATCTTGCGCGCGCGCGCGACGGTGAGCTTGTCCTCTTCCGACAACTCATCCATGCCCAGGATGGCGATGATGTCCTGCAGCGCCTTGTAGCGCTGCAGGACCTGCTGCACTTGGCGCGCGACGTTGTAGTGCTCCTCGCCCACGATCATCGGCGAAAGCATGCGCGAGGTTGAGTCGAGCGGGTCGACGGCCGGATAGATGCCCTTCGCCGCGATGTCGCGCGACAGCACGGTCGTGGCGTCAAGATGGGCGAATGACGTGGCGGGCGCCGGATCGGTCAGGTCGTCGGCGGGAACGTAAATTGCCTGCACGGAAGTGACCGAACCCTTTTGCGTGGTGGTGATGCGTTCCTGCAGCGCGCCCATGTCGGTGGCGAGCGTCGGCTGATAGCCCACCGCTGAAGGAATGCGGCCGAGCAGCGCCGACACTTCCGAGCCGGCCTGCGTGAAACGGAAAATGTTGTCGACGAAGAACAGCACGTCCTGGCCCTGATCGCGGAAATATTCGGCGACCGTGAGGCCGGTCAGGCCGACGCGGGCGCGGGCACCGGGCGGCTCGTTCATCTGGCCGTAGACCAACGCGCATTTGGAGCCGGCGGCCGAGCCGTTGTTCTTCTTCGGATCCTTGTTGACGCCCGACTCGATCATCTCGTGATAGAGGTCGTTGCCTTCGCGCGTGCGCTCGCCGACGCCGGCGAATACCGAATAGCCGCCATGGGCCTTGGCGACGTTGTTGATCAGCTCCTGAATCAACACGGTCTTGCCGACGCCGGCACCGCCGAACAGGCCGATCTTGCCGCCGCGCGCGTAAGGCGCGAGCAGATCGACGACCTTGATGCCGGTGATGAGAATTTGCGCCTCGGTCGATTGATCGGTGTAGGAGGGCGTCGGTTGGTGAATGGCGCGCCTTTCCTTATGAAGGACCGGACCGGCTTCGTCGACCGGCTCGCCGATCACATTGACGATGCGGCCGAGCGTGCCGTCGCCGACCGGCACCGAGATCGGCTCGCCGGTGTCCGTGACCTCCTGGCCGCGCACCAGACCCTCGGACGAATCCATGGCGATGGTGCGTACGGTCGATTCGCCGAGATGCTGAGCGACTTCGAGCACCAGACGGTTGCCCTGGTTATTGGTTTCGAGCGCATTCAAGATCGCCGGCAGATGGTCTTCGAACTGCACGTCAACGACGGCGCCGATGACTTGGGTGATCTTTCCGACTGCGTTGGGCTGGTTGGCCATTTCGTCCTCGTTACCTCGACTCTTCATCTCCCCCTGAAAGGGGGAGGTCGGCGAGCGAAGCTCGCCGGGTGGGGGTCATGCGGCGGGGCGATCCCCACCCGGCCGCTTTCAGCGGCCACCCTCCCCTTTGCAAGGGGAGGGAAGAAACGTCTTCACGCACGCCAGGCATCACAGCGCCTCGGCGCCGGAGATGATCTCGATCAGTTCCTTGGTGATCATCGCCTGGCGGGTGCGGTTGTATTTGATGGTCTGCTTGCGGATCATGTCGCCGGCGTTGCGGGTCGCGTTGTCCATCGCCGACATGCGCGCGCCCTGCTCGGAGGCGGCGTTCTCCAGGAGCGCGCGGAAAACTTGCACGGAAATGTTGCGCGGCAGCAGCTCGTCGAGAATTTCGATCTCGTCAGGCTCGAATTCGTAGCTGATCGCCGGACTATCGGCCTTCCGCTCGGGAAAGACCGGCGGAATGATCTGAAGCGCGGTCGGAATCTGCGCGATCACCGATTTGAAACGCGAGAAGAACAAGATGGCGACGTCGAAGGCGCCTTGACCATACAGCTCGATGATCTTTTGGCCGATCTTGTCGGCATGCTCGAAGCCGATCTGGCGGACACCGCGCAGCTCGATGGTCTCGATGATCTGCTTTTCGAATTGCCGCTTGAGCTGATCGAAGCCTTTGCGGCCGACACAGAGGAATTTGACCTCCTTGCCCTGCCCGATCAGCGAATTCGCCTTCTCGCGCGCAAGCCGCACGATCGACGAATTGAACGGGCCGCACAGGCCGCGCTCGGCCGTGCAGACGACGAGCATGTGCACCTTGTCGTTGCCGGTGCCGGTGAGCAGTTTCGGCGCGGAGCCGACATCCGTCACCGACGAGGCGATATTGCCTAAAACCTTTTCCATGCGGTCTGCATAGGGGCGCGCCGCTTCGGCGGCCGCCTGCGCACGGCGCAGCTTGGAAGCCGCGACCATCTGCATGGCCTTGGTGATCTTCTGCGTCGCCTTGGTGGCGGCGATGCGGACCCGCATGTCCTTGAGGGAGGCCATCAGTGCACCTGTACAGCGCTGCTGACTCGCCTCCCCCTTGCGGGGAGGGGTCGGGGGTGGGGGACGGTGTGAGACATGATCGCAATTACCCTCACCCCGGCGCGCTTTCGCGCGCCGACCCTCCCCACATGGGGGAGGGTAAGATGAAGTATGGCCCGCTTGATCATCATGCGAAGGTCTTGGCGTAGCCGTCGACCGTGGCCTTGAGCTTGCCGGCGGTCGCGTCGGATAAATCGCCGGTCTTGCGGATATCCTCGAGAATGTCCGCGTTCTTGGTGCGCAGCAGCGTGAGCAGGCCCTGCTCGAAGGCGCGCACGCGCGCGACCGGCAGCGGGTCGAGGTAGCCGTTGACGCCGGCATAGATGACGACAACCTGCTCCTCCATCTTCAGTGGCGAGAACTGCGGCTGCTTGAGCAGCTCGGTCAGCCGCGAGCCGCGATTGAGCAGGCGCTGGGTGGTGGCGTCGAGGTCGGAGCCGAACTGCGCGAAAGCCGCCATTTCGCGGTATTGCGCGAGCTCGCCCTTGATGCGGCCGGCGACCTTCTTCATCGCCTTGGTCTGCGCCGACGAACCCACGCGCGACACCGAGAGGCCGACGTTCACCGCCGGCCGGATGCCCTGATAGAACAAATCGGTTTCGAGAAAGATCTGGCCGTCGGTGATCGAGATCACGTTGGTCGGGATGTAGGCCGACACGTCGTTGGCCTGTGTTTCGATCACGGGCAGCGCGGTGAGCGAGCCGGCCTTGTTGGCGTCGTTCATTTTTGCGGCGCGTTCGAGCAGGCGCGAATGCAGGTAGAACACGTCGCCCGGATAGGCTTCGCGGCCGGGCGGGCGGCGCAAGAGCAGCGACATCTGGCGATAGGCGACGGCCTGTTTCGACAGATCGTCGTAGAAGATCACCGCGTGCATGCCGTTGTCGCGGAAATATTCGCCCATGGTGCAACCGGCGAACGGCGCAAGGAACTGCATGGGCGCGGGATCGGAAGCGGTGGCGGCGACGATGATGGAATAATCGAGCGCGCCCTGCTCCTCCAGCACCTTGACGAACTGCGCGACACTCGAACGCTTCTGTCCGACCGCGACATAGACGCAATAGAGCTTGATCTTCTCGTCGGGCTGCGCGTTGAGCGGCTTCTGATTGAGGATGGTGTCGAGGATGATCGCGGTCTTGCCGGTCTGGCGGTCGCCGATGACGAGCTCGCGCTGGCCGCGGCCGATCGGGATCAGCGAGTCGATCGCCTTCAAACCGGTCGCCATCGGCTCGTGCACCGATTTGCGCGGGATGATGCCAGGCGCCTTGACGTCGACGCGTGCGCGCTTGTCAGCCTTGATCGGGCCCTTGCCGTCGATGGGATTGCCGAGCGCATCGACCACGCGGCCGAGTAGCCCCTTGCCGACCGGCACGTCCACGATGGCGCGGGTGCGCTTCACCGTCTGGCCTTCCTTGATCTCGCGGTCGGTGCCGAAGATCACGATGCCAACATTGTCGCTCTCGAGATTGAGCGCCATGCCGCGCACGCCGTTTTCGAACTCGACCATCTCGCCGGCCTGCACGTTGTCGAGGCCGTAGACGCGGGCGATGCCGTCGCCGACCGAGAGCACCTGGCCGACTTCGGAGACTTCGGCTTCCTGGCCGAAGTTCTTGATCTGCTCTTTCAGGATCGCAGAGATTTCTGCAGCGCGGATATCCATCAGCCTGCCTCTTTCATCGCTTGCTTGATCGCATTGAGTTTGGTTCGGAGTGAGGAATCGACCATGCGCGAGCCGAGCTTGACCACAAGCCCGCCGATGATCGCAGGATCGACCCTGACGGCGAGGTCGACCGACTTGCCGCCGGTGACCGATTTAAGCGCGGTCTTGAGCGCATCGAGGTGATTGTCGGCAAGAGTCTCGGCGACGGTGACCTCGGCGCTGATTTCGCCTTTGTGGCGGGCGACCAGCGCGCGGTAGGTCTTCACCATGTCGCGCACGGCAAACAGGCGCCGGTTCGAAGCCACGACCTGGAGGAATTTTCCGGTCATGCCCGTGATGCCGGCCCGCTGCAACACGGCGGCGAGCGCCTTGGTCTGCTCTTCGGCGCCGAAAACCGGGCTGCGCACGAGCCGCGCCAGATCGGGGCTCTCGGCGACGAGAGCATCGAATTTTTCCAGATCGGCCTTCACCGCATCGACGGATTTGTTCTTGAGCGCCAGCTCAAACAGCGCACTCGCATAGCGCGCTGCCATGCCGGATACGATCGGTTGTTCGCCTGCCACTGGACTCGCTCGTTTTGGGCTTTTCCATCCGCGGGTCCGGCGCCGTCGCGAATTGGGCGGCGCAAGCCCTTGGAATTCAAGCGGGACTTAGCGATTTCGGGCGTGAGCGCCAAGAGCTCAACCCGGCTGAAATCGCGCGGTTGCCGTAACATATCGATATGCGCGGTGCAACATGCAGCGACGCTCCGAAACGTCAGTAAAATTGCGGGGTTAGCGAGACCGTCAAGGCGCCTTCGGCCCGACCGCGAGATACCAGTCGAGAATCTGTTCACCGGTCCAGAATTTCACGTCGGATTTGCGCCGGATGGTCTCGAAGATCTTGCGGAAGTATTTCAGCCGGTGCGGCGCGCCCATGATGTAGGGGTGCACCACAATCGCCATGACGCGGGCGCTGTCGGCCGAGTCGGCATAAATCTGCTCGAACTGATCCGTGGCTCGATCGTAGTATTCGGACGCCTTGTGATGCTGGATCAGCATCATCGCCACGTCGTTGCATTCCTGCGTATAGGGCATGTTGACGATCGGCTTGGTGCGCGTTTTGAGCCAAACCGGCTGATCGTCGAGCACCCAGTCGGCGACGTAGTCGTAACCGGCTTCCTTGAGCAGGTCGGGTGTCTGCCAGGTTTCGGTCAGGCCGGGGCCGAGCCAGCCACGCGGACGCTTCCCGGTCGCCTTGGCGATGGCCTCCGAAGTCATGCGGATGTCGGCACGCTCATCCGGCACCTTCTGCATGTTGCGCTGGGTGAAGCCATGGCCGATGAATTCCCACTTGCGCTCGACGGCGGCGCGCACGATCGGCGGAAAGGCTTCGATCGCGCAGCCGTTGATGGCGAGCACGCCGGGGATGTGGAACTCGTCGAAGACCTTCAGCATGCGCCAGAAGCCGACGCGGTTGCCGTATTCGTGCCAGCACCAGTTCGGAATGTCGGGGGTGGGCGAGCCGCCGGCGGGCGGCGTCAGCACCGTGCGCGGCATGGTGTCCTGCGGATCCCATTCTTCCACGTTGACGATCACCCAGATCGCCATGCGGGCGCCGTCCGGAAGCTTGAGCGGCGCACGCTCGGCAATGGCCGAATAGGCGATGCGATCGGTCGGCAGTATGCGCGCGGCGGCATCACTGCGGTTCTTGCTCTCGACGGAATTCACGGGCGCTCCTCCCTCGGATATCGAACGATTGTCGTTGGCGTGGCGGCTTCATGCAACCCCGCAGCACGAAGGAGATTGCAGGAGGTCTTGCGGCATGCCAGTCATGCGGTATGCACGCATGCTGGCCGCGCGGCGCGCACTTCTCATCGATCCATATCTTGCTATCGCTAGCCCGCAAATCTTTTTGAAAGCGACTTCATGGCCTTGAACGCCGCGTCGGACCAAGCCAACAAGGCCAAACTGATGCTTGTTCTGCTCAGCCTCGGCTGGGGCGTCACCTGGCCAATCATGAAGATGGCGCTGGTTGAAATCCCGCCGTTGAGCATGCGCATGGGCTCGGCCGGAGTCGGCGCGGCCGTGGTCTGCACGATCGCCGCGCTTCGTCATCGCAACCTGCGGATTCCGCGCGCCGCATGGATCCATATCGTTGCTGCGGGTGTTTTGAATATTATCGGGTTCAGCCTGTTCAGCGCATTCGCGCAACTGAGCGCGTCGACCTCGCGGGTGGCGATCCTTGCCTACACCATGCCGATTTGGTCGTGCTTGCTGGCGCGTTTCGTTCTCGGCGAACGGCTCACCGTGAACCGGCAAATCGCGCTGGCGCTGTGCGCCGGCGGACTTGCGGTCTTGATCTATCCGCTGGCGGAGCACGGCATTCCGGGCGGGATCTTGCTCGCGACGGGCGCGGGTTTAAGCTGGGCGGCGGGCACGATCTACCTGAAATGGGCGCGCATCGAAGCCGACCCGATCGGAGTCGCGGCCTGGCAGATCGTGGCGGGATTCATCATCATCTCGTTATGCGTGCCGGTGTTCGAAGGATCGGTGCATTTGTGGCCGGCGAGCGCACGGGCCTTGTTCGGCGTCGTATTCACCGGCATCGTCGGCTCAGGCGTGGCCTATATTCTGTGGTTCGAAATCATCCGCGTGTTGCCGGCAATGACGGCTTCGCTCGGCGTGTTGAGCGCGCCGGTGATCGGCGTGCTGTCCTCGATGCTGATCCTGGGCGAACGGCCGACGGCCGCGGACTTTGTGGGTTTTGCCTTGATCTTTGCGGCTTCCGCCTGCGTGCTGATCGGCCGCAGGTGACGATAGAGGCATGCGCCGATCTCCAGGCGCGGCGCGGGTTGTCGAGGCATTTAAACCGGCCTTAACCGTAATCGCATAGCATCGGTCGACGAAATGGTGCTGCCGGCCCGGAGCGCTCACCATGCGTTTTTTGACCCAGCTCAGTCGACGCGAACGGACGGCCCTGGTGATTTGCCTGGGCTTCATCGCCGCGACCTTTCTCGTGTCGTACGCCGAGCAAACATCGATCTTTTATTACGGCCGCTTTCGGGATCCGGAATTTCAGAAACGTCAATACACCGGCACCATCGTCATCCCGGAACAAAATCTTGGGCAATGCCGCTTCACGCAATTCAACAACAAGACAAGCGAGTTCACGCGTAGCGAAGTGGGCGATTGCTACAGCCGGCCCGATGTGAACCAATTTGACCGGATGCATTCGCTGCGCGACGCGTTCAAGAAATAGCGAGCGCGTGAATTCCCGGCCGCGCCGGGCCCTTTTCCGACAACCTACAGGAAACTCTGCGGATCGACGTCGACTTCGAGCTTGAGCGTGCCTCTGGCTCGCGGCGCGGCGGCCAGCCATTCGCGCAAGTATGCCGACAGATCGAAGTTCCGCGGCGATTTCACCAGCAGGCGGAAGCGATAGCGGCCGCGCACCAATGCGAGCGGCGCTTCGGCGGGGCCCAACACGCGCACGCGCTCGTCGCGCGGCGCGGCGGCGGCGATTTTGCGGGCGTACTGCTCGGCGGCGTGCTTGTCGGCGCCCGAAACCAGCAGGCTCGCAAGCCGCCCGAACGGCGGATAGCCGAGCTGTTCGCGGGCGGCGATTTCGGCCGCATAAAATGCCTCGCGGTCCTGCGCGATCAGCGCCTTCATCACCGGATGGTCGGGCTGGTGCGTCTGCAGGAGGCCATAGCCGCGACCTTCCTCGCGCCCGGCGCGACCGACCACTTGATGCAGGAGTTGGAACGTGCGTTCGGCAGCGCGCGGATCGCCGTTGGCGAGGCCGAGATCGGCATCGACGATGCCGACAAGATTGAGCTTGGGAAAATGGTGGCCCTTGGCCACGAGCTGCGTGCCGATGACGAGATCGAAACTGCCGCGCGCGACATCGTCGAGCTCCGAGCGCAGCCGCTCGACCGATTCGACGAGATCGCTGGAGAGCACGAGAATCCGGGCTGCGGGGAAAAGCTCGGCGGCTTCCTGCTGCAGGCGCTCGACGCCGGGACCAACTGCGACGAAGCTGTCGGCGGCCTGGCATTTCGGACACTGGTCCGGCGGCGGCATGGAGAAGCCGCAATGGTGGCAGACGAGGCGGCGCTTGAAACGATGATCGACGAGCCAGGCGTCGCAATTCGGACAAGACATGCGATGGCCGCAGGCATTGCACAGGGTCAACGGTGCAAAGCCGCGGCGATTGAGAAACAGCAGCGCCTGCTCGCCGCCCTCCAGCGCGGTTTTCACGGCCGCGGCAAGGCGGGGTGCGATGAATTTTCCGCGCGGCGGACCTTCGCGCCGCAGATCAATCGCCTCGACGGTCGGCAGATGCGAGCCACCGAAACGTTCCGGCAGGGCGAGCCGCGCGTAGCGGCCGCGCCGCGCGTTCACTTCGGTTTCGACCGATGGCGTGGCCGAGACGAGCAGCACGGGGATTTTCGCCTCGCGCGCACGCACGACCGCCATGTCGCGGGCGTGATAACGCACCCCGTCCTCCTGCTTGTAGGCGGGATCGTGCTCCTCATCGACGACGATCAGGCCAAGATCGGCATAGGGCAGGAACAGCGCCGAACGCGCGCCGACAACGACCTTGAGTTCGCCAGCGGCAACCGCGTTCCAGGTACGCGCGCGCTTGCGGGGCGATAATTGCGAATGCCATTCGGCGGGCGGAACGCCAAAGCGCGCAGCAAAGCGATCGAGGAACTGCGCGGTCAGAGCGATTTCGGGCATCAGAATCAGCGATTGCCGGCCGCGGCGAATGGTTTCGGCCACCGCCTCGAAATAGACTTCGGTCTTGCCGGAACCCGTCACGCCGTCAATGAGCGTCACCGAATAGCCGCCTTCGGCGACGGTCGCGCGCAAGGTGTCCGCCGCGGTGCGCTGTGCCGCGGTGAGTTCGGTCGCGTGGTGATCGGGATCGGGCGCGGCGGCGACCGGCTCCGGCGGCAACGGCAAGGCTTCGAGCGTGCCTTCGTCGATCAGGCCATCGATCACGCCCGGGGTGACGCCGGCCTCGTGGGCGGCTTCACTCTTTGCGCGCACGATGCCATCGGCCAGCAGGCGGAGCACGCGCGCGCGCGCCTTGGTCATGCGCTTGGGCTCGGATGCAACAAGACGTACACCGACCTTCTCGCGCGCGGGCCCGAGATGCTCGCCGCGGCGCATGCACATGCGCAGCACCATGCCGCGCGAGCTCAGCGTGTAGTCGGCGACCCATTCGACGAATTTGCGCAGCTCGGCCTTAAGCGGCGGGATGGCGACCTTGTCGGCCACTTCTTTGAGGCGGTTGTCGAGGCGGGGATTGGGCGTCTCATTCTCGGCCCATACCACGCCAATCGTGGTGCGCGCGCCGAGTGGCGCAGCCACGACATCGCCGGGCACAAGGTCAACACCTTCGGGCACCCGATACGAGTAAGCCTGGTCGACAGCGACCGGCATGAGCACATCGACGACGCGTCTTGGCATGGCAGAGGTCTCGCCGATTCCGCTCGGCAACGGAAGAGTAACAATCGAGGACCATGATAGCAGGGCTGTCAAATGCACCTGTGCGCGGGGCTATGGGCAAATCGAAGACCTATTCGTCGACCGAGCAATTCGCCAATGCGGCGCCCAATGTGGCGGCGGAGGCCGCGCGCTGGCTTGCACATCTTTCCGACGAGCGGCGCATGTCGGCCAAAACGCTCGAAGCCTACCGGCGCGATCTGCAGCAGTTTCTCGGCTTTCTTGCCGAGCATCAGGGCGGCGCGCCTGCGCTTGCCGATCTCGCAGAACTCTCGCCCGCCGATGTGCGAGCCTTCATGGCGGCACGGCGCGACGACGGGGTGGGTGGCCGCTCGCTGATGCGGAATCTCGCGGGGGTTCGATCCTTTGCGCGATTTCTTGAGCGCAACGGCAAGGGCAAGGTCGCCGCGCTCGCCATGGTGCGGGCGCCGAAAATACCGAAGAGCCTGCCAAAACCGCTGGCGGTCGCGACGGCCAAGCGCATCAGCGACGTCGATCTGCGCGCGGGCGAAGAGCGCGAGCCCTGGATCATCGCGCGCGATGCCGCCGTGCTGGCGCTGCTCTACGGCTCGGGCCTGCGCATTGGCGAGGCGCTGGGATTGAAACGGCAGGATGCGCCAACGACCGGAAAGGTCGACGCCATCACGGTGAACGGCAAAGGCAGCAAGGCGCGCATGGTGCCGGTGCTGCCTTTCGTCGCCAAGCTGATCGCGGACTATGTCCGACTTTGCCCCATCGCGTTGCCGGGCGACGGGCCACTGTTCATCGGCGCCCAAGGCGGGCCGCTGTCACCACGCATCGTGCAGCTGACAATGGCGCGCCTGCGCGGCGCGCTTGGACTGCCTGATACGGCGACACCGCACGCCTTGCGCCATTCCTTCGCCACGCATCTTTTAGCGCGCGGCGGCGACTTGCGGTCGATACAGGAATTGCTCGGCCACGCCTCGCTCTCGACCACGCAGATATACACCGCCATCGACAGCGAACGGCTGCTGGAAGTGTATCGAAGCGCGCATCCGCGCGCCTGAATCCTCTTGCGCCAGCCGCCTGCTTCGTTACATCGTCGCTCTCCGGGTTCTAGAGGGAGGCGGCAATGTCAGCTCATCATCACGTCGAACATGCCGAGCATACCGAGCATGTTGCGCATTCGAACAAGAATGTGGCGCTGCTGATCGCGGTGATCGCGCTGTTTCTCGCCTTGTCCGAGACGCTGGGAAAAAGCGCGCAGACCGCGGCGCTCAACTACCAGATCGAAGCCTCCAACCTGTGGAATTTCTTCCAGGCCAAGAATATCCGCCGCACGATAACCTTGGTCGCCAGCGAATCGGGCAAGCTCGACGCCATGGGCGCGACTGACCCGGCACAGAAAGAGGCGCTGGCAAAACAGATCGATGCCTGGGCCAAGACCGCGGAGCGTTACCGCTCGGAGCCGGAAGCCGGCGGCGGTAAGGGCGAAGGCACGGTCGAACTATCGCGGCGCGCGCTGGAAGAACAGGACAAACGCGACATCGCGCTTGCCCGCTACCATCACTACGAGGTTGCGTCGGCGGCGTTCCAGATCGGCATCGTGCTGTGCTCGGCGGCGGTGGTCACCAGCATCATGGCGCTGGCCTTCATCGCAGGCGGGCTCACCATCGTTGGCTTGGGCTTCACCGGCATCGGCCTGTTCGCGCCGCAGGCGGTTCATCTGTTCTGAAAATTACGCGGCCATGCGCGTGCGCATGCGGCGCCGGATGCGCCAGAACAATTTCACCGCGCGGCCGGCGCGGTGCGGCGCGAAGATCTGCATCCGCCTTTTGATCTGCTGCTTGATCGGATCGACCAGCGCGTGCGCCCAGGCGAGCCAGCCGAGCACGACTTCATAGACTCGGTGGAACCAGGCCATCTGTAGAAGCTTCGGCCTGGTGAGATCGAAGATGAAGGCGGTGACCCCGAGCCCGAGCAACTTGGCGAAGACGAGCACCGCGATCGCGGCGAGCCATTGCCGCTTGGCGATCAAGAAGACCTCAAGGAACTTCAGCGGGATCAGCAGAATGAACGGGACGATGAACACGATCAGCGTCCAGGCCGGCGATAGTCCGCGGATGTTGTCGGCGAGCCACTCCTTGAAGCGCTTGAGCGGAAGCCGCGCCACCACCCAGGCGACGACGGGCGAAAGGTGCTCCCACAGCCACGCCTCGAACAGGAAGACCAGCGCTAGCAGGATCAGGAGCGGTCGGGTGAAGCGGCGCATGGGACGCGATTGTTATCGCAATCAATTGTGACCAGATCGCGATTATATATGAATGGCGCGTTTTGCGACCGCCAATGCGGCCTCTTTGACGGCCTCGGGCAGGGTCGGATGGGCGTGGCAGGTGCGCGCGATGTCCTCCGAAGATGCGCCGAATTCCATGGCGATGGCGGCTTCCGCGATCATGTTGCCGGCGTCGGCGCCGACGATGTGCACGCCGAGCACGCGGTCGGTCTTGGCGTCGGCGAGGATCTTGACGAAACCCTCGGTCTGCTGATTGGCCTTGGCTCTTCCATTGGCGGTGAACGGAAACTTGCCGGCGCTATAGGCGATGCCGGCCGTCTTCAGCTCGTCCTCGGATTTACCCACCGAGGCGATTTCGGGATAGGTGTAGACCACGTTCGGAATCACGTCGTAGTTCACGTGGCCGGCTTTGCCGGCGATGATTTCCGCCACCGCGATGCCTTCGTCCTCGGCCTTGTGCGCGAGCATGGGTCCGGCGATCACATCGCCAATGGCATAGATGCCGGCGACGTTCGTGGCGAAGCGATTGTCGACAATCACACGGCCGCGGTTGTCCTGCTTCACGCCGAGCGCTTCGAGCCCGAGACCGTCGGTGAACGGCACGCGGCCGATGGCGACGAGCACAACATCGGCTTCGAGCGTTTCGGCCGCGCCGCCGGCGGACGGCTCGACTTTGATCTTCAAAACATTGCCCGATGAATCGACCGCCGTGACCTTGCAGGACAGGCGGAACTTGATGCCTTGCTTTTCAAAGATGCGCTGGCATTGCCGGCCCACTTCGCTGTCCATGCCCGGCAAAATGCGGTCGAGAAACTCGACCACTTCCACCTGCGCGCCGAGCCGGCGCCAGACCGAGCCGAGCTCGAGCCCGATCACGCCGGCGCCGACCACGAGCAGGCGCGAGGGCACGCGATCGAGCGCAATGGCGCGGTCGGAGGAGACGATTCGCTTCTCGTCGATAGCGACACCCTTGAGGCGCGCCACATCGGAGCCGGTGGCGATGACGATCGTTTTCGCCTCCAGCGTCTGCGCCCTGCCATTGCCCATGACTTCGATCTTGCCGGGCGCGGCGATGCGGCCGATGCCATGAAAGGCCGCGATCTTGTTTTTCTTGAGCAGGTATTCGACGCCTTTGACGTTGCCGTCCACGCCTTCGTCCTTGAACTTCATCATGGCGGCGAGATCGAGCTTGGGCGCGCCGACGGCGATGCCCATCTTGGGAAAGGTGTGGCCGGCCTCTTCGAACAGTTCGGAGGCGTGCAGCAGCGCCTTCGAGGGAATGCAGCCGACATTGAGGCAGGTACCGCCGTAGGTCGCGCGCTTCTCGATCACGCCGACCTTCATGCCGAGCTGCGCCGCGCGAATGGCGCAGACATAGCCGCCCGGGCCGGTGCCGATGACGATGAGGTCGTAAGCCATAACTCACAAATCCAGCACGAGCCGCGCCGGGTCCTCCAGGCATTCCTTCACGCGGACCAGGAAGGTGACCGCCTCGCGGCCGTCGACGATGCGATGGTCATAGGACAGCGCGAGATACATCATCGGCCGGGCCTCGATCTTGCCGGCGACAACCACCGGCCGCTCCTGGATCTTGTGCATCCCCAAGATGCCGGACTGCGGCGCGTTGAGGATGGGCGTGGACATGAGCGAGCCATAGACGCCTCCGTTGGAGATCGTGAAGGTGCCGCCCTGCATCTCTTCGAGTTTCAGCGTGCCGTCGCGGGCGCGACGGCCGAAGTCGGCGATCATCTTCTCGACGTCGGCGAGCGAGTGGCGGTCGGCATCACGAACCACCGGCACGACCAGACCCTTCTCGGTGCCGACCGCGACACCGATGTGATAATAATTTTTGTAGATGATATCGGTGCCGTCGATCTCGGCGTTGACCGCAGGGATGTCTTTGAGCGCCTGCACGCAGGCGCGCCCGAACAGTCCCATGAAGCCGAGTTTCACGCCGTGCTTCTTCTCGAACAATTCCTTGTATTGGTGGCGCAGGCCCATGACCGCGCTCATGTCGACCTCGTTGAAGGTCGTGAGCATGGCGGCGGTGTTCTGCGCGTCCTTCAGGCGGCGTGCGATGGTCTGGCGCAGACGCGTCATCTTCACGCGCTCTTCGCGGGCGGCATCGTCCGGCATGGCCGGCGCACGCACCTGGATTGAGGCGGCGGGTTGCTGAACCGGCGTCGGCGCCGCGGCCGCGCGCTCAATCGCGGCCAGCATGTCGCCCTTGGTGACGCGGCCGTCCTTACCGGAGCCCGGCACGGTCGAGACATCCATACCGCTCTCAGCGGAGAGCCGGCGCACCGAGGGCGCGAGCGGCATTTCCGGCTTCACGCCTGCCGGCGGGGCGGCGGGAGGGACAGCGGGCTTGGCGACAGGCGGCGGACTTGCTGGTTTGGCCACCGGGGCCGCCTTGGCACCGGCACCGTCCTTAATCTGGCCGAGCAGTGCGCCGACCGCGACGGTCTCGCCATCCTTGGCGACGACTTCCGACAAGACGCCGGCCGCGGGGGCGGGAACTTCGATCGTCACCTTGTCGGTCTCGAGCTCGACCAGCGGCTCGTCGACTGCCACCGCGTCGCCCGGCTGCTTGAACCATTTGCCGATCGTGGCCTCGGTGACCGATTCACCAAGCGTCGGAACACGGATGTCAGTCATGACTGTCTGCCTTCTTGTCCCATCCTGCCGTCACCCTGAGGTGCAAGCCGCGCCAGCGGCGAGCCTCGTAGAGTGGCGGCGCCTATACAAGCGCGTCGTCCAACAATTGCTTCAGCTGCGCCTGATGTTTGGACATCTGGCCGACTGCGGGCGAGGCGGAAGCGGGGCGCGCGGCGTAGCGCGGGCGGCGATGCTTTGCCTCGATCTGATTGAGCGCCCATTCGAGATAGTGCTCGACGAAATTCCAGGCGCCCATGTTGCGCGGCTCCTCCTGGCACCACATCATCTCGGCGTGCGCAAAGCGGAACAGCTCCTGCGCCACCGCCTTGGTGGGGAATGGATAGAGTTGCTCGACCCGCAGCAGGTAGATGTCGTCGATGCCGCGCTTCTCGCGCTCCTCGTAGAGGTCGTAATACACCTTGCCGCAGCACATGACGACGCGGCGGATTTTTGCATCCGGAACGAGCTTGATCTTCTCGTCGGGCAACAGCTGCGCGTCGTCCCACAGCACGCGATGGAAGGACGTGCCGGTGGCAAGCTCGTCGAGCCGTGAGACCGCACGCTTGTGCCGCAGCAGCGATTTCGGCGTCATCAGGATCAGGGGCTTGCGGATTTCGCGCTTCAATTGCCGGCGCAAAATGTGGAAGTAGTTCGCCGGCGTCGTGCAATTGGCGACCTGCAAATTGTCCTCGGCGCACATCTGCAGAAAGCGCTCAAGCCGCGCGGAAGAATGCTCCGGCCCCTGCCCTTCGTAGCCGTGCGGCAGGAGGCAAACGAGACCGGACATGCGCAGCCATTTGCGCTCGCCGGAGGAGATGAACTGGTCGAACAAGACCTGCGCGCCGTTGGCAAAATCGCCGAACTGGGCCTCCCACAGCGTCAGCGCATTGGGCTCGGCGAGCGAATAGCCGTATTCGAAGCCGAGCACGGCCTCCTCCGACAGCATCGAATTGATCACTTCGTAGCGCGCCTGCGGTTTGCCCAACTCGTTGAACGGCGTGTAGCGATTTTCGTCTTCCTGATCGATCAGCACGGAATGACGCTGGGAAAACGTGCCACGCTCGCTGTCCTGGCCCGACAGGCGCACCGGATGGCTTTCGAGCAGCAATGAACAGAAAGCGAGCGCCTCGGCGGTTGCCCAGTCGATGCCTTGGCCGGTTTCGATGGCCTTCGCACGATGATCGAGAAAGCGCTGAATGGTGCGGTGGACATGGAAGCCTTGCGGCACCACGGTGATGCGCGAGCCGATTTCCTTCAGCGTTTCGATCGCGACGCCGGTGTTGCCGCGGCGCGGATCGTCGGCGTCGCGCGCGGATTTCATGCCGGCCCAGCGGCCGTCGAGCCAATCGGCGCTGTTCGGCTTATAGCCCTGGCTCGCCTCCTGCTCGGCGTCGAGCCGGGCGCGCCAGTCGGCGCGCATCTTTTCGACTTCGCCCTCGGTGACGACGCCCTCGCCCACAAGTTTCTTGCTGTAAAGCTCCAGCGCGGTCGGATGCGAACGGATCTTCTTGTACATCAACGGCTGGGTGAACGCCGGTTCGTCGCCCTCGTTGTGACCGAAACGCCGATAACAGAACATGTCGATGACCACCGGCTTCTGGAATTTCTGCCGGAACTCGGTCGCCACCTTGGCGGCATAGACCACCGCCTCGGGGTCGTCGCCGTTGACGTGGAAGATCGGCGCCTCGATCATCTTGGCGACATCGGACGGATAAGGCGACGAACGCGAAAAGCGCGGATAGGTGGTGAAGCCGATCTGGTTGTTGACGATGAAATGCACCGAGCCGCCGGTGCGATGGCCGCGCAATTCGGAGAGCCCGAAGCATTCGGCGATGACGCCCTGGCCGGCGAAGGCCGCGTCGCCGGAAATCAGCAACGGCATCACCATTTTGCGGTCGTCGCGCGTGGCGCCGTGCTGATCCTGCTTGGCGCGCACCTTGCCGAGCACGACCGGATTGACGATCTCGAGATGCGAGGGGTTGGCGGTGAGCGACAAATGCACGCGGTTGCCATCGAACTCGCGATCGGAAGACGCCCCGAGGTGATACTTCACGTCGCCGGAACCTTCGATCTCGTCAGGCGAAGCCGAGCCGCCCTTGAACTCGTGGAAGATGGCGCGATGGGGCTTGCCCATGACCTGCGCCAGCACATTGAGCCGGCCGCGGTGCGCCATGCCGATGACGATCTCTTTGACGCCGAGCGCGCCGCCGCGCTTGATGATCTGCTCAAGCGCCGGGATCATCGACTCGCCGCCGTCGAGGCCGAAGCGCTTGGTGCCGGTGAATTTCAGATCGCAAAACTTCTCAAAACCTTCGGCTTCGACCAGTTTGTTGAGGATCGCGCGCTTGCCCTCGCGGGTGAAAGCGATCTCCTTGTCCTTGCCTTCGATGCGCTCCTGCATCCAACCCTTCTGCGCCGGATTTGAGATGTGCATGAATTCGACGCCGAGCGTCTGGCAATAGGTACGCTTGAGGATCGCAACGATCTCGCGCAGCGTCGAGAATTCGAGGCCGAGCACCTTGTCGAGAAAGATCTTGCGGTCGAAGTCGGCCTCGGTGAAGCCATAGGAGCGCGTATCGAGTTCCTCGTCGTCCTTCATGGGCTCCAAGCCGAGCGGATCGAGGTTGGCGTGGTAATGGCCGCGGATGCGATAGGCGCGGATCAGCATCAGCGCGTGGATGGAGTCGCGGGTCGCCTGTTGGACGTCGGCGGCAGAAAGCTCGACACCCTTGGTGTACGCGACCTGCGCGATTTTGCCGCCGATCTTCTTCTCGACCTCGCTCCAGTCGCCGGTCAGCGCCGCGATGAGCTCGCCGTCGGCGCGGGGCAAAATCGGCGGCTGCCACGACGGCCCGCGCGCGATCTGCTGCACGGCGCGCGAATCCTCCTTCAGGCCCTTGAAGAAGGCCTGCCACTCGGCATCGACCGAGGCGGGATCCTTTTCGTAGCGCGCTTGAAGGTCTTCAATATAGGCGGCGTTGCCGCCGTAAAGAAACGACGTGAGAGCGAACTGCGTGTTCGCGTCTTGCCGAGACATCGATGATTCCTCCTCGGAGTACCAACTCCGGGCAAACGGCGCATAGGCATGAGCACCCGCGACCGCCTGCGGTCCGATCTATGACTCAGATTTATGACGTGCGAAAGGCTATTTAAGACCCAAAGCCTGAATCAGCGTTTCAAAACTTCGACAAGCGTTTTGCCGATCCTGGCCGGTGACGGTGATACCTTAATTCCTGCGGATTCCATTGCCGCAATTTTGGACTCGGCATCCCCTTTGCCGCCGGAAATGATGGCACCGGCGTGGCCCATGCGCCGACCGGGCGGCGCGGTGCGGCCGGCGATGAAGCCGACCATGGGTTTCTTGCGGCCGCGTTTGGCCTCGTCCTTAAGGAACTGGGCGGCATCCTCCTCGGACGAGCCGCCGATCTCGCCGATCATGACAATGGCCTCGGTCGCCTTGTCGGCAAGGAACAGTTCAAGACCATCGATGAAGTCCATGCCCTTGACGGGATCGCCGCCGATGCCGAGCGCCGTGGTCTGGCCCAAGCCCTCGCGGCTGGTCTGAAACACCGCCTCATAGGTCAGCGTGCCCGATCGCGACACGATGCCGACCTTGCCGGGCTTGAAGATCGAGGCCGGCATGATGCCGATCTTGCATTCACCCGCGGTCATCACGCCCGGACAGTTGGGACCAATCAAACGCGACTTCGAGCCAGACAGCGAGCGCTTGACCTTCACCATGTCCTCGACCGGAATGCCTTCGGTGATGCAGACGATCAACGGGATTTCCGCCTCGATGGCTTCCTCGATGGCGTCGGCCGCACCGGGTGGCGGCACATAGATTACGCTCGCATTGCAGCCGGTCTTGGCTTTGGCTTCGGTGACGGTATCAAACACCGGCAAATTGAGATGCGTCGAGCCGCCTTTGCCGGGCGACGTGCCGCCGACCATCTTGGTGCCGTAGGCAATCGCCTGCTCGGAATGGAACGTGCCGTTCTTGCCGGTGAAGCCCTGGCAGATGACCTTGGTGTTCTTGTCGACGAGGATGGACATCAGGCGGCGCTCTTCACGGCTTTGATTAGAATTCACCTCCCCCTGAAAGGGGGAGGTCGACGCGCGCAGCGCGTCGGGTGAGGGTCATCTTTCTTGACTGTAATTCGGATATCGCACCAACGATCGTCTCCAATACCCCCGAAAGATATTGGGCCACGTCCGAATTCCAAAATCGAAGAACCGTCACATTCCGTTCGCACAGCCAGCGTGTTCGTCTAGCGTCGTGTTGAAATATTTCAGCTTCGGAATGCTGACCGCCATCAAGTTCGATCGCCAAGCGCAACGCTGGGCAATAAAAATCCAAAATATAAGGGCCGATCGGATGTTGGCGGCGGAAATTGGCACATAGTTGTCGATTACGAAGTTTCTGCCAAAGCTCCATTTCGACGTGCGTTGATTGGCGACGAAGATGACGAGCTCGCGCTGTCTTAACTCGCGTGTGATCAAAACGAGAGCTCTTGACCCCCACCCGGCTCGCTTTGCGAGCCGACCTCCCCCTTTCAGGGGGAGGTGAAGTGCCATTGACTGCTGACAGTCGCGCACTCATGAGGCGGCGCTCTTCACGGCTTTGACGATCTTCTGTGCGGCGTCGTCGAGGTCGTCGCCGGAGGTCACGTTGAGGCCGGACTGCGCGATGATCTTCTTGCCGAGATCGACGTTGGTGCCTTCGAGCCGCACCACCAACGGCACTTTCAAGCCAACCTCTTTCACCGCCGCGACCACGCCTTCGGCGATGACATCGCACTTCATGATGCCGCCGAAGATATTGACCAAAATGCCCTTCACCTTCGGATCCGCGGTGATGATCTTGAAGGCGGCGGCAACCTTTTCCTTCGACGCGCTGCCGCCGACGTCGAGGAAATTCGCCGGCGCCATGCCGTAGAGCTTGATGATGTCCATGGTGGCCATGGCGAGGCCGGCGCCGTTGACCATGCAGCCGATATTGCCGTCAAGCGCCACATAATTGAGATCGTATTTTGAGGCCTCGATTTCCTTCTCGTCCTCCTCGGTCAGATCACGCAGCGCGACCACCTCGGGATGGCGGTAGAGCGCATTGTCGTCGAAGCCGACCTTGGCATCGAGGCAGATCAATTTCTTGTCTTTCGTGACCACCAGCGGGTTCACCTCGAGCAGGCTCATGTCCTTCTCGGTAAACGCCTTGTAGAGACCGGCAAGCAGCGGACTCATCTGCTTCTGCAGATCGGCATCAAGGCCGAGCGCCTTCGACACGCGTCGCACATGATGCGGCCAGATGCCCTCGACCGGATCGACCGAAATGGTGACGATCTTGTCGGGCGTGTCGTGCGCGACCTTCTCGATGTCCATGCCGCCTTCGGTGGAGACCACGATGGCGACGCGCGAGGTCTCGCGATCGATCAGCATCGAGAGATAATATTCCTTCTCGATGGCGGAGCCTTCCTCGATGTAGAGGCGGTGTACCTCTTTGCCCTGCGGTCCGGTCTGATGCGTCACCAGCGTCGCGCCGAGCAGGCGAGCGGCCTCCTTCTTCACGTCGTCGATGGACTTGACCACTTTGACGCCGCCGGCCTTGCCGCGGCCGCCGGCGTGAATCTGCGCCTTCACGACCCAGACAGGGCCGCCAAGCGCATGGGCGGCCTTAACGGCCTCATCGACGCTTAATGCCGGAATGCCGCGCGGAACGGCCACGCCGAAGTCCCGCAGCACCGCCTTGGCCTGATATTCGTGGATGTTCATTGATCGACAATCAATTGGCCGCGTCAACAAAGGGCGGCGATGAACCTACTTCTTCCCCAGCTCCGGTGCGATCTTCACGCAAGCATCGACCAGCCCCTTCACCGCCGCCGCCGATTTATCGAACGTGTCGCGCTCGGCGGCATTGAGTTCGAGCTCGACGATGCGCTCCACGCCCTTGGCGCCGATCACCACCGGTACGCCGACGTAGAGGTTCTTGATGCCATATTCGCCATTCAGCCATGCGGCACAAGGCAGCACGCGCTTCTTGTCGCGCAAGTAGCTCTCGGCCATGGCGACGGCGGAGGATGCCGGCGCGTAGAAGGCGGAACCGGTTTTCAGGAGATTGACGATCTCGGCGCCGCCGTTGCGCGTGCGGGTCATGATCTCGTCGACGCGGGCTTGCGTGGTCCAGCCCATCTTGATCAGGTCGGGCAGCGGGATGCCGGCAACCGTGGAATAGCGCGCCATCGGCACCATGGTGTCGCCGTGGCCGCCGAGCACGAAGGCGCTCACGTCTTCGACCGAAACATTGAATTCGTCCGCCAGGAAGTAACGCAGCCGCGCCGAGTCGAGCACGCCGGCCATGCCGACCACCATCTGCCGCGGCAGGCCGCTCGATTTCTGCAGGGCCCAGACCATGGCGTCGAGCGGATTGGTGATGCAGATCACGAAGGCATTGGGCGCGTATTTCTTCAGGCCGGCGCCGACCTGATCCATCACTTTGAGATTGATGCCGAGCAGGTCATCGCGGCTCATGCCGGGCTTGCGCGGCACGCCCGCGGTCACGATGCAGACATCGGCGCCCTCAATCGCCTCATACGAATTGACGCCGGCCATGCGGGCATCGAAACCCTCGACCGGCGAAGACTGCACCAGGTCGAGCGATTTGCCCTGCGGGATGCCTTCGGCGATGTCGAACAGAACGACATCACCCAGTTCCTTCATGCCAATCAGGTGGGCGAGTGTGCCGCCGATCTGGCCGGCACCGATCAAAGCAATCTTGGGACGCACCATGTGGGAGAATGTCCTCTCGAAGGGAAAACCGCCGCTGCGCCGGTGATTAGCCGTTTCGGCGAGGGCATTCAAGTCGATGAGGCCCGAAAGCCCAGGAACCACCTGAGCTTTTGTGCATGTCATCAACGGCCGAAATCACCCCATCCTAGCGCCGCAGCGTGGTATTGCTCTGCATGAGTTCAAGTTGGATCTGCTGAATCTCGGCCAGACGCTCCCATTGGCGCGTGAGGATATGGTCGATTTTTTCATGCAGGTGCCTGATCTCCAATTCGGCCTTCAGATTCACGCGATAATCGTTTTCCGACCGCAACCGGTCCTTGGCCTCCTGGCGTTTCTGGCTCATCATGATGATCGGCGCCTGCAGCGCAGCCAGGCACGACAGCACCAAATTGAGCAGGATGAACGGGTAGGGATCGAACTGCTCGCGTCCGAGCTCCACCATGTTGAATGCCATCCACAAAAACAGCACCGCCAGGAAGAAGATGATGAAGGTCCAGCTGCCGCCGAAGCTGGCCAGATGGTCCGACAGGCGCTCGCCAAAGGTGCGATGGCCGGTAAATTCGGCTTCGATGTTCTCGGCCAGCGTCTCGTGGTCGGCGAGACTTTGGACCACGTCCTGTTCGAGCTTGGTCAGCTCGCCGCGTTCGTCGTGGAGCAGGTCGGTGACGTAGCGCGAGCGAAAGCGGTCGAGATCGTTGTTGCAGACATACCCTTCGGCGGGAAGATCGGGATATTCGAGCTTGATGCGATCGAGCAGACTCGGGCGTATCACGTCGAGCCGCGTGACATCGCGCGCGAGCCTGTCCCGGCTGCAAATGACGCAGGGAAACCGCGTCGGCCGCGGGCGCCTTGCGCGCTGGGAAGCCGCGGGCGCGGGTTCGGTCATGGCGGTAACGTTCTCCACCACACCGTTGTCGGCGGTCGTTTTGATTTCAGGGATCTCGGGCTTTTGGGTCTGCTCCATAAGCACGCTCCGATTTACTTGAGTCGCCCACGAAATACGCCTTGGCCGTCAGCGCTGGCAACCAAAATCGAGCCTTGAGGGGCCGACCGTTAGATAGGCCGCCCCGAAGATGGAGCCAAGAAAGCATTCAGGTTTCGACGATGCTTTCGCTCGATGCACTCGGCGCGATTTCGCGGCGACCGTGTGGCAGAGCGAGATAGCTTTGCGAGCGCATTTCGATCAGCCGCGAGGCCGTACGCTTGAATTCGCCCACCTCAAATCCTTCCGTTCCGCGATAGAGCGCGTCAGGCTCGGCGGCGGCCGAGGCCACGAGCTTCACCGCATGATCGTAGAATGTATCGATCAGGATGATGAAACGCTTGGCCGCGTTGCGCTGATCGAAATCCATCACCGGTATGCGATCGATCATGAGGGTGTGAAATTCGTGCGCGAGCCGCAAGTAATCGGCGGCACCAAGCGGCTGCTCGCAAAGCTCGGCGAACGAAAATCGTGCCACACCCATGGCGGCATGCGGCACGTGCAGCGTCCGGCCGTGGACGAGCAGGTCGCACGGCTCGCCCGCCTGATTGCCGGTCAGACGCCTCCAGGTGTCCTGCAGCGCCGCATCGGCCTCGGCATCGGCCGGAACGTGCCAAACCGGATGGCCGGCGAGTTTTTCCAGGCGAAAATCGGTGCGGGCCTCCAGCCGCAACACTTCCAGGCGCTGCTCGAGCATGCCGATGAACGGCAGGAACAGTCCACGATTCAGCCCATTCAAATAGAGCTCGCGCGGCTCGACATTCGAGGTGGCGACCATCACGACGCCGAGCTCGAACAATCGCGCGAACAGGCGGCTTAGGATCATGGCATCGGCAATGTCGGTGACGTGGAATTCGTCGAAGCACAGCAGCGAGGTTTCCTCCGCGATCGAGCCGGCGGCGAGGCGGATCGGATCGTCGCCGGCGATCTTGCCGAGCTTGAGCTCGTGTCGGATTTCACGAACGCGCTCATGCACGTCGCCCATGAACTCATGGAAGTGCGCCCGGCGTTTGCGGGTCACCGGCGAAGCTTCGAAAAAAAGATCCATCAGCAGGGTCTTGCCGCGTCCGACCTCGCCGTAGATGTAAAGGCCCTTGATCGGCTCGCTCCGCTCGCGCGCCCCAAACAGCCAGCCGAGGGAGGAGGATTTCCTCGCCAGGCGATGCACGTCGAGGCAGCGTTCGAGCTGGTTGAATCGACCCAGCAGCGCTTCCTGCGCGCGATCACGCTCGATTTTGCCGGTGGCGACAAGATCCTCGTAAAGCTCGTGGATAGGCATCCGAATCGACTTTTTTGCAGAGCGAGTCGTGTGGCGAGAGGTGACTTGGGCGAGGGATAAGGATTCGGCAAGGGCGGAGCAAGCAACACAACGCTAACCACGATGGGTAAATTTCAGCGGCACAATTGAGCCATTTTCATTCGACAAATCAAATCCTTAGAAGAAAAGGCCAGCGCATGCCGTTAACGAAGTGGCGGTGATTGCGCGCTATTGAATCCCGCATCGCCGAACGTGGGGTGCAAGAACATGCCAAGCGGAAAAGAAATCCGTGCCGACATCCGTGTTTTGGGGCCGACCGCGATCGAAGACTATTACGCCCATCTGTTGCGGCTCAACGGCAACGGACCGAACCTCGCCGGCGACAATTGCGCCATCCACTGTCTCGGTTTGATTTCAGCGGGGGCGATCCTGGTCGGCGCCTATGTGGACGGCGTCATGCGAGCGGCGGCCGAAATCGTTCCGGACCGGACCGCGCGCCGCGCCCAAGCCGCCATTACGGTGGAGCAGGAGTTTGATGACGGCGCGTTCGGCGGCCTGCTGACCGAGCGCATCATCGACGTGGCGCGGCGGTACCATCTGAGCATGCTGCGCGTGGCGGAAAAAAGCTCGACCAAGAACATTCAGATCGCGGCAACCGACGTCTGCGCCGCAAACGGGTAGGCGGCTTCGACCACATACGGCCCGCCACCGACGGACGCACGCGACGAGAACAGCACAAAGCGCGACGCCAAGAACGTCTTCGAGCGAAACGCGCCACGCGTCGACAGATATTCGGCCACTTCCCGGCTCGCCGTATCGCGCAAACGCGCAAGCGTGACGTGGGGCGTGTATTTGCGGCTTTCCGGTTCGAGTCCAATGCGCCGCAACAGGCGTTCGTGTTCGGCCTGCAGCTCGACAACGGGCTCTTGCGGCAATGCCGAAACCACCACGGCGCGCGGCTTGCGGCCGCCGAAGGAGGATAGCCCCTCAAGCCGCAACTCGAACGGTGCACGATGAACCCTGCCGAGCATCGAATCGACTTCGTGCGCGACGACGTCGTCGACATCGCCAATGAACCTCAGCGTGAGGTGATAGTTCTCAGGATCGATCCAGCGTGCGCCCGGCAGGCCGCCGCGCAGCATCGAAAGCGACTGGCCGATATCGGCGGGGATTTCGAGGGCCGTAAAGAGTCGCGGCATTTTCGTGCGTCTCTGTTGCCTGATCAGCGGTGCGCGCGCACGCGCGCGATCAGCTCTTCGGTCTTGGGCAGAATACGCGCAACGATGACATCAACGCCGGCCTGATTCGGGTGTATACCATCGCCAAGATTGAATTTTGGATCGGTCACGATGCCATCGAGGAAAAACGGGTAGAAGACGAGTCCGTAGGACGCAGCAAGGTCGGGATAGATTGCATCGAACGCACGCCGGTACTCCGGGCCCATGTTCGGCGCGGCGCGCATGCCGGCGAGCAGGACCTCGACACTGCGGGACTTGAGCATGCGTATGATTGATTCGAGCGACGCGCGCGTGACTTTCGGATCGATGCCGCGCAGCATGTCGTTGGCGCCAAGCTCCAGAATGACCGCGTCGGTACCGGGCGGAACCGACCAGGCGACCCGGCTTAGCCCGCCGGATGCGGTATCTCCGGAAACACCGGCATTGGCGATGCTGACCGCGAAGCCTCTGGCCTTTAGCGCCAGTTCGAGCCGCGCGGGAAAGGCCGCAGCCGCCGGAAGTTGAAACCCGGCCGTGAGCGAATCGCCCAATACGACGATCTTCAGAGGGCGGTTCTCGGCCTGGCTGCTCGGCGCGACTGCGGCCAAAATACAACCAACCACCGCCGAAGCGAGGAGCCGCTGGACCAATCGGTAGCCATTCCCATATGAGCGGGGGCCAGACGAGCGACGACCAGCACGGGCGCAAGACCTCATGAACGATACCTCGGCATCAGGCAGCCCGGCCATTTCACTCACCGGCGTCAATCTTTCGCTCGGCCGCGGTGCGGCCAGCGTTCATATCCTCAAAGACATCAATCTGCATATAGGTGCGGGCGAGGCGGTCGGCTTGGTGGGTCCGTCGGGTTCCGGCAAGTCGACGCTGCTGATGGTGATCGCCGGGTTGGAACGTCCCGACACCGGTAGGGTTGCGGTCGGCGGCCACGACCTCGGCGCGCTCGACGAGGACGGGCTTGCGCGCTTCCGCGGCCGCAATGTCGGGATCGTGTTCCAGTCCTTTCACCTCATTCCGACCATGACGGCGCTGGAAAACGTTGCCGTGCCGCTTGAGCTTGCGGGCATCGCCCACGCGCAGGAACGCGCGCAGCGCGAACTCGCGGCGGTAGGTCTATCCGAGCGGCTTCAGCATTATCCGGCCGAGCTTTCGGGCGGCGAACAGCAACGCGTTGCGCTGGCGCGGGCGAGCGCGCCCGGTCCCGCCATCCTGATGGCGGACGAACCGACCGGCAATCTTGACGAGACAACCGGCGCCCAAATCATCGATCTGCTGTTCGCCAGCCACAAGGCGCGCGGGACGACGCTCGTGCTGGTCACGCACGATGCGGCGTTGGCGCAGCGCTGCGACCGCATCATTCGGCTGCGCTCGGGGCGAATCGACAGCGAACGCGTCAAGGCCAGGCCATGAGCATTGCCGTTACGCCGCCGTCTCGCCGACTCGTGTTCGATCTTGCGCTGCGCGAGCTGCGTTCGGGCTTGCGCGGTTTTGGCGTCTTCATTGCCTGCATCGCGCTCGGCGTCATGGCGATTGCCGGCGTCGGTTCGGTTGCCGAGAGCCTGACGAGCGGCCTGGAGCGCGAGGGCCGCGTGATCCTGGGCGGCGACCTGGCGTTCACTCTCATTCATCGCGAGGCGGACGCAAACGAACGCGCCTTTCTCGAGCGGCAAGGCCAGATGGCGGTGACCGCCACCATGCGGGCCATGGCGCGTTCCGCCGAGGGACGCAGCACCCTGGTCGAGATCAAGTCGGTGGACGGCGCTTACCCGCTTTTCGGCGCGGTTGCGCTCGACCCAGATATGTCGCTCGCGACCGTGCTCGCGGAGCGGAACGGGGTCTACGGCGCAGCCGTCGATCCGACATTGCTGACGCGGCTAGAACTTTCGCCCGGCGCACGCGTGACGATCGGCGCGGCCACGATCGAGCTCGCCGCCGTGCTGAAATCCGAGCCGGACAAGCTCGCGAGCGGGGTCGCATTCGGTCCAAGGGTCCTCATGAGCGAAGCCGCGTTGCGGGCGACCGGACTGCTACAGCCCGGAACGCTGGTGCGATGGCATTATCAACTGAAGCTGCCGGACGACCGCGAGAGCGCGGTGCAGGCCGTGATCGCCAGCGCGCGCGCGCAATTGCCGGATGCCGGCTGGCAAATTCGTACACGCCGCAACGCCACGCCCGCGCTGGAACGCGACGTGGAGAGATTCACCCAATATCTGACGCTCGTCGGGCTGACCGCGCTGCTGATCGGCGGCGTCGGGGTTGCGAATGCGGTGAAAAGCCATCTCGACCGCAAGCGCGAAGTGATTGCGACCCTGAAAACGCTGGGCGCGACCGGCGGGCGCGTTTTCGCCATTTACCTCGTCCAAATGATGGTGCTTGCGCTTATCGGCTCGGCGATCGGGCTCGTGCTTGGGGCCGCCATGCCGTTTGCGATCGCGGCCGTTTTCGGTTCCATCATTCCGCTGCCGATTGCACCGGCGCTGCATCCTGCCGAACTTGCGCTTGCACTTGCCTTTGGGCTGCTCACCGCGTTGGCGTTCGCGTTATGGCCGCTCGGCCGCGCGCACGATGTTCCGGTTTCGGCGCTGTTTCGCGACGCAGTTGCGCCTGAGCGCAAGTGGCCTCGCGCGCGTTACGTGGTGGCGACGATCGTGGTCGTGGCGGCGCTCGCGACGCTCGCCGTGCTGCTTGCCTATGACCGACGCATCGCAATCTTTTTCGTCGTGACCGCAGCGGGCGTGTTCGTGGTGCTGAGGCTGGTCGCCGAATTCGTCATGGCGGTCGCACGCCGACTGCCGCGGGCGCGCGCGATCGCGCTGCGAATGGCAATCGCCAATATCTACCGTCCGGGCGCGCTCACGCCGACCGTCGTGCTGTCGCTCGGCTTGGGGCTGGCGCTGCTTGTCACCGTGATCGAAATCGACGGCAATCTGCGCCGGCAATTTTCCGCCGCGCTGCCGGAGAAGGCGCCCTCGTTTTACTTCCTCGACATCCAACCGGCCGATGCCGAACGCTTCGACGCGCTCGTTCATGCGCGCGCGCCTGCGGCCAAGCTGGAACGCGTGCCGATGCTGCGCGGCCGCATCGTGTCCGCCGGCGGGGTCAAGGCGGAGGATCTCAAGCCCTCGGCCAACGCCGCCTGGGTGCTGCAAAGCGATCGCGGCATCACCTATGCGGCCGACATTCCTCTAGGTTCGCGGCTGGCCGCGGGGGAATGGTGGGGCGCGGATTATCAGGGGCCGCCGCTTGTGTCATTCGAGAAAAAGCTCGCGGAGGGACTGGGGCTTAAGCTCGGCGATGCGGTCACCGTCAACGTGCTTGGCCGCGAGATCACCGCGCGCATTTCCAACCTGCGCAACGTCGATTGGCAGAGCCTCGGAATCAATTTCGTGCTGGTGTTCTCACCCGGCGCGTTTGCCGGCGCGCCGTACACCGATATTGCCACGCTCACCTATCCGGATGGCGGGAGCACGGCCGAAGAGACCGCGATGATCAAGGCCGTGGCGGACGCTTTTCCGGCCATAACAGCAGTACGCGTGAAGGACGCGCTCGATGCGTTCGGCAGCATCGTGACGAACCTCGTACTGGCGGTGCGCGGAGCGAGCGTGGTCGCGCTGCTGGCGGCCATACTGGTTCTCGGCGGGGCGCTGGCTGCCGGCCATCGCCATCGGGTCTACGACGCCGTCATCCTGAAGACGCTGGGGGCGACACGATTGCGGCTGATTGGCGCATATGCGCTGGAATACACGTTGCTCGGAACCGTGACCGCGCTTTTCGGCGTGGCCGCCGGTTCGATTGCGGCGTGGCTCGTCGTCACGGAGTTGATGACGCTCGGATTTGTCTGGCTGCCCACTTCGGCGACGATTGCCGCGGTGGGCGCGCTCGTCGTGATGGTTATTTTCGGGTTGCTCGGAACATTTGTCGCACTGAGCCATAAGGCTGCGCCGGTGTTGAGGAATTTGTGAAACTTGCGACAAACCGTCACGCGATCATCGTGGTGACATGCAATTAGCGTACAGACGTACTCCATGAGTTGATGTATCAGTGCGTTGACTGGGGCGGTCGGCGGCGACCGTCGAAGCGAAGCTCGAGTTCCCCGGACGCACACTTCAAGGCACAGGCAGGGGTTCGACGATGTCGGACTTTGATCGCAACATGGTGACGGCACCATTCGGACCAGCGCTCGGTCGCGCCGGCACGGTCGCGGTCGATCAAGGTCTGCGCACGTATATGCTGCATATCTACAACTACATGATGCTCGGTCTTGCGATCACGGGCATGGCCGCGCTCGCCATCTACATGCTTTCGGTTACGAGCGATCTGTCCGCCGCCGTCAAAATCCTGCGCGGGGGAGAGCAAATTCCGATCCCGGTCGGCAAGACCATGTTCGTGACGCCGATCGGCTACTACGTCTTCCTCAGCCCGTTAAAATGGGTGATCTTTTTCTCCCCGCTCGTGCTGGTTTTCGTGCTCAGCTTCGGCATAGAGCGGCTGCGGCCAGGCGTGGCACAGGCCCTGTTCTGGATTTATGCCGCGCTGGTGGGCGTTTCACTCGGCGCGATTTTCCTGGTCTTCACCCACGATTCGATCGTGCGGGTGTTCTTCATCACGGCAGCATCGTTCGGGGCCTTGAGCCTCTGGGGCTATACTACCCAGCGCGACCTCACCGGCATGGGTTCATTCCTGATCATGGGGCTGTTCGGCGTGATCCTCGCCGGCATGGTCAATCTCTTCATGACAAGCAATGCACTGCAATTCGCGATTTCGGTCGTGGGCGTGCTGGTTTTTGCCGGGCTGACCGCGTGGGATACCCAGCGGTTGAAGAACGAGTACATCTTCGCAGCCATGGATGGCGAGACCGCCGAGCGCGCTTCGATCCTGGGTGCGCTATCGCTCTATCTCAATTTCATCAACCTGTTCACGCTGCTGCTGCAGCTGCTCGGGCAGCGCGACGAATAAGCCGGGACTCGTCGTCATAGTCAGGACCAGACTCGCGCTAAACGGGGTTTTCGTGGGGCTATCGTGCTACTGAACAATTTGTAACCTTTACCCGGTAGACCCTCCCCCCATCTGGCGCAAAGCGTTGCGGCGCACTAGATTCGGCTCACGGAAACGCCGATCGGGCCCTGCGCCGCGGCGAGGGATTTCCCCGGCCTCCGCCGGGATATCAGAGAGGAAACTTCTATGTCGGATTTCGACCGGAACATAGCAGCGCGCGGCAGCTTTGCTGGCCGGGCGGTTGCAATCGACGAGGGGCTGCGCGCGTACATGCTCCGCGTCTACAACTATATGGCCACTGCGGTGGCAATCACCGGCGTGGTGGCATGGTTCACATTCCAAGCCGCGGTGACGACGAACGATGCCGGCGCAATCGTCGGGTTGACGTCGTTCGGTCAGGCCATCTTCCACGGACCGGCGGTCATTGTGCTGCTGCTAGCAACGCTGGGGTTGGTATTTTTCATCAGCTTCCGGATTCAGCACCTGCAGTACACGACGGCACTGGCGCTGTTCATGATCTATGCCGGCCTGCTCGGACTGATGCTTTCATCCGTATTTCTGGCTTACACGCTGACCTCGGTCACGCGGGTGTTCTTCATCTCGGCAGCCTCGTTCGGCGCACTCAGCCTCTACGGGTACACGACACAGCGCGATTTGACCGCGATGGGCTCATTCCTGATGATGGGCCTGTTCGGGCTGTTGCTGGCGATGCTCGTGAACTTGATCTGGCCGAGCAACGCGTTGGGCTTCGCGATCTCGGTGATCGGCGTGCTCGTGTTCGCCGGCCTCACCGCCTGGGATACGCAGAAGATCAAGGAAATGTATGACGTCAACGACGACGGCACCGTCTCCGGCCGCAAGGCAGTGATGGGCGCGCTGTCGCTCTACCTCGACTTCATCAACCTGTTCCTGATGCTGCTGCGGTTGCTCGGCGACCGCCGCTGAGCGCCAACGGACTAGGACAACGCCCCGGCCATTGGCCGGGGCGTTTTCTTTTGCGCGGGAGCAATCTAGGTTTCGCCAATGCCACCCGCCATCCGCGACGCCCGCTCAGGCGACATTCCTGCCATCACACGCATCTACGCCCGCGCCGTGAGGGAGGGCACGGCGTCATTCGAAATCGAGCCGCCCACCGAACAAGAAATGGCGCGGCGGTTTCAAACTCTGGTCGACCGCAACTATCCCTACGTGGTGGCCGAGCTCGATGGCGCGCTGGCAGGCTATGCCTATGCGGGACCTTACCGGCCGCGGCCGGCCTATCGCTGGTCGGTGGAGGATTCGGTCTATGTCGACCCCGCGGCCCAGCGGCGCGGCGTCGGGCGTGCCTTGCTCGAGCAACTCATCGCGGCGAGCGAGGCGCGCGACCTTCGCCAGATGATCGCGGTAATCGGTGACTCGGCGCAAATCCCTTCGATCGAATTGCACCGCGCCGCCGGCTTCCACTACGTCGGCAATATCCAAAACGTCGGTTTCAAATTCGGCCGCTGGCTCGATACGGTGCTCATGCAGCGCACCCTCGGGTCCGGCGCGACGACGTTGCCGTAGGCTTTCAGGCCCCTACCACGCTCAGCTTGCCGTCGAGCACGCGCAGCACCCGGTCGAGCTCGTGGCCGCGGCGGATGATCAGGCCGGTCGCCGATACCACGCTATAGGCGCCCTGACGGCGCGCATGGCGCAGGTTTTTCTCGATGCGGTAGATGGGAACTTCCGACGCGCGGCGGAACACGGAAAACACCGCCCGGTCCTTGAGGAAGTCGATGGCATAATCTCGCCATTCGCCGGCTGCGACCATGCGACCGTAGAGGCCAAGAATGCGATTGAGTTCGCGACGGTCGAAGGTCACTTGGTTTGCGGGGGCGACGGGACTGTACGTGCCGCCCCCGTGGAACTCGCTTGGTTCGGTATCGCCGAAGGTCATGCGGCGCCTCCCATTGGTTACTCAAACGTTACCCACAGTTCATGATCGCGCTGCCGGCACGTCACGGCAAGGGGACTCTGAGTTAGGGTTAATGCGCGGGTGGCGCCCTGAGCGGCGAAAGCGTGCAAGCAACCGGCTTTTCAGCCCTCACGAAGACGTTAAAGAAATCATAATAACGCCCAATTTCGGCCCAGCGACCGCCGCGCTGACAAATAATATGCAAGCAGTTGCCTAAGGCCCGGTCCAGCCAAGAGTGCCGGACTTCTCAGCCCCCCAGCCCCCCGGGCTCTGGCGGACCGGGCCAGTTGGTAAGCGTACGGTTCAATCCCCCAACGCTCTTGGGCCGGCCTAACGCCGGCCCATTTTTTTGCTTGCGCGGCTTTGCCGGCCAGCGCTGCCGCTGCCAGTGTTTCGTGCAAAAGCGCGACACGCCGACCGGGCGGTGCAGGTCTCCTGCGGAATTGTCCGAGAAAAATCAGCGCAAAGCCGCGCTGCTTGCGCCCAGCATCAGACCCGGCGTTTGCGGGTCGCCTTTCTGAACTAGCACCACGATCGAATCGAAATCGCTGTTTTGGAAATCCTTGATCGAGAGACTGTAGGTCTCGGCCTGGCCAACCCATTCACCAAGCTTCACCCAGCTCCGCACCACGTTGTTGTAGGTGACCGTATGGCCGCGATTCTCGCCGCGCTCGATCGCGACAGGAATCTTCTTGATCAGCGGGAGCAGCCAGACTTCGCCCTGCCCCGTCCCGTCCGTTGATGCCGATACTTCGACGGTCAATTTGTCGCCGTTGATCGTCAGCTTGACGGGAAGCTGCATGGCAGCGGTTTCACGGTCGGTCTGTGCGATGGCTTGTTCGATCGCCGCGCGATCACTGCCGGGAACCAGCACCATGCCGTTGACCACGACCTGCGGCGTATAGACCTGGTCGTTGCGCATTTGCGCATAAGCCTTCTGCCGCTTGCTATGACCCTTGAGCGCAAGCGTGTCCTTCCATCCGAGGTAATCCCAGAGGTCGACCGGAAGACTCATGGTGACGAGCGAATGGTCCTGCCCGAGTTCGCCGATGAGTTTGTCGGCGGCCGGACACGATGAGCACCCCTGACTGGTGAACAACTCGATCGAAGCCTTCGGCGTTTCGGCGCGCGAAACGGTCGTCAGCGCGAGGAGGGCAACGAGAACCACGGAGCTAGACAGGGAGCGATGCGCGAATGAGGAGCGCGCCACAGGTATGTCAAAAATATGCGAATCCAACGACGCCATGCCACGCATCTTAGCCAGAACCCGACCTCACCATCTACTCACTTCGCAGTGAGGCAACGTTTAGAATAGTTAAAGCTCAGTACCGCGTCACGCGGCGAGATGGCGCAACACGTATTGCAGTATCCCCCCATTTTTGAAGTAATCAAGCTCATCAAGTGTATCAATACGGCATATCAAAGGTACGCGCTTTAATCCGCCATCGCCGGCCACGATTTCCGCAATCATTCGCTGACGGGGCTTAAGTTCACCCTGCAGACCGCGGATCGTCACCTGCTCGTCACCTTTCATGCCGAGCGACTGCCATGACGTCCCTTCCTCGAATACCAATGGCACGACGCCCATACCGACCAGATTGGAGCGGTGAATGCGCTCGAACGATTGCGCGATGACCGCGCGCACGCCGAGCAAATTCGCACCTTTGGCGGCCCAGTCGCGCGAAGAGCCCGAGCCATATTCTTTGCCGGCAAACACCACGAGCGGAACGTGCTCGGTGCGGTAACGCATTGCCGCATCGTAGATCGGCATCTTCTGGCGCGACGGGTAATGGATTGTGAGACCGCCTTCGGTGCCGGGCACCATCTGGTTCTTGATGCGGATGTTGGCAAAGGTGCCGCGCATCATCACCTCGTGGTTGCCGCGCCGCGTGCCATATTGATTAAAATCGACCGGCTTGACCTTGTGCTCAACCAGATATTTTCCGGCCGGCGAATCGAGCTTGATCGAGCCGGCCGGTGAAATGTGGTCGGTGGTGATCGAGTCGAGGAAGAGGCCCAGCACGCGCGCATCGACGATGTCCGTCAACGGCTCGGGCCGGCGGGTCATGCTGGTAAAATACGGTGGATTCTGCACGTAGGTCGAACGGCGATCCCAATCGTAAGTGAGCCCGCCCTTGACGGTGATCTTGCGCCACTGGGCGTCGCCCTTGAACACGTCGGCGTATTTCTTCTGGAACACCTGCTTGGTGATGCACTTGCGGATCAGGGCGTTGATCTCGCGGCTAGTGGGCCAAATGTCGCGCAGGAAAACTTTCTTGCCTTTCTTGTCCAAGCCGAGCGGCTGCTTGACGAGATCGATAAGGAGCGAGCCGGCGATCGCATAGGCGACGACAAGCGGAGGCGAAGCCAGATAGTTGGCGCGGACGTCCTGATTGACGCGGGCCTCGAAATTGCGATTGCCGGACAGCACGGCGCAGGCCACGAGATCGTTGTCATTGATCACTTTCGAAATCTCGGCCGGCAGCGGACCGGAATTGCCGATGCAGGTGGTGCAACCGAACGCAACGAGGTTGAAGCCGAGCGCATCGAGATCCTTCTGCAGGCCGGATTTCGAGAGATACTCGGCAACCACTTGCGAGCCAGGCGCGAGCGAGGTCTTCACCCAGGGCTTGACCGTGAGACCTTTGGCCAGCGCCTTGCGCGCCAACAGGCCCGCACCGATCATCACGCTCGGGTTGGACGTGTTGGTGCAGGAGGTGATGGCGGCGATCACGACGTCGCCGTGGCCGAGATCGTGATTGCGGCCCGCTACCGGAATGCGCTTGCTGGTGCCGCCGGCCTTGCCGAATTCCTTGTCGACCGACGTGGCGAGCGAAGGATGAAGATCGAAGATATCCTTCGTGTTGGTGCCGCCCTTGAGGAACTCTTTCTCCATCGCCTGCGCGAAGCTCGATTTGACGTCTTTCAACGCGACGCGATCCTGCGGACGCTTCGGGCCTGCCATGGACGGCTCGACGCTGGCGAGCTCGAGCTTGAGCACATCGGTGAAGATGGGATCCGGCGTGGATTTGGTATGGAACATGCCCTGCGCTTTGGCGTAGGCAGCGACCAGCGCCACCTGTGCGGCCGGCCGGTTGGTGTCAGTGAGATAGCGCAAGGTGTCGTCATCGATCGGGAAGAAGCCGCAGGTGGCGCCGTATTCGGGCGCCATGTTGCCGATGGTGGCGCGGTCGGCGATGGACAAATTGGCGACGCCCGGGCCGAACAATTCGACGAATTTGCCGACCACGCCGCGCTTGCGCAGCATCTGCGTGACGGTGAGAACGAGGTCGGTCGCGGTGACGCCTTCCTTCAGCTTGCCGGACAGCCGCACGCCGATCACCTCGGGCAGCAGCATGGAATAGGGCTGCCCGAGCATGGCGGCCTCGGCCTCAATGCCGCCGACGCCCCAAGCCAGCACCGAAAGGCCGTTCACCATGGTGGTATGGGAGTCGGTGCCGACCAGCGTGTCCGGATAGGCAACCTCCATTTCCATGGTCTTGCCGCCGATGGTGACCTTGTCCTTGCTGACGAACACCGTCTTCGAGAGGTATTCGAGGTTCACCTGGTGGCAAATGCCGGTGCCGGGCGGGACCAGGCTGAAATTCTTGAACGAGCGCTGCGCCCATTTCAGGAACGTGTAGCGCTCCAGGTTCTGCCGGTATTCCTCTTCGACGTTTTTCTTGAAGGCCGCGTTGTCACCAAAATAATTCACCGCCACGGAATGATCGATCACGAGGTCGACCGGCACCAGCGGATTGATCCGCTCGGCATCGCCGCCGAGATGTTTCATCGCGTCGCGCATGGCGGCGAGATCGACCACCGCAGGCACGCCGGTAAAATCCTGCATCAGCACGCGCGCCGGACGGAACGGAATTTCGCGATCCGATGTCTTGTTCTTCAGCCACAGGGCGAAGGCCTGGATGTCCTGCTTGGTGACGGATCGGCCATCCTCGTTGCGCAATAAATTTTCCAGCAGCACCTTCATCGAAAACGGCAGCCGGGAAATTCCCTTGAGGCCATTTTTTTCGGCGAGCGGAAGGCTGTAATACGCGTAAGTCTTGCTGCCGACTTTGAGCGTTTGGCAGCATTTGAAGCTATCGAGCGAGGTCATAATGTTTCCATCCCAACACTTGGGGAGCCCGGCCGGCCGACACTGACTAAATTATTGCCGGAATGCGTTTTTTGCCCCTAGCGGCGCAGCTTGCAGCGTGTTTTCAACAGTGCGCGGCACGAGCTTATAAGGTCTTTTTACGCACACGACCAGATAAACCAAAACTGTCAACAAGAGGGGGCGATGGGGTCGAGAAACATAATTTTATTTTGTATTTTCAATCTGTTAGGGGCGACTTAAGGTCGTCTCCATGCAGCTTTCGGGAACAGATCTGCTCTGTATTCGCGGCGGCCGCGAAGTCTTTGCGGGGCTTGCGTTTGAGCTGCGGGGTGGAGAAGCGATTCTCGTCACCGGCCGCAACGGCGCCGGCAAATCCTCGCTGCTTCGCATGATCGCGGGCTTCGTCCCGATTGCGGGCGGCCGACTGGAATTGAAAGACGGCGATCCCGAACTGACACTGGCCGAACAGGCGCATTATCTCGGGCACCAGGACGCGTTGAAGCCATCGCTCACGGTCGGGGAAAACCTTTCGTTCTGGGCGCGCTATCTCGGCGGCGATGGTCTTGCGCCGCAAGACGCATTGGAAACGGTCGGTCTCGACGCCCTGGCCGAGCTGCCCGCCGCCTATCTTTCGGCCGGGCAGCGGCGGCGGCTGTCGATCGCACGGCTCGTTGCGGTCAAGCGGCCAATCTGGCTGCTCGATGAACCCACATCGGCGCTCGATCGCAGCGCGCAAGAACGGCTGTCCAGCCTTATGCAGCACCATCTCGGCGGCGGCGGGATGATCATTGCGGCGGCGCATGGGCCGATCGGACTTGAGCGCGCGCGCGAATTGCGGTTGGGAGAAGCGGCATGAGTGCGCTCAGTGCGCTGTTCATGCGCGATCTAAGACTCGCGGTGCGCGTCGGCGGCGGCGCTTTGATCGGCGTGCTGTTCTTCGTGATCGTGGTGATCCTGGTGCCGTTCGCGATCGGGCCCGATCCCAATCTACTGGCGCGCATCGGGCCGGCGATCCTGTGGCTCGACGCACTGCTCGCGAGCCTGCTCGCGCTCGACCGGCTGCTCGCTGCCGACTACGAAGACGGCTCGCTCGACTTGATCTTGACCGGCCAGAGCGCGCTCGAACTTGCGGTCGCGGCCAAAGCCATCGCGCATTGGCTGACGACCGGGCTGCCGCTGATTATCGCCACGCCGCTGCTCGGCCTGTTCCTCAACCTCGAATGGCGCACGAGCGCCGCGGTCGCACTGACGCTTCTGGCCGGGACGCCGGCGCTGACGTTCATTGGCCTAATCGGCGCCGCGCTATCGGTGGCGCTGCGGCGCGGCGGGCTGCTGCTCCCTGTCCTGGTGCTGCCGCTGACCGTCCCGGTTCTCATCTTCGGGGTGGCGGCGTCGAACGCGGCCATCGTCGGGCCTCTGCCGTTTGGGACACCCTTCACGATCCTGTGCGCCCTGACGCTGCTCAGCTCCGTGGTCGGGGTGGTGGCGGCGGCGACAGCCCTTCGCCACGGTTTGGAATGACTTGGAATGGAATGATCCGCACGCCACATTGTTAGCCATCCGAAGGCGTTAAAGAGCACCAATGGCCCTCATCGACCTTGCCAATCCGTCGCGGTTCCTCAACTTCACCGAGCGCGTGCTGCCGTGGCTCGCGGGCGCGACCGTCATCGGCTTCGCGCTGGGCCTGAGCCAGGCCTACAATGCGCCCGACGATTATCAGCAAGGCGCCACCGTCAAGATCATGTTCATCCATGTGCCGTCAGCCTGGCTCGCCATGTTCGGTTGGGCGCTCATGAGCGCAGCGGCGCTCGGCACGCTGGTGTGGCGACACCCGCTCGCGGACGTCGCGGCCAAGAGCGCGGCGCCGATCGGCGCAGCCTTCACGTTGATCTGCCTGATCACCGGCTCGCTGTGGGGCCGGCCGATGTGGGGCACCTATTGGGTGTGGGACGCACGGCTCACCTCGGTGCTGGTGCTGTTCCTGATGTATCTCGGCGTGATCGCGCTCCATCGCGCGGTCGAGGATCCGACGCGTGCCGGACGCGCCGCGGCGATTCTCACGTTGGTCGGCGCGATCAATCTGCCGATCATCAAATTCTCGGTCGACTGGTGGAACACGCTGCATCAGGGCGCGTCGGTACTGCGCCTCGGCGGCTCGACCGTATACCCGACGATTCTGGTCCCGCTGCTCGATATGGCGGTCGCGTTCACGCTGTTGTTCGTGACGCTGCATCTGGCCGCCATGCGAAACGAAATCTTGAGGCGGCGCGTGCGGACGTTGCGGCTGATGCAGGCGCAGAGCGCGCCGGGAAGCTGACATGAATCTGGGCCCGCACGCAGCCTTCATCGAAATCGCCTACGCGGCGGCGGCGATCATCATCATTGCTTTGATCGCCTGGATCGCGCTCGATTATCGCGCGCAACGGCGAAATCTGAGCGGGCTCGAGGCGCGCGGCGTGACACGGCGCTCCGAACGCGCCAGCCGGGTTGCAACATGAGCGCCGCCCTGGACAACGCCGCGAGCGTGCGCCGGCGCAGAATCGTCGTACTGCTGCCGCTCGCCGTTTTTCTTGGGCTAGCGGCGCTGTTCTATTTCCGCCTGTTCGCCGGAGACATTTCGCAAATTCCTTCGGCGCTGATCGGTCATCCGGTGCCGGAACACGACTTTCCGCCGATGCCGGGCTTGACGCGCGACGGCGCGCCGGTGCCGGGCATCGCGCGGGCCGATTTCATGGGCGCGGTCACGCTGGTCAACGTGTGGGCCTCATGGTGCGCACCGTGCCGCAAAGAGGCACCGCTGCTCATGCGACTCGCGCACGACAAGCGCATCCGGATCGTCGGCATCAACTACAAGGATCAACCGGAGAATGCGCTGAAATTCATCGGCCGATACGGCAATCCGTTTGCGGCGGCGGGTCTCGACGACAGCGGACGCGCCGCGATGGATTGGGGCGTGTACGGCGTGCCGGAAACATTCCTCGTCGGCCGCGACGGGCGGATCGCGTACAAGCTGATCGGCGAGATCGATGCGGATAACCTCGAAACGACGCTCAAACCGCAAATCGAAAAGGCGCTCGCGGCGCCCGCCCAATAATCGACTACTTCTCGCCGACGTGATGCTTCATGAGCAGCGGGTATTGCAGCGCGCCGAATATGAAGGTCAGCGGCAGTACACCAAAGGCCTTGAACGCCACCCAGACATCGGTCGACTGCGTGCGCCAGACGATTTCGTTGAGCAGCGCCAGTAAAAGAAAAAACAAGGTCCAGCGCACCGTCAGTTTCCGCCAGCCTTCTTCGGTCAAATGAAACATCTGATCGAACACGATTTCGAGCAGCGGTCTGCGCAGCAGCAATCCGCCAAGCAACGTGCCGGCGAACAATAGGTAAATGATGGTTGGCTTGACCTTGATGAAAGTTTCATTTTGGAAAACGAGCGTGAGACCGCCGAACACAAGCACAACCACGGCGGACACCAGGGCCATCATCGGAAGGCGGCGGGTCAGCGCGTAGGAGATGACGAGCGTTGCGAGAATCGCAACCATGAAGGTGGCGGTGGCGACAAAAATGCCGGCGCGTTCGCCGGTCGCAACAGCGGCCGGGATGATCGGCGAGAGGAACGGCTGGAACAGCGCCGGGCGCGCGTTGGCGAAGAAGAACAGAACAAGCGGCCCGAAATCGAGCGCGAGCTTGAGCCAGGGATTGGGTTGCGCCTTTGTCGGCATCGCCATGTCCTATGAATCGATACCGGCGATTGCGCGCGCGAAATCACGTGCGGTGAAGGAGGCAAGATCGTCGACGTTTTCGCCGATACCGATGAAATGAATCGGCAGTGCGAATTTTTGCGCGATGGCGACGAGGATGCCGCCGCGCGCGGTGCCGTCGAGCTTGGTCATCGCCAACCCGGTGACCCCGGCGGTTTTCGAGAACACCTGGACTTGTGACAGCGCATTCTGTCCGACAGTGGCGTCGAGCACCAGCAACACGGCGTGAGGGGCGGCAGCATCGAGTTTCTTCATCACGCGTACGATCTTCTCCAGCTCGTCCATCAGCACGGCCTTGTTCTGCAGGCGGCCGGCGGTATCGACGATCAGCACGTCGGCATTTTCGGTTTTCGCCGCGGCGAGCGCATCGAACGCCAGGCCCGCCGCGTCGGCGCCGGTCTCACGCGCAATGACGGGGGCGCCAACGCGCGTGCCCCAGATCTTGAGCTGATCGATGGCGGCGGCGCGAAAGGTGTCGCCGGCCGCGAGCATGACCTTTTTTCCTTCAGCGCGGAATTTGGCTGCGAGCTTGCCGATGGTCGTGGTCTTGCCCGAACCGTTGACGCCGACCACGAGCACCACGAACGGCTTTTGCCCTCCGGGCACAAGCGGCTTCGCCACGGGGCCGAGGATTTTTTCAACTTCAGCCGCGAGCACCGCCTTCACTTCGTCGGCCGAAATCGTCTTGTCGTAGCGGCCCTCGCCCAACGCTTGCGCGATGCGGCCCGCGGTCTCGACGCCAAGATCGGAACGGATCAGCAGCTCCTCGATGTCGTCGAGCATGGCGGCATCGAGCTTGCGCTTGGTGACCAGATCGGAAATCGCAGAACCGAGCGAGGACGAGGTCTTTTTCAGCCCGCCCGTCAGCCGCTGCCACCAGCTGCGCCGCGTTGCCGTTTCGTTTTGGGTGCTGTCGCTCATGCCGAAAGCCGTGATACCCGTTCCGGCGGATGTAGGTAAGGGCAATGACACCGGAAGAGATGCTCAAGCGCCTGCTTTACCGCGACGGGCTGATGCTGGTGATCGACAAGCCGGCGGGCTTCGCCGTGCACAAGGGCCCGAAGGGCGGCACCAGCCTTGAGGATTATTTCGACGCGTTGCGCTTCGGCCTGCCGCGGCCGCCGGCGCTTGCCCACAGGCTCGACCGCGACACCTCGGGCTGCCTCGTGCTCGGCCGGCATCGCAAGGCGCTGGCCGAGCTCGGCCGGCTGTTCAAGCGGGGGGCGATCGGAAAAACCTACTGGGCGGTGGTCGAGGGCGGGCCTGCCGAGGACGAAGGCCGGATCGATCTGCCGTTGGGGCGGCTTGATGATACCCGCGGCTGGTGGATGAAACCCGACCCGCATGGCCAGCCTGCGGCGACAACGTGGAAAGTGATGGGACGCGGAGGATTCGAACTCGCAACAAGCGCAGAGCAAAGTTTTATCGTGGAGGGAGCAGACATTACTCGCGGCAACAGGCGCGCGCTGACCTGGCTCGCGCTCGAGCCGCTGACCGGACGCACGCATCAGTTGCGCGTGCATTGCGCCGCGATGGGATGGCCGGTCGTCGGCGACAGCATTTATGGGAAGTCGCCTCGCTCCGGCGGGCCGGTGCTGCATCTGCATGCGCGCGAGGTGGTGGTGCCGCTCTCCAAGAAAAAAGAGCCGATCCGGGTGACTGCGCCGGTGCCCGAGCACATGCGCGCGCGGCTGACCGCCTGCGGGTGGGATGGGGTCGAGCCTACGAAGGCGGACTGATGCGGTTGCCGCCCACCATCCATCACGCGGCGTGTAATTGTCGCCCGTCATGGCCCGAAATTTGGAATTCGACGATCGCACCTGGCTCAAGCGCCACACCGAGCCGCACTTGGGTGAACTGCTCGGTGCGGCCAAGCGTGCGGGATTCGACCAGCACGCGGCGGCGGCGGCCGATTTCGCCGTCGAGATGACGGCGAAGCGCTGCCTCGCCGCGCTCGCGCAGGCGACGGGCGCGATCCTTGATCATCGCTGGTGCGACTTGCGGCATGCGCGCGGCCGGCGTGCCGGGGCGCGGCGAAAACGGAAAGACATGCAGAAACGTAAGCCCGCAGTGCTCGACCAGATCGAGCGAGCGCAAGAACATGTCTTCGGTCTCGGTCGGGAAGCCGGCGATGATGTCGGCACCGAACACCACGTCGGGCCTTAAGCGCCGTACATCGGCGCAAAATTTTATAGCTTCGGCGCGCAGGTGGCGGCGCTTCATGCGCTTCAAGACGAGATCGTCGCCCGACTGCAGCGAGAGATGCAGGTGCGGCATCAGCCGCGGCTCGCCGGCAAGCGCGTCGAGCAGATCGGCATCAGCCTCGACCGAGTCGATCGAGGACAAGCGCAGGCGCCGGAGCTCCGGCACGGCTTTGAGGATTTGCTTCACCAATGCCCCAAGTCTCGGCGCGTCCGGCAAATCCGAACCGTAGCTCGTGATGTCGACACCGGTGAGCACCACTTCGCGGTAGCCGTTCTCGACCAGTCGCCGCACCTGCACGACCACTTCGTCCATCGGCACCGAACGCGAGTTGCCGCGCCCGAAGGGAATGATGCAAAACGTGCAGCGGTGGTCGCAGCCGTTCTGGACCTGCACGAAGGCGCGGGCGCGGCCGTCAAGCCCTTCGATCAGGCGCGGCGTGGAGGCCTTCGCCGCCATGATGTCGCCGACGGCGGTTTTCCTCTCGGCGGTGAGGCCGGACCAGACCTCGCGACTGAGTTTTTCCTCGTTGCCCAGGACGTGATCGACCTCCGGCATGACGGCAAAGGTGTTCGCTTCCGTCTGTGCGGCGCAGCCGGTGACCACGATACGTGCGGACGGCTGCTCACGGCGGATCCTGCGGATTGTCTGGCGGGCCTGGCGCACGGCCTCGGCGGTTACAGCGCAGGTGTTGACCACAACGGCGTCTCGGTTGCCCGCCGCGCAGCGGATGACTTCCGACTCGTAGGCGTTGAGCCGGCAACCGAAGGTGACGACTTCGACGCCCATCACGCCGCTCCGACTTTGGCGAACAGGCCGGGATCAAATCGGCCCTCGTATTCGAATTCCACCGGGCCGGTCATCAGCACATGATCGTCGCTCTCGCGCCACTCGATGGCGAGATCGCCGCCCGGCAGCGTGACCTTGACCTTGCGATCGGTACGCCGAAGGCGCGCGGCGGCAACCGCGGCCGCGCAAGCGGCCGAGCCGCAGGCCTTGGTCAGGCCGGCGCCGCGCTCCCAGGTGCGGATCACGATATGGGCGCGGGATTTCACGCTGCAGAGCGTGATATTGGCGCGCTCGGGAAAGATCGGATGATGTTCGAGCAGCGGGCCGATCTTTGCGAGATCGTAGGCATTCACATCGTCGACCCAAAAGATCGCATGCGGATTACCCATGCTGACGGCCGAAGGCGAATGCAGGATCGGCTTATCAATCGGACCGATCTGCAGTTCGATCGCGCGGGTGTCGCGAAATTCCTCGGCGAGCGGAATATCCTTCCAGCCAAACCGCGGTACGCCCATGTCAACCGTGAAATATCCCGAGCCCGCGTCCTTCCAGCAATTCAGAATGCCGCCTATCGTCTGGAAGGTCGCCGTGGTCTTGCCGGTTTCCCTGGTGACCAGTTCGGCGACGCAACGCATGCCGTTGCCGCAGGCGCCGGCCTCCGAACCGTCGTTGTTGTAGATGCGCACAAAGGAGTCCGTGCCGGCAACGCGCGGCGGGTAGAGCACCATGAGTTGATCGTAGGGCGCGCCCTCCTTGCGGTTCGCGGCGCGTGCGTCGTCGGCGCTGATGGTTGCAGGATTTCGGCGCATATCGACCACAACGATCTCGTTGCCGATACCGTTCATCTTGACGAAGGGATGGTTGGCGAGCGCGCTCATCGGCCTGACTTATATGGCCAGTGGCCGCGGCTTGGCCAGGGGCGGCCGGCAAGCGTCCGTTGGCTCGATCCGACGCCTCAACGGCCGCGCCCGTCCGTGCTAGAATTCGTCCATGCCGCGTTCCGATGGCAGCAAACGACGTATGGCGAAAGCGCCCTCGTTGCGAGGGTTCATCGTTGCCTTCGCGCTGGCGGCCGGACTCGCTCAGACAGCCACCTTCGCACAAGTTCCTGCACCGCCTTCGGTGCAAGAAACAAATCCCGATGTGTTCGGCGAGGAAGTGGTGCTCACCGCCAAGCCGGTCTTGTTCGTGGCGGGCAAGTCATCCTGGGGCGGTGCGTTTCCCACATTGGTCGGTCAGTTCAAATCGATCTCGAGTTTGCTCGGGAAACAAAATCTCAAAGCCGCCGGACCCGCGATGACGATCTTTCTCTCGGTCGACAACAACGGCTTTCAGTATCAGGCAGCCGTGCCGGTGAGCGAGGCACCGGCAAACCTGCCGCGCGGCGCGATCACCGCCGGGCAGTCGCCAGCCGGCAAGGCGATCAAATTCGTCCATCACGGCGATTACGACTCGCTCGACATGCTGTACGAGGCGATCACCCATTACATGGACGAAAAACAGTTCGAGAAGCTCGGACCATTCGTCGAAGAATACGTGACCGATCCGGTGACGACGCCGGAAGACAAGCTCGTGGTCAATGTCTACGTGCTGGTGAAGTGACTGCCTTGACTTAGCGCCACCGCACTCCTAATTTCCGGCTGCTCTCTAAACAGAGCCGTGAATTCAACCCGCCGACCGGTCCTGATGAGGCCGGAGGCCCCCGCCCGACAGCGCGATGCGCCCTCGGGCGCATAAGTGTTTGGCAACTGATGTTCGACAGCCTAACGGAAAAACTTGGCGGCATTCTCGATCGCCTGACCCGGCGCGGCGCGCTGTCGGAGGCCGACGTCGATGCCGCCATGCGCGAGGTGCGGCGGGCATTGCTCGAAGCGGACGTGGCGATCGACGTGGCGCGGGCGTTCGTCGAGCAGGTCAAGCAGCGCGCGGTCGGCGTCGAGGTGCTGAAATCCGTCACGCCCGGTCAGATGGTCGTGAAGATCGTGCACGACGCGCTGGTCGACACGCTCGGCTCCAGCGCCGATCCGATCGATCTCAACGCGCCGGCGCCGGTGGCGATCATGCTGGTCGGCCTGCAGGGCTCGGGCAAAACCACGACCACGGCCAAAATCGGCAAACGCATCACCGAGCAGATGCGGCGCAAGGTGCTGATGGCCTCGCTCGATACGCGGCGTGCAGCCGCGATGGAGCAGCTCGCGGTGCTCGGCACCCAGGTCAATGTGCAGACGCTGCCGATCGTCGCCGGACAAACGCCGGTGCAGATCGCCAACCGTGCGCTGCAGGCGGCGCGGCTCGGCGGCTACGACGTGGTGCTGCTCGATACGGCCGGACGCATCACGCTCGACGAAGCGATGATGAACGAGGCGGCCGAGGTGAAGCGTGCGGCAGCGCCGCACGAAGTGCTGTTGGTCGCCGACAGCCTCACCGGCCAGGACGCGGTCAATCTCGCGCACGCGTTCAACGAGCGCGTGGGACTGACCGGCATCGTGCTCACCCGCATCGACGGCGACGGCCGCGGGGGCGCGGCGCTCTCCATGCGCGCGGTCACCGGCAAGCCGATCAAGCTGATCGGCACCGGTGAAAAGATGGATGCGCTGGAAGATTTTCATCCGGCGCGCATCGCCGACCGAATCCTGGGCATGGGCGACATCGTGTCGCTGGTGGAAAAAGCCGCCGCCAACATCGACGCCGAAAAAGCCATGCGCGCGGCCGAGAAGATGCGCAAGGGCGCGTTCGACCTGGCCGACCTGCGCGAGCAGCTCACGCAGATGCAGAAGATGGGCGGCATGACCGGGCTGATGGGCATGCTGCCGGGTGTCGCCAAGTTCAAGAACCAGCTCGCGGAAAAAAATCTCGACGAGACCGTGCTCAAGCGGCAGATGGCGATCATCGATTCGATGACGCCAGGCGAACGCAAAAATCCCGACATCCTCAAGGCCAGCCGCAAGAAGCGCATCGCGGCCGGCTCCGGCACCAAGGTCGAGGAGATCAACAGGCTGCTCAAGATGCATCGCACGATGGCCGACGTGATGAAAGCCATGGGCGGCGGCAAACGCGGGCCGCTTGCCGGCATCGCCAACATGCTGGGGCTCGGCGGCGGCGCGCCGTCGCCGGAAGAAATGCAAAAACTTGCCGAGAAAATGCAGGGCCAGGGCGGACTGCCCGGCGCGCTGCCGACCGGCATGCCCGGCCTGCCGCCGAAATTTCCCGGGTTGCCGGGTCTTGGCGGCGGGAAGCTCCCGACGCCCGGCGGATTGCCGCCGGATTTCTTCGGGAAGAAAAAATGAATTCAACTCTCAACGCTGACAGAAAGGACTAAAGCAATGCCAGTTGTCATCCGCATGGCCCGCGCGGGCACCAAGAAGCGGCCGGTCTATCACATCGTGGCGGCGGACAGCCGTTCGCCGCGCGACGGGCGCTTCATCGAGCGGCTCGGCTATTTCAATCCGCTGCTACCGAAGGAAAACAAGGATCGCCTCAAGCTCGATCTCGAGAAGGTCAAGGCCTGGATGGTGAAAGGCGCGCAGCCGAGCGACCGCGTGATGCGCTTCCTCGATGCGGCCGGCATCGCGAAACGCGAGAAGCACAATAATCCGCTCAAAGCCATTCCGCGCAAGGAACGCAAGGCGCAAGCCGAAGCCGCCGCCAAAGCCGCTGGCGAAAAGCCCAAAGCGGAGGCGCCGAAAGCCGACGCGCCAAAGGCGGAGGCGAAACCCGCCGCGCAGCCGGCGGCAAGCTAAGCCGGCGAAGCCGTGGCGCGGCGGACCCGCAAGGACCCTTCACCCCAGCGTGCGCTGCACGCCGTCCCTCTCCCGCAGCCGCAGAAAGAAAACAAAATCTGCGTGGCTCGGATCGGCGCTCCACACGGCGTCCGCGGCGAGGTGCGTTTGTGGTCGTTCACCGAGGACCCGGCTGCGGTCGCGTCCTATGGCGTGCTCGAATCCGAGGACGGCATGCAGCACTTCGAGATCGAGGCGTTAAGACCGGCGAAGGGCTTTTTCGTTGCGCGACTATTCGGGATCAGAGACCGCAGCGCGGCCGAGCGGCTGACCAACCTCAAGCTCTACGTGCCGCGCGGCCGGCTGCCGCCGACCGAAGACGCCGATACGTTCTATCATGCCGATCTCGTCGGACTTGCGGCCGTGACACCTGAGGGTGAGACGCTCGGCACGGTGAGCGCGATCTACCATTATGGCGCCGGCGACCTGATCGAGATCACGCCGGCCGGCAGTGGCGAGACGCTGCTGGTGCCGTTCCGTCAAGATACGGTGCCGATGATCGACATTGCGGGCGGGCGGATCGTCGTGGTGCCGCTGAGCGAAAGCGACTAGAGACCATGTGGCGCGCGACCGTGCTGACGATTTTTCCGGAGATGTTTCCGGGTCCGCTCGGCGTCAGCCTGGCCGGCAAGGCCCTGGCGTCGAAGATCTGGTCGCTCGAGACGCTAAACATCCGCAGCTTTGCCACCGACAGGCACGCGAGCGTGGACGACACGCCGTCCGGCGGCGGACCCGGCATGGTGATGAGAGCCGACGTGCTCGCGCGCGCGATCGACGCGTCGGGCGCCGACGGCCGCCCGCGCCTGTTGATGAGCCCGCGCGGCGCTCCGCTCACGCAGGCGCGCGTCGAAGCGCTTGCCAAAGGCGAAGGCGTGGTCGTGGTATGCGGTCGCTACGAGGGTATCGATGAACGCGTGATCGCGGCGCGCCAGCTCGAGGAAGTCTCGATCGGCGACTACGTGCTGTCGGGCGGCGAGATCGCGGCCTGCGCGCTGATCGAGTCCTGCGTGCGGCTGTTGCCGGGGGTCATGGGACAGGCGGCATCGAGGACCGAGGAAAGCTTTTCAGAGGGCCTGCTCGAATATCCGCAGTACACGCGGCCGGCCGAATTCGAAGGCCGCCCCATCCCGGACGTGCTCACGGGCGGCGATCACGCCAAGGTCGCAGCCTGGCGGCGGGCCGAAGCCGAGCGGCTCACGCGCGAGCGGCGGCCGGACCTGTGGGCGAAATATCGAAAGAAACGAGAATCATGAACTTCGCTTGATCTGATCAACTGCGCCCAACATCACTTAACCTCCCCTTGAAGGGGGAGGTCGGACGGCGAAGCCGTCCAGGTGGGGGTCATCGGCAACGCCACAAATCTTTTTCATTGACCCCGACCCCAAACTCATTGACCCCCACCCCAACCTCCCCCTTTCTGGGGGAGGGAGCGGCGACGTGACAAGGTCCGCGCTTTGTCGTAGAAGCTCGCCCGACCCGGACAAGCCATTTACCGCCTTGTCAATTGCGCGCCGAAAGCGGCGCCGCCGATGGAGAATTTGCCATGAACCTCTTGCAGCAGCTCGACAAAGAACAGGTCGAAAAACTTTCCGCCGGCAAGGACTATCCCGACTTCGAACCGGGCGACACGGTGCTCGTCAACGTCAAGGTGGTCGAGGGCGAGCGCACCCGCATCCAAGCGTTCGAGGGCATTTGCATCGGCCGCGCGGGCACCGGGATCAACGAAAATTTCACCGTGCGAAAAATCTCCTACGGCGAGGGCGTCGAGCGCGTATTCCCGCTCTATTCGCCGATGATCGATTCGATCAAGCTCCTGCGCCGTGGCAAGGTGCGTCGCGCCAAGCTCTATTACCTGCGCGGACGGCGCGGCAAGAAGGCGCGCATCGCCGAAGGCGCGCATCACGGCGGCCAGAGCGCTGACGTGGCGGAAACGCAAGAATCGTGAGCGCGCCGGCGCGCGGCCGGTCGGGAAGGCTCGGCTTCGCCGGCTTTATCCTCGGTTGCGCGATTTTGGCGGCGTCGCTCTGGTCGAATGGCGTGTTCGCCGGCGACGTGCTGCTGATCGAAGTCAAGGTGGCGGACGCGCGCATCGACCCGCAGACCAAACAATCGATCATCTTCGTGAAATTGACGGAAGAGTCGAAGCGCCTGATTGCCGAAATGACGCAGAAGAATGTCGGCCGCACCACGGAGTTTCGGGTGGACGGACGCGTCCTGATGAAGCCGGTGATCAGGGAGCCGCTGCTGGCCGGCGTATTCGAGATTTCGGGGCACTATAGCCTGAACGAAGCCAGGGACATCGCGAAGCGGCTGTCGTCGGGCGCCAAGATCGAGGTCGAGCTCGTCTCCGATTAGCCAACCACTTCCACTCGGCGATCCAAAACCATAGATTAGACACGAAAAACCTCAGGACATTGCGATGAGCAAGCCGCGTACGCTCTACGACAAAATCTGGGACGACCATCTGGTTGACGAGCAGCCGGACGGCACCTGCCTGATCTACATCGACCGCCATCTCGTGCACGAGGTGACGAGCCCGCAGGCGTTCGAGAGTCTGCGGCTTTCCGGCCGCAAGGTGCACGCGCCGGACAAGACGCTGTGCGTGGTCGACCACAACGTACCGACCACCGACCGGCACCAGAAAAATCCCGATCCGGAAAGCGAGGCGCAAATCGCGTATCTTGCCGAGAACGCCAAGTTTTTCGGCCTCGAATATTACAACGAGTTCGACAAGCGGCAGGGCATCGTGCACGTGATCGGCCCGGAGCAGGGCTTCACGCTGCCGGGCGTCACGCTGGTGTGCGGCGACAGCCACACCGCCACGCACGGCGCATTCGGCGCGCTCGCCTACGGCATCGGCACATCGGAAGTCGAGCACGTGCTGGCGACGCAGACGCTGATCCAGAGCAAATCGAAAAACATGCGCGCGGTGGTGGATGGAAAACTGCCGCAAGGCGTCGCCGCCAAAGACATCATCTTGGCGATCATCGGCGAGATCGGCACCGCCGGCGGTACCGGCTATGCACTGGAATATGCCGGCGAAGCGATCCGGGCGCTGTCGATGGAAGGCCGCATGACAATCTGCAACATGTCGGTCGAGGGCGGCGCCAAGGCCGGCTTCATCGCGCCGGATCAGAAGGCCTACGAATTCCTCAAAGGACGGCCGAAGTCGCCGAAGGGCAAGGCCTGGGATGAGGCCATGCGCTATTGGGAGACATTGCGCACCGACGACGGCGCGCATTTCGACCGCGAGATCAGGCTCGACGCGGCGAAGCTGCCGCCGCTGGTGACCTGGGGGACGAGCCCCGAGCAGGTCGTGTCGATCACCGGCCGCGTGCCGGTGCTCTCCGAGATCGCCGATGAGAACAAGCGCCGCGCCGCCGAACGTTCGCTCGGCTACATGGGGTTGAAAGGCGGCGAGAAGATCACCGACATCAAGATCGATCGCGCGTTCATCGGCTCATGCACCAATTCGCGCATCGAGGATTTGCGCGCGGCGGCCAAGATCGCGGAAGGCAAGCACGTCAGCGCGCACGTTTCCGCGATGGTCGTGCCGGGCTCAGGGCTGGTGAAGGAACAGGCCGAGGCGGAGGGCTTGGACAAGATTTTCATCAAGGCCGGCTTCGAATGGCGCGAGCCGGGCTGCTCCATGTGTCTTGCGATGAATCCGGACAAGCTTTTGCCGGAGGAGCGCTGCGCCTCGACCTCGAACCGTAATTTCGAGGGCCGGCAAGGTCCCGGCGGGCGCACGCATCTGGTGTCGCCGGCGATGGCCGCCGCCGCCGCAATCGCGGGGCATTTCGTCGATGTGCGGGAATGGAAGTAATCAGCTCGCCTGATTAGCGCCGCACCACCCACCAGCAGCGCATGCGCGGCACGATGACGGTGCCGCTCGGGCGGTGTTCGGTCACGTAACGGTCGACACACTGTCGCACGCCGTAAGGCCCCGGATATTCGGCCGCATAGGGCACCGGATAAGGCGAACTGTAATGCCGATAGGGATAGCGCGGCGTCACCCGGATTTGCGGACGCGGCCGGGTTTTGCGCGCTTGGGCGGAATTGTCGCTCTGCCCCACTGTGTCGAAATTCTGTGGCGCGGCCCTGACGCTATCGGCGCCGCCGGTGAAAATCAGCGTGCCCAGAGCTGTCAGGCCTGCGAGTGCTGCGAGCAGTCGTACGGGCATCCGAAACCCCTTTGGCTTACGGTCCTCCATTGGCAGGGCGCCGTCAACCGGGCCTGTTGTCGCCCCGGTGAACGTACTTACCGTGGCATGTGGCGGCGCCAAAGATTAAGTTTCCGGCCATGGCAAAGCCCCTTCCCGATCCGCTCGCCTGGCGGCCGCTCAAGGCCCCGTCACTCGCCGAATTCGAGACGATCGCGATGGAGGCGTTTTCGCGGCTGCCTGCGAAATTTCGCGCGCGCTGCGAGGACGTGGTGATCCGCATCGAGGACTACGCCACCGAAGACGTGCTCGACGACATGCAGATCGAAAGCGAGCTCGAGCTGATGGGCCTGTTTCAGGGCGTCGGATTGCCGTTCCAATCGGAGAGCGCGCCGGCGCAAATGCCGAACATGGTCTGGCTCTATCGCGTGCCGATCCTGCTCTATTGGGCCGAGCACGACGAAACGCTGGGCGCGGTCATCACGCATGTGCTGGTGCATGAGATCGGGCACCATTTCGGGCTATCCGACGACGACATGCACGACATCGAACTTGCGGCGGGATAAGGAGACGCACGATGAAAATCCACGGAAGCTGTCATTGCGGCCACGTCACATTCGAGGCGGAGGCGGACCCGGAGAGGGTCGCGCTCTGCCATTGCACCGATTGCCAGCAGAGCACCGGTACGGCGTTCCGCACCAACGTACCGGTGCCGGGCCAGCATTTCAGAATGCTGTCGGGCCAGCCGACGATCTATATCAAGACCACGGCCGAGAGCGGCAATCCGCGCGCGCAGGCGTTCTGTCCGAAATGCGGCTCGCCGATCTATTCGACCACGCCGGGCGACGGGCCGAAGGAGTCGTACATGGTCCGTGTCGGGATCTTGCGCGAGCGCGATCAGCTCACGCCGAAGGTGCAGAACTGGTACCGCTCGGCGCGGCCGTGGGTGACCGAAATCGGCGCGATCAAGAAAAATCAGAAAGGGCTGGCATGAAAATCGACGGCGCCTGCCATTGCGGCGGCATCCAATACGAGGGCGAGGCTGATCCCGAGAAGGCCGCAATCTGCCATTGCACGGACTGCCAGACGCTGTCGGGCTCGGCGTTCCGCACGGTGGTGCCGGTGCACAGCGATCATTTCCGGATCGTGGCGGGCGAGCCCACGATCTACGTCAAGACCGGCGAAAGCGGGAACAAACGCGAGCAGGCGTTCTGCCCGCGCTGTGGGTCGCCGATCTATGCCACCGCACCGGGCGACGGACCGAAGGTCTACAACATCCGGGCCGGAACGATCCGCCAACGCGACCAGTTCGTGCCGAAGGTGCAATGGTGGTCACGGTCGAAGCAGCGATGGATCAACGATATCGCGTCGATGCGCGAGGTCGCAAAACAGTGACTCATTTCAACTTTCAATAATTTCCATTTCAACAACAGATTTGCGCCAGGCTGTTGATCGGCTCAGACTGCTCGCCGTCACCCTGTGACGCGGCCTTCGGCCGCCAGCGCGGTATTACGGAGGAGACGCTGGTCGAGCGCATGCGGCAGATCGCCGTCACGATCCCCGGCTACATTTCGCACAAAGGCTTTTGGGCCGACGACGGCGAGCGCGTTACCATTGTCGAGTTCGCGCACGAGGAAGGCCAGCGTGCCTGGCGGACGCATCCCGAGCACTTGAAGGCGCAGCGCGAAGGGCGGCTGAAATATTATTCCGAATACGACATCAAGGTGTGCGAGGTGCAACACGCAAACGCGTTCAAGCGCGACGCCAAGCGCGAAGCCAAGTTGTGATTATTTCCGGCCGCGCTCCAATGCGCTGAGGCGGTCCTCGATGGCGCGCAGGCGCTCCTTGAAACGCATGACCGTATGAATGGTGATGTAGATCAACGGCAGGAGGCCGATGGCCAGCGCGGTCGCTTCGGGCCAATCGCCATATTTCGTGCCGATGAAGGGAACCGCCGAAAGGCCGAAGCCGGCGAGACCGATGCAGACGCCGGTTACTGCCCAATCCTTGCGCTCAAGGGATTCCCGCTTGGCCACTTCGTCGCTCATGACGCCCGCTTTGGCTGATCCGGTGCGCCTGATTCATGCGTTTTTGCGCGCCAAGTCAACGGGTAATCGCCCGGAACAACCCCGAATCCGGTATTCAGGATGGGCTTGACCGGCGCGCGCCGAATCGCCATGACCAAGGACGAAACCTATATGAATGCCCATTGGAGACCCGCTGATGGAGAAGTTCACCGAGCTGGAGGGCGTGGCGGCGCCGCTGAAGATGATCAATGTCGATACCGACATGATCATCCCCGCGCGCTTCCTCAAAACCATCAAGCGCACGGGACTGGGCAAGGCCCTGTTCTCCACCATGCGCTACAAGCAGGACGGCTCGGAGAATCCCGAGTTCGTGCTCAACAAGCCGGCCTATCGCAAAGCGAAAATTCTGGTGACCGGCGACAATTTCGGCTGCGGCTCCTCGCGCGAGCACGCGCCGTGGGCGCTGCTGGATTTCGGCATCCGCTGCGTGATCTCGACGCAGTTCGGCGACATCTTCTTCAACAATTGCTTCAAGAACGGCATCCTGCCGATCAAGGTGTCGCCGGAAGATCTCGAGAAATTGTTCGACGACGCCGAGCGCGGCGCCAACGCCACGCTGTCGATCGATCTCGCCAAGCAGGAAATCCGCGGGCCGGACGGCGGCGTGGTGAAATTCGACATTGATCCGCACCGCAAGCACTGCCTGCTCAACGGGCTCGACGACATCGGGCTGACGCTCGTCAAGAAAAGCAAGATCGACAGTTTCGAAGCGAAGGCGAAAGCCGCGCGGCCGTGGGCGTGAGCCGGCGTCGCTAAATCAGCTTTAGGCTCTGCTCGACGTGGCGATCGCTTCCGCGATCGCCACCGTGCGCCGCGCCATGTCGGCGTGCATGCGCTCGACCATGCGGCCGTCGATCTGCACCACGCCCTTGTCCTTGTTCTCCGGCCGATCGAACGCGGCGATCGTCTTGCGCGCCTCGGCGACTTCGTCGGCAGAGGGAGAGAACGCGGCATTGCAGGCTTCGATCTGGGTCGGATGAATGATTGTCTTGCCGTCGAAGCCCATGTCGCGTCCTTGCCCACATTCTTGCGCAAAGCCTTCGGCGTCGCCGATGTCGTTGTAGACGCCGTCGAGGATGTCGATGCGATGCGCATGCGCCGCCAAGATGCATTGCGCAAGCCATGGCAGCATCGGCGCGCGGCCGGGCACGATGCGCGCCCGCGTTTCCTTGGCGAGATCGTTGGTGCCGATGACGAAGCCGGCAAGACGCGCCTCGGAATCATGCGCTTCCGCGGCGAGCGCGTTGATGTTGAAAATGGCTTCGGGCGTCTCGATCATCGCCCAGATGCGAACCTTCAGATCGATCTTCATGTCGAGCAGGCGCTGGCCGACCCGTTCGAGCTGCTCGACCGAGCCGATCTTCGGCACCAGGATGGCGTCGGGCGCGGCGTGGGTGGCGGCATCCATGTCTTCCGCATGCCAAGGCGAGTCGATGCCGTTGACGCGAATGAAAACCTCGCGCGCGCCGAAGCCGCCTGCCCTGACGGCCTCCACCACCTGCCGGCGGGCCTGCACCTTGGAGTCGGGCGCGACCGCATCTTCGAGATCAAGGATCACGCCGTCGACGGCAAGCGTGCGCGCCTTTTCGATCGCGCGGGCATTGGAACCGGGCATATAGAGCACGCTGCGGCGCGGGCGGACGCTCATTGCGGTCCCATTCTCACTCTAGGCGGCCGGCTGCTGGGCGGGTGCGCTGCCGCTCGCCAAACGCTTAAGTTCTTCGCGCACGCGCTCGACCGGCTGGGCAAAATCATCGGGCTTGGGCTGGCGGAACAATCGCAAGCTCGGATACCAAGGCGAATCCTCGCGATAGTCGTGCCAGCGCCAATCGGACACGTAACGCAACAGCACGATCGTGGGTCGGCCGAGCGCACCGGCGAGATGCGCGGAGGCGGTATCGATGGTGACGATGAGATCAAGCGCGTTCATGGCGGCGGCGGTCGCCGAAAAATCCTTCAGATGCGGGCCGAGATCGACCGCGAGCCGATCGTAGCCGGCTGCCGCCAGTTCGGCGGCACGCGGGCCGGTCTGCAGGCTGAAAAATGCAATTTGCGGATTTTCCATCAAGGTGGCGAGCAGCGGCAGCGGCCATGAGCGATCCCGCGGCGTGGGTTTTCCCGCCCATATCAGGCCGACGCGGAGATTCGTTCCGGGCCGGCGCGGGAGGGTCATGACGTTGGCGGAACGCAGATAGGGAATTTGCGCCGGAATGGTCGCCAGCGAAGTGCCGAAAATGCGCGGCAGGCTCAACAGGGGGATAGAAAGGTCAGCGTCAGGCGTTTGGCTTCCCTTGATGACGATCTCCTCGACGCCGGGAATGGTCGCAAAGAGCGGGCGAAGCTCGGGCAGGCATTCGAGCACGATGCGGGCGCCGCGCTCCGCGACCAACCGGACATATCGGGCGAATTGAATGGCGTCGCCGAACCCCTGTTCGCTCTGCAGCAGGAGGCGCTTTCCGGCGATGTCTTCGCCCGTCCATTGCGGGCCGTCGCGCAGCTTGGTCTCGTTGCGGGCGAGCCGCCAGCGCGCTTCGTAATTCTTGAAGCCCTTGCTGTAGTCGCCCAGCTGCAATTGCGTGATCGCGAGGTCCCAGGCGACTTCGGCGTCGTCGGGCTGTTCGGCGTGAAGCGCCGACAACAGCCGCAAAGCCTCGTTGAGCTTGCGCATGTCGCGCAGCGTCAGAGCGTAGTTGTAGCGCAGCGACCGATCGTCCGGCGCAAGCTTCAGCGTTCGCGCCTGCAGTTTCTCGGCCTCGGTGATGCGACCGAGCGAACGCAACGCGTTGCCGAGGCTCGACATCACGCTCGGATTGTCGGGCACGAGCGCCAAGGCGCGCTGGTAGCTGATGACCGCGGCCTCGGGCTTGCCGATGCGGCGCAATATCAGGCCGAGATTGGCGTGCGGCATCGGGTGGAACGGAAAATCCCGGGCAAGATCGGAATAGAGCTGTAGGGCATCGGGCAAGCGCCCGGCATCGAAGGCGGCGCGCGCGGCATCGATGCGCTGCTTGAACTCGCGCTCGGCGGTCGATTGTGCCTGCGGCTCTTGTATCGTCATGCTAACTCAGCCCCGACAATCATCTTCGGCCGCGAGCGAAATGGGCGCAAGCGACTTTCGGCGGAGCGCAACGGAGTAGGGTGCCGGCATGGATAAGGGCTCAGCTGATGTCTGGCTCGCAGGGGTCGACGGCTGCCCAGCCGGATGGATGGTCGCCTTCATCCGGACCGGCGAAGCTGAGGTGCGCCTGCGGATCGTCGCGCGTTTTAACGAAATTTTTTCGGCGGTGGAAGCACCCGCGATCATTGCCGTCGACATGCCGATCGGCCTGCCGGAGCGCGCCGGCAAGGGCGGGCGGGCGGCGGAGAATGCGGTGCGGCCGCTGCTCGGCGCGCGGCAGTCGTCGGTGTTCTCCGTGCCGGCGCGGGGGGCGATCTATGCAACCGATTATCGCGCCGCCTGCCGGCTGGCGCTGGCGGCGTCCGATCCGCCGCGCAAGGTGTCGAAGCAGTTGTTCAACATCGCGCCGAAGATCCGCGAGGTGGACGAAGCCTTGCGCGCGGAACCCGGGTTTGTCGCGCGCGTGTTCGAGGTTCACCCGGAGGTGGCGTTCTGGCGGCTGAACGGCGGGCGCGCGCTGACCCAACCGAAAAAGGTGAAAAGCCGGCCCTACGCGCCCGGGCTCGTGCTGCGCCGCGAGTTGCTGCGCGCGGCCGGCTTGCCGAAGGACGCCGTCGACGCCGCGCCGCCCGACGGCGCAGGCGCGGACGATCTGATCGATGCGCTCGCCTGCGCCGCCGTCGCACGGCGAATCCATGCGGGCGCGGCCAAGCCGTTCCCCGATCCGCCGGAACGGGACAAGTTCGGATTGCCGATGGCGATCTGGGCGTAAATGTGCTGAAACCTCGCCGACCTTCTTCGACTTCAACGCTCCTCAACCGCCATGCCGTTTCCACAGCGTCTGATCGACGGCTACAACGCATTCCGCACCGGCCGCCTCAAGGCCGAGCAGAGCCGCTATCGCGCGCTCGCAGAGGCCGGACAGTCGCCACTGGTGATGGTGATCGGCTGTTCGGATTCGCGCGTTTCACCGGAAGTGATCTTCGACGCGCGGCCGGGCGAATTGTTCGTGGTGCGCAACGTCGCCAATCTGGTGCCGCCCTACGCGCCTGACGGCACCTATCACGGCGTGTCGGCGGCGCTGGAATTCGCGGTCGGCGTGCTCAAGGTCAAGCACATCGTGATCCTCGGACACGCCCATTGCGGCGGCGTGCGCGCGTTCGCCGAGCAGACCGCGCCGGTGTCGACCACGGACTTCATCGGCCGTTGGATGTCGCTGTTGGCGCCCGCGGCGGAGAAGGTCGGCGCACGCGGCGGCATGGAACTGGCCGACTATCTCGCGCGCATGGAAAAGGCCGCGATCGCGCTCAGCCTGGACAACCTGATGACATTTCCGCGCATCCGTATGCTGAGCGAGCGCGGCGAGCTTGCGCTGCACGGCGCGTATTTCGGGGTCGCGACCGGACAGCTCTCAGTGCGCGATTCCGAAAGCGGTCTGTTCAATCCGATCGCGGTATGAGGCCGCAAGTCTTTAGCTGCGCTTGATCGCGCCCTTGATCTTGGCAAGCGTCGCCGGATCGACGCTGGTCATGCCATGCGCCTCCTTGGCGTGCTGGGCGACCTTCTTGAGCAGTTCTTCTTCCGTCTCCGCTTTGGCGACGAACGAGCAATTGGCTCCGACGTCTTTGCAAGCAATGCTCAGCGTCATGATTTGGCTCCGTTTGACCGCAAAATAAATCATACCCCCCGAGGGCAGTATGGACTTCCCGTTCGGCAGGCGCGATACGCCTGGCGTCAGTAACGTGCACATTTTCGTGAGGCAACAACACGCCAAGGCGGTTCGTCGGCGTGCGATAATACTTGATCGCCGCAGGTGGCAGTCGATGATTGGGGCCGCCGGTTACGCCGCCTTCTTCTTGGCGCTGATCAGTTTGCGTTTGATCAGAACTTCGGCGATCTGCACGGCGTTGAGCGCGGCGCCCTTGCGCAGGTTGTCGGACACCACCCACAGCACGAGGCCGTTCTCGACGGTCGAGTCCTCGCGAATGCGGCTGATGTAGGTCGCGTCCTCGCCGGCGCATTCGAACGGCGTGACGTAGCCGCCCGCCTCGCGCTTGTCGATGACGAGGCAGCCGGGCGCGTTGCGCAGGATCTCGCGCGCCTCGTCGGCGGTAATCGGGTTCTCGAACTCGATGTTGACCGCTTCCGAATGGCCGATGAACACCGGCACGCGCACGCAGGTGGCGGTGAGCTTGATCTTGGGATCGAGAATCTTCTTGGTCTCGGCCACCATCTTCCATTCCTCCTTGGTGTAGCCGTCCTCCATGAAGACGTCGATGTGCGGGATGACGTTGAAGGCGATGCGCTTGGGAAATTTCTTCGGTTCAACTTCGTCGATCTGGAACACCGCCTTGGTCTGCGAGAACAATTCGTCCATGGCGTCCTTGCCGGCGCCCGACACCGACTGATAGGTCGCGACGACCACGCGCTTGATCTTGGCCTTGTCGTGCAAGGGCTTGAGCGCCACGACCAGCTCGGCAGTCGAGCAATTCGGATTGGCGATGATGTTCTTCTTGCGAAAGCCGGCAACGGCGTCGGCATTCACTTCCGGCACGATCAGCGGAACGTCGGAATCGTAACGCCAGCAGGAGGAATTATCGATCACCACCGCGCCGGCGGCGGCGATCTTCGGCGACCATTCCTTCGACACGGCGGAGCCCGCCGACATCAGGCAGATGTCGACGTCGGAGAAGTCGAAATGGTCGAGCGCCTTGACCTTCAGCGTCTTGTCGCCATAGGACACGTCGACGCCCTGGCTGCGGCGCGAGGCGATCGCTACCACCTCGTCGGCCGGGAACGACCGCTCGGCGAGAATATCGAGCATCTCGCGGCCCACATTGCCGGTGGCGCCTACGACTGCGACTTTGAAACCCATCTTGGCTCTCCGAAAGCCCCTGTTCGGGGGCTCAAACGGCCGCTGGAACGCCAGCATTTAAGGGAGAAAAGTTGATAATTCAACGCCCGCCCGCCCCCTTGGTTTATGACTTTTGCGTCCGTCATCCATCGCATCCGCAAATGGTTCGGTCCGGCCCTCAATTCCGAGGATTGGCGGGATCGCGCTTTCCTACCGATGCCACTTCATTAAGATCGCCTACCTCGAATCGCAGGATGGGCTGAAAACATCACATGTCGGCAGACGCGCTGGACGTGAAGTCGCGGGCCAAGGTCGCCTACGAACTCATGGAGCATCCCTGGCCACCGGGCGATAATTGGAGCACGCACACCAAACAGAGCATTGCCGAATTCGTTCGCGAGGTCGTGCCGGCGATGGACGGTTTGATCCTCAACGCCGGCTGCGGCGGCAACGACTACGGTCTGACCGACCGGGGCACTTGCGTGAACCTCGACATATCGCTGCGGCAGTGCCGAACGCTGGCATTGCCCGTGCTCGGCGACGTCGAGCAGATTCCGTTTCCCGACAATCTGTTTGACGTCACAGTCTGTGTGGGCGCCGTCATCAATTATGTGCAGCCGCAGAAAGCCATCCCCGAACTCGCGCGCGTGACAAAACCGGGCGGGCTCATCTTGGTCGACTTCGAAAGCTCGTATTCGGGTGAAATCATGTTCTCGCGATATTGGCGCAAGCCGCTCACCGTGATCGAGCGGATGTATATCGACCACATGGATAAGACCTATCTGTTTTCGCCCGATCACATCCGGGAAATCTTCGAGCAGGCGAAAAGTACCGTGATCGCCATACGCGGCTATCACATTGCCACCGCGATCTGGGAACGCATCTTCAAGAAGGCGCTGATCCCGCGCGTGGCCTATTCAATCGACCGTTACGCGAGCCGCGTGCCGGGCGTGCGCGCGCTCGCCTCGAGCGTGCTGTTCGCGTGTCAAAAGGCGCAGTCCTCGACGTAAGGCGCGGTGATCAGCTGCCGTAATTCTTCTTCAGATAATCGGCGATGGTCTTGGCATCGGCTTCGTTGATCGGCGCGCCGAAGGCCTTGATCATCTTGGTGACCTCGGCGTCCCACAGAGCGGCATTGGGGAACGGCGAGTTCATCTGGATATAGTCGAGGCTGTGGCAGGCGGCGCAATAGTTTTCGACCGTGTCGAGGCCCGGCGCTTTCTTCAGTTCGACCGGTTTTTCCTGCGCCAGAGCGGAGGTCGCAAACAGCGCAAAGGCAGCAACGGCAAGAGCGCGCATGATGTCCTCCCTCAGACCACGTTGAGCGTAATTTTGTGGATGACGTTGTGGTGATAGCCGGCCGGATTGGCAATCAAGGCTTCGGTCTGGGTCTGGCCGATCGCATTGCTGGCGCGCGCCATGATGGTCTGCCTGCCCCTGCCCTTGAGGTGCATGCTGAAGGTGCGAAAGGCGAAACGCCCCAGGTCTTCGCCGAGGGTCGCGGGCAGCCAGGTCTTACCGCCATCGCTCGACATTTCGACCGTGCGAATGCCGTAGCCGCCGTCCCAGGCGATGCCGCCGACCATCGAGCCGGCCTTCACGGTGGCGCCGTCAGCGTGGCTGGTGAGCAGCGAGTTCACCATGATCTCGGTGATCGGGGTGTTGACCGCGGTTTCCTGCGAGATGAAGTGGGACACCACGGGAAATTTGCCGAGCGGGATACGATAGGCGGCGCTCATCCAGAAATTCGACTCCGGCTTGGTCACGGCGTTGATCGCATTGAGGTGCTTCATCCAATAGGTGCCGGTCCAGCCCGGCACGATGAGGCGCGCGGGAAAGCCGTTGAAATGCGGCAGCGGCTGGCCGTTCATCTCGTAGGCGATCAGCGTCGTTTCCTCCATCGCCTTCCAGACGGGAAGGCTCTTGACGAAGTCGGGCGTCTTTTCGACGGCGGGGCCATCGGTGCCGGCGAACACGATCTCGATCGCTTCCTTCTTCAGCCCGACCTTGTCGAGCACGTCTTTAAGACGCGCGCCCTTCCAGCGGGCGCAACCCATGGCGCCATAGCCCCACTCGACGCCGGGCACGTGCGGCTGAAACAGGCCGCGGCGGTTGCCCGAGCATTGATTGACGGCGACGATTTCGGTCGCCGGCATCGCCTTGAGGGCATCGAGATTCAATTCGGCCTGATTGTTGGCACCATCGCCGCCAACGGAAATCTTCCAGGTTTTGACATCGACCTCGGGAATGAACGACAGGTGATAGCGCACGAAGAACTGGTCGTTCGGGGTGATCGCCGTGCGGAAAGTTTCGATCGGCGATTCGTAGTTCGGCGGCCGGTAACTCAGCTTGATGAGCGGCTTCTTCCCCGGCAGCGCCTCAAGCTTGGCGTTGGCGCGCACGCCGTCCGGCAAGGCGGCGGGCAGGTTCAGAGCTTGCGCTGCGGCCTGCGAAAACCCGTGCAGGCTTACTCCGGAGCCCGCGAGCGCGGCACCCGCACCCGCCGTGGCCAGCAAATTGCGACGTGTGATCATGGCATTCGCCTCCCATAATTCATTGCTTGTTTAGAAGATTATTGTTGTATTGTTGCGCTTCCGAGAAAAAGCTACTGCTTGCATGCAACCGCTGCAATGGACTTAAGTCGGATAACGGCTTCAATTTATCGCTACAGCGGGCGTTACCCACTGTTTCGCAGCGGCCAAGTCGCCTAAATGGACTGGTAGATATCGCGAGGATACCGATGCGCTGGAAGGTTTTGCTGAGTTTAACGGCTGGCGTCGCTGTGGCGATCGCGGCTGCATCGTCGGCCGAAGCGGCAAAGAAAACCGCGGTTCAGCAGTCCGGCGTGCCGGGTCAGCGGACGGTCTATACCTACACCGATGAGAATGGCCGCAGGCACACCAAAATCATCGTGCAGCGGCGTTCGTTCCTCGATGCCGGCACGACGGTGACGACCGGGCAGCGCAAATACAGCGATTACGTCAGGCCGCCCTATTCTTCAGCGTTCGACGTGCTCGGGCCCGGCCGCGGCGCCTATGAGCGCAACCCGCTTGGCCCGACCTGGGAATTCGGCGGCGGCGGCGGATATCTGCCGTGGAGCGGGTCCTGGCCTAACTGGTAACTGACGGCGTTTCCGGAGCGGTCGCTAGGCCGCAAGTTTCTCCATCTCGCCCAAAACCGCGGCACCCATTTCGACGGTGCCGACGAGCTTGCAGCCCTCCGACTTGATGTCGGCGGTGCGCAGACCCTTGGCGAGCGTGGCCGCGATGGCGGCGTCGATCAGGTCCGCAGCTTTGCCCATATTGAACGAATAGCGCAGCGCCATGCCGAACGAGGCCATCATCGCGATCGGATTGGCGATCCCCTTGCCGGCGATATCGGGCGCGGAGCCATGCACCGGCTCGTACAGCGCCCTGCGTTTCTTGGTTTTCGGATCGACCTCGCCGAGCGAGGCCGACGGCAGCATGCCGAGCGAGCCGGTCAACATGGCGGCCACGTCGGACAGCACATCGCCGAACAGATTGTCGGTGACGATCACGTCGAACTGTTTCGGATTGCGCACGAGCTGCATGGCGCCGGCATCGGCGAGTTGATGCTCGAGCTGCACGTCCTTGAATTCGCGGTCGTGCGTTTGCGTGATCACCTCATTCCACAGCACGCCGGTCTTCATCACGTTGCGTTTTTCCATCGACGTGACCTTGTTGCGCCGCTTGCGCGCAAGCTCGAAGGCGACGCGGCCGATGCGTTCGATCTCGTAGGTGTCGTAGACCTGCGTGTCGATGGCGCGCTTCTGGCCGTTGCCGAGGTCGGTGATGGTTTTCGGTTCGCCGAAATAGACGCCGCCGGTGAGCTCGCGCAGGATGATGATGTCGAGCCCGTCGACGATCTCGCGCTTGAGCGACGAAGAGTCGGCGAGCGCGGGATAGCAGATCGCCGGGCGGATGTTGGCGAACAACCCAAGATCCTTGCGCAGACGCAGCAGGCCGGCCTCGGGGCGTACGTCGTAGGGCACCTTGTCCCATTTCGGTCCGCCAACCGCGCCGAAGATTACGGCATCCGCCGCCATCGCCTTGGCCATGGTGGCATCGGTGACCGCAACCTTGTGAGCGTCATAACAGCAACCGCCGACGAGCGCCTCCTCGGTCTCGAACGCGCCCATCTTGTGCGCGTTCATCCACGCGATCAGCTTCTTGACCTCGGCCATCACTTCGGGGCCGATGCCGTCGCCGGGGAGCAGCAGGAGTTTTATCGACGCCATGAAATTTCGCCTCGCTCGTATGAACCGCGCGAATTGCTAGTCCGCGGGCGAAGGATTGGCAAGGCACCGAGTGTTGGAAGACAATGCGTGCGCTTCGCCTATGGCCCGGCGGCGCGGGCAGGAGGCCGAAATCGTGTCTGGACGTCCCCACGTGGTGATCGTCGGCGCCGGCTTCGGCGGGATCGAGGCCGTCAAGGCGCTGCGCCGGACAGCAGTGGATGTGACGCTGATCGACCGGGTCAACCATCACTGCTTTCAACCGCTGCTCTATCAGGTGGCCACCGCCGCGCTCTCGCCCGCGGAAATCGCCTGGCCGATCCGGCATATTCTGCGCGGGCAGCAGAACGCGACCGTGCTGATGGCGGAGGTCATCGGCGTGGACACCGACAAGAAGCTCGTCCGGCTGAAGGATGCGGAGGCGGTCGCGTACGACTATCTCGTCATCGCCACCGGCGCGACGCATTCGTATTTCGGCCATGACGACTGGGAGAAATTCGCGCCCGGCCTTAAGCGCATCGAAGACGCAACCCGCATCCGCCGCCGCATTCTGCTGGCATTCGAACAGGCCGAACTCACGCATGACGAGGCGGAGCGCCGCCGGCTCCTGACCTTCGTCATCGTCGGCGCCGGCGCGACCGGCGTCGAGATGGCCGGCGCCATCGCGGAGATCGCACGGCAAACGCTGGCGAAGGATTTCCGGCGGATCGATCCGCGTAAATCCCAAATCATCCTGCTGGAGGCCGGACCGCGCGTCCTGCCGACGTTGCCGGAAAAACTCTCCAACTATGCGGCCGGTGCGCTCAAGCGCCTGGGCGTCGATATCCAGACATCGACGCGCGTCATCAATTGCGACAAACGCGGCGTCGAGCTCGAAAGCGGCCGCATCGACGCCGCCACCCTGATCTGGGCGGCGGGCGTGGTGGCCTCGCATGCCGCAGACTGGCTCAAAGCCGAGCATGACCGCGCCGGGCGCGCGATCGTCACCGCCGATCTCACGGTGCCCGGCAGGCCGGATATCTTCGTGATCGGCGATACGGCAGCCGCGAACGACGCGAGTGGAAAGCCGCTCGCCGGCATTGCGCCGGTCGCAAAGCAAATGGGGCGCTATGTCGGGAAATGCATCACCGCGCGGATCGCGGGGTCGACGCTCCCGCCGTTCCGCTATTTCGACGTCGGCGCGTTCGCGACCATCGGGCGGCGCAAGGCGATCGCGCGCATCGGCCGCATCCATATGACCGGCTTCCTCGCCTGGCTGATGTGGAGCGTCGCGCATATCTATTTTCTGATCGGCCTACGACACCGCTTCATCGTGGCCTTTACCTGGCTGTGGGACTACATCACCTTCCAGCGCGGCGCGCGGCTCATCACCGAAGTCCCGGAGCGCGACTGACCGCATGCTCGCCATCATTCTTGCCTTCGTGTCGGCGGCGTTTCTCGGGACCGCACTCGTGCTGACGCAATTCGGCCTGCGCTATGTGGCGCCACTGCCGGGCGCGGCGATCAGCATTCCGTCGTTCACGCTCGCGTTCCTGCTGCTTTCGCCGTTGCTGCTGCGCAATCAAACCATCATATGGAGCGCGGTGCCGATCTTTGCCGCGGTCGGCGTGGTGTTCCCTTCGGTGCTCACTTTGCTCACGTTCGAGGGCAATCGCCTGCTCGGGCCGGTGATCACCGGCGCGCTCGGCAACCTTTCGCCGCTGTTCGCGGTGACGCTTGCGGTGATTTTGCTCGGCGAGCCGTTGCGGCCGCTGCAGGTCGTAGGACTGTTGGTGATCGTGACCGGGGTTCTGATCATCACCGTGAGGCGACCGCAGGACGTGGCGAACTGGCGCTCCTGGTGGCTGCTGCTGCCGCTTGGCGCCGCCGCGCTGCGCGGGCTCATTCAGCCGGTGATCAAGATCGGGCTCGAAATCTGGCCGAGCCCGATTGCGGCCGGTCTCACCGGCTATATCGTTTCCGCACTGGTGGTTCTCATCTCTGCACGGATCAGGACGGGCCGGTTCGTCACGAAGGCGCCGTTCGCCGGGCGGCTTTGGTTCGTGGCCGTGGGGTTCAGCAACGGCATCGGCGTGCTGCTGATGTATGCCGCGCTCGGAAACGGACGGGTGTCGCTAGTAGCGCCGCTGGTCGCGACCTATCCGCTGATGACAGTCGGACTGGGCACGCTGGTGCTGGGCCGGGCGGATGGTGCGGCGCGGCTCGCCGGCGGCACAGCGCTCACGGTCGCGGGCGTCGTGCTGCTGCTGGTGGGGTAATGCCAGGCAAAATCTCGCCAATTAGGCGGCAGACCGTGGGGTTTCGAGGGTCACGGTTTCTTTGTTGAATTGGACCCCGACGAGCACCATATTGTCTGATGCTGCGAAAAGCGGGGGTTACGAATGTCCGCATTGCGAATTCTAGGGAAAACCTGCCTCCTCCTCCCAATCCTTTTCGCCCCAGCGGCGGCGGGCGCAGGCGACAGTTCGCGGCCGGACAAGATTTCATTCTATTTCGCGGCGCATGAGGACGATTGGCAGCTCTTCATGAATCCGTCTGCTTTCGAAGATGTGATCAATGGGGCAGCCAAGACGGTTTTCGTTCATGTCACCGCAGGTGACGGCGGCCTCGGCATGGGCCGGGGCGACCGCAAATTTCCTTATTATTTGGCGCGCGAAAACGGCGCGGAATCCGCTGTCCGTTTCATGGCCGATGCCGACAGTAGTCCCTCCAAGAAAGCAGTCGCGCACATATCACTCAATGGTCACACAATCTATCGCGTGAGCTATCGCAATGCGGTGAGCTATTTCTTGCGGGTGCCGGACGGAAATTTATCGGGCGTGGGCTATTCCAAAACCGGCTTCCAGTCGCTCAAGCGGCTTTCTGATGGAGCAATCGACAAGCTTTCGTCCATCGACGGCTCCACCACCTATCACGGCTGGAGCGATCTCGTCGCGACCTTGCGAGCCATTTTGCAATACGAACGAGGGGCCATATCGCTGCTCCAGATCAACGTCGCCGACCTCGACCCGAAGATCAATCCGGACGACCATCCCGACCATCTGATGACGGCAAAGGCCGCACTCGACGCGGCGAAGGATCTCCCCTGCGTCCGGCGGGCTTATTATGTGGACTATGCGAGTTCCAAGCTTCCGGAAAACCTCGACGCACAACAGCGGGATAGGGAAAGTTCCGTATTCGCAGTCACGCTTGCCGGCGTTCTGGCGCTCGACCACGGAACCGCATGGCATCGCTACGACGGGTCCTATGTGGGCCGAAACTATTTCAGAGTGGAGGAACCGAGCGGCCAATGTAAGGCTGCCGGGACCACAATTGCCGCAGCCAAGCGCTGAATTACCCTTTTTTCATTTGTTGATTTAGCTCAATACGCGCCCGGCGCCCTTTGCATAAAAATTAGCACGGTTTCGACGGAGGGATTCAATCCGGCGAAATAGTCGCGCACAGGGCTTGCTATGCGTTACACGGAAGTTCCGCTGCTGCTGAAAACCAACCGCATCGTCTCGGTTGACGCGTTGCGCGGCTTCAACATTTTCTGGATTCTCGGGGGCGATGGCGCGACCGCGGCTCTTAGGGAAATGTCCCACGGCAAGGGACCGGTCCTAAGCGCGATCGGGGACTTCCTCGGGATTCAGATGACCCACGTTGAGTGGGAGGGATTCCGGTTCTACGATTTCATATTTCCGCTGTTCATTTTCATCACCGGTGTGGCGATCGTGCTTTCGCTGACACGTCTCGTCGAGCGTGAAGGCAAGGTCAAGGCGCATATTCGCGTGTTGCGCCGAGCCCTGCTGCTGTTCGGCCTAGGACTGATCTACTATGGCGGCATCAGCCAGCACTGGACCGACATCCGCTATCTCGGCGTGCTGCAACGTATTGCATTGTGCTATATGTTCGCGTCCTTTCTGTTTTTGAACGTCAATCTACGCGGCCTGGTCGTCGCGTGCCTTACATTATTGCTCGGCTACTGGGCTCTCATGACTTTCGTGCCGGTTCCGGGCATTGGGGCCAGTACGTTCGAGCCGGGTGCCAATCTCGCCAATTGGATTGACGCCCACTATCTCCCCGGCCGGCTGTGGAACGACACCCGCGACCCGGAAGGTCTGCTGAGCACGCTGCCGGCGATCGCGACCTGTCTGCTTGGCGTGTTCGCGGGCCTGCTGTTGCAGGATGTCCGAATCACCCCCCAGCAGAAATCTTTATGGCTGATGGTCGCCGGCATTGTCTTGGTCGCATGCGGGCATATTTGGGCTCTGCAGTTTCCGATCATCAAAGATCTCTGGACGTCCTCGTTCGTCCTACTTGCCGGCGGATATAGCGCGATCCTGCTTGGTGTCATGTATCAAATCGTCGACATCTGGGGCTTCAAAGGCTGGTCAACGATTTTCGTTTGGATCGGGGCGAACGCCATCACGCTGTACTTTCTGAACAATGTGATGGGCTTTTATTTGTTCGCGTCGCGGTTTGTTGGTGGGGACTTCGGACGCCTGTTGGACCGGGCAGTCACGCCAGGCACGGGCAACTTCGCGGCCAACATCCTGGCGCTAACGTTTGCAGTGAGCCTTGCAGCCTTCTTCTACCGTCGCAAAATCTTCCTGCGCGTGTAATCGTCTTGGCTACAGCCCGCTGAACCAGTTGTAGCCCTGGTCCTCCCAATAGCCGCCGGCATCGTTGTTCTGGACGTACAACGCGGTGATGTATTTCGGATTCTTGAAGCCGAGCTTGGTGGGGATGCGGCATTTCATCGGGAAGCCGTACTTGCGCGGCAGAATCTCGTCGGCGAACTTGAACGAGAGCTGAGTCTGCGGGTGCAATGCGGTCGGCATGTCGATGGTGTTGGAATAGCCTTCGGCGCACTGGAACCAAATATATTTTGCGCGCGTGTCGGCGCCAAGCCGGCGCAGGAATTCGGACAGCCGCACGCCGGTCCATTTGCCGATCGCGCTCCAGCCTTCGACGCAGACGTGACGGGTGATTTGGGTCTCCTGCGGCAGCGCATAGAGGTCGGAAAGCGTCCAGGGCTGCTTGTTGTCGATCAGCCCGCCGACTTCGAGCTTGTAGTCCGCACCGTCGATATCCGGCGCTTCGTCCTCGCCGTAATAGGCATTGAAGGGAAACGGCCTGGTGATCGCGCTTTCGGGATAAGTGGGCGCAAGCCGATTGGGATTGAACAGCCAAGCCTGGACGCGGTCGTTAAAACGGGAGATTTTGCGAAGCAAAGCTTCGGCGCTCTCGCCATCGACCACATCGCAGCCGGCGAGGAGTGCGAGCGCGCCGAGCGAGGCCGAGCCGCGCAGGAACAACCGGCGCGAGGGATCAGGCAGAAGTTTCGCCGCGTCCTTGATCAAGAGCTTCGGATCCACCCCGGGAACCTGCATTCGGATGCGCGGCATTTTCGTTTCCTCAACGACCGATGATGATCGCGCGCAAGCTTTTCGGCACGATGACGGCAAGCACGACATGCACGATCAGAAAGCCGACGATCGCGGTCATGGCGAAAAAGTGCACGTAGCGCGCCGCATCGTAGCCGCCGAACAGCGCGGTGAACGCCTGCAATTGCACCGGCTTCCAGATCGACAGGCCCGACAGCACAGTCACGATGCCAGCCAGAATGACGCCGGCATAAAGCAGCCGTTGGACGGCGTTGTAGACCGAAAAATCGTCATGCGAGAGCCTGAACGCAAGGGCGTCCCTGATATTGACGACGATTTCCGCCGGCCTGATCGGCAACAGCTTCCGCCGAAAGCGGCCAGTGACGAAACCGAGCGTCAGATAAACGAGACCGTTGATCACCAGCACCCACATGGCGGCGAAATGCCACAGCAGCGCGCCGGCCAGCCAGCCGCCAAGCGTGACCGTTTCGGGAAACACAAAGGCGAACAGCGGCGAGGCGTCGTAGATTTGCCAGCCCGACATCACCATGACGATCATCGCGAGCGCATTGATCCAATGCGTGATGCGCAACCAGAGCGGATGGATAAGGCGCGCTGCGGGTGGCGGCATGGCGTCATGGCCTACGGCCGTTGCAGTGGTCATGGGCCTTCCGATATCAGATTTGCGGCCCCTGCGCGCATCAGAAGCGCGTGAGAGGTCGAAGTCGTGGGAATCGGGCATGGGCAACACGGGCGCAGGGAATTTCTTCGAGGATTTCCGCCTTGGGCAAATCCTGCGACATGCCACGCCGCGCACGCTCACGACAGGCGATGTGGCGCTCTACACGGGCCTGTTCGGATCGCGTTTTGCGGTGCAGTCGTCGGACGCGTTCGCGCGCAGCATCGGCTATCGCGATGCGCCGATCGACGACCTGCTCGTGTTTCATGTCGTATTTGGCAAGACGGTGCCGGACGTCTCGCTCAATGCGGTCGCCAACCTTGGTTATGCGGAGTGCCGATTTCTCGCGCCGGTCTATCCGGGCGACACGCTCACGGCCTTGTCGGAAGTGATCGGGTTGAAGGAGAATTCAAGCCGCAAGACCGGCATCGTCTACGTGCGCTCGCGCGGGATCAATCAGGACGGCAAGGACGTGCTGACTTATGCGCGCTGGGTGATGGTGCGAAAGCGCGATGAAACGGCCGCCGCGCCGCCGGAGCATGTACCGCAACTGCTCGACGCGATCGATGCCGGCGCGCTCGGCGGTGCCTGTCCGCAAATCGACGGCAAGGCCTATGATTTCGCGCTCGCCGGCAGCGCGCGGCGCCATGCCGACTACGGGATCGGCGAGAAGATCGACCACGTCGATGGCGTGACTGTCGAAGAGGCCGAGCATCAGATCGCGACGCGACTCTACCAAAATCCCGCGCGCATTCATTTCAACCAGTTCGCGGCGGCCAATGATCGGTTTGGCCGGCGGCTGATCTATGGCGGGCACGCGATCTCGCTCGCACGTGCACTTTCGTTCAATGGGCTGGCCAATGCGTTTCATATGGCCGGCATCAACGGCGGACGGCACGTGGCGCCCTTGTTCGCAGGCGACACGGTATTCGCCTGGTCGGAAGTGTTGGCGAAAGTCGAACTGCACGGGCGCGTTGATGTAGGCGCGATACGGCTGCGCACCATTGCCGCAAAAAACAAGATGTGCGCAGAGTTTCCGGTGAAGCTCGGCGATGAATACGACCCGGCCGTGATCCTCGACCTCGACTACTGGGTGCTCATGCCGCGCTGACGCGCATGTGGTCGACAAGCTGCTGCGCGTAGGGCGGCAGATCGTCGAAGCTGCGCACGCAAATGGTCAACTCGCGCAGCGCCCAGGCATCGGTGAGATCGACGGACTTGATCGCCATGCTGGTGGCCGCCCGCCGCACGGTCGATGCCGGCACGATGCCGACGCCGACATTGCATTCGACCAGGCGGCAGACCGCGTCGAAGCTGCGTAGCTGCACCCGCAGTTTGAGCGGGCGGCCGACGCGGCTCGCCTTGTCGGCCAGGAAGCGCTGGATCGCGCTCGCCCGGTCGAGGCCGACGAAATCATGGTCGAGCACTTCGGCAAAGCCGATCTTTGAACGGCGCGCGAGCGGGTCATCGCGCGCAACCACGAGCACAAAACGGTCGCTGCGAAACGGGTAGGTGGTCAGCCGGCCGGAATCGACGGTGCCGGCCACGATACCGATGTCGCCGACGCCTTCGGCGATGAGGCTGACGATCTCGTCGCTCAGGCGTTCCTCGAGATCGACGCTGACATGCGGGTGGGCATTGAGGAAGGAGCTGAGCGTTTCGGGCAGGAATTCGGTCAGCGCGTTGGTGTTCGACAGCACCCTGACCTGACCGCTGAGTCCGCCGGCGAAGGCGCCGAGATCCTCGCGCAGACGTTCGGCTTGCGCCAGCATGGTGCGCGCGTGCTGCAGCAGGGTGCGTCCGGCCTGCGTCGGTGTGACGCCATGGCGGGCGCGGATCAGCAAGGGCGCGCCCAGGGCCTCCTCCATGTTGCGGATGCGGGTGCTGGCCGCAGCAAGGGCCAGATTCGCCCGTTGAGCGCCGGCCGTGATGCTGCCCGCCTCAACGATGTAGCGGAACAGGCTGAGATCCGTGAGGTCGAACCGCATGGCGATTTCCTTCGTCTTTCGCGAAGGCACACTTCATGAAAAAAGCATTGAACATTATATATTAGGTCGTCATGTTTCGCAAATGACGAAGCTATTGCGCGGCTTTTGGGGTTCGCCGGCGCCGACCGCGACCGCCCCTACATAGGGTTTGTGCATATCCCCGGCCGCAGGGCGCGAAACATTGCGGCACGCGCAGGCATCACCTAGAAAACCGTCACCGCACCGAGACAAAGCATGGCTGATTCCGTGGCTCCAGCTCGCACCGAGCGCCCGCTCTCGCCGCACCTGCAAATCTACCGGCCGGCGCTGACGATGATGATGTCCATCGTGCATCGCATCACCGGCGCGGCGCTCTATTTCGGGACGCTGCTGCTGGCGTGGTGCCTGATCGCGGTTGCCGCCGGACCGCAGGCCTATGGCGCCGTGCAATGGTTCATGGAGACTTTGTTCGGCCGGCTCATTCTATTCGGATACACCTGGGCGCTGCTGCATCACATGCTGGGCGGCATTCGGCACCTGATCTGGGATCTGGGCTACGGGTTCGGACCTGGCGAACGCGAATGGCTGACGGTCGCGACGCTTGCAGGTTCGGTCGCGTTGACGATCCTGCTCTGGTTCGCCGGTTATCTCGTGATGGTCGGGATCTGACATGGCTGACAGCGATCATAAGGGCATGCGCACGCCATTCGGCCGGGTTGCTCATCTCGGGGCGGCGCGATCCGGGACGCGGCACTTCTGGCATCAACGGCTCACGGCGGTGGCGGATATTCCGTTGACGATCGCGGCGGTGGCGATCGTGATCGCGATGTTTGGTCGCAATCATGCCACCGTGAAACAGATCCTCAGCTCTCCGTTCGTCGGAATCGTGATGCTTCTATTCATTCTCACGAGCGTGTACCACATGTGGCTCGGGATGCAGGAGATCATCGAAGATTATGTCCACGACGAACGTCTGAAGATTGCGACGCTCATGTTGAATACATTCTTCAGTTTCACCGTCGGCTTCGCGGCGGTGTACGCAATTCTCGATCTGTCATTCCGGGTGTGAGCGATGGCAGACGCCTCTAAGACCGGCACACCCAAACTCAACGGCCGCGCCTATCCGATCGAGGAGCACAGCTACGACGTGGTCGTGGTGGGCGCCGGCGGCTCAGGTCTGCGCGCGGTGGTGGGCTGCGCCGAAGCGGGTCTGAAGACCGCCTGCATCACGAAGGTATTCCCGACGCGCTCGCATACGGTGTCCGCGCAAGGCGGTATCGCAGCAGCGCTCGGCAACATGGGTGAGGACGACTGGCGCTGGCATATGTATGACACCGTCAAAGGATCGGACTGGCTGGGCGACCAGGATGCCATCGAATATCTCTGCCGGGAGGCGCCAGCCGCGGTGTACGAACTCGAGCATTGGGGCCTGCCGTTCTCGCGCCGGGAGGAAGACGGAAAAATCTACCAGCGGCCGTTCGGCGGCATGACCACACATTACGGCAAGGGTACCGCACAGCGCACGTGCGCCGCCGCCGACCGCACCGGACACGCCATGTTGCACACGATGTACGGGCAGGCGTTACGGCATGCGGCGGAATTCTACGTCGAATATTTCGCCATCGACCTGATCATGGAGGAGGGCCGCTGCCGCGGGGTGGTCGCGCTCAATCTTGACGATGGCTCGATCCATCGCTTCCGCGCGCAAATGACGGTCATCGCCACCGGCGGCTATGGCCGGCTCTACTATTCGTGCACCGGCGCGCACACTCAGACCGGTGACGGCAACGGCATGGTGTTGCGTGCCGCCCTGCCGCTGCAGGACATGGAGTTCGTGCAGTTCCATCCGACAGGGATTTACGGCGCCGGCTGCCTGATCACAGAAGGCGCACGCGGAGAAGGCGGCTACTTGGTCAATTCGCAGGGCGAGCGGTTCATGGAGCGGTATGCGCCGTCGGCCAAGGATCTGGCGTCGCGCGATGTGGTATCGCGTTCGATGACCATCGAGATTCGCGAGGGCCGCGGCGTCGGCAAGAACAAGGACCACATCTTCCTGCACCTCGACCACCTCGATCCGGCGGTGCTGCACGAGCGGTTGCCTGGGATTGCCGATCTCGCGCGTATTTTTGCGGGGGTCGATATCTCCAAGGAACCGGTTCCGGTGCTGCCGACGGTGCATTACAACATGGGCGGAATTCCCACGAATTATCACGGCGAGGCGCTGACCAAGAAAAACGGCAACGCCGACACCGTCGTACCTGGCCTGATGGCGCTCGGCGAAGCCGGCTGTGTGTCGGTGCACGGCGCCAACCGGCTCGGCTCGAATTCGCTGATCGATCTCGTCGTGTTCGGCCGTGCCGCGGCGACACGCTGCTCGGAGATCCTCACCCCCAACGACAAGCAGCCCGAATTGCCCAAGGACTCCGCGGAACTCGCATTGTCGCGCCTCGACAAGTTCCGCAATGCCGCGGGCGGCACGCCCACCGCCGAATTGCGGCTGAAAATGCAGAAGGTGATGCAGACCAATTGCGCCGTGTTCCGCACCGGCGAGGTGCTGCAAGAGGGCCACAAACTCATCCACGACGCCTTCGACGGCGTCAATGACATCCGCGTCACCGACCGTTCGCTGATCTGGAATTCCGATCTGATCGAAACGCTCGAATTCGACAATCTGATCGCGCAGGCGGTGGTGACCGTTGATGCGGCATTGAACCGGACCGAGAGCCGCGGCGCGCATGCGCGCGAAGACTATCCCGAGCGCGATGACAAAAATTGGATGAAGCACACGCTCACATGGCTCGACGACAAGGGCAACGTGAAGATCGACTACCGGCCGGTGCACACCTTTACGCTGACGAACGACGTGGCCTACATCGAGCCGAAGGCGCGCGTCTACTGAGGCAGGGTCTCAACCAATTCGGATTCACTCATGGTCCAGCTCACGCTTCCGAAGAATTCCAAGATCACCGAGGGCCGTGCCTGGAAACGGCCGACCGGCGCGCGAAACGTCAAGGCGTTCCGCATCTATCGGTGGAACCCGGAGGACGGCGCCAACCCGCGCATGGACACGTATTTCGTCGATCTCGACGACTGCGCGCCGATGGTGCTCGATGCGCTGATCTGGATCAAAAACAAGGTCGATCCGACGCTGACCTTCCGCCGCTCATGCCGCGAAGGGGTTTGCGGCTCCTGCGCGATGAACATCGACGGCGTCAATACACTCGCCTGCACCAAAGGCATGGACGAGATCAAAGGCACCGTGCGCATCTACCCGCTGCCGCATATGCATGTGGTCAAGGACTTGGTGCCGGACATGACCAATTTCTATGCGCAATATGCCTCGATCGAGCCGTGGCTCAAGACCAAGACGCCGATGCCGGAACGGGAATGGAAGCAGAGCCACGAGGAGCGGCAAAAACTCGACGGGCTCTACGAGTGCATCCTGTGCGCATGCTGCAGTACCTCGTGCCCGAGCTATTGGTGGAACGCGGAGCGCTATCTCGGGCCGGCGGCGCTGTTGCAGGCGAACCGCTGGATCGTCGACAGCCGCGACGAAGCGACCGGCGAGCGGCTGGACAATCTCGAAGATCCGTTCCGGCTCTATCGCTGCCATACCATCATGAATTGCACCAAGGCCTGCCCCAAGGGGCTCAACCCGGCCAAGGCGATCGCCGAGATCAAAATGAAAATGGTCGAGCGGCAGGTGTAAGCGGCTAGTTGTCGAGCTTGAGCTTCTTGCGCCGCTGCGCGAGGGTGCGCAGGCGGAGCGCGTTGAGGCGGATGAAGCCCGCGGCATCGCGGTGATCGTAGGCGACAGCACCCTCTTCGAACGTCACAAGGTCCTGATCGTAGAGCGAATATTTGCTCTCGCGGCCGACGACCGCGACGTTGCCCTTGTAGAGCTTCAGTTTCACGCGGCCGGTGACGAATTCCTGGCTTTTGTCGATCGCGGCCTGCAGCATTTCGCGCTCGGGCGAAAACCAGAAGCCGTAATAGATCAGCTCGGCATATTTCGGCATCAGCTCATCTTTGAGATGCGCGGCGCCGCGGTCGAGCGTGATCGATTCGATGCCGCGATGCGCGGCCAGCAGGATCGTTCCGCCCGGCGTCTCGTACATGCCGCGCGACTTCATGCCGACGAAGCGATTCTCCACGAGATCAAGCCGGCCGATGCCGTTCTCGCGGCCGAGCTCGTTGAGCCGCGCCAGCAATTTGGCGGGCGAGAGCTTCTTGCCGTCGACGGCGACCGCATCGCCGCGCTCGAATTCCACCGTGACGTAAGTGGGCTTGTCGGGCGCGTTCTCCGGATCGAGGGTGCGCGAATAGACATAATCCGGCACCTCCTGGGCGGGGTCCTCCAGGACTTTACCTTCGGACGAGGCGTGCAGCAGATTGGCGTCGACGGAGAACGGCGCCTCGCCGCGTTTGTCTTTGGCAATCGGGATCTGGTGCTGCTCGGCGAATTCAATAAGCTTGCTGCGCGAGGTCAGATTCCATTCGCGCCAGGGCGCGATCACCTTCACATCGGGCTTGAGCGCGTAATAGCTGAGCTCGAAGCGTACCTGGTCGTTGCCCTTGCCGGTCGCGCCATGGGCGACCGCGTCGGCGCCGACCTTCTCGGCGATCTCGATCTGCTTCTTGGCGATAAGCGGCCGCGCGATCGACGTGCCGAGCAGATACTGACCTTCGTACAGCGCGTTGGCGCGGAACATCGGGAACACGTAGTCGCGCACGAATTCCTCGCGCAGGTCCGCGATGAAAATGTTCTTGTCCTTGATGCCGAGCAATTGCGCCTTCTTGCGCGCGGGCTCGAGCTCCTCGCCCTGGCCGAGGTCGGCCGTGAACGTCACCACCTCGCAGCCGTAGGTGGTCTGCAGCCATTTCAAGATGATGGAGGTGTCGAGCCCGCCCGAATAGGCGAGCACCACCTTCTTTACGTCGCCCTTGGGCATCGGGTTTGGTCGCTCGTTGCAAAAGTCGCGCGGACTATAGGCGGAACGCCCTATCGCGCAAGGTGCTTCAGGACTTGCCGCGGCGAAACAGGGCATTGACGGCGTTATAGGGCGGCAAGGCGATGCGCTCGATCAGCCGTTCCACGGCTTCATCGGAGAAACGTGTCGGTCGCCAGCGATAGATGAAGCCGTGCGTCAGCCAGATGATCAAAAACGTGAACACGCCGGCGAAGACGATATCGGTGAAAAAATGCGCGCCAAAAGCCATGCGCAAGAGGCTCACGCTCGCACCGAAGAGCAGCGCCGCGCCATAGGCCGCGGGCCGCCAGACCGGCGGGCTCAAAGCGGCAGGCGCCAACGTCCAAAATGCGCCCGAAGCCTCGCCTCCGACGAACGAGCAGTTCTTCGGGCAGCCGCCGTGCGGGTCCCACCAGGCCGTGAAGCGCTCGTCGCCGTTGAACTGCGGAACATCGATCGGCCGCGAGCGCGGCCAATAGTCCTTGAGCACGACGTTGGTGACGAGACCCGGCGCCAGCGCCAGCGTGGCGATGAGAAATACCAGCGCGCGGCCGGCGATCAGCAGACGCGACCGCGGCCGCAGCAATTTGATTGCGAGCGCAATGAAAGCAGGCGCCGCGATCGCCGCCACAATCCACATGGCCAGGCCGCGAACGAATCCGGCGGTGGGGGACAGGCGCAGAATGAAGTCTTTCTTGGCGGGATCAAACAGCAGGGCAGCAATGCGCAAATCGAGATCGGGATAGAGACCAAAGGGAAGCCCAACCACGACGGCAACGGCCAGCGCGACGATCAATCCGGTGCGGTTCATACGTTCCGTCTAACGCACGCGCGGCGCGATGGAAAGCTATACCGGCGCGGGCGGCGGTGGAGGAGGCGGCGGTGCGGAAAAAACGGGCTTCCAGAAGCCTGCCGTCCAGCCGGCGATCGTCCAATAGGTCAGGCCGGCGACAATACCGGCCGCAATGACGGCCGTCGGCTCCTTGTAGAATTCGAAGTCCTTGAGGAAGTCCTGCATCACGACCCAGCCAAGCCAGGCCGCGAGGGCGCCGTTCGAGGCGTGAAAGAGAAGTGAGCGTATCGCAAAGATCTCCGAAATAACGACCCCGATCGTGGCCGGCAGGAGCATCGCAAAGGCCCCGACCGACATGATCGCGAGCAGAGCGGGACCAATGAAAATCAGTGCCAGCATGGCGTTGGCGGGGGCTTGCGGATCGGCCGCGACAAGCTTGAGGAATTGGGCCCAATTCACCGAGCAAACGACAATGGTCGCCATCATGGCTGCCAAAAATCCACCCATCGGAACCAGCAGAAAGCGCAGCAGGAAACGGATCAGAATCATGCCTAATCGGTCATTGCCATGGCGCGGAGCGCGAGGCGTTCGCGCGCGGAGAGTTTTTCCGTCGCGCTCTTGAGCTGGCCGCAGGCGGCCAGAATGTCGCGGCCGCGCGGCGTGCGCACCGGCGAGGCATAGCCGGCGTTGAAGATGATTTCGGAGAATTTCTCGATCTGCTGCCAGTCCGAGCATTCGTATTTCGTGCCCGGCCAAGGATTGAAGGGGATGAGGTTGATCTTTGCCGGGATGCCGGCCAACAGGCGCACCAGGGCTTTGGCATCGGCGGCGGAATCATTGACGCCCTTGAGCATGACGTACTCGAAAGTGATGCGGCGCGCATTGGACAGGCCGGGATAGTTGCGACAGGCATCAAGCAATTGCTCGATCGGATATTTGCGGTTGAGCGGCACGAGCTGATCGCGCAGCTCGTTGCGCACGGCATGCAGCGAAACCGCCAGCATCGTACCGATCTCGGCGCCGGCGCGCGCAATCATCGGCACCACGCCGGAGGTCGACAACGTGATGCGGCGCTTGGAAATGCCGAGACCGTCGCCATCGGAGACGACGAGGAGCGCATCGCGCACGGCCTCGAAATTGTAGAGCGGCTCGCCCATTCCCATCATGACCACGTTGGTGATCAGCCGTTCGCCTTCGGTCGGCAGGCCGGGGCCCTTGGCGCGCTCCGTGTCGAGCCACTCGCCCAGCCGATCGCGCGCGATCATGATCTGGCCGACGATCTCGCCTGCGGTGAGGTTGCGCACGAGGCGCTGCGTGCCAGTGTGACAGAAGCTGCAGTTGAGCGTGCAGCCGACCTGGCTCGACACACACAGCGTGCCGCGGTCGACCTCCGGGATGTAGACGCATTCGACTTCGTGCGGAAGGTCGCCCGCCTGCTCGCCGGGAAGCCGCAACAACCACTTGCGCGTGCCATCAACCGACACCTGCTCGGCCACGATCTCGGGACGCGCCAAGGTGAAATTCGCGGCGAGCGTCGCGCGCAGCGGCTTCGACACGCTGGTCATCTGCTCGAATTCGGTGGCACCTCGCACGTAAAGCCAGTGCCACAGCTGTTGCACGCGCATCTTCTGTTGCGACGGCTCGACACCGATCGCTCCAAGCGCCTGGGCGAGCGCCGCGCGTGACAGACCGACCAGCGAGGGTTTCTCCGGCACCACGAAGCGTTCGAGCGCCGTCTTTTCGATGGCCGGTTCGGTCGGCGCTTGTGTCGTGTTATCAAGTACGATGGTCATGGCTCGACAGTGGTCGCGCTTCGCTTCTCGGCGCAGAGTTTAGCATGAAGCATGGGCTGCGTTAGGACCGTGAAGGCAATCAGATCCGGGCCTACTTGCACTCGCGCGCAACGCGATCGAGCGCCTGCGCAAGGCCTTTCATCGAAAACGTATCGGTGCTCTGCAATCCGCGATCGGTGGTGGCCTTGAGCACGAGATCACCGCCCTTGCGCATGGCCTCGACCAGTTTGGTTTCGTCGGTTTGATTCTTGATCCAGACGCCGTCGGAGCGGGTGGACATGGCGTATTGCTTTCCGCCGATCACGGCCGTGGCATCCGCGTTGTTTTTGAGCGGGAAGCTGACGATGGCGGAAACCTCGTCCTTGACCTTGTCCTGCGGGCGCGAGGTGATGAACAGGTAGGACGGATTGCGCCCGCGCGTGGTCTGCACGCCACTGGGCCGCGCCGCGGCAAAGCAAACCTTGCGGCCATTGGGCGCGGCCATATAGGCCCCCCAGTTGTCATACTGACCGAGCAAGGTCGGTGTCGAACTGATCGCCGTGGCCTTGGCGGGCGTGGGCTCCGGCGTAGACGGCTTCGGAGCGGGCTTGGCGGCGGTTGCGGCGGCCTTTGTTTCTGCGGAAGCGGCTGGCTGCTTGGGGGATTTCACCTGCGGGGGGGCCGTCGTGGTCCCCGGCTTTTGACGCGCGGTTTCCGCCTGCGCCGACGTGACGGCCAGCGACACCGCCATGGCGGTCGCCACGAGCAGCAAAAGGACGCAGGAACGATCAGCGTTCATCGGGTCTCGCACGTCGGACTTCATGGTTCCACGTCATTCGTAAAGAGCGAAATAATGCGTAAATCGGAAAATCGGAAGTCCCAATCGCCGGCCGCAAAGCCTGTGTGCAACGCCTTGGCGCAGCGCACAAATTCATGTGGCACAATTGTGTCAGCGAGGTCCCGGCCATGACTGATTACGTCTAGGAGCCAGCCAGCCGATCCATGGTTTCGGCGAGTTTGATGTCAAGATTCGTCACGCCGCCGGCATCATGGGTCGATAGCGTCACCTCGACAGTTTTATACACATTGAACCATTCCGGGTGATGGTCGAGTTTCTCCGCGACCAGCGCCACCCGCGTCATGAACCCGAAGGCGGCGTTGAAATCCTGGAAGACGAATTTCTTAGTAATGGCGTCGCGGCCGGAAACCTCGCTCCAGCCACTCAGTTTGCCCAAAGCCGCCTTGCGCGCCGAACCGGTCAGTTTCTGCGGCATAATGGCCTCCTTCTGGCGGTGATCCTGCCTCAGAAGGTCAATTCATTACAACGGCGTGGATACGAGGTTCGGGGTTCATCCTGTGGGTGGCGCCGAAATGGGGCGCAATTGGCCCATGGAGTCGGCCGGCCGGGGCATGATACGAATCCGAAACTATGCGTCCGTCGCTCCGCCGCCTCGCAGTCACGTCCGTCGTCATGAAGAATGACCGAACAGGACAATCGGCAAAGCTCGATTGGAGCCGCCGCCTCCGAATGTTGATGCGGCATACTTGGCTGCTGGCAACCGCCGCGCTGCTGATGCTGTCGGGTACTGTCGCGGTGGCCTATTACATCATGTCGCTGCCGACGCATCTGAAGATCGCGGTCGGGCCACCCGACAGCGACGACCTTCACGCGGTCGAGGCCATCGCCAATCAGATCAAACGCGAACGCGGCAATTTCCGTCTGCATATTTCCACCGTAGCCGGGCCGGCCGAAGCGGCACGCGCCATCGATCACGGCGATGCCGATCTCGCGGTGGTACGGCGCGATCTCGGCATGGCGGTAGACGGCGCCGCGATCGCAATCCTGCGCAGGAACGTCGTGGTGTTCATCGTGCCTCCGGCGCAGCCGGAAACAGCCAAGGAAAAGGTCAAGACGGAGAAGCCGAAGGCGAAAAAAACCACCAAGAGCAAGGCCGCCAAGAAGACCAGGGAGGCAAAAGACGACGACGATGAAGAAGACAAACCTGGCAAGATTGAAAAGATTGCGGACCTGACGGGCAAGCGGATCGGCGTGATCGGGCGAAGCCAGGCCAATCTCGATCTGCTCAAGGTCATCTTGAGGCAGTACGGAATTTCTTCGGATGTCGTCGTCGATCTCAAACCGGAAGAAGATCCGAAACAAATCCCCACCCCGCCGGACAAGATAACCGTCATTCATTTCGATCCCTTCAACGTCGCTGCCGGCATCCGGGACAACAAAGTCGACGCCATCCTTGCGGTCGGGCCGGTCAGCAGTCCGATCACCGCGGCGGCGATTGCCGCCGTGACACGCGGCAAGGAGAGCCCGACGTTTCTCTCGATCGGCGCGGCCGAGGCGATCGCGCAGCGGCAGCCAATTTATGAGGCAGCGGAGATCAAAGCCGGCTCGCTCGGCGGCTCGCCGCCAAAGCCCGAGGAGGACACCGACACGATCAGCGTCTCGCACTACATTGTGGTGCGCAAATCATTTGACGATCAGATGGTGGGAGATTTCACCAAGCTCTTGTTCTCGATCCGACAAAGCCTCGTGGCGGAAATGACCTCCGACAAAGGCGAGATAACTGCGGCACTGAAAATCGAGGCGCCGTCAACCGACAAGGATTCTTCCGTCGCGGTTCATCCCGGAGCCTCGGCCTATTTCACCGGCGATCAGAAGACCTTCTTCGACCGTTACAGCGACCTGCTCTATTGGGGACTGATGCTGTTCTCGTTCTCCGGTTCCGCGATCGCGGGACTGGTCGGTTTCGCCAAGGTCGACGACCGGGTGCGCAGGCTGAAGGTGCTCGAGCGGCTGCTTGAGATGACCAAGACGGCGCGCAACGCCGCCAGCGTCGAAGCGCTGGAAAAGCTGCAGACCGAAACCGACCAGATTTTGGCCGAGATGATTCAACAGGTCGAAAACGATACGCTCGACGAGGCTGCAATGATGGCGTTCTCGGTCTCGCTCGAGCAAGCGCAGATTGCGATTTCAGATCGGCGCGCTGCGCTTTCGGGCAAACCGGCAAGAACGCGGCCGGCCGTTGCCGACATCAAGGATCGAGCGTGATCTCACGCTTCCTCGAACTCACGGAAATTGCAGGTGACGCGATCATGACCGCCTTCAGGCGCGATACCGCGCTGACATGGGGGCCGCGGACGTTCTTTGGCGGCGTCGAGCACGATCTCGCCCAGCTTTGCATCGCCGCGCGTTAACTTGCCATTCGACCATTCGTGACTATATTCCGGCGCGAGAGGCGCGGGCCAGAAAGGCCCGCGTCGGCTTTTCGGACCATTCATGAAGCTCCGCAACGTCGCCATCATCGCTCACGTCGACCACGGCAAGACCACGCTGGTCGACCGTCTCCTGCAGCAGTCGGGCGCGTTCCGCGAGAACCAGCGCGTGCAGGAGCGGGCCTTGGATTCCAACGATCTGGAGCGCGAGCGCGGAATTACGATCCTGGCCAAGGTGACGTCGATCCATTGGCAGGACACGCGCATCAATATCGTCGACACGCCGGGGCACGCGGATTTCGGCGGCGAGGTCGAGCGCATCCTCAACATGGTCGACGGCGCGCTGGTGCTGGTCGACGCCGCCGAAGGGCCGCTGCCGCAAACCAAATTCGTGGTCTCCAAGGCGCTCCGCATGGGGCTGAAGCCGATCGTCGTGATCAACAAGGTCGACCGCGCCGATGCGCGGCCGACGCAGGTGCTGAACGAAGTGTTCGATTTGTTCGCGGCGCTCGATGCAACCGAAGAGCAGCTCGACTTTCCAATCCTGTTCGGATCATCGAAGGAAGGCTGGATGGCGGACAAGCCGGAAGGTCCGAAGACGGACGGCATGCGACCGCTGTTCGATCTCATCCTTCGCCACGTGGCGCCGCCCAAGATCGAACAAGGGCCGTTTCGTCTGCTCGGCACCATCCTCGAAGCCAATCCGTATCTCGGCCGCATCGTGACGGGCCGCATCACCTCGGGCACGATCAGACCCAATCAGATCGTGAAAGTGCTCGACCGCGACGGCAAGCTGATCGAAGAGGACCGCGTCACCAAGGTGCTGGCGTTTCGCGGTCTGGAACGCAGCGCGGTCGATGAGGCCGAGGCGGGCGACATCGTCGCCATCGCAGGCCTGCCGCTCGCGACGGTATCGCACACGATCTGCGCGCCGGAAGTGAGCGAGCCACTGCCGGCGCAGCCGATCGATCCGCCGACCATCTCGATGACGTTCCGCATCAATGATTCGCCGCTCGCCGGCACGGAAGGCGACAAGGTGCAAAGCCGGGTGATCCGCGAGCGGCTGTTGCGCGAGGCGGAAGGCAATGTCGCACTCAAAATCACCGAATCGCGCGAAAAGGATTCGATGGAAGTGGCCGGGCGCGGCGAGCTGCAACTCGGCATTCTCATAGAGACCATGCGGCGGGAGGGTTTCGAACTTTCGGTGTCACGGCCGCGCGTGCTGCTCGAAAACGACCCCAAGACCGGCGCGTTGCTGGAGCCGATCGAGGAAGTGGTGATCGACGTCGACGAGGAACATTCCGGGATCGTGGTGCAGAAATTGTCGGAACGCAAAGGCGAGATGATCGAAATGCGGCCGTCGGGCGGCGGCCGCGTACGGCTGGTGTTCTATGCGCCGACCCGCGGGCTTATCGGCTATCAGGGCGAACTGCTCACCGACACCCGTGGCACGGCGGTAATGAACCGGCTGTTTCACGGCTATGCGGCGCACAAGGGCGAGATCGAAGGACGCCGCAACGGCGTGCTGATTTCGAACGAATCCGGCGATGCGGTGGCCTATGCGCTGTGGAACCTGGAAGCGCGCGGACCGATGATGATCGAGCCCGGCTGGAAGGTCTATCCGGGCATGATCGTGGGCGAACACACGCGCGGCAATGATCTCGTGGTGAACGTGCTCAAGGGCAAGAAGCTCACCAATATCCGCACCACCGCCAAGGACGAGATGGTCCGCCTGACGCCGCCGATAAAAATGACGCTGGAGAAGGCGCTGGCCTATATCAACGATGACGAACTGGTCGAGGTGACGCCGAAATCGATTCGCCTGCGCAAGAAGCTGCTCGATCCGCACGAGCGCAAGCGCGACGAACGGCGAAAGGAGACCGTGGGGGTCTGAAACGCGCGGTGAGTCGCGCATTATTTACAATCGTTATTATGGATTATGGCGGCACTGAAACGAGGATCGGACACCAGCGGTTGTCCGGACCGGCGCACGAGCAAGACAGGAAATCAGTTTCCGGCGCGAGCGTGTCGCCGGTGCCACACATCGAATTAGCGCCAATCCATCGCGGATTTTCTCACGCCGACCGGCTCCGGAACGCCTTAATCGGCCGCATTAATCCACACCGTTAACTTTTGATTTCACGCCATACTTGAAGGCCGCCGGGCCGCTTGCTTCTATCGTGGCATGAGCACCGTCCTGATCGAAATCCGCCGCGCCAAGCTGTCCGATGCGATGGCGGTTGCGGAGACGCATGACGAAGCTTGGCGCGCGGCCTATCAGGGCATCATTCCGGGCGTCGAGCTCGACAAGCTGATCGGCCGCCGCGGGCCGGAGTGGTGGGACAGCGCCATCCGCAAGGGCAGCCGCGTTGCGGTGCTGGCGTTCGGCGAGGAAATCGCGGGCTATGCCAATTACGGCCGCAACCGCGCGCGCAGCCTGTATTACGACGGGGAAATCTACGAGCTTTATCTGCGCCCGGAATATCAGGGTCTCGGCTTCGGCCGCAGGCTGTTCACGTCGGCGCGGCGCGACCTCGCGCAAAGCGGGATGAAGAGTCTCGTGATCTGGGCGCTTTCGGAAAACGACCCGGCGGTGGAATTCTATCGCGCGCTGGGCGGCCGCGCCGTCGCGCGCTCGTCCGAGCGCTTCGGCACGCGGACCCTCGACAAGGTCGCGTTCGCCTGGAACGGCTGAGATCCGGATTTCCTCGAAAACAAATTCTCACAAGGTCGGGGCGGGAAGGCCGGCGATCCCGCAAGCCGCGTGCAATGTGTTGACCAGGAGGCAGGCGATGGTCATGGGTCCAACGCCGCCCGGCACCGGCGTGATCGCGCTCGCCACCTGAACCGCTTCGGCGTAGGCCACATCGCCGACGATCCGTGTCCTGCCGTCGCCCGCCACACGGTTGATGCCGACGTCGATCACGACTGCGCCCGGTTTGATCCAGTTGCCGCGTATCGTTTCCGCGCGGCCGATCGCGGCAAACAGCACATCGCCGCGGCGGCAGACCGACGGCAAATCCGCGGTCTTGGAATGCGCCACCGTCACGGTCGCGTTCTCCTTCAGCAAGAGTTGAACGAGCGGCTTGCCGACGATGTTGGAGCGGCCGACCACGACGGCGTCGAGTCCTTCGAGCGACGGCAGCACGCTCTTGGCCAGCACTACGCAACCGAGCGGCGTGCACGGCACGAGCGCCGGAAGGCCGGTCGCGAGCCGGCCGGCGTTGACCGGATGGAAGCCGTCCACATCCTTGGCCGGATCGATGGCGGCGATGATCTTCTGCGTGTCGATGTGCCTGGGCAGAGGCAATTGCACCAGGATGCCGCTGACGCTCGGATCGGAGTTGAGGCGGCCGATCAACGTCAGCAGCTCGGCCTCGCTCGTGCGCTCCGCCAGCGCGTGGTCGAATGACTTCATGCCGCCCGCCACGGTCATCTTCTTCTTGCTACCGACGTAGATCTGGCTTGCCGGATTGTCGCCGACCAGCACCACCGCAAGGCCCGGAACGATGCCGCGATCGCGCGCCAGGCGATGCACCGCGTCGGCCACCTTGCCGCGCAACTCGGCCGCGATCATCTTGCCGTCAATGATCTTCGCGGTCATGCTCCCCTCGCCCCGACAATCCGCTCCAGCGCAGCCGCAAGCTCGTTGGCATCGCCTGCGATCATCACGCGTTTGACGCGCGCTGTTGCGCCGGCCAGCAAGCTCACGCTGCGAGGCGGAATATCGAGTTCGCTCGCCAGCAGCCGGATGAGCGCCTCGTTCGCCTCGCCTTCGCTGGCTGCCGCCCGCACGCGCGCCTTGAGCACAGGCCTGCCGTCTCCGAGTTGCTCAATACCGTCAATCGCGTCGCGGCCGCCTTTCGGCGTCAAACGAACCACAACAATGACCCCGCCCGCAACCGGAGACCACGGACGCACCGCGGGCCGCAAGGTTTTAGAATACGCTCGGATAGATGTAGAGCAGGATCACCCGCTCAATGAAAATGATAATGAGAAAGAGGATGACCGGCGAAATGTCGATGCCGCCAAGATTGGGCAGAAGTTGCCGGATCGGCCGCAACGCCGGCTCGGTGATGCGGTAGAGAAACTCGCTGACGGTTGCGACCAGCTGGTTGCGCGTGTTCACCACGTTGAAGGCGATCAGCCACGACAGAATGGCCGCGGCGATCACGAGCCACATATAGAGCTGAAGGGCGATCAGGATGACATCGAGCAGCGCGCGCATGGATGAATCTTTGGCAAATCCGAAAGGCGTGAAAGCGGGGCGAAGGTAGCCGGTCAATTGCCGCCAAACAAGCCGACATTGCCACGATGTTAATTGGTTCGCGGCGGCATGCCTGACGCCATTCTTGACTTCGCGGACCGGGCGCCCGTAAATGTCCATAGCTCGCTGAATGTTGCGCAGGGTTTTTGAGCCACTGCGCTTTGGCGGGGCCGTAGCTCAGCTGGGAGAGCGCCTCGTTCGCAATGAGGAGGTCAGGGGTTCAAATCCCCTCGGCTCCACCAATCGCCACCAGATCTGGGATATCATCACGCAGTGACAACGAACGTCGAGATGACCGCATCGCTCACGCGTCATCAGCCGTTCGTGTCGTTCTGGCTGGCCCGAATCGCAACCACCGTCGCGCTGCAGATGCAGGCGGTCGCGGTCAGCTGGCAGATGTACGACCTGACCGGCAATCCGCTCGATTTGGGACTCGTCGGGCTCACCCAATTCATCCCGGCGGCGCTGTTCGTCCTGGTCGCCGGACATCTCGCCGACCGCCATGACCGGCGCCTGATCGTGCGGACCTGCCAGTTTGTCGCCGGTGTGGCGGTCGCAACGCTTGCCGCAGGCACGGCCGGCCATTGGCTCTCGCGCAACGCGATCCTGGCCATTGTGTTCGTGATCGGGTCCGCGCGGGCGTTTGAGGCAACGACCATGCAGACGCTGCTGCCGGCGATCGTGCCATTGCCGATGCTGGCGCGCGCGACCGCGGCATCGTCGACCGCAACGCAGCTTGCGGTCATCGCCGGACCGGCGGTCGGCGGGCTGATTTATGCCGTGAACCCGATCCTGGTCTACGCGCTGTGCTGCGCGCTCTATCTCTCGGCCAGCGTGCTGATGAGCCTGATCCGGATCGAGCGGGCGCCAGCCACCCGCGAACCGATCAGCTTCGCGGTGCTGTTCGCCGGATTCAAATTCATCCGGCACAATCCAATCATTCTGGGCGCGATCACGCTCGACCTGTTCGCCGTCGTGCTTGGCGGCGCGACCGCGCTGCTGCCGGTGTTCGCACGCGACGTCTTCAACGCCGGACCGTCGGCGCTCGGGATGCTACGCGCCTCACCCGGCGCGGGCGCGCTGATCATGGCGCTGGTGATGACGCGCTGGCCGCCGCGGCGCCATGTGGGCCGAACCATGTTCGGCGCTGTGGCGGTATTCGGCGCGGCGATCCTGGTGTTCTCGCAGTCCAGGTCGCTGGAATTGTCGATGGCCGTGCTGTGCGTGCTCGGCGCGGCCGACATGGTCAGCGTGGTGATCCGCATGACGATCGTTCAGCTCGAAACGCCGGACGCCACGCGCGGCCGGGTGAGCGCAGTGAATTCGCTGTTCGTGCAGACGTCGAACCAGCTCGGCGAGTTCCGCGCCGGCTTGATGGCCTCGTGGTTCGGCGCGATTCCGACCGTGGTGATCGGCGGGATCGGGACGCTGCTGGTTGTGGCGATCGGGCGGAAAGTCTTCTCCGAGCTCTATCGGGTCGACACTTTCGAGCCGGTGCGCGGATAACGACGCAACCGGCATCAATCCTTCGCCTTTGACTGCGATCCTTCAAGCCAATGATCGAGGAAAGTATTGAGCCAAGCGCGACAGCCGGAGTCATGCAACAGGCGGCCCTCGAAATGCGCGGCGCGCGGCTTGGCGTTCGGCAATTCCATGCGCGCATGGCCGCGGGTGGTCCAACGGCACATCATGGCGTGCGTGACATCGACGTGGAACTGCAACGCATAGGCCGCGCCGTTGTAACGGAAGGCCTGCACCGGAAAGGTGTCGCCTTCCGCCAGCAGCGTGGCATCGCGCGGCAGGTCGAAGCCTTCGCGATGCCATTGATAGACGTGGTCGGGCCAAGGCTGACACATCTTGAGACCGGCCGCGGTCGGACGGATCGGATAGTAACCCACCTCGGCGTGGCCTTGCGGGTGCGGGTAGACGCGCGCGCCAAGCTGCTGCGCCAGCATCTGCGCGCCGAGGCAAATACCGAGGAACGGCTTGCTCTCCTTCAGCGGCACCGCGATCCAATCAATCTCACGACGGACGAAATCTTCGCGGTCGTTGGCGCTTTGCGGCCCGCCAAAGATCACGACGCCGGAATGATCTTTAAGGGTCTTGGGCAGCGGATCGTCGTAGCGCGGCCGGCGGATATCAAGCGCGTAACCGCGGCTCTTGAGACCATGGCCGATGCGACCGGGTGTCGAATGCTCCTGATGCAGAACAATAAGGACCGGCAAGCTCATGGCATTGGACCAAGACATTCGAATCCAAAATACTATCAAAGCACACGCCGGTTAACACGCGACTGCAGGCGGACTCTGCCGAGCCGCTATGTGCGCGGCGCGGGGCTCGACAAACGGCGCCTCTGCCGCGCCGCGACGCCCGCAAGCAGCAACGACCGCGGCACGATGCGCGTGATGAACGGAACAAGCTTGTTGGCGGTGCCGGGGACGATCACGCGTTTGCCGGCCAGCAGACCGCGATAGCCCTCCTCCGCCACATAGGCGGCGGATTGGGTCAGCAGGTTCGGAGGCGCCCGCTCGATGGCGCCCGCGCGGGCGGCAAATTCGGTCGGCACCGGACCGGGGCAGAGGCAGCTGACCCGCACGCCGCGCGATTTGAGCTCGTGGTGCAGCGCTTCGCTGAACGAGAGCACGTAGGCCTTGGTGGCGTAGTAGACCGCCATGCCGGGCCCCGGCAGAAAGCTTGCAAGCGAGGCCACGTTGAGCAGGCCGCCTTGCTGGCGCGCAAGACTATCGACGAAAGCGAGCGACAGCTCGGTCAGCGCGCGGATGTTGAGGTCGATCATGTTCGCCTGCGCGGCGCGGTCGAGCGCGGCGGCCGGACCGATCAAGCCGAAGCCGGCATTATTGACGATGTATTGCGGCTCAAGCCCGCGCGCGGCGAGCGCGTCGCTGAGGCGCGCGAGCGCACCGGGCGCCGTCAGGTCGAGTGGCAGCACCATCGGGGCATGCCGCCCTTCGGCTGCGATTTCGGCGGCGAGCGTGTTCAAGCGGTCGGCGCGGCGCGCGATCAGCACCAGGGCATGGCGATTGCGGGCAAACACCCGCGCAAGCTCGGTGCCGATGCCCGCGGAAGCGCCGGTGATAATGGTGACGGCCGTCATGCGCCGCGCGTCGAAGTGCCGGTGACGCGCTGACGCAGCGCAATGCGTTCGCGTGAAGAAATGCCAAGCAGATCGGCGGCGCGCCAAATCAGATTTTCGGAAAACTCGGTGATGCGGCCATCGGCAAAAGCGATCTGCCACAGCATCTCGATCAAGCGGATGCGGCCAGCCTCGTCAAGCGAGCGATTGAGCACATGCGTGAAATGATAAAGATCGACCGCCTCATGTTCGGCGGCGGTGGCGGCTTCCATCAGCTTGTCGGTCGAGGAATCGTCGAGTTCAAAGCGCTGTTTCAGCAACGCGTGCAGCATCTTGAGCTCGGCGTCCGAGATGTTGCCATCGATCGCGGCGGCATGAACAAGGAGCGCGGCGGCCGCCAGGCGGTTGTCGTTTTCATCGAACCCGCTCGGGTGTTTATCCCCGCTGGTGAGGTCGGCAACGAAATTCTTGAACGCTTCGAACATGCGCTCCTCCGTCGCCTGATATGTGGTTGACACGGCACTTGCGCAAAGTCCAGCACGCAAATCCAGATGTCTTGGTGGCCAATGCCGCTTTGGTGATATTGGAAGAGACTGGCGAATTGCCCGCCGACCTGCCGGCCGACCGCTAGTTGATCCCTTTGGCGTTACGCTGGGTTTCGGCGAGCAGTTCCAGGTTGGTCTTGATGAAGGGGTTTTCGGGACTCTTCGCCTTTGCCGCCAGCAGGGTTGCGCGGGCACGACGGTAATCGCCGCGCAGCAGGTAAGAGTAGCCCTGGTTGTTGAGGACCTCGGGCGTCGGACCTATGAGCGCGATGACGCGCTTGTAGGCGCGATCGGCAAGATCGAAACGGCGCAAGCGGTCATAGGACGCCGCAAGCCCTACCCAGGCCTCGGCATCGCGCGGATGCAGCTCTACGGCCCGACGGAAATAGCGTTCGGCGAGGCCGAACCCGCCTTGACGGAAATATTGCTTGGCGATGCTGAGCTCGTCCTTCGGATCGCTGCCGAGGACATCGGGCGCGGCGGCGGACGGCTGTGCCGGCGCGGCGACCGTTCCGGTTGTGTCCGCGGTATTATCCGGCACCGAGGAGGTCGTCTGCACGTCGCCGCCGGGCGGCGGCGTTTCGGCGAGATTCGATCCGGTGACGCAGCCCGCCAGTCCCACCAAGCACGCGGCCAGGACAAGGACAACTTGGGGCTTACCGACTCGCATACGCGCACTCCAAGAAAACGCGAAGCTAGGCGAGGATGGTTAAGAAATTGCTCGCGGGCGTGCGGGCTACTGCGTAAGCCACTGATTTATTTTCGGAATAAGGCGCGGGAGCGCGTCAATACATGCCGAGATGCAGGCGGACGAAGACCGGCAACATGATGACAACGAAGATCACCGGGAAGATGCAGATCATCATCGGCAACGAGAGCTTGGCGGGGAGGCTGTAGGCCTTCTCCTCCGCGCGCGAGAGCCGCTTGTGGCGCATGTCGTCGCTGTAGACGCGGAGCGCGTCGGTAATGCTCGAGCCGAGTTCCTCGGACTGCTGAATGAGGGTAGCGAACGAACGCGCCTCCTCCAGGCCGAGACGTTCGCTGAGATGATCAAGCGCGTCGCTCATGGTGCGGCCGGCGCGGATTTCCAGATTGGCCATATGGATGTTGGCGGTCAGCGACGGATAGCTGTCGCCGAGCTCGCGACCGACGCGATCGAGGGACGCTTCCATGCTGAGCCCGGAATCCGCGCAGACCACCAGCAGATCCATGAAATCCGGGAAGCCGGCCTGGTGTTCCATCTTGCGCGATTTTATCCGACGGTCGATGTACATGCTGGGGCCGACGTAGCCGACGATTCCACCCACGATCACCAAGAACCAAATCGCCCCGCTGTTTTCGGATACGGGGGCGAAAAAGAACATGCCCGCCGCGAGCGCGATCGCGAGCGCTGTTCGGCCGACGAAGAAGTAACCGACCGCGCGCGGATCGAAGATGCCGGCCTTGATCAGCCTGCTGCGCAGCACCTTGGTGTCATCCTGGTTGCTGGAGGCGTAATGCTTGGTTGCATGTTCGAGCAGGCGTTGCGCGAGCTTGAAACTGGAATACCGCAGCGAACGCGGGCGATCGACGTATTCGATGGTGCTTGACAGGCCGGCTGCACGGCGCTTGACCGATCCGCGTATCTGCATCGCCGCCATGACGCAGAATGCCAGCGTCGCGGCGGCCAGGAACACCAGCACAGTCAGCATCATGCTGTCGCTGTCGCCCAACATGTTCGCGATGAGGTCGGCTGCGTTCATGGTCAGATCCTGAAATTCACCATCTGATACATGATGAAATTGCCGACAGCCATCCAGCCGCCCGCTACGGCCAGGATGATCTTGGTGATGTCCTCTCCCCAAACGCTGCCGTAAAAATCAGGCGCGACGAGCTGGACGATCATGAACATGACGATGGGCAGCGATGAGAGTATCAGCGCCGAAGCCCGCCCTTCGGCGGCGAGTGCGCGGATCTTGCGGCGCATCTTGAAGCGCTGGCGAATGACCGCGGACAGGTTCTCGAGGATTTCGCCCAAATTGCCGCCGGTCGATCCTTGGATCGCAACCGCGGTGACGAACAGCGGCAAATCGTCCTGACCGATGCGGAAGTACAGGTTTCGCATCGCGGTTTCGAGATCGGCGCCATAGGTGATCTCGTCGGCGACTATGCCGAATTCGGTGCCGATCGGATCGGCCGACTCGCGCGCCACCATGGTTATCGCGATCGGAACCGGATGGCCGGCGCGAAGGCTGCGCACGATGATGTCGAGCGCGTCGGGAAATTGCGCACCGAAGGCCTTCTGCCGGCGGCTGCGCATGATGTGCAAAACCAGCAGCGGCAATACAAAGCCACAGAACACTGCGGCCAGGAAAGCCTCGACCCATTGTCCGCGGATCACCAGGACCGTTCCGAAAGCCACCAAGGCCACGATTGCGACGATGAACACGAGCTTGGTCAGATCGATCGACAGGCCGGATTGCAGGATCAGCCGATTGAGCTTGATCAAGGGAAGCCGAAAATCGCCGCCACTGGTGAGACCGCGCTCGCGCCGCAGCTGGATCAGCATGATTTCGCGATTGGGTTCGTCGGACATGAGAACCAGCCGACGATTGATGTTCCTGCGGTACGAGCGCGACCTGAAGAACAACAGATAGATCGCCTCGGCAAACAGCCCGGCCGAGGCTGCCACCAGCACGTAAACCAGATGAATTGAATCGAACTCAAACGGCATGACGTTTACAGCGGTTTGCTCGGGTCGAAGTAAGTGCTGGGAATCTTGATGCCGCGCGCGGTCAACTCGCTGAGAAAGCGCGGCCGCACGCCGGTCGCGACGAAATGGCCCTCGACCGCGCCATCTTCGGTGGTCGAGGTACGGACGAATTTGTAGATTTCCTGCATCTGCACGATGTCGCCTTCCAGACCGGTGATTTCGGCGATGCTGGTGACTCGGCGTTTGCCGTCGGACAGACGCTGCAGCTGAACGATCATGCGAATGGCGGCGGCGATTTGCCCGCGGATCGAGGCAATCGTCATGGGCAGGCCGGCCATGCCGATCATCTGCTCCAGGCGCGAAATCGCCTCGCGCGGATTGTTGGCGTGGATCGTCGCCATCGAGCCTTCATGGCCGGTGTTCATGGCCTGCAACATGTCGAAGGCTTCCTCGCCGCGGCACTCGCCGAGGATGATGCGTTCGGGCCGCATGCGGAGCGCGTTCTTGACGAGCTCGCGCTGGCGGATTTCGCCCTTGCCCTCAATATTCGGCGGACGGGTCTCCATGCGGGCGACGTGCGGCTGCTGCAGCTGAAGCTCGGCCGCGTCCTCGATGGTGATCAGGCGTTCCTTCTCGGAAATGAAGGCAGAGAGCGCGTTGAGCATCGTGGTCTTGCCGGAGCCGGTGCCGCCGGAAATGATGGTCGTGATGCGGGCCTTCACGGAGCCGGCGAGCAGTTCGGCCATTTGCGGCTTCAGCGCGCCGATCTCGACCAGCTTGTTCAGATTGAACGGCTTCTTGGAGAATTTGCGGATCGAGACCAATGGGCCGTCGACGCCGATCGGGCGCACGGCGACGTTGACGCGCGAACCGTCGAGCAAGCGAGCGTCGCAGAGCGGATGCGATTCATCCACGCGCCGGCCGACCGCGGAAACGATCTTGTTGATGATGCGCAGAAGGTGCGCCTCGTCCTTGAAGCGGCAGGCCACGGGTTCGAGGATGCCGGCGCGCTCGACATAGGTGCATTCGTGGCCGTTGATCAGAATGTCGTTGATCGAGGGATCCTTGAGCAGCGGCTCGAGCGGGCCAAGACCCGTCATCTCGTTGAGGATTTCGTTGACGAATTCGGCCAATTCCTGCGCGTTGAGCGCCAGCCGCTCCACCATGATGTATTGCGTGACGAGCTGCTGGATCTGCTGTCGCATCTCCTCTTCGGGGAGCTTCTCCAGTGCCGAGAGATTGATCTCTTCGATCAGCCGGCGATGGAGACGCACCTTGGCATCGAGCAACTTGTCGCTCAGCAGCGGATTGGACGAATCGGCCGGCGGTTGCTCGCGCGCCGAATCCGGCTCGGGATGCGTCGTCCATGTCATGCCGGCGGTTGCCGATGCGTCGGCTAAAGGCGCCGGGCTCTCGGGCGCCACAGAACGACGCGTGGTGAAACGGCTAATCATTGCTTTCTGCCTCGGTCACCGCGACCCGGCTGCGGGTCTTTTTGCAGGACTCGTCTCTTGCGCGGGGGCTGCTTTCGCGCCGACCGGCAAAATGATCAGCTTCTTGAGCTCAGCCGTGATCTTGTTGCCCGGCTTGACCTCATCGAGCGGAATGCCGCGATCGATCGCCTCGCGCACGATGCGATAGTTATTCGGAATCGCACCGACGAAATCGTCGCCCAGCGCCTGCTTGATGTCGGCGCGGGTCAACCCGGTCGCGAACAGCGGCTGCTCGAAACGATTGACGATGACTTTTGGCTGCGGCTCGTCGCCGAGACGTTCGCGAATAGCGGCGACGAGCTGCTTGGCCTGACGCAGGCTCGGAACGGTCATTTCACTGACGATGAACAATCGATTGGAGCCAAGCAGCACATTGTCGGTCCAGGAGAACCACGTGCGCGGCATGTCGATCACCACGTAGTCGAAGTTCGATGAAACGAGATCGAGCAGCCGAGTCACCATGTCGGGATCGAACGAGCGCATTTCCGCCGGGCGGTTCGGCGCGGCCACGACGGCCAGGCCCGATTTGTGGTGCGACAGCATGACTTCGAGCAGCTGGCGGTCGAGCCGTTCCGGCCGCGGTTCGATCTCCTTCAAATCCAGCCGCGGCTCGAGGTCGAGATAGTCGGCGCAAGCGCCGTGTTGGAAGTCGAGGTCGACGAGGCAGGTCGAGGTCCGCCCGCGCTGACCGCTGCTGAGCAGCAAAAGTGCCGACTGAATCGCCAGCGTGGTCACGCCGGCGCCGCCAACGGCCGGCAAGAAAGTGGTGATTTGCGCTTCGGTGGTCTCCTTGGTGGCGGGCGCGGCCGCGACGCGCGCGCAGGTGCGTACCAGCTCGACCGGCTGCACCGGTTTGACCATGAAATCGGCAACGCGCATCTGCAGCAGGCGACGCGCGACCGCTTCATCGAACGATTTCGTGATCACAACAATCGGCGGCCAGGCGCCAATGCGCGACATCAGCCGGCCGAGCGCCTGGATCTCTTCCTCACGACCGGCATCGAGGTCGATCACCGCGACGGTGATGCCGTCGGCATCAAAGGATTCGGCAGCACCGGCGAGCGTGTCGGAGATCATGCGCAGATCGATCTGGGGGCTTGCGCCAAAGGTCGAGCGCGCCACCTGCTCGACCTCGGGGTCCCTGGTCAGTAACGCTATGCCGGTCTTAGTCGCCGCGGTCGTTGTCCGACTCATCAGCATCGATCTGCACTCATGGTTGGCGTCATGCCTTCTGTTGTCGCCCCGTGATTTCGGTTATTTGATCGGCGTGCTGGACGGCGCCGACGACGCCTGGGTGCTGGCGGCGGATTGCGCCGCCTGCGCGGCCTGGGAATAGGTCAGCGAGCTCGTGGTTGCGTTCACCGGCGGGATCACGCGACCCATGCGGTAGCGCTCGGATGCGGTCTGCATCTTCTCGCCATTGTAGGCGAAGTCGTTGTTCGCGCTTGCCCGCGGCCAGGGGTCGACCATTTGCGCGGCGCGATTGACGTTCAAGGCGTCACCGGCCAGCGGCGAAATCGTCTCGCGGCGATCGACATAGAGGTCGGTGCAGCCGGCGAGGGCCGATCCCAGCAGGACAGCCGCGACGACAAGTTTGCCGCAATCAATTTTTGATCGAGACATTGGTGGCTCCTTTGGGCAAATCGAGCACGTGGCCGGCGAATTCTCGGGTTGGAACCGCGTCCAGCGCGCGGGTTTGAGCGCGCGGCATTTCGATCTGTCCCATCAAGAACAGGTCGATGTCGTTCACGGGCTGCGAACCATCGAGCGGCGTTCCGATGACGTCGCCGGGACGGGTCGGACGCACAAGCCGCGGCGTGACGATGATGGCGAGATCGGTTTCGTTCTTTTGGTAAGACGTGCTGCGGAACAACGCGCCAAGAACGGGGACATCGCCAACCCAAGGCAGTTGCGACAGCGAATTCTGCCCATCGCTCTGCAGCAGCCCGCCGATCACGAAACTCTGCCCGTCGCGCAGTTCCACCGTGGTCTGGGCGCGGCGGACGATCAGCGGCGGCACGGAAATACCCGCCACCTGCACCGGGTGGCTGGGATCGAGCTGGCTGACCTCGGGTTCGATCTTGAGATTGATCAGGCCCTCGCTCAGCACCGTCGGCGTGAACGCAAGGCCGACGCCGTAGCGCTTGTATTCGATCGATACCTGACCGAGCGTGCCGGGAACCGGAACCGGATACTCGCCGCCGGCGAGGAAACTTGCGGTGTCGCCCGAGAGCGCGACCAGATTGGGTTCAGCCAGACTGCGGGCGAGGCCCTTTTGTTCAAGCGCGTTGATGATGACGTCGGTCTGAAGGCCGGCCCTGACCATCTGGCCGACCATCACGCCGAACGGGGCGGTGCCGGACAGCACGCCGGCAACCGCCATCGGCGAGATCGTAGCCGCCGACGCCTGAACGTTGGGACCTCCGACCAGCCCGGTCGGGTTGGTGGTCGGCTGCGAAAATGTCGTGGTGCCGCCGCCCAGGATGTCTCGGCCCACACCGCCGGCAGGCGTCACCGGCAATTGCGAAGTCGGCAGCCGGTTGCCGATATTGGCGAGCGTGTTCTGACCGAACACGTTCCATTGCACGCCGAGCTCGCGGCTCGCCTGGCGCGAGGCCTCGACGAAGCGGACCTCCAGAACGACTTGTTGTGGTTGTGACACGCTCACCGAGTTGATGACGTCGGGGCCGAACGCCTTCGCAAGCATCACGGCCTTGTCGACGGTCGGGCCGTCGGGCGCAGTGCCTGAAAGCAAGATGCGGCTATTGATTGCCGTGACCTTAAACTTGGCATAGGGAAAGCGGCGCCGCAGTTCGGACGAGAGCATCGAGGTGTCGTAACGGACCTCGACGTCAAAGACGCCGATCAGCTTCTTGCCCTCGCCATAAACCGAAACGCGGGACGTGCCGATCTTCTTGCCGAGGATCGAGAGCGAGCGATCGGTCAAGGGATTGACGTCGGCCACTTCGGGATCGCCGATGACAATTTCGGCGAAACTCGTATCGGTGCGCACGTCTTCGGATTTTCCGACATAGACGGGGACCGTCGCGGTGCGTTTGCCGCCGCCGATCTCGATCTGACGCTGCGCCGACGCATCGTTGACATGCATCAGCATTCCGGCTGCGAATAGCAGCGAAACCGTCAGCGCGCGAAAGAATGGGCGGCAGCGCAAGCGCTGCCGCCGAGCGGTCATTACAACCTCATTGCTCCGGTCCATTTGCCGATCACCGGCCATGAATCGAGACGCTTCCCACTTGTTCACGTGATCCTCCCCACCTTTGGTTGGATATTCCCCAATACTCAGTTGCCCACGGCCCGCGACTCCCCAATTTCGGCCGCGGTCCGAGGTTCGCTAAATTCAGATGAATGCAGCTTGGTATCATTCGCCTTGGTTTCAGATTTCGTGTCGGGCTTTGTGCGGTCGCTCTTCACGCTCTCCGTTGGCACGCTGTATTCCTGTCGATTGACGCCTCTGACGACTTCGACGGTGGAGACTCCGCTTGCTCCCTTGCGCTCCGGTGCAACCGGCGCGCTGGTCGTCGTTAGATCCGAAATGGTGATGCGGCGCGTCGTCCCGGCATCCGCCTCACCGGCTTTGCGCAACATCAGCGAAAGCGTGCCGATCGATGCGGCCAGCGACAATTTCTGCGCGCCGACCGTGTCGACCTCGAGCGTCACCGCCTTGACAACCGCCGGCTTGTCGGACCGCTCATCCGCGATCTGATCGATGGCGAGAACCCGCGTGTTCTGCAAAACGACGTCGGTCGAGGCGGAATTCTTGTCGACCTGGCGCGTCAGCATGACATCGACGCGATCGCCCGGCAGCACAAAGCCGCCAACGCCCTCGACGTCATTGACGCGCACAGTCACGGCCCGCAATCCGTCCCGGATCACGGCCGAGAGCGTGGCGCGCTGACCGGGGCCGGTGATCTTCGAACTCAAGATCGGCTCGTTTTGTTCGATGGCCGTGAGCACGACGCGGCGGCCGCCATTTACGATTTCATCAATGGTGGCAAACGCGCCGCCCGGGAGCGCATCCTCGGGCCAGCCAATTTCACGCAGCGTTTGCTTGGAGAGTTCGGTGCCAAAACGCAGCGGCTTGCTGGCAACGACGATCGTACGTGTGGTGACGGGCTTCGACGCGGTCTCGAAATTCCGCATCCGCAACGCCGCCTGATTGTTGAGCCAAGACTGCGCGACAAAAACGGCGAGCAGGCCGAACACGACGGCAAAGGCAATCATGATGATTGTACTGGCGCGCACCGTTGCTTCCTTAAAATGATAGCCGCACTGTTATGGCTGTATCGTGCGGCCAATATCGAGGCCGTATAGTATTGATTTGGTGAAGTGCGTACGTGTTCTTCAGGTATGCTGAAGTTTGATTGAAGTCGTATTCTTTACAAATGGTGACGCGATTGCTTCAACTTTGCCGTAACCTTGAATGACCGACGAAGGAATGATAAACCTTAACCAGTCGTACCGTTCATAACGTGCGGTGTTAGAAATAAGAGACGGTATCGGAGGAAACAAAATGCCCGCCGAAAAGCCTCGCATCAGCTACGTCGATCCGGCCAACATCAAGGATCCGGCCATGCTCGCGGAACTCGAGCGCTGCCGCGTCGAGGGCACGCCGCGGCCGGAGAGCCAAGCGGTGCGCGCGCATGTGCCGGCGGTGTTCTGGGCATTCGCCAATTCGTGGCGCGACATTTTCAAGAACGGCGTCGCCGATCACAGCATCAAGGAGCTGTGCCGTATCTATGTGTCGCGCTCGGTGAAGTGCGAATATTGCGGCAATCAGCGGTCGATGAAGGCGGCGCGGCAAGGGTTGATCGAAGACGATTACATGGACCTGATCAATTTCGAGACATCGACGCGCTACAATGACAAGCAAAAGGCGGCGCTGGCTTATGCCGAGGCGATCACCTGGGATCTGCAGACCGACGACGCCTTCTGGGCGCGGCTGCACAAGCATTTCAGCGAAGCGGAACTGGTCGAGATCGGTAATTTCGTCGCCTTGACCATGGGCCAGCAACGCTGGCTGCGCACGCTCAACATCGAGCATCATCAAATTCTTGCCGGCACGTCGGCATCGATGGCGCCCGGCTTCGAAACCGAGCAAGCGCTCAAGCGCTCCAAACAATCGGCCGATTACTGGGCGAGAAGCAATTCCAAAGTTCAGGCGGCCGAGTGATTGATGCAGGTACAGGCGAGCGTCACGGCGAGTGAGGCCGATCAGACAAGTCGGCAAGATCAAACAGCCGCTCGCATCCGCGTGCGGGGACTGGGCAAGCGTTACGGCTCGCTGGAAGTTTTTCGCGACATCAATTTTTCAATCGGGGCGCATGAAATCGTCACGCTGGTCGGCCCGTCCGGGTGCGGCAAAACGACACTGCTGCGCTGCATCGACGGGCTGATCGAGGTCGACGCAGGCGAAATTTGGGTCGACGCGAACCGCGTGACCCGCCCGATCCCGGGCGTCGCGATGGTGTTTCAGCACTTTGGCCTGTTCCCGTGGAAGACGGTGTACGACAACGTGGCCTATGGGCTGCGCATGGCGGGGGTTTCCAAGGAGGAGATCGCGTCCCGCGTCCCGGCGTTCATCAATCTGGTCGGGCTTGCCGGCTTCGATCACGCATATCCCTATCAAATGTCAGGCGGAATGCAGCAGCGCTGCGGACTTGCGCGGGCGCTCGCGGTTGCGCCGAGCGTGTTGCTGATGGACGAGCCGTTCGCGGCGGTCGATGCGCAGACCCGGGAAATCCTGCAATTCGAACTGCTGCGAATCTGGGAGCAGCGGCCGATGGCGATGCTGTTCGTCACCCATTCGATCGAAGAAGCCGTGCTCATGGGCGACCGGGTCGTGGTGCTCAAGGGACGGCCGAGCAAAATCGAGGAAACCATTACCGTCGATTTGCCGCGCCCACGTACCCGCGACACTTTGCGCGAGCCGCGTTTTGCCGAACTACGCGAGCGGGTTTGGGGTACTCTGATGAGCGAGGCCCGAAAGGCCGAATTCACGCTTGGCGACCCGCATGACGCCCGGACATGATAAAACCTATCCAAGGAGGAACCGATGATCCGCAAGAGCCCGCTGATCGGATGTGCCGCCATCCTCGCCGCCGCACTGGCCACTGCGCCGATAAATCCAGCCATGGCGCAGGGCAAGAAGATCGTGATCGCGGCACCCGGCATACCGCCGGTGTTCGCATCCACGATTCTGTACGTTGCTGAAAAGCAGGGCATGTTCAAGAAATACGGCGTCGACGTCGAGATTAAGCCTTTCGACACCGGCGCCACGGCATCGCGCGCCGTCATTGCCGGCGATATCGAGATTTCGCTCTCGCCGTCGGCGCTGCTGATCAACCAGATTTCCAACACGGGTGCGCCGGTGGTAGCGATCTACGGCATCACCAACACCGATTTCCTACTGGCCACCACCGAGGCGAGCAAAACGTGCAAGGATGCGGCCGGACAAGGAGTTGGGGTCGATACCGTTGGCGGAGCCCGCTCGATCGCGCTTCGGATCATGCTGGCGAACGGCTGCCCGGGGTTGACCATCGACAATGTGCAACAGGTCGCGCTCAGCTCGAATGTCGGTGCAGCCATGCTCGCGGGCCGGCTGCAATTCGGCGTGCTTCATCTTGATGACGTGGCGACGCTCGAGTTGCAGGGCAAGAAGGTCAACACGCTTCTCACCGTCAACAAGACAAGCCCGAACAACCATTACCTGGTCTGGATCGTGCGCCAAGACAAGCTCAAGGAAAATCGCGACGCATACGTGCGCGTCATGGCGGCGCTGCACGAGGCGGCGATATTCATCCACGACCCGAAAAACTGGGACAAGGTCGCCGAGGACGCGGCACCGACCGGCCTCGACAAGGCTGTCGCCAAGGCGACGATCAAGCCGCTGCTCGATATCGACTACTGGCCGGTGAACGACAACGGCCTCGACCGCAAACGCCTCGAAGCGCTGACTCAAGTGCTGAAGAAGACCGGCGGCATCAAGGCCGACAAGGAACCGGTGACCTACGACCGCCTCGTCGACGCCAGCGTGTGGAATGATGCGGTCGCAATGACGAAGAAATAGCGCGGGCGGCCAAATACCGACGCGAGGAAGCATGAAGGATCTGCAACACCGCCTCGAACGGCATGTGCCGTTCCTCATCAGCCTCGCCGTCGGCGCCGTGGCCTGGGAAGTCGTCGGGCGCAACACCAGCCCGGCGTTCATGGTGCCGCTTTCCGAAACGCTGCTGCGGCTATGGCAGCTCGTGACCGAGGGTCATTTCCTTGCGCAGTTTCTGGACTCGGCGATCCTGTTCCTGACCGGCATGGTGATCGCGCTCGTGGTCGGCATGCCGCTCGGGCTGGTGCTGGCGCGCGTGCCGGCCGCGCGCGTGGCATTCGAGCCCTACATCATGATCCTCTACGCCACCCCGATGGTGGCGCTGATACCGTTTATCCTGTCGCTGATGGGATTCGGTTTCGTGCCGAAGGTGCTGGTGGTGTTTTTGTTCGCGGTGTTTCCGATCCTCTACAACACCGTCGAAGGCGCGCGCAGCATCAAACCGGAGATGATCGAGGTCGCGCGCTCGTTCCGCTCCGGCGAATGGGCGCTGTGGCGCGAGGTGATGCTGCCGTACACGTTGCCCTTCACCATGACCGGCGTGCGCCAGGCGATCGGCCGCGGGCTCGTCGGCATGGTGGCGGCGGAGTTCTTCCTCAGCTCCAACGGGCTCGGCCAGATCATCATGATGGCATCGCAGAGCTTCGACACCGCCGGCGTGTTCGCCATGATTTTGGTGATCAGCCTGATCGGTATCGGCCTGATGCGCGTCGGACTGATGATCGAGCAGCATTTCGCGCGCTGGCGGCAGTGACCATGGCCGACCTCGCACTCCATACGCTCACGCGACCACGCCCGGCGATCCTCGGAACGCTGGCACCGCGGCTTGCGGCCGGTCTCGCGATCCTGTTGGTGTGGGAAGGCGTCGTGCGTGCTTTTGCGCCGCCCTTCGTGGCGAAACCGAGCGGCATCCTCGTCGCAATTCCAAAAGTGATCGTCGATGCGGCATTTCTCGAAGCAACCGGCGCAACGCTGCTAGCCGTGGCCGAAGGCCTGGCGATCGCGCTTGTCGTCGGCACCGTGATCGGCCTCGCGATGGGGCGCAGCGTGATCGTCGAGCGGGCGCTGCGGCATTATATCAACGGCTTCTATGCGATGCCGATGATCATCATTCTGCCGCTGGTGTCGCTGTGGTTCGGCTATACCGGCGCGGCGCGGCTTGCGACCGTCGTATTCGCCGCAATGTTCTCCATCATCGTCAACGTCGCCGACGGCGCCAAATCGGTGCCGCGCGAATATCTTGAAGTGGCGCGCTCGTTCCGCTCCGGTCGCCTGAGGGCGATGATCGACATCGTGGTGCCGGCAGCGACGCCGTATTTCCTTGCCGGCTTCCGGCTTGCGGCGGGGCGCGCGCTGATCGGCGCAGTGGTGGCGGAATTCTTCACCGCCATCGGCGGGCTCGGCTACTTCATTCTCTATCAGTCGCGCACTTACCACCACAACGAAGCGTTCGTCGGCGTGCTGTTGCTCGCCGCCTTCGGGGTCGCATTCGAGGGGCTGGTCAACGGGGGCACGCGGCGATTCCTGCCCTGGTATCGGCGCGACGAAGTCGCCGACTGAACTCAGCCCACGCGCAGAAAGCCGCGCGGAAATGCGTGCAGCGATTCAATTCCATCCTTGGTGATGACGACGAGCTCGCCGGTCTGCACACCGGCGGCATGATCGCGCGTCACGACATTGGGCTGGATGACGACAGTCTGGCCGGCCTCAAACGGCTCCTGTGGGATCGCGCCCGCCGGGCGGCTCTCCGAGCCGAGGATCGGGGACAGATAGCCGCCGCCGTAACCGTGCAGCAGATCGTCGATGATGGTGAAGCCTCGATCCTCGATGACACGCGAAGCCGCGATCACCTGCGCGGGCGTTGCGCCCGCCTTCAGCACGCCCGCGATGGCGTCGAAAGCCGCATTGGCGGCGTCATGCAGCGCGCGATAGAGCGGCGTCGGCTCTTCTCCGACCGTGAAGCTGCGCAGGACTTGTCCGCCGTAGTCGAAAAAATGTGCCGTGATCTCGGCCACCACCGCGTCCCCCTTCGCAATGCGCCGCGTTGAAGGAAATTGCCGCGGCACCGCCAGTTGCGAATCGTGCATGGAAGTCGTGCCGATGAAATGAATCCCGGTGGCGCCCCCCTTGCCGACATAGGCGCGCTCGATCGCATCGCCGAGTTGGCGTTCGTCCACGCCGGGCCGGATGGCGTCGCGCAGGCCCGCCATGCCGGCATCGCTGAAGGCCGCGCCGATGCGCAGCCAATCGAGTTCCTCGGCGGATTTGACGCGGCGCAACCTGACGTAAACGCGGTTGAGATTGATGACCTTGCCGAATCTTGCCGACAGTGCGGCGTACTGCTCGAAATGCAGCGGTCCGACGACGGCGACGCGATCCGCTTTGGCGGCGCGCTTGTCCAGCACGGCGATTGCCTTGCTGATCGACGACTCGCCGCCCCATTCCACGGTTTCCGCCTGATCGGCGATGCGGCGGGCGAGCGGCGCATGATTGACGTATTGCACAAACAGCGCATCGGGCTTGCCGGGCGAAAACACGCCAATGGCTTCGGTGGTCACCGGCCATTGCGTGAGCCATTGCACCGCCGAGCCAGCGCGATTGTAGCCGCAGAACACCAGATGCTCGGCGCCAGCTTCTGCCAGCGCCGCTTCAACCGCAGCACGACGGCGCGCCATCTCGGCCGCCGAAAACTTCGGATATTCGGCCGCGAGCAGGTCCTGCAGATGAGAAGGGAGTCGGTTCATACGTGTTCGGTCTCGATCCGTCATCCTGAGGTGCGAGGGTCGCGCGCCTCGAAGGAAGAACGGCCCGGCCGTCGCCCTTCAAGCGCCGCGCATAGCGCGGCCAGCTCAGGGTGACGGTGATAGCCAAGTATTAGCCGCGCGCAATCATTTGGCGGCCGATTTCGGCAAGGCAACGATCATGTCGAGCTCGACGCGGGCACCGGGGGAACTCAGCTGATTGATGCATACGGTGGTGCTCGCCGGCAGCCAGTCGCCGAAATAGGCGTGCATGGTCTTGTGCATGGCATCGGCGTCGCGGAAGTCGGTGAGATATTTCGTCACCTTCACCACGTCGCGCCAGGTCGCGCCGACGTCATCGAGAATCGATTGGATGGCGTTCATCGCATTCTTAGTCTGCTCCTCGATGGAATGCGGATGGACATGCTCGTGATCTTGATGCGGGTGATCGTGGTAGAGCGGCGACGAGGTCGCACCGGACAGAAACATCAGATCGCAGGCGCCGACGATCCGGATCGCGGGCGCGTACGGCATCTTGTGGGCCTGCGAGGGGTCGGGATGGACGGCTTCGAGCTTGAAGGTCGATTGCGGCTTGGTCATCGCGGTCATGGCGTGCTCCCGGATTGTCTGCGAGAGACGGTAGCAACCGCGAGGCTGGGCAGCAACTTTGCTATTCCGCGGCGATGGGTTTTTCCGCCGCGCGTTCGCGCACGAGCTTGGCGACCGCGACCAGATCGACCTTGCCGGAGCCGAGCAGCGGAAGCTTCGGCACAATCATGAATTCGGATGGGATCATCAGATCGGATGCGCCGTGCGTCTTAGCATAAGTCTGGAATTCGGCGCGCGTCGCCTTCTCGTTCTGCGTCACGAGCACGAGCCGCTCGCCCTTGCGCGCATCCGGCGCGGCGACCACCGCGGTTGGCATGTCCGGCCAGAGTTCGGCGGCGAGCGCCTCCACCGACGCAAGCGAAATCATCTCGCCGCCGATCTTGGCGAAGCGTTTGGCGCGGCCCTTGATGGTCACGAAACCCTGATTGTCGATCGAGACGATGTCGCCAGTGTCGTGCCAGCCATCCAACGGCGGATCGAGCACACCCGGATTTTCGGCGCGCAGGTAGCCGAGCATCACGTTCGGCCCCTTCACGAACAGGCGGCCGCCATCCTCGACGCCGGGAACCTTTTCGAGCCGCACCTCCATGCCCGGCAGCATGCGGCCGACTGTGCCGAACTTGTTGAACATGGGCGTGTTGAGCGCGAGCGCCGGCGCGGTCTCGGTGACGCCGTAACCTTCGAGAATGCGCAGGCCGAATTTTTCCAAATAGGTCTTGCGCGTGGATTCCTTCACCGGCTCGGCGCCGGCGAGGACGTAGCGCAGCGAACGGAAATCATAGGCGTGGGCGGCACGCGCATAGCCGTTGAGGAACGTGTCGGTACCAAAGAGGATCGTCGCATTCACGCCGTAGATCAGTTCGGGCACGGTGCGGTAGTGCAGCGGCGAAGGATAAAGATAGATGCGGACACCGGAGACAAGCGGGAGCACGAGGCCGACCGTCAAGCCGAACGAGTGAAACACCGGCAGCACATTGAACACCTTGTCCTGCCGGCCAAAATCGATGCGGGCCGCGGCCTGTGCGGCATTGGCCAGCATGTTGCGATGGGACAAGACAACGCCCTTGGGCACGCCTTCCGATCCGGAGGTGAACAGGATAACCGCCCAGTCGTCGGCGTGGCGCTCAACGAGCGGTTTCTTGGCATCGAAGAAGCCTTTGAGCTTGTCGCCGAAGGTCACGGTCGCGCGGATGTCCTCGAGGTAGACGATGCGAACCGTGCGCGCGAGGGCGGAGACGAGTCCGTCGAGCCGGCCACGCTCGACGAAGCCGCGCGAGGTGATGATGGTGTCGAGCTCGGCGGCCTTGCAGGCGGCGAGGATATTGGATTCGCCCGAGCTGAAATTGATCATGGCCGGCACGCGGCCCGCGGACATCAGCGCAATCAAGGTGACCGCGGCACCATTGGCGTTGGGCAGCATCACGCCGATCGCCTTGCTCTCCTGCGCAAACGGCATGAGTTTGCGTCCGAGGATGGCTGCGCCGGTCAGCAGCCTGCGATAGCTGAGCGCGCCAGTGACCGGATCCTCGACGGCGATGCGGCCGAGCCCGTGAACATGCGCGGCCTCGATCAGCGCTTCCACCACGGTGCGGTCGGTCGAGGTCGTACGGAAAACGAGGTTCGACATGATTTCATAGAGCGCCGCACCTGCCGCCTGCCGCCGGTGCTTGCCGCGCAACGCCGGATCGATCGTAAGCTTGATCGGATCGAGGATGGTCACCTTGACCTTGGGGAACCAACGCTGCCTCACCTGGCCGCGGGAAAGGCGGCTGAACGGCGTCTGCTCGAGACCCTCGATGCGCACCGGCACGACCAAGGCATTCGACTTGTCGGCGATGAGCCCGGCACCGTCGTAAACCTTCATCAGGCTGCCGGTGACGGTGATGCGCCCCTCGGGGAAAATGATCAGCGGCTCGCCGCCCTTCACCGCATTGATCAGCGTGCGGGTTGCCATCGGCTTGGCGGGATCGAGCGGCATGGCGCGGGTCAAGCTTAAGAACGGCCGCGCCCACCAGCGCTTGGCGATTCCGCTGTCGATGGCGAACACCGGCTCCTTGCCGAGCAGCGACAAAGCCAGCGGCGCGTCGAGGAAGCTCACGTGATTGAGAGCGATGATCGGGTTCGGACCGGCATTGAGGAGATTTTCGGTGCCTTTGATCTCGATGCGATAGAAGGCCCGAAACACGATCGACAGGAAATCGCTGAAGGCGTTCGCCGGCATGGTACGCCCAATGGCGACGGCGACACCAATCGTCATGACGCCCATGATGAGGAACAGCATCGGCGTACTCACCGACAGCCACGCCTGCAACAAGGCCGCCGTCAACGAACCGGCGACCATGAAGGCGGCGTTGAGCACGTTGACGGCAGCGATGACGCGCGCGCGTCGATCGGCACCGGCCCAAGATTGCACGGCGGCGAATACCGGCACGATGTAGAGACCGCCGGCGATCGCAAGACCGGCAAGACTGATCATGACGCGATAGCCTTGGATCGAGGAGAACACATCATTGACGCCGAGGGGCGCGGCAGCCGGCAGCACACCGTAGGTGGCCCAGCCGAGGTCGAGCGAGAATACCGCCAGCAGAACGGCGCCGATGAGGGTCGGCAAAAGCACGATGCGGCCGCTGGCGAGCCAGGCCGCCAGACCCGAGCCAACGGCGACCGCGACCGAGAAGATTGCGAGAAAGGCGGTGACGACTTCCTCGTTGCCGCCGAGCACCGATTTCACCAGCGGCGGCAGCAGCGACAGCACGACCACGCCCACAAGCCAAAACCAGCTGGTGACGAGCGCGCCCCACCACAGGCGATCGTCGGAGCGCAGATGCGAGAGCAAATCAAAGGTCGAAGCAAAGATATTGCGCGAGACTTTCAACTCCGGAGCGGCCTCGCCGGTGCGCGGGATGAAGAGGCTCGCGCTCCAGCAGGCAAGCGCAAAGATCATCATCAGGCCCGCGAAGGATGCCGGGTCGCCGCCGCCCTTGGCGGCCAACCCACCGACGATGGTGCCGAGCAGGATCGCCATGAAGGTTGCGCCTTCGACCAGCGCGTTTCCGGCCGGCAATTCGGAGCGCGCGAGATGATCGGGCAGGATGCCGTATTTGATCGGTCCGAACAGCGAGCCGATGACCCCGAACAAGAACAGCGCGACGAACAGCAGCGTGATCAAATGGAACACAAAGCCGGTGACGGCGATGATCGCCACGCCGACTTCGGCAAGCTTGAGGCGCTGCGCGATCAAGGCCTTGTCGTAGCGGTCGGCAACCTCGCCGCCGAGCGCCGACAAAAAGAAATACGGCGCGATGAATATCGCCGCCGCAATATTGATGAGCGCCTCGCCGGTCTTGCCGCCGATATGAAACAGGATCAGGAAGACCAGTGCGTTCTTGAGAAAGTTGTCGCTGAATGCCGAGAAGAACTGGCACCAGAACAGCGGAGCAAAACGCCGCGACAACAAAAGAGGATTCGGTTTATCCATCGGCCTTAAGGACCCGAACGAAGCCTAATGTGTCTATCATCCGTGGGCGTGGCAAGCCATAATCGGCAGCAATCCTATACCGCTATTGTGTCAGCTTTCTTGAAACCCTCTTCGCGCTTGCTGCGGATAGCCGGCAAGGCGACGATAAACAACAGCACCAGTGTGGCGATCAAAAGGCCCAGGCCGATGGACCGCTGAGCGAAAATCATCAGGTCGCCGTGAGCGGCAGCGGCGCCGGTTCGCATTCGAGCTTGATGGACACCAAACCGAGCACGCCGAAAACCGCAGTGAGCGCCACAAACTGCTGGCCGAGACAATTCTTCAGCTGTTCGCCGAAGATGCGCGCCGTGTTATCGGTGCACCGCACGGCGCATAAGGCACGACAGCCTCTGTTGTCCTTAGGATTTCTCAAGCCGCCTTGATGCCGTGCAGACCGTGTGACGCGTCCTTCACGGTAAAGAACACCACGTCGGCGTCCTTGGTGGCCTGGCCGGAATGAACCATGTTGGACGGAATGTAGAGCACCGTACCGGGCTTGGCCTCGAACGGCTTGCCGCCGACTTCGCCTTTGAAGGTGCCTTCGAGGATATAGATCCACTGCTCATTCGGATGGGAATGAGGCGCCGCACCGGTGCCGGCCGGCATTCGCATCAACCCGACGATCATGCGGTCGCCTTCCACGCAGGCGCCGTTGGCGGTGGAATAGTCCGGGCCGCCCAGGATGTGATTGACCTTGCTGAGATCAAAAACATGCTCACCGGGACCTGCGCGCTTGGCGCCGGGCGTGCGGCTCGCGGACTGGCTGGCGGTTGGGCTGGCCATTGGGACCTCCGCTGTTTTCAAGTCCTGATCGCGATTTTCGCTCCAATAAAATTGATTTTGGCATGGCGGTTCATGTGGGGCAATGAATTGTCACCGGCCGGTCGGGGGCGGCATTACGACACTGGGGCTGCAAAAGCCCACGGGCGGTCGGTTATGATCGGGTAACAGGAGGAAGCGATGTCCTTTTCAGCGAAGTCCTCGTTTGCGATGTCCCGGCGCGCGCTGCTCATATTGCCCTGGCTGTTTGCGGCAGGAAGTGCCATGGCGCAGACAGCGGAAGACGCGTCCGCCATCTATCTCTACCAGGGCGCCGACCGTGAAACGCGGATGGTGGCCAAGGCGCGCGAAGAAGGAACGCTGCTGCTTTATACCTCGATGGCGCCGTCCGAATCCGGACAGCTCGGGCAGGCTTTCGAGAAGAAATACGGCGTCAAGGTGCAGATCTGGCGCAACTTGAGCGAAGCGGTGCTGCAACGCGCGCTCTCGGAGGCGCAGGCGAAGCGCCACAGCGTGGATGTAGTCGAAACAAATGGTCCCGAGATCGACGCGCTCGCCAAGGAAGGCGTTGTGGCTGAATATTTCAGCCCGTACGTGGCGAACTTGCGGCCGTTTGCTGTAGCGCCGCAGCGCAAATGGATCAGCGACCGGGTTAACCTGTTTGTCGTGGGCTACAACACAACAAAAGTGAAGCGAGAGGAAATCCCCGCCACCTACGAGGGCTTTCTCGATCCGAAATGGAAGGGCAAGCTGGCGATCGAGGCGACCGACCAGGAATGGCTCGGCGCGCTGATCAAATATTGGGGCGAGAAACGCGGCATGGAGTTTTTCCAGAAACTTGCGGCGCAGAAGCCCGATCTGCGCAAGGGGCATGTGCTGCTGGCTCAATTGATCGCGGCCGGAGAAATCCCGGTCGGGCTCTCGGCCTACAGCGCGAATATGGATTCGATCAAAGCAAAAGGCGGGCCGGTCGATTGGGCCGCGGTCGAACCGCTGGTCGGACGGCCGCAAGGATTGGCCGTCGCCAAATACGCGCCGCATCCCTACGCGGCGTTGCTGTTTGCCGATTTCGTGCTCTCACCGGAGGGCATGGCGCTGCTCGGCGCGATGGGTCGCGTCCCGACGAGCAAGAACGTGAAGACGCCGCTCGACAGCACGAAATACATCATGCTCGACGTCGCCGCGGTCAATGAAGAGCAGGACAAGTGGCAGAAGATTTGGAATGAATTGTTTTTGAAGTAAGACGCGATCATTCGCGGGAGGGACATGAAATGCCGGCTTATATTATCGCGGAACATAAGATCACCGACGCGGCGAAGTTCGAAGAATACCGGACCAAAGTGGCTCCCATGATCGCTCGCCACGGCGGCCGCTACATCACGCGTGGTGGCAGCCACAAGATTCTGGAGAAAGGATATTGGCAGCCGGAGCGCGTGGTCATCATCGAGTTCCCCGATATGGCGGCGCTCGATGCGTGGTACAATTCGCCGGAGTATCAACCGCTCATCGAGCTTCGCCAGCAGTCCGCCATCGACATGCTCATCACGCTTGAGGGGGCTTAAGGCGCGAGATTGTCTCGAGTAGAGGCGAGTTTGCAGGCACGGCGGCGGGTGATACGGTCAGATCGCATAGTGGAACAACGTTCCATATAGAAGAACGAAGCCCAGAGGATCCGATGAACGCTGCCGTGCTGGATGCGCCGGCCGCACCACGGCCGAGCGTCCGCATCGATGCGAAGTGGTTGATGATCGGCGGCGCCGTTGCGCTGGTGGCGTGGCTCACGCTGCTGCCGCTCGGATTCCTGCTGTGGCAGAGTTTTCTCACGCCGCAGACGGCGACCACACCGGCCGCGTTCACGCTGCAAAATTATATCGAGGCTTATACCGGCTTTGAGACCTTTCGGTTGTTGTTCAATTCGCTGCGGTTCGCGACCGGCGCGGCGCTGGTCTCGTTCACGCTCGGGACTTTCTTTGCCTGGGTCAACGAACGCACCAATACGCCATGCAAAGCATTGTTCTTCTCGCTCTCGATCATACCACTGATCATCCCCGGCATCCTGTTCACCGTGTCGTGGATCCTGCTCGCGAGTCCGAAGATCGGGATCATCAACACGCTGCTGCAAAACTCGTTCGACACCGATTTCGTCTTCGTCAACATCTATTCGATGACCGGAATGATCTGGGTCGACGGGTTGCATTATTCGCCGATGGCGTTCCTGCTCATGACGGCGGCGTTCCGCGCGATGGATCCGGCGCTGGAGGAATCAGCGCAGATGAGTGGCGCGAGCGTGCCGCAGGTTTTCACGCGCGTGACGCTGAGGCTCGCCTGGCCGGCGGTGCTGGCTTCGCTGCTCATCCTGTTCGTGCGCGCGGTGGAATCGTTCGAGGTCCCAGCGCTGCTCGGCCTGCCGGTCGGCATCGAAGTCTACACCTCCGCAATCTATCAGGCGATTCACCGCTATCCGAGCCAGATTGGGCTGGCCTCGACCTACGCGGTGACGCTGCTCGTGATCACATCGTTCGGCATCTATTTCCAGTCGCGGTTGTCAGCGCAGAGCAACCGGTTTTCGACGGTGACCGGCAAGGGATTCCGTCCGCGCACCATGGACCTCGGCAGCTGGCGCTATCTCACGGCCGGCCTGTTCATTCTCTATTTCTTCGTGGTCGTGGCGCTGCCCTTTTGCGTACTGCTGTGGTCGTCGCTGCAGAAATACTACAGCGCACCGTCGTGGGCCGCGCTGCAGAATCTGTCGCTGAGCGCCTATGGCTCGGTGCTGGCGGAACCCGCGTTCGGCACCGCCGTGTGGAACAGTCTTGCGTTATCGCTCGGCAGCGCGACGCTGATCATGCTGGTCACCGCCGTGATCGCCTGGATCGTGACGCGGACGCGGCTGCCCGGCCGCTGGCTGATCGACAATCTCGCCTCGATGCCGCTGGTGTTTCCGGGCCTGGTGCTCGGGCTTGCGATCATGATCTGCTATCTGTACGTGCCGATCGGTATCTACGGCACGCTCTGGATCATGCTGATCGCCTATGTGACGCGCTTTTTGCCCTACGGCATGCGCTATTGCTCGACCTCGATGCTGCAGATTCACAAGGAGCTCGAGGAATCGGCGGCGATGAGCGGCGCGTCCTGGACCATGACGTTCCGGCGCATCGTGCTGCCACTGCTCAAGCCCGGTCTGCTCGCCGGCTGGATCTATATCGTGATCGTATCGATCCGCGAACTGTCGAGCTCGATCCTGCTGTACAGCCCCGGTACCGAGGTGATGTCGATCATGATCTGGGAGCTGTGGCAGAACGGGCAATATGTCGAGCTGTCCGCGCTCGGCGTGATGTTGATCGCGGCTCTGTTCTGCTTCGTGATGCTCGCGCAGTTCGTGGCCAAGAAATATGGAGTGGCGGAAGCCTGACCATGCTCAGCGTCAAGGCACTCTATACCGAATATCCCGGCCCGGGCGGCCAGGCGATCAAGGCCGCGCAGGACGTGAGCTTCGATGTGCCGGAGGGCAAGCTGTTCACGCTGCTCGGCCCGAGCGGCTGCGGCAAGACCACGACGCTGCGCTCGATCGCGGGGCTTGAGCGGCCGCGCGCCGGCGAGATTTTGGTGGGCGGGCGCGTGATGTTCTCGGCGGACGACGGAATTTTCGTTCCGCCCAACCAACGCAATTTCGGCATGGTGTTTCAGTCCTACGCGATCTGGCCGCATATGAACGTGTTCCAGAACGCGGCGTTTCCGCTGCAGGTGCGGAAGCGGAAGCTCAGCCGGAAGGACATCGACGAGCGAGTCATGCGCGTGCTGCGTGCGGTCGCGCTCGAACAGCTTGCGGATCGCGATGCGACCAAGCTTTCGGGCGGACAGCAGCAGCGCCTGGCGCTGGCACGGGCGCTGGTGATGGAACCGCAATTGCTGCTGCTCGACGAGCCGCTGTCCAACCTCGACGCCAAGCTGCGCGAGCGCATGCGGTTCGAGCTCAAGCGGCTGCAACGCGAGCTGAAACTGACTACCGTTTATGTCACGCACGACCAGAGCGAGGCACTGGCGCTGTCGCACGAGATCGCGGTGATGAACGAAGGCCGTATCGTGCAGATCGGGTCGCCGCGCGACATCTATGAACGGCCGCGCAACCGGTTCGTGGCGGATTTCGTCGGGACCACGAATTTCCTCGATGCCACGGTCATGTCGGCGCACAGCGGCAACGGCCGCTGCCAGGTGACGACGAAATTCGGCGCACTCGACGTGCAATGCGACGACATGGTTCGCAAGAACGATGCCGTTGTCATCTCGGTGCGGCCGGAGGATGTGGAACTTTCCGAGCAGCCGCAGAACCACGAGGATGGTTATAATGTCTGCGCCGGCACGGTCGCGGCAAAGGCCTTTCTTGGCGAGTATTTGGATTTTCAGGTCAACGTCGGCGATTGCGTGCTGCTGGCGCGCGCGCATCCGTCGCTGCGCACGCCGGTCGGCGATCCGATCCACATCCGGATGAAAGCCGAAAAGTGCATCGCCATTCCGAACAGCATGAATTGATGCAATGCAGGAGATGAAAATGGCCAAGGACGCCGTCGTTTCGGAAGAGCTGGCAAAGAAGTTCGCCACCGAAAAGGAAACGCCCTATACGCGCTGGGTGAAGAGCGAGGGACTCGACATCATCAGCTCGCTCTATGTGCCCAATCTGCATACGGTCGAGCTGAAACCGTGGGCGCGGCGCGGCGGCTTCGGCGTGTTCATGAACCACGAGGCATCGCGCACATCGAACGATTGCTATGTGTGCGAAATCCCGCCCGGCAAGAAGCTCGAACCGCAGCGGCAGCTGTTCGAGGAAACGATCATGATCCTCGACGGACGCGGCTCAACCACCGTATGGAACGATGCCGGCCAGCGCATCACGTTCGAATGGAAGGCGGGCGCGCTGTTCGCGATCCCGCTCAACTGCTGGCATCAGCACTTCAACGGCTCCGGGCGCGAGCCGGCACGTTACGTGGCGGTGACCAATGCGCCGGTGGTGATCAACCTTTACGAGGACATCGATTTCATCTTCAACACAAAATACGACTTCAAAGGTCGCTTCTCGGGCGAGCCGGATTATTTCGCCGCCAAAAACGAACACAAGGGTTTTCTGCTCGCGACCAATTTCGTGCCGGACGCAGTCAACCTGCCGCTGATCACCGCGAAGGAGCGCGGCGCCGGCGGCGGACATATCCGATTCAATTTCGCCAAGAGCTCGCTCAACAGCCACATCTCGCAGTTTCCGATCGGCACATACAAGAAGGCGCACGCGCACGGCCCCGGCGCGCACGTCATCATCCTGTCGGGCGAAGGCTTTTCGCTGATGTGGCCGGAAGGCGATGCACCACGGCGCTACGAGTGGCACGTCGGCACCATGATCGTGCCGCCGAACATGTGGTTCCATCAGCATTTCAACACCGGCACGACATCCGCACGCTATCTGGCGTTCAAGCACGAGGGCGTCGCGATCCGCAACGCGCAAGGCGTCCCGAAAGCCTGGATCAGCAAGCGTACGGGCGGCGACCAGATCGATTACGCCGACGAGAATCCGGCGACGCGTCAGTTGTTCGCCAAGGAATTGGCCAAGCACGGGCTGACATCACAGATGGACAAGGCCTATGCGGCGGAAAAAGCCGATCTGCCGTCGGCAAAATCCGCAGACGAAGAGGAGAAGGCCCATGCATGATGTTCCGGGCCAGGTGCACTGGCACGAGCCGACCGCCGGCCAGCGCGCGGGATTCGGCAAGTTCGGCCGGCCGAAGACGCCATACGACATTTTCATGGAATCGGAAGGCATCCCGGTGTTCCGCGACATCGGCGTGAGCAAGGTGCAAAACCTGCCCCTCGCGCCGTGGAAGCGCACGGGCGGTCGCGGCACCTACATTCAGCTTCACGGCACCGAAGGCAAATGGGGCTGCTACGTGATCGAGGTGCCGGGCGCGGGCGCGATCAACGCGGAGAAGCATCTTTATGAGGAAATCTTCTTCGTGGTCGAAGGTCGCGGCACCACGGAGGTATGGCTCGACAACGATTCCAAGCGCCATGTGTTCGAATGGCAGAAGGGCTCGCTGTTCTCGATCCCGGTGAATGCTTGGCACCGCCTGGTGAATGCCAGCTCGGCGCCGGCACTGCTCCTGTCGGGCACCACCGCACCGAACTTGATGAATCTCATCAACAATGTGGGTGCGATCTTCGACTGCCCTTATCAATTCCGCGACCGCTTTTCGGGCGCAGACGATTTCTACAAATACAAGGACGACATCGAGCCCGATCCGGTACGCGGGCTTGCGATGCGGCGCACGAATTTCGTCCCGGACATCGTGAACTGCGATCTGCCGCTCGACAACCGCCGCTCGCCCGGTTTTCGCCGCATCGAGCCGTTCATGACCGGCAACACGTTCTATCTCTGGGTCGGACAGCACGAGAACGGTCGTTATTCCAAGGCGCACGCGCACACCTCGGCCGCGGTGCTGATCTGCATCAAGGGCAAGGGCTATACCTATACGTGGCCGGAACGGAACGGCGTCACGCCGTGGAAGGACGGCAAGGCGGACGAGATCAAACGCGTCGATTACGAACCGGTCGGCATGGTGTCGGCGGCGCCGGGCGGTGCGCGCTGGTTCCACCAGCACTTCGGCGCATCGAAGGAGCCGTTGCGGTTGACCGCGTGGTTCGGGCCGCACAATCCCGGCCGCGAACCGGGACCGCCGGGCGAGAGGCACATCGACTACACGGCGATGGACATTCCGGAAGGCGGCAGCGCGATTCCGTATTGGATGGAGGATCCCTTCATCAAGAAGGAATACGACGCGAAACTCGCCCAGGAAGGCGTCGAGAACCGGATGAAGCCGGAATACTACGACAAGAACTACAAGGGCGAGCTGCCGAAGGAATGATGCTTGCCTTAATGAATCCGGCCGAGCCGCGGCAATCCAATGCGATAGCTTGAGCAACCAATCAGGAGGACAATGTTGATGCGTGTCGTCGCACTTGAAGAGCATTTCACGGTACCGGCCCTGGTCCAGCGGATCGACAAGGCCGCCATCAGCCGCCGCGGCTTCAAGCCGAGGAAGCCGCCAACCAACCGGCCCAATCCGATGGAGATGCTGCCTGACATAGGCGAGCGCCGACTCAAATCGATGGACGAGAACGGCATCACGGTGCAGGTGCTCTCCAATACCGGCCCCGGTCCCGATCTTGTGCCCGGCGCCGACGGCGTCGCCATGGCGCGCGAGATGAACGACTATCTGGCGGCGGCCTGCGCACGCCATCCCGACCGCTTCAAGGGCTTCGCGGTGCTGCCGATGCAGAGTCCCGATGCCTGCGCCGCCGAACTGGTGCGGGCGGTGAAGGAATTGCGCTTCCTCGGCGGATTGATCAACGGCACGACCGAAGGCCGCTTCCTCGACGATCCGAGCTATGACGGAGTGCTGGCCGCGGCCGTTCAGCTCGATGTGCCGATCTATATTCATCCGCATCTGCCGCCCGAGCCGGTGCGGCAGGCTTATTATTCAGGCCTCAAAGAGGGCGCCGGCCGCGTGCTGGAAAGCGCCGCCTGGGGCTGGCACTCCGAAACGGCAATCCACGTGCTGCGCATGGTGCTGGCCGGCACGCTCGACAAGCACCCGAAGCTCAAGCTCATCATCGGCCATATGGGCGAAATGCTGCCGGTGATGCTGGTTCGGATCGACGAGACTTCGGTGCTGGACGTCGATCACCTCAAGCGGGCGCCGAGCCGGCAGATCCTCGACCAGGTCTGGATCACCACCAGCGGCATCTTCAGCCAGCCGCCGTTTATCGCGGCGCTGCAGACGTTCGGCATCGACCGACTGATGTTCTCCGTCGACTATCCTTATGCGCTCAATGAAAAAGGCCGCGAATTCCTCGACGGCGTCGCACTCTCTCCAGCCGACATGGCCAAGCTCACGCACGGCAATGCGGACGCGCTGCTGAAGCTGAAGGCCACCTGACGCGATGAGCGCTGGCGAAGACCAAGGTGGCCGCGTTTTCTTCTCCAGTACGGGGCGATCGCTCGGGGAGGACGACGAGATCTGTTTGCTCAGCGTCGGCGTCGACATCGGCTCGTCGACGTCGCATCTGGTGTTTTCGCGCATTCTGTTGGAGCGGCTGGACGCGCGCTACGTGGTCACCGCGCGCGAGACGTTTTATCAATCCGATATTCTGCTCACGCCGTATTCGGCCGAAGAAACAATCGACGCCGATGCGCTCGGCGCCTTCATCGCCAGGCAATACAAGGATGCCCAGGTCGAACCGGATGAGATTGACACCGGCGCGCTGATTCTTACCGGCGTCGCGGTGCGACGGCGCAATGCGCGCGCGATCGGCGAGCTTTTTGCCCGCGAGGCCGGGAAGCTCGTTGCGGTCAGCGCCGGCGACAGCCTGGAAACCGTTATGGCCGCGTATGGCTCGGGCGCGGCCGCGCGTTCGATCCGCGAACAGGCGGCGGTGATGAACGTCGACGTCGGCGGCGGCACGTCGAAAATCGCGATCTGCGCGGACGGCAAGGTAGTCGATCTCACGGCGCTCGATGTCGGTGCGCGGCTGATCTGCCTCGATGCCGCCGGCCGCATCACGCGCGTCGAGGAAGCCGGACGGCATTTTGCGAAGGATCTCGGCATCAACGTCACGCCCGGTGTTACGCTCAAGCCGGACGCGGCACGCGCGCTCGCGGCGCGAATGGCCGACTGCCTGTTCGAGGCCATGCGTGGCGGTGTTCCCAAGGCCAACGGCGTGAGCCTGCTTCGTCTTGACCCGCTGACTTCTCGCCTGCCGATCGCCCAGGTCACTTTTTCCGGCGGCGTGGCCGAATTCATCTACGGCCGCGAAACCGCGGCCTTCGGCGATCTGGGCGCGCAGCTTGCCGACGAAATCCGCGCCCGCGTGGGGGCTGCCGGCGTGCGGCTCGAGCCCTCGAACGAAGGCATCCGCGCCACCGTGATCGGCGCATCGCAATACACAATCCAGCTCAGCGGCAGCACCATCTATGTCTCGCCGCTCGATGCGCTGCCGCTGCGCAACGTGCCGGTGATCGCGCCGGCCTTGCCGCTTGATCAGGATACGATCGACCAGGCCGCGGTCGCGCGCGCGATTGCCGGCATGCTCAAGCGGCTCGATCTGGCGGAGGGCGAGAGCCCGGTGGCCGTATTCGTGCCGTGGCGCGGCTCGGCCACGTACCAGCGGCTCGATGCGTTCTGCCGGGGCATCGTCGAGGGGCTGAGGAGCGTGCTCGCGCGCGGTCATCCGCTCCTGCTCGCGGGCGACGGCGATGTAGGCGGCCTGCTCGGCATCCATCTGCGCGAGGACATGCGGATCAAAAATCCGATCGTATCGATCGATGGATTAGAGCTGAAAGAATTCGACTACATCGACATCGGCGCCATGCTGGAAAGCTCAGGCGCCGTGCCTGTCGTCATCAAGTCGCTGATTTTTCCAGGCCCTCAGGCAGTCAGCAGCAGAACCGCGCCGGTCACGGCGATGGCCGCACCTGCGGCGCGCGCGCCGTAGCGCATGGGAATCCGATTTGCCAGCAGGCCGATCGCAATTCCGATCATATGCAGCGTGAGCGTCGCCGCGACAAAACCCGCGCCGTAGGTCAGTCCGGAGGCATCAGTGGGCAGTTCGACACCGTGGCTATAGCCGTGCAGCAATGCGAACAGCGCGATGAGGGCGGCACTTGCCGCCAGCGAAGGCCGGTAGGCGAACGCGATTGCGGCGCCGAGTGCGACCACCGAGCCGGCGACACCGATCTCGACCCAGGGCATCTCGCTGCCGCTCATGCCGACTGCGGCCCCGATCGCCATGACGACGGGAAAGGTCGCCGGCAGCAGCCAGACTGCTGGCCGACCGAGCTGCGCCGCCCACAAGCCCACGGCCACCATCGCCAGCACGTGGTCGAGCCCGGTGAACGGATGCGCGAGGCCTTCGGCGAAGCTCATATGCGAATGGTCGCCGACATGGGCGAGCGCCGCAGAATTGAGCCCGGTCATTGCGAGTGTGACGACAGCGGCGAATAGTGAAATTTGGGCAACGGGACGACGTGGCATGATGTTCCTCATGGCAGAACGGAAGCGGTATGCGCTTTTACGATTTATTGCTTACGGCGAAAAAGGATTCAATCCACTTCGATGAATACTTTTCCGCCCTCGACGACCGTCAGGTAGGTCTTGATCGGGATCATGCAGGGCGGCGACACCACCTCGCCGGTCCTGATGTTGAACTGGCCGTTGTGGAAGTTGCATTCGATCACGTCGCCATCGATGAAGCCCTCCGACAGCGAGCCCGGACCATGGGTGCAGGCGTCATCGGTGACGAAGAACTCACCGTCGAGATTGAAGACCGCGAGCGTGAGGCCGGCCGCTTCCACTTTCAGTGCATTGCCGGCGGCGATTTGCTCAACCTTGCAGAGCTCTACACGTGTCGGCACGGCTTCTCTTGGGGCGCGGGGGCAGGTAGGATTGATGTCGGAACGATGTTCCGTATAGAAGAACTTCGCGATCCATCATAGACCACGGGCTTTGATCCAGGTCAACGCCGGCCAGCCGGAAAGGCTTGAGCAATCGAGATGGACGACGTTACATAAAGTAGAACGACCTACAAGATATCCCGGAGCCTGACGATGCTCAGGAAAGAACAGAACGATCTGCTGACGCAAACCGCTCCCGGCACGCCGATGGGTGAGATGTTCAGGCGGCACTGGCTGCCGGCGTTGCTCAGCGAGGAATTGCCGGAAGCCGAATGCCCGCCGGTGCGCGTGAAGCTTTTATCCGAACGCCTGCTGGCCTGGCGCGACACGCAAGGCCGCTATGCGCTGACCGACGAATTCTGCGCGCACCGTGGCGTGTCGCTGTGGTTCGGCCGCAACGAGGAAAACGGACTGCGCTGCCCCTATCACGGCTGGAAATACGACCACACCGGTCAGTGCATCGAAGTGCCGTCGGAGCCGGAGGAAAGCGGCTACTGCAAGAAGATCAAGCTGAAATCCTATCCGCTGGTCGAGCGCGGCGGCGTGCTGTGGGCCTACATGGGGCCGCCCGACAAAAAGCCGCCGTTGCCGGAATGGGAATTCGCCATGGTGCCGGCCGACCGCACCTTCACCTCCAAGCGCCTGCAGGAGTGCAACTGGCTGCAAGCGCTGGAAGGCGGCATCGACTCGAGCCACGTATCGTTTCTGCATTCGGGCGAGCTCAACAAGGATCCCTTGTTCAAGGGCTCGAAGGGCAATCAATACAATCTCGGCGACATGAAGCCGGTGTTCGAAGTGGTGGAAAGCCCCGGCGGCCTTTACATCGGCGCGCGGCGCAACGCGGAAAACGGCAATTACTACTGGCGCGTCACGCAATGGGTGATGCCTTCGTTCACCATGATTCCGCCGCGCGCGGATCATCCGGTGCACGGGCATTTCTGGGTACCGATCGATGACGACAATTGCTGGACGTGGAGCTTCGATTACAAGGTCACGCGACCGCTGACCAAGGAGGAAGTCCAGGCCATGCGCGATGGCAAGGGCGTGCATGTCCAATACACGCCCGGCAGCTATCGACCGCTTGCCAACAAGGATAACGACTACCTGATGGACCGCACCGCGCAAAAAGCGGGCAAGACCTACAGCGGCGTCGAAGGCATCGCGATGCAGGACGCATCGTTGCAGGAGAGCATGGGTCCGATCGTCGACCGCAGCAAAGAGAACCTGGTCTCCACCGACAACGGCATCATCATGGCGCGGCATCGGCTGCTGCGCGCGCTGAAGGCCATGGAAAAAGGCGAAACGCCGCCGGGACTCGATCTTGCGCACCAGCGCGTGCGTTCGGCCGCCGTCGTGCTGCCGCCCGACAAGCCCTACAAGGATGCGGCGAAGGAAGCGTTGATCGTGCAGCCCGGCAAGGCGCACGTCTCGGTCTAGAGGTCCACAATGGAAAGCGAAAGCACTCGGATGAGCAGCGCGCAGGAGGCGCGTTTTCGCATCAATGCGCCGAATTCTCTGCCGCGCGCAGTCAAGGTGATCGCGCTCGATCAGCCGAGCGAGAGCGTGGTCAAGCGTCTGTCGAAGTCGCGCTGGAACGGCGCGACATTCTTCACCGCTACCGCTTTCGGCGCGATCCCGCGCAAAGGCGAAAGTTTTTCGGGCTGGCTCAGCGATCTGGCCGGCCGCACCAAGAACCTCGTCGACGAAGTCAACGCAGCCGACCTCGTGGTCATGATTGCGACGGCGGGCGAAGACGCACCGGCCGCTTCCTTGATCGGCGAGGCCTGCAGCCTCAAACGGGTGATGACGACCGCGTTGATCGTCGGCTCCGCCGGCAAATCGGACGCGACGCTGTCGAAAACCTTGGCGCAGCTGCGGCCCTGGTCGCTGATGCTGGTGATCGCCAACGCCGAGGAATACATCGAGGACATGCTGCTGGCGCTGCGGGCGTAGCTGATTTGCCTCTCCCCGCGGAACCGGGAGAAGCAACACAACGTCCGTCAGGCGTCACTCAATTGCTCGGCGCGAGATTGATCTCCTTTGCGAGCTTGACGGTCGCCGCGATATCGTTACGCGCGAACTTGGCAAAATCGTCAACGCTCATCAGCTGGATCTCGACGCCCTGCTTGGAGAGATTTTCCTTCACCGACGGCGCGGTCAGGGCCTTTTCTATCTCGGCGTGCAGCTTATCGATGATCGGGCGCGGCAGTTTCGCCGGCCCGACGATGCCGCCCCAGAACAAATACTGGGCGCTGGGATAACCGGCCTCGATGATGGTCGGCACGTCAGGCAGCAGGGCCGCCCGCTTGGGCGTGCTCACGGCGAGCGCGACCAGCTTGCCATCCTTGATGTGCGGCAGCGCCGGAGCAATCGGCAGGTAGTAATAATCGATGTTCCCGGCGATCAGCTGCGTAAAGGCCTCGGTTGGTCCGCGAAACGGAATGTGCTGAACGTTGATCTTCGCGGCAAGGCGGAACTGCTCGGCCGCCATATGTGACGCGGCGCCGATGCCGGCGGAGGCGAAATTCAGTTTGCCAGGATTCGCTTTGGCGGCGGCGACCAGTTCCGCGACCGTCTTGTAGCCTTTCTGCGGTGTGGTGACCAGCACGCTCGGTTGAAAGCCGAACAGGGCGATGGGAGCAAAATCGCGCGCCGGATCGTATGGCAGCGACTTGTGCAGCACGACCTGAGAACTCAGCGTGGATGAATTGAGCAGGAGCTTGTAGCCGTCCGGATCCGCTTTTGCGACTTCACCAACGCCGATCGTTCCGCCCGCGCCGGGCCGGTTCTCGATAACGTACGACCCGTTCATCTGCCGGAACGCCTGATCAAGCACGATGCGCGCGACGATGTCGTTCGCGTTGCCCGCGGCAAACATGCTGATGACCTGAACGTTGCGCGTCGGCCAGTCTTCGGCGACCGAGGCCGAGGCGCTGGCGATGAGAATGGCGCCGGCAATGCCCGCGCACAGATTACGAAATGTTCCCATAGAATTCTCCCCCTGGATGCGCCGGTCGAGCATATTTTGATTGACGCAAGCATGATCGGTTTCGATGTGGCTTGCAATGGCGAACGCGCGCCAAGTCTGCGGTAGCACGTCGCAGCAACGTACGCGGAATATTTGAAAGGCCGTCAACCAACAGCGCGCGCGCGAAACCCGAGCCTGGTCGAAATCGCCGCCGACGTCTCGATCACGTGCGGGATGAATGAAGCAAGGGCCTTCTTCGTGAGCCGCGACACCGGACCGGCAAGTCCGATGGCCGCGATAACCGCGCCGGTGTCGTCCCGGATCGGCGCCGCGATGCAGCGCATGCCGATCTCGCTTTCCTCGTCCTCGATGGCGCAGCCGCGCTGGCGGACACTGTCAAGCGCCTTTCGGAGCGCGGCCGGATCGGTGATGGTCTGCGGCGTGCGCGCCGGCAATCCAGAACGGATCACGCGGTCGGTCACCTCGGGCGGCTGAAACGCGAGCATGACCTGGCCCTCGGCCGTGCAATAGGCGGGCTTACGCACGCCAATGTCGGAGCGCATGCGGATCGCCTGCGTGCTTTCAAGATTGTAGACGTACATGATTTCGGAACCGTCGAGCACGGCGAGGTGCACGGTTTCGTTCGCCTTTTCGCGCAACTCGCGCAACAGGTGACGCGCCTCGATCGACACGTCCATGCGGTGGCGCACGAGCGCCCCGAGGCGGAACAATGCGAGTCCAAGGCGGTATTTTCCGCTCTCGGGGTTTTGCTCGAGCATGCCCTCGGAGACGAGCGTCACCGCCAGCCGATGAACCGTGCTCTTGGCAACGCCAAGGCGCTTGGCAAGGTCGCTGATGCCGATCTCGACCTCCTGTTCGGAAAATGCCTTCAGCAGCCGCATGGCGGTTGCCACGGAGGACAGGCGGCCTTGCGTGATAGGCGCGCGAGCAGTCGGTGGATTTGGAAGCGGCGGCACGGTAATGTTCCGCTACGTGGACCGGCGTTCCGCAAACTCTAGGCGGGCGGGTGTCGGGGTGTCAATCAACGGCTGCGGCGGCCGCCGGATGCGGGAATCATGGCGACAAACATCGTGGTGATCGGCGGCGGGCCGGCCGGTGTCTGGGCCGCGATCGAAGCCAAACGGCGCGATGCTACGGCAGAAGTCGTGCTCGTCACCGACGAGGCCTGCGAGCCCTACGAGAAACCGCCGCTGTCGAAGACGGTGCTGCTCGGCAAGGCGAGGCCGGAAGACGCGCCGATCGCGGGAAAAAGCGGGCTCGCCGCGCATCATGTCGTGCTCAAGACCAACGCGCGGTGCAACGCAATCGACCGCGCGGGCCGCAAGGTCGTCACCGATGCAGGCGCCCTGCCCTACGACGCGCTCGTGATCGCGACCGGCTCGCTGATGCGCGAGATGCCGCTGCTGCCGATCGGAATGAAGCGCGTACATTACCTGCGCACAGATGTGGACGCGCTTGCGCTCAAAGCCGATCTCGCGACTTGCAAGCATCTCGTGGTGATTGGCGCCGGTCTGATCGGACTCGAGGTCGCAGCGTCGGCGCTCGCGCTTGGCGTCAAGCCGACCGTGATCGAGCTTGCGCCGCGCGTCATGGCGCGCATGTGCGACGAGGAGACCGGTGCCTTCGTGCAGTCGGAGCACCAACGCCGCGGCGTGGACATTCGCCTCAACACCGCGATCACGCAGGTTGCGCCGCAAACGGACGGACGGATCGCACTCAAGACCAGTGCGGGCGACGAATTGTCCGCCGATCTGGTCGTGGTCGGCACCGGTGTGAAGCCGAACGACGCGCTCGCCGCCGCCGGTCTCACAGTGCAGGACGGCATCGTCGTGGACGAGCAATGCCGCACGTCCGATCCGGCGATCTTCGCGGCCGGCGACGTCACGCGGTTTCCCGGACCCCATGGCCTGGCGCGCCTGGAGAACTGGCGGCATGGGCAGGACCATGGCGCGATCGCGGGCCGCAATGCGGCGGGGGCAAACGATGCCTATCGCGCGGTGCCGTCGTGCTGGACCGAACAGTACGATCTTTACATCCAGGCGGTCGGCTGGATGGTGGATATGCCGCAGCGCGTGAAACGACCAATGGCGGGTAAAAGCATGCTGTCGCTTGAACTGGATGGGGCGCTTCTGTCTTATGCGGTCGGCGTGAATGCGCAGAAGGATCTGGCCGCAGTCCGGCGGCTGATCGAACGGCGCATTCCGGTCGACGCGTCGGCGCTTGCCGATCCGAATGTGCCATTTGCCGCGATGCTGAAAGCGAAAGCGTGAAAGTCACCGTCGAAATGCTGCAGCACATGAAGAGCGACGGCAAGAAATCCGTCGGCGTCGTGGCATGGGACACCCCGCTTGCATCGATCGCCGACCGTGCAGGCGTGGATTTCGTGTCGGTCGGCGACTCGGTCGGCGTCAATCTCTATGGCCGCGACGATCCGCTCGACATCACGATGGACGAGATGCTGGTGGTGTGCAAAGCGGTGCGGCGCGGGGTCGCGCGCGCTTTGGTCAGTTGCGATTTTCCATACGGCCCATTGCAGCAAGGTGTCGAAATCGCGCTCGCCGCGGCGCGGCGGCTCGTCAAAGAGGGCGGCGCCGACATGGTGAAGCTCGACGCGGCGGCGGATTTCCCCGACGCAGTGCGCGCGATCGTGGCGGCCGGCATTCCGGTGTTCGCGCAATTCGGCATCACGCCACAGACCGCCGCGCAACACGGCATTCCCTATGCCGCGCAGAATGCGCCCGGCGCGCAGGTTTCTCCGGCGATGACTGCAAAGCTCGTCGAACAGGCGAAGCTCTTGGAAAGTTGCGGCGCTGCCTTGCTCGATTTCACCAATTCAGGGCCGGTGGCGGGGGCGGCGGTGGTGGCGGCGGTGAAAATCCCGGTGATCGGCGGTTTCGGCGGCGGCCCTTGGCTCGACGGGCGCGTGCGGCTCGCGCATACGGCCATCGGTTACGGCACGAAATGGCTCGACAGCAAGACCGAGACCTACAGCAACACCGCAAAGGCGAGCCTTGCGGCCTTCGGCGCGCTCGTCGACGACGTGCGCGCGGGTCGGCAGATCAAAGGCTGACGCATGGCGTTCACGGTGATCGACGGCATCAATACGCGCTACGAGGTGATCGGCGACGGGCCGCCGCTCCTGATGTACGCGCCGGCTGGATTCAACGCGACGATCGAAACCTGGCGTACGCAGGGCGTCTACGCGAAAATCAAGCTGCTCGATCACTTGCCGAAGAAATTCACCTGCATCGTGTTCGACCGCCGCGAATGCGGGCAATCGGGCGGACGGGTCGAGGCGCTGACCTGGGCCCATTACGTGGCGCAGGGCAAGGGGTTGCTGGAGCATCTGAGGATCAAGCGCGCGCATCTGCTGGGCGGCTGCATGGGCTGCTGCCCGGTGGCGGCCTTTGCGGTGGCGCATCCCGAAATGGTCGCCAGCCTGGTGCTGTACTGGCCGGTGGGCGGCGCGAAATATCGCATCAGCACGCACGCGCGCTTTTCGGAGCATTTGCATTTTGTCACGCGCGACGGACTCAAGGCCGTGGCGGCGCTGGTCGAGAAGGAGGGCAAACCGTTCGGCGCCGATCCGCGCGGCGGTCCGTGGGCCTCCGTGCTGAGGCACGACCGGGCATTTGCGGAAGCCTATGTGAAGCAGGACGTGGTGCGCTACAAGGCCATCGTCGAAACCATGGCGCGCACGCTGTTCGACCGCGACACCGCGCCGGGCGCGGAGCCCGAAGATCTGTTCCGCGTCGACATTCCGGCACTGATCGTGCCCGGGCAGGATGCGTCGCACGCAACGTCGGCGGCGCGCTATCTGCAGGAGTGCCTGCCGCGCGCGGATTATTTCGACGTGCCGGCCGAGCAGCAGACGGAAGCGAATATTCCGGCGCGCGTGATCGAGTTCCTTGAGAAGGCGAAGGCCTGATCAGCGCCGCTCAGCCCTGCCGGCCGTAATTGTCGACGGTCTCCTGCTGATTGAAACGCGTGGTCGCGCCCTCGCGATAGGCCAAGGCCGAAGTCTGCTGGAACGCGTTGAGAGCAAATCCCGCGCCGACGGCCAACAGGACGGCGACGACAACCGCAATGCTGAATGCGCGCATGACAAGTTCCTTTCTCGGCCCCTTTCGGCCACATAGGCACGCGCGCCCGCGTTCTCAAGCGCGCGTCGCGTCATGAAGCGGCACGCTTCTCCGCGTATTGTTTTTCCGGCGCAGTTCCTGTCGCCGCGCCATGCATCGGTAAGCAAGTCAAGTTTCCGTAAGGTCCTATTGATTGGCCCTTCTGATCCGGCAATCCTGTGTGCCGCCAGCGCATGAGCGAACTCAGAACAATCACCACCGCCCCCGGCCTCGTCTTCGACGTCATGGTGGCCGGCGAGACGGATGCGCCGCTGGTGCTGCTGCTGCACGGGTTCGCGGAATCGTTCCATATGTGGCGGGCGCAACTGCCGGCGCTCGCCGCCGCCGGCTATCGCGCGGTGGCGCCGAGCCAGCGCGGCTATTCTCCCGGCGCGCGGCCGGATACGCGCGAGCCGGCCAATTACGCGTTTGACCATCTGCTAACAGACGCGCTCGCCATTGCGGCCGCGTGCGGCAACACCCATCGCCGTTTCCACGTCGTCGGTCACGACTGGGGCGGCAGCATCGCTTGGGGCATCGCCGATCGTCATCCGGAGCGGCTTGCCTCGCTCACGGTATTGTCGCGACCGCATCCCAACGCATTCAACCGCGCGCTTGCGGCGCCTGACGGCGAGCAGAAGCGCCGCTCGGCGCACCACTGGTTCTTCCTCGAAGCCGATGCCGCGTCGCGCGTGTTGGCGGACGATGCGCGCTGGCTGCGCGAGCGGCTGGCCGCGAATAACGTGCCGGCGGCGGCGATCGCCGAATATGTCGGCGTGCTCGGCAGCCCGGCGGCGATGGAAGCGGCGCTGACGTGGTACCGCGCGCGCGGCGCGATCCGCGCGCCGATCGGGACAATTCGCGTGCCGACGCTGTTCATCTGGGGCGATGCCGACGACACGGTCGGGCGGGCGGCGGCCGAGGGGACCGTCGATTTCATCACCGGCCCGTATCGGTTCGAGGTGCTGCCGGGCGTCGGCCACTTCGCCGCCGATCAGACGCCGGATCAGGTCAATGCGCTTTTGCTCGCCCATCTCGCCGCCCATCCGGCCTAGACAGGATGCGCGCGATGCCGCGCGTATCGGGCTGGCGCAGCACGGCGTTTAGTGCTTGGTACGGACCGCCGCCGGCTCCTGCACGCGCGAGGTCACATGCCAAGGCCACAATCGATCCGGAACGTGGGTCTGACCGCGCTGCTGCTGGGGCTGATCTTCCTGGCCGCGAACCTCTATTTCAGCCTTGGCACCACCGGCCATTCGAAGCTGGCGAATGTGTGCTTCGCGTTCGCGATCATCTGCAACACGGCGTTCGCGGTGTCTGCCGTGCTCTGGGTCCTGACATCGGCGTGGGTGCGCGAGCCGGAACGAAAGTCCAGCATGATGCCGGGTCCGCCCGGCGCCGGCGTCAAAATGATGGGTGGTCCGATGCCAATCCCGGGCGCTGCCGCCGCCGACAAGAAGCCGCCGACGGCCCAAGGATAAAGGCGATTCATCCCACGAGCGCGCGCGTTGCCGGCGCGAACAATTCTTCCGGCGTCACCGGCTTCGTGATGATGCCTTGCGACAGCGCGTGGCCGATCAGCTCGTCGAGAACCTTGCGGTTGGGAGCGATCCCGTAAGGCAACGGATCGCCGGTGATTTCCATCACGCGCTGGTGGACCTTGTCGACGGCGGTCGGCTTTTCGATCTTGCCGGCCTTCAGGCGCTCGACATAAAGCCGTTTGGCCTCGGCAAAGGCGTTGAACACGTCCGCAGCGAGCGCGGAATTTTGCGCGAGCACATCGTCCTTGATCACCACGAGATGGTTGATCGGATAGTGGCCACGCGTGCGCAACGCCTGCAATCCGGCTTCGAGCGCATTGGGGATGAGCGGCTTGACATCGGGATGATCGATCTCGACGCCGATTGCGGCGGCGAGTTCGCCCGAAATCAGCATGTCGGCCATCTGCTTGCCGGACGCGATCGGCACCACATTGGCGGGCGGGCGGTATTCGGCCACGTGCTCGTCGCCCGACAGCACCCAGGTGATTTTCTTCAGATCAACGCCATGCTCGGAGGCGAGCACGCCGCGCGCCCAGACGCCGGTGGTCACGGTGTAGCCGCGGTTGACGCCGACGCGCTTGCCTTCAAGCTCCTTCGGCTTGGCGATGCCGGCCTTGGTGTTGACCAGAATGGCGCCGTGGTGAAAGGCGCGCACCAGAAATACCGGCACCGCCGTCATGCGTTTGCCATAGGCGCGGGCGCAGATGTAGGTGGTGATTGCCATCTCGCAGACGTCGTATTCGAGCCCACGCACCATGCGGCGGAAGGCGGCGATGAGCGGATCGACCTCGACGAAATCGAAGGCGAAGGATTTCGGCTTCACGGAGCCGTCTTTCAGCGCCTGGTTGTTGCCTTGGGTGCGGGTGACGGTTTTCAGTTTTTGCTCGGGCATGGGACGGGCCTTGGGGCGGGGGCGGAAAGCCTAGCGCACTACCGCGAGGCGTCCAACTGCGGTTGCAGGCCACTGGCCGCGAATCGGGAGTTGCTCTATACGACGAGCGGCGAGTCAGTTGACGTTGCAAGTCAGGACAAGGGACGAAATGCCATGCCCGCAGATCCAAAGAGGGTCAGCCGTATCCTCGTGATGAAAATCAAGCTGCCCGCGCCGGAAGCCATCAAATCGATCTCGCTGATGATGAAATCGTCGGCGCCGTTCTACGAGGCCTCGCACGACGCCAAGATGCGGCTCCTGCGCAACGTCGATGCGCCGACCGAGTTGATCCAGATCGTCGAATACCAGACCGAGCAGGCGCTTGAACTCAACCGGCAGCGGCTGGCGAGCGACCCGATGACGCGGAACTTCGTGCAGGCGTGGCGGACGCTGTTCCCGGGCGGCGTCGAGATCGATGTGTATGAAGATGTAACCCAGAGCGCGTGACGCAATTCAGCAGCAGTCGCAGACGAAATCGGGCGGCACGGAGAGCGATTCCTTCTGCCAGGCATAGGGCAGATCGTCGGCAGTGAGTTCCGCGACCGGCTTGAAAACCTTGAAATGGTAGCGCTGCCCGCCTTCCCAGAACGCGATCACGGTCTCGAGCGGCGGGCAGCCGGGCAGCACGCAGGCCACCTCGGAGACCAGGATCGCGGTGTCTTCGGCGAGCGTGAAACGCGCGCGCGTCCAGTCCCGCACCCGGCCGATGGCCGCCATGTGCTCAGGACCGCGCTTTCTGAAGCCACGCTCTTGGATGCGCATGGGCAACACTCTACATTCGCGCCGGGCAAATGTGGATGAGGCGATCGTGGCAGAGACAGTGTTGGCGGCCGTGCGGGTGGGCCCAAGCAGAACAGAAATCCGCGAATTCCCGATGCCGGATATCCCGGCGGATGCCGCATTGATGAAGATGGAGGTCGCCGGCATCTGCGGCACCGACGTGAAGCTCTACAAGACGCCGCCGTCGAACGCGCCGGTGATCATGGGGCACGAGAACATCGGCGTGATCTCCAAGGCGGGCCGCGAGTTCACGGCGCGCAAAGGCTTCAAGGAGGGCGACCTGGTGTTTGTCGAGCACTACGTGATGTGCGGCAAGTGCGAATGGTGCCATGCCGGACAATACCGGCACTGCGAGAACACCGACTGGCGCTACAACCCCGACGGCATTCGCTACGGCTACACGTCGGCGGAGCGCGCGCCGCACCTGTGGGGCGGGTTTGCGCAATACGTCTATCTGCCGTGGAACGCGGTGGTGCATCACGTGCCGAAGGGCGTGACGCCGGAACTCGCCGGGCTGGTCACGCCGATGGCGAACGGCGTCGAGTGGTCGCTGTTCGAGGGCGGCGTCGGTTACGATTCAACGGTGCTGATCCAGGGGCCGGGACAGCAGGGGCTGTCGCAGACGGTGATCTGCCGGCAGGCGGGCGCGTCGCTGATCATCGTCACCGGCACCACGAAGGACAAGGCGCGCATGGAGGTGGCGAAAAAACTCGGCGCGGATTTCGTCATCGACGTGCAGAAGGAAGACCCGCTGGCGCGCATCAAGGAGATCACCGCTGGACGCGGCGTCGACGTGGTGCTCGACTGCACGGCGGGCGCCGGCACCATGCCGGTGCTGCTCGGCATCGAGGCGCTCAAGCGCAAGGCCGGCACGATCGTGGTGCAGGGCGAAATGACGGATTTTCCGAATTTCCCGATCGGGCGGATGACGGTGAAATACATCACGGTGAAGAGCGCCCGCGGGCATAGTTACAAGGCGTGCGAGCTGGCGCTGGCGCAACTTGCGTCGAAACGTTTCCCGCTCGAACTGATCACCACGCACCGCTTCGGCTTGAAGGACGTCGATCTGGCGATCAAATCGGTCGGCGGCCAGGGCGTGCCGGACGTGATCCATGCCTCGCTGATGCCGTGGGAGTGATGGGCGGGAAACCAAAAATCGCCATCGCCACCGGGGACCCGGCCGGCATCGGACCGGAGATCAGCCTAAAAGCGGCGCTCGATCCAAAGGTACGCGCAGTGTGCGACCCGATCGTGGTGAGCGACCTGCGTGTGCTTGATCGGCATGCGAAGGCGTGCGGGATCAAGGTGGAGCTGCGCGGCGTCAAGCGCATCGGCGAGGCGCAGTGGTCGGGCGCCCAGATAAACGTGCTCGATTGCGCCCTGCCCTACGCCGCCGCGATCGATCTCGGCACCAACAGCGCCGACGCCGGGCGGGCGATCATCGCGTTTGCGGGCGCGGCGGTGAAGGCAGCACGCGCGGGCGAGGTCGACGCGGTGGCGGCGGCGCCGCAAAACGAGACGTCGATCGCGCTCGCAGGAATTCCCTTCGATGGGCATCCGTCGTTCGTCGCGCGCGAGACCGGCACCGATGTGGACGACGTGTATCTCATGCTCTGTTTCGGCGAGCGGCGCATCGTGCATGCCACGCTGCACACGAGCGTGCGCGAGGCGATCGGCATGATCACGCGAGAGCGGGTCATCAAGGTGATCCACACCGCCGACCGGGCATTGCGACAGCTCGGCATCGCGCGGCCAAGAATTGGCGTGAGCGGACTCAATCCGCATGCCGGCGAGGACGGATTGTTCGGTCGCGAGGAAATCGAGATCATCCGGCCGGCGATCGATACGGCGGCAGCCGAAGGTATTGCCGTCAGCGGCCCGATCGGGGCCGACATCTTGTTCCACAAGCAAGGGTACGATGCCTTTGTCGTCATGTTGCACGACCAGGGCCATATCGCCGCCAAGCTCGTGGCGCCGAATGCCACGGCCGCCATGACCATCGGTACGCCCATCCTCTTCGCGTCCGTTGCGCACGGCAGCGCGCACGACATTGCCGGCAAGGGCATTGCGAACCCGGCTGCGATGATCGAGGCGATCATGCAATTGGCGAAGGCGCGGCGCGGCTAGTGCTCTTTGGGCGTTGCCGATTTGCGCCGGAGATTGAGGAGATCGCGGATCAAGAAAACGACGCCCCCCAAAGCAAGCAGACCGGGCAAGCCGGTGAACACCGTCGCCAAGACCACGACCATGCCAAAGCTCGCGAGGCTTTCGTAGAACGGGTTCGTGCAGGCAATGTCGCCTTCGTCGAGTCTCGGGCAGACATCCATCGTGCTCACGAATACGAGGCTCGCGATCCCGGCAAGAACCGCCAGCAGCGCCAGGTAACAGATCAGTTTGAAGACGAGCAGACCGAGGCGTGCCATCGTTGCGCAAGATCACGGACCATCCACGCGCGGCTCGATCATCCTCGGCCTTCGATCTACGGACGAGTTTGATCGTGCTGTCGTGCGGAATTGAGTTCTATATCGGTTTTTGGTTCGACGACTTCGGTCGTTTGTTCGATCGGCGCCGTGGCGACCGTGGTTTCGGACTTTTCGCCGCCGCCTTCGAAGGCCGGCCGCGGCCGCGGTAACGGCGTGCTCCGGCCGGCGATCACCGGATCGATTTCGCGCGGAATCAGGATGGTGAATTGCGCGGGGTGGCGGAACCTCCCGGCAACGTGGGCGGCGCCATCGCCGGCGCCGAAATAAAGATCGGCGCGGGCCGGCCCGCGGATGGCGCTGCCGGTGTCCTGCGACACCATCAAGTGTTGAAAGAAATTCTCCGAACGCTCGTTGTCGAGCGGGAGTTCAGCCTCGATGAAAAACGGCGTGCCGTAGACGTGGAGCGATTTGTCGGTTGCGATCGAGCGTCTGGGCGTGAGCGAAACGCCTTCAGCGCCGACCGGCTCCTCATAGTCGCCGAGATTGGTCTCGCGGAAGAAGACATACGACTTATTGCGGCGGCGAAGTTCCTTGCCCTCCTTCGGGTTGGCCTCGATCCATTCGCGAATCCGGTCCATCGACATTTCTTCCTTGGGAACGATTTCTCGCTCGATCAGAATGCGGCCGATGGGCGTATAGGGCCACCCGTTATGGCTGTCGTAGTTGAGGCGCAACACCTTGCCGTCCTCGAGTCTGACCCGCGCCGAGCCCTGGATTTGCGCAAAGAACAAATCGGTCGGATCCTTGAGCCAGCAGATTTCGAGCTTGCGGTTCTTGAGCGCGCCTTCTTCGATAGCGGTGCGATCAAAGTAATGGCCCGACTCGTGGTCGGCGAGGTCGCGCGGCGTGCGGTAAAGCGGCACGTTGAATTCCGCGCTTGGGACGCGCGAGCCCTCGATGATCGGCTCGTAGTAGCCGGTGACAAATCCATTGGTCTCGCCGAGCGGCGCGATGCGCATCGGGCGAAAATTTCGCTCGAAGAAAATTCTTGCGGCAGCGGAATTCCGCGGGCTTGCCTTCAAGGCGCGGCGGCAAGCGGATTGCAGCGCGACATAGAACGGCTGGCTCGCATGGCGAGACGGTGCGCCGCGTACCATCACCTTGCAACTGTTCAGAAAGGTCGCAAAGGCGGCGGCGTGATTGTCCTCGGCCCATCCGCTGATCTTGCTCCAGCTTGTTGTTTCGAGCTGCACATTCGGCATGCTGAACGGGTACGACAGAAGTTGCGCAGAGAACTCAAGCGTGTCGCGATCGGGCACGGGCGCGGGAGGATCCACGGGCTTGAACGCCCCGGGTAGCGCCGCTATGCCGGGGGCAGCGATCGTTCTCACCTGCGCTTGAACGCTCGAGCCGGCGGCAAGCAAGACGGCAATGAAAAAGAGACCTCGCACGACGCCCCTCCTCAGGCCGCATGCGTAATCCAAACGAACATCAAAGTGCGGCTTGGGTCTATTGACAACGCGCAGCGTGGATAACCGGCAAGATTAAAGGATCATTTCCTAGCGGGTGTAGTGGATTTGCCACAATTCAGGGCCTTGCACGCATCACTTTTGCTTGTGCCCGGTCCAGGGCGGCGGGTTCGTCGCCTTGATGCGGCGGGCGTCTTTGACCAGCTCGCGCACGGCGCCGGTAACCGGCAGCGTCAGCCCGGCCTTGTCGGCCATGCGCGAGACGATCTGCATATCCTTCAGCGCCCAGGTGAACGAGATCATGTCCCAGTCGTTGAGCGCGGCGGAGGCGCCCGAGCTCATTTGCAGCGCATCGCGCAATTTGACGAGATCGATGCCGGTGGTTTCCGCGAGACGGCCTGCCTCGATCAGGCCGACGGCGTTGATCCACAGCAGCAGGTTGTTCATGGCCTTGCCGACCTGGCCATGGCCGACATCGCCCAAGTGCGCAATGTCGGAACAGAATGCCTGGTAGATCGGCCGCGCTCGCTCGACGACATCGGGCTTGCCACCGACGAGCGCGAGCAGCGTACCCTTGTCCGCCGCCCAACGGCCGCGGCAGATCGGGGCGTCGAGCACATCGATGCCCTTTACGCGCGCGCGTTCGTTGATCGCCTTCACGGTGTCGGGCGCAGTGGTCGACGACACGGCGATGATCGCGCCCGCCCGCATGGTGGTCAGCAAGCCGCTGGCGCCAAGGACGACTTCATTCACCTCGTCATCGTAACCGACGCCGACGATGATGAAGTCCGATATGCTGCCGAGCTCGGCAGGGGTCGCGGCAATGCCGGCGCCGGCGGAGCGGGCGGCGGCGCATTGTTTCTCGTCGAGGTCACAGGCGGTGACGGCATAACCGTGCCTGACGAGGTGCTTGAGCATGGCGAGGCCCATGCGGCCGACGCCGACGATGCCAACGCGTTCCGTCTTTGCATTCATAGAAAAGTCAGCGCTTGCCGCCGTTCGTAACCGCGGCGTCGTAGCCCGGCGCGTTTTCGACCTGGTCGAACCAGTCGAAACCCATTTCCTTGACAATGCGGTTCGACATCACGATCAACCGCACATCCTCGTGGTCGCCGGCGACGTGCTGGTGGATGGTGAAGGGCGGCACGTAAATGTAATCGCCGCGCTTCCAGCTATAGGCCTTCGGCTCCGCCGCCCATTCCCACTTGAAGGCGTCGAGGCAATCAAACTTCATGTCCCAGTGCAGATCATAGCCCGAGCCCTCCACCACGAAGATCACTTCTTCCCACATGTGGCGGTGCTTGCCGGATTTCTCGCCGGGCTTGAGAAACTGCATATAGGCCTCGACGCACATCTCGCGCGTGTTGAGCTTGTGGTGCACGAGGTGCTTGATCAGTCCGTCGGCGGAATTCTCCCACGGCATGTCCTCGGCATGCACGACATTGAGCTTGCTTTCGTAGGCCTTGCGAAATTCAGCCGCGGCCTTGACGTCATCAGCGCGGAAGGTGGCGGTCTTCTTGCCGGAATGGGCGGGATCGCGCTCAGTGAACAGCGGCATGCGGCGCTCCTCAAATTTCCGACGGGGGCTTGTAGTTCTCCTGCCCCTTCGGCGGCGTCTTGGGCGGCCATTCGACGATTTTCTGAAACAACAGATGCATGAACAGGAACAGCGGCTTGGCTTTGAACACCAAGAGGATCGCTTCTTCGTCCTGACTGTCGTTGAAATGCTGATGCACGCAGCCGTTCTCGACGATCATCACGTCGCCGGCCTTCCACGGGATGTGACGGCCGTCGTGAATGTCGTGGCCGCGGCCCTTGAGCACATAGAACACCGCGCTGTTGAGATGGCCGTGCTTCTGGCCGAAGGCGCCGGGGGCGTAAGCCTCGATGTGGGATTCGATCGATTGCGTCACTGCCACGGCCTGCGGAGAAATGACGCTCTTGCCGTAGTGGCCGGGGCCGCCTTTCCAGGGCACATCCTTCGATGAATAGACGCGCGGCTCTTCGGTCAGTGATTTATATAGATGGCTGTAGGTGCCTTCGAGGGCGCGCACGAAGGTCCGTTTCTTGGCCCAGCGTTCCCAGTGTTGGTGCTCCTTCTCGGCCGCGTCCTCCGGCGGCTTGTTATGCCCCTGTCCCGGAATACCATCGATCAGACCCGTCATCCACATACTCCGTCATCAGCGGCCGCTGTCTTTAACGTTCCGCAGAGCCGAACGCCGACATGCTGAAGCGTACAACAGTGGCTATACGTGGATGTCCTTCAAATCAAGCCGGTTGCCGAGCGCAACGCCGGATATAGCTCGCCGAGCAGCGATTGCGGCCAGTGCACCCGGAGCGCCCAGTCGAACACGACCCAGCAGACCATGGTAGTGGCGGCGGCATAACCTGCGGCGGCGAACGGCGGTTCGCGAAAGCCGAGCCACATATTGGCCAGTATGAAAATCGCAATGGCCGGAATAAACCCGATCAGCCAGACCATTAAAATAAATGCCGCCATCCAGAGAAAGAACAGGGCGGCGCGGCGGCGAATCTCGTCAACCGGCACGTTGAGCTCGTGAGCGGCATTGCCAGGATTTACGTGGACACCGCCCTCGATACCGGCGGCCACCGCATCTTGTTTGCGGCCGAACAATTCGTTGATGAAATTGAGCGCTGCCGCCGCGAGCGCCATGCCGGCGGCGGTGAACGGAACCACCTTGGCTTGCGGCGGCCAATTCCGCCCCGAGACTATGGCGGCAATCAGCACCAGCATGACAACGGCGGTGAACGTCGCGGAGGCGCTCAGCCGCCATTTGTGCGTGCCGACATTGCGGAATTCCTTCACCAGATCGATGACGATCTGCGACAGCGGCCGGTAAAGCGCCCACGCCACGCAGACGAGGATTGCAAGCACGGGCGGTCGCAGCAGCCAGCCCCAGCCGTACAGCTCGGTCGAGATAAAAAGATAGCGCTCGAAAATGCCGCCGATGACCAGACCAAGCACGAGCGGCGGCCGCGGCCAGCCGAGCCGCTTCATGATCCAGCCGAGAACTCCGAATAAGAACAGCGAGAATAGATCGCCCCAATCGTGCGAGCCCTCATAGGCCGCGACGAACACCAGCGCGATGATGATGGGGAGCAATATCTCCGGACGGATGCGCGAGATCTGCGCGAGCCAGCGGCTGCCCGTGAGGCAAATGATCGCGCCGATGACATGAGCGAGCGTCAGACTCCAGACGATGGTGTAGGTGACGTCGAGGTGCTTGGTCAGCATCTCGGGACCCGGCGTAAGACCATGCATGAGAAAGGCACCGAGCAGGATCGCCATCGAGGCGCCGGCCGGGACGCCGAAGGCAATGGTCGGCACCAGATGGCCGCCTTCCTTGGCGTTGTTGGAACTCTCCGGCGCGATCACGCCGCGCACGTCGCCGGTGCCGAAGGTGTGCGCGTTCTTCTCGGTGCGCTGGGCATAGCCGTAGGCGATCCAGTCGATCACCGCGGAGCCGATGCCGGGGATCGCGCCGAGCGCGGTGCCGAGCGCGCCGCAGCGCAGCACCAGCCACCAGTGCGTAAAGCAGTCGCGCACGCCCTGCCATTGGTCGGATAGATTGATGTCGCCGTGGTTGTCGCCGGCGATGCGTTTGCGCGCCACCGCAAGCTCGCACAACTCGGGCAGCGCAAAGATACCGAGCGTCGCCGGAACCAATGGCACGCCGTCCCAGAGATAAAGGGTATCGAAGGTCCAGCGCAGCGTGCCGGTCTGCGAGCGCGAGCCGATCATCGAGATCATCAGACCGATACCGGCGGCGGTCAGGCCCTTGAGCGGGGCACGGCCGGAGAGCGTCGCCACCATCGACATGCCGAACAGCGTGAAGCCGAGCAGTTCGGGCGAGCCGATCGCAAGCATCACCGGGCGCAAAATCGGAATGCTGACCGCCAGCATGATGGCGCCGACGATGCCGCCGAGCAGCGAAGCCATGAAACCGGCGCCGAAGGCGCGACCGGCCTCGCCGTTCCGCGCCATGGCGTGGCCGTCGATGACGGTGGCGGCGGCGCCGACATGACCCGGCACTCCGAACAATACCGCGGTGACGAAATCGGACGAGGTGATCACCGCCGCCATGCCGAGCAGAAGCGCGAAGGCGGTGTAATGATCCATACCGTAAGTGAACGGGATCAGCATCGCCATGCCGACGATGCCGCTCAAGCCCGGCAGAACACCGATGGCGAGGCCGATCAGCACGCCGAGGGTCAGGATCGCCAAGCGCGTCGGCTCGAGCAAAAGCACGAGCGCGTGCCACGCCATCGACAACATGTCCGGCTGCATCGATGCCCTACGCGCCTCCCCTCGGCGCACCTTTCATGACAACGCCGCGCTCATGAACGCGCGGGGGGTCTGTTGCAACGATGAAATTTTGTTTATTTGGCCCCAAGATGCGATCAAGATACGATCAATAACACGATCTCGATTCATTCTTGGCCGTCGCCCTGAACCGAAATACTGTCAGCCGAAATCAGCAGCAGGGTCAAGACCATCCGGGGTCAAAGCCAGGGTCGTGCGACAATAATGCCCAGAACGGGTAAGACCCGAGCGGTCAAACTGGTTTCGCGGAGAGGAACAGCCATGCTCATCACAACACGCGCCCGCATAATCACCCTCGCCACGCTTGCGATGCTTTCGGCGTCATCGGTCCCGAGCCGGGCGCAGGATCCGGCGGCCTTCTACAAGGGCAAGACGGTCGATGTTTACATCGGATACAGCACGGGCGGCGGTTACGATCTCTATGCGCGGGTGATCGCCCGGCACATCGGTAAATACATTCCAGGCAATCCAACGGTGGTGCCGAAGAACATGGAGGGCGCAGGCAGCTTGCGGCTCGCCAATTGGCTCTACAACGCCGCTCCCAAGGACGGCACCGCAATCGCCACGATCGGCCGCGGCACGGGCTTCGACCCGTTGCTCGGCAATCGCGCCGCGCAGTTCGACGGCACCAAATATTCCTGGATCGGGAGCGCCAACAACGAGGTCAGCATCTGCGTGGCGTGGAATACCTCCGGAATCACCAAGTTCGAGGATCTGCTGACCAAGGAACTGACCGTCGGCGGCACGAGTTCGTCGGCCGACACCGATCAGTTTCCGAAAATCGTCAATGGCGTGCTCGGCACAAAAATGAAAGTGGTGACCGGCTATCCGGGCGGTAACGACATCGGGCTTGCTATGGAACGCGGCGAAGTGAAGGGCCGTTGCGGCTGGTCGTGGTCGAGCGTGAAGTCAACCCACATGGCGTGGTATCAGCAGAAGAAATTCGTCATCCTGGTGCAGCTCGCGCTGCACAAGCATCCGGAATTGCCGGACGTGCCGCTGATCACCGACCTCGCCAAGACCGACGAGCAGCGGCAAATCCTGAAACTCATCTTCGCGCGCCAAGTCATGGGACGGCCATTCTTGGCACCCCCCGGCGTATCGGCGGACCGCGTCGCGGCGCTACGCAAAGCCTTCATGGATACGATGGCGGACAAGGATTTCCTGGCGGAAGCCGAGAAGGCGCGAATGGAAATCACGCCGGTGCCGGGCGATCAGATCGAGCAGCTGGTGAAGGAAGTCTACGCCACGCCGCCGGACATCGCGCAGAAGGCCGCGGCGATCATTGCGAAATAGCGAAGCCGGGAATTGGTGGCAATGGAAGCCAAGGTCAAGAACTACACGCGCTGGCAATCGGACGTCATCGTCGACCTGATCAAGCGCTACGAATTCCCCTATATCACCCTCAATCCGGGCGCGAGCTTCCGCGGCCTGCACGACTCGCTCGTCAACTACGGCGGCAACGAGCCGCCGATGATGCTGTGCCAGCACGAAGAGATCGCGGTGCAGATCGCGCATGGCTACGCCAAGGCGTCCGGCAAGCCGATGGCGGTGATCCTGCACGACGTGGTCGGGCTGCTGCACGCGACCATGGCGATCTATTACGCTTATCTCGACCGCGTGCCGATTTTCATCATGGGCGCAACCGGCCCGATGGACGAAGGAAAACGGCGGCCGCACATCGACTGGACGCATTCGGCGTTGGTGCAGGGCAATGCGGTGCGCGATTACGTCAAATGGGATTACCAGCCCACCGCGATCGAAGGCGTGCCGGAATCCTTTGCGCGCGCCTATTCGGTGATGATGACCGAGCCGAAGGGCCCGGTCTACATGTGCTACGACGCCATGCTGCAAGAGGAGCCGCTCACCGCCGCGGTGACGCTGCCGCCGGCGAACGCGGCGGCGGTACCGTCGCCGAGCATGCCCGATCCGCGTGCGCTCGCCGCGATCGCGGACCGGCTGCTCGCGGCCGAGCACCCGATGCTGCTCGCCGAATACGCCGGGCGGCGCGCGGGCGGTTTCGAGAGCATCGTCGAATTGGCGGAGACGACCGGCGCGGCGGTGTGGGACGTCAACAATGCACTGAACTTCCCGAACCAACATCCGCTCTGTCTTTCGATGGACAAGGAGTCGCTCAAGCATACCGATCTGGTGGTCGGGCTCGATGTGCGCGACTGGGAAAAGCAGTTCTCCGATCTCAACAACGCCAAGCGGATCGTGACCGATCTACTGCCGGCGACTTGCGATTGCGTGGAGATCGGATTCGCCGAGGTCGGCATCAGCAAATGGGCAATGGACTATTGCCGCATGCGGCCGTGCTCGATTCGCGTGCTGGGCGACACCGCGCTCGGCATTCCGGAGCTGACTCGGCTCTGCAAACAGCGGATCGACCGCGACAGCAAGCTGAAGAGCCGCATCGCGGCGCGCAAGGCAGCGATCGGCAAACGCCACGATCAGATATGGGCGAAATGGCAGGAGGAGGCGCGGCAGGACTGGGACGCCTCGCCCATTACGTTTGCGCGCCTTGCGCTGGAAATCTGGGACGTGATCAAGAACGAGGACTGGGTGCTGACCGCCAACGAGCTCAAGCACCAAGTGCGCAAACTGTGGGACTTCGACAAGCCGTATCGTCATCCCGGTGTCGAGCTCGGCACCGCAACGCAGATCGGCATTTCGATCGGGGTGGCGCTGGCGCACAAGGGAACCGGCCGCGTGGTGGTCGACATCCAGCCCGACGGCGATCTGATGTTCGATGCCGGCGCGTTGTGGACGCTCGCCAAGTACGAAATCCCGATGCTGATCGTGATGCACAACAACCGCGCCTATTACAACGACTGGGCGCACCAAATCCGCATGGCGCAGCTGCGCGGCACGGATGAAGCGAAAGCGCATATCGGCATGGATCTGTTCGGGCCGGCGCCGGATTTCGGCGCGCTCGCGCGCGCTATGGGCTGCTACGGCGAGGGCCCGATCGAAAAGCCGGCGGACATCCGGCCGGCGCTGGCGCGCGCGCTGGCGGAGGTGAAAAAGGGGCGGCCGGCGCTGGTCGATACGATCACGCGGCACAAGTGAAGGCTGAAATTTCCAACCTCTATACTCGCTTGCGATCCATTCTAACTTCCTGATTACATTTCGCTTTATTTCCTAGTTGCAAATGGCTTGCAATTGCATATTCGATTTGTCATGCTGCGCATGCAATCTGCGGCTAAACAGTCTCGTCGGGCTTTCATTCGTCATCAGATCTTTCGGTCCCTCGCGTACGCAAGCGCCGCTTGCGGATAGGCATCGTGTCGAAGCCATGTGCCCTTCGTATTTTCGCACCTTGCTGTCCGCGGTCGGGGCTGCGCTGTTCAATTTCAGCAGCGGGATTGCGGCCGACGGACCGGAGATCAAGCCGGTCAATATTTCTGCGCCATTCGATTGGAGCGGTATCTATGCCGGCGGGCACGTCGGTTACTCACGTGGACGCGCCAGCACGACGCTTTCCGATCCGGCGCCTTTCGGTGCGAGCAACTCCTTCGGCAGCCTCTTCGGCGGCGTGCAGCTCGGCTGGAATTATATGCTTACTCCGCGCACGCTGCTCGGCGTCGAAGTCGACATTTCGTTTCCGAATTATCTTTCCGCGGATAATGTCGCATCCTCGCGCACGACGGCGATAACCGATGTCGCGCACGAGATCGATTATATCGGGACGCTGCGCGGCCGTTTCGGTTATGCGGGCGACCGCTGGCTGATCTACGGGACCGGTGGTTTCGCCTTCACGCAGGGACGATTCCTGCAGACGCCCGGGGCCGCAGACGATCAGGACAAGATCCTCCGCATGTTGACCGGCTGGACCCTGGGCGGCGGCATCGAGGCTGCGATCGCGCCGCGCTGGACCGCGCGAATCGAATATCTCTACGCCAATTTCGGGACCGCCAACGTGACGTTCCCGTCGGGCACGCAATATTCTTCGACCTTCGACATACACACGCTGCGATTCGGGCTCAACCGAAAACTCGATTCGTCCGTAAAAGAAACGGTGGGAGCCAAGACGGACGAATCGGGATTCGATTTCCGCAATTGGGAGCTGCACGGACAGACCACCTTCATCGAGCAAGGATACGGCGCGTTTCGCTCCCCCTATCTCGGCACCAACAGTTTTACGTCTTGGGCGCAAGCACGGGAAACGTGGACCACCACGGCCTACACGGGGGCACGGCTCTGGCATGGCGGCGAGGTCTATTTCGCACCGGAACTGTTGCAGGGCTTCGGCCTGCACGACACCACGGGCGCGGGCGGCTTTCCGAACGGCGAGGCGCAGAAGTCGAGCTTTGCCTATCCGCGCTATCACACGTCGCGACTGTTCCTGCGCCAGACATTCGGCTTCGGCGGCGAGCAGGAGAAACTCGAAAGCGGACCAACCCAGCTTTCCGACAAGGCGGATGTCTCGCGGCTCACCCTGCAGGTCGGAAAGTTCCCGGTTACGGATTTCTTCGACGGCAATGCCTATGCTCGCGACCCGCGCAAGGATTTCATAAACTGGTCGATCTGGGCGGCGGGCGCTTTCGACTATGGAGCAGACCAGGTCGGACTGACATACGGGGCGGTTGCCGATTTTAATCAGAGAAATTTCGCGCTGCGGACGGGCTACTTTCTGGTGCCCGACCAGTCGAACAGCGCCGAATTCGACATGCACCTATTCCGGCGCGGCAACTATGTGGTTGAGCTCGAGACGCGGTATGAACTGTTCTCGCGCCCCGGCAAGCTGCGCACGATCGGCTGGCTCAACAGCGTGTTCGCCGGCAGCTACCGCGAGACGCTCGACAATCCGAGCCTCAATCTAGACATCACTCAGACGCGACAGGGCCGCATCAAATACGGCTACGTGTTCAACGTCGAGCAAGCGCTGACCGACGATATTGGGCTGTTTGGACGCTGGAGCTGGAACGACGGCCGGAACGAGATCATTGCATTCACCGACATCGACCAGAGTCTTTCGTTCGGCACCTCGATCAAGGGCAAGGCGTGGGGGCGGCCAGACGATGTGATCGGCATTGCGGCAGCTTTCAACGGGCTGTCGCGCGACCACCGCGATTTCCTCGCGGCCGGCGGGCTGGGGATCCTGATCGGCGACGGGCAGCTCAATTATCAGCAGGAGCGGGTGCTGGAGACCTATTACGCTCTCAGCGTTGCGAAGGGTGTTTCGCTGACGCTCGATTATCAGCTCCTTGTCAACCCGGCGTACAACGCCGACCGCGGGCCGATTTCATTTTTTGCCGGGCGCCTGCATGGCGAGTTTTAAGCCGCCGAAAAAATAGGCCGGCGATCTTGCGCGCGCCGGCCCCAGTCATCGTCTCGTCAAGCAACGAGAGCCCTAGTCGACCTTTCTCGCCTCGGCGTTCGGACCGCTCTTGGCGAAGATTTCGGTGATATTCGGCTTGATCGCCTTGGCGGCTTCGATGTCGGTGTTGCCGGCACTGTCGCCGCGCGCGAGCTTGGCCATGCCGCGCCCGTAGAGCGAGCCCGGATTTTTCGGATTGAGCTTGAGGGCTGCGTCGTAGTCGGCGATGGCCTGTTCGAGCTGATTGAGCTTGAGATACGCCAGGCCGCGATTGTCGAGGGCGGTGCCGTTGTTGGCCTTGAGCTTGATCGCTTCGTTACAATCGGTGACCGCGGCCTGCAAGTCGCCGCCGAGCGCACGAGCCCCGCAACGATTGGTCCAGGCGTCGGCGTTGGCTGGCTGGCGCTGGATCACATCATCATATTGCTTCACCGCGCCGTTGTAGTCGCGAGCGGCGAGCAGGATGTTGCCGCGGTTGTACGCCGCGACCGCCTGCGCCGGATTGATCTTGATCGCCTGGTCGACCTCTTGGATCACGCGGTTGTCCTCGCGTTTGCCCTCGTAGGACGAGCCCTGCTTGTTGAAGGCAATCGGGTAGTTGGGAAGAACCCTGATCGCCATATCGGTCTCAGGGATGGACGGGTCGAAGCGATGCTTGTCGTAGTAGATGATGCCGCGATCGTGGAAGGTCGCGCCGTAGTTCGGGTTGATCTTGATCGCCTGATTGATGTCGGCCTGCGCGCGCTCGAAGTCGCGCTTCTCGTAGTAGGCCATGCCGCGGTTGTAATAGGCGAGCGCGTATTCCGGCTTGAGCTTGATCGCCTGGATGTAGTCCTGGATGGCGCGATCGGTCTCGCCGTTGTTGCGGTACGCGAAGCCGCGGTTGTTGAAGTAGTACGGATTGGTCGCGTTGAGCTTGATCGCCTGATCGAAGTCCTTGATCGCGGCCGCGTACTCGCGTTTCTCGTCGAGCGAGAGACCGCGGTGGTTGTAGGCGGTGGCGTAGTTCGGGTTGATCTTGATCGCCTGCTCGTAGTCTGAAATCGCGCGATCGAATTCCTTCTTGCTGTAATACATGTCGCCGCGGTTGACGAAGGCGATCGAGTACGACGGATTGAGCTTGATGGCGCGATCGAAGTCGGCGATGGACTTGTCGTTGTCACCCTTGATGCGCCAGGCGAAGCCGCGGTTGTTGTAGGCGCGCGGATCTTCGGAGTCGAACTTCAGCGCCAGATCGAAGTCGGCGATGGCCTTGTCGACGTCGTTCTTGAGGCCGAAGGCAATGCCGCGGTTGTAGTAGGCGATGGCGAAATTCGGGTTGATCTTCAGCGCCTCGTTCAGATCGGCGATGGCGCGGTCGACTTCGCCCTTCTCGCGATAGGCCAGACCGCGGTTGTTCAACGCGAAGGCGTTGCGCGGATCAAGCTTGATGGCCGCGTCGAAGTTCCGAATGGCGTTGTCGTAATCGTGCTTGTCGCGATAGGCCAGACCGCGATTGTAGTAGGCGATGGCGTAGTTGCCGTTGAGCGTGATCGCCTGGTCGAAATTCTGGATGGCGCGGTCGTAGTCGCGGTTTTCGTAATAGGCGTTGCCGCGGTTGTAGTAAGCGAGGTCATAGGACGGATTGAGCTTGATCGCCTGGTCGTAGTTGGCGATGGCACGATCGTTGTCGCCCTTGTTGCGGAACGCGAAGCCGCGGTTGTTGTAAGCCTGCGGATCCTTGGGATCGAGCTTGATCGCCTGATCGAAATCGGCGATGGCGCGGTCGAAGTTGCCCTTCGAGCCGTAGGCAATCGCGCGGTCGTAGTAGGCCAGCGTGTAGTTCGGATTGAGCTTGATCGCCTGATCGAGATCGGCAATCGCCTTGTCGAAGTCGCGCTTGCTCTCGTAGGCGTCGCCACGGGCGAAGTACGCCACGGTATAACCGGCGTTGAGCTTGATCGCCTGATCGTAGTCAGAAATGGCGCGATCGGTTTCGCCCTTGTTGCGGTAGGCGAGCCCGCGATTGTAGAAGCTCAGCGCGCTCCTGGGGTCGAGCTTGATGGCCTGATCGAAATCGGCAATGGCGCGGTCGAGCTCACCCTTGGCGCCGTAGGCGGTGCCGCGGTCGTTGAAGGCGATCGAGCTGTTGGATTTGAGCTTGATGGACTGGCTCAGGTCGGCGATGGCCTGATCGTAGTTGCGCTTGTTTGAATAGGCGCTGCCGCGGTTATGGAACGCCAGCGGGTCGTTCGGATTGAGCTTGATCGCCTCGTCGTAGTCGGCGATCGCCTTGTCGAAGTCGAACTTGTCGAAATAGGCGTTGCCGCGATTGTAGAAGGCGGAGGCGTAGCCGGCGTTGAGCTTGATCGCCTGATCGAAGTCCTGGATGGCGCGATCGGTCTGGCCCTTGGTGGCAAAGGCAACGCCGCGGTTGGTGAAGGCGGGCGAGAGCTTGCCGTCGAGCTTGATGGCCTGATCGAAATCCTGGATGGCGCGATCGACTTGACCCTTGGCGCCGTAAGCGAGACCGCGGTCGTTGAAGGCGACGGCGTAGTTCGCATTCAGCTTGATCGACTGGTCGATGTCCTCGATGGCCTTGTCGAATTCGCGCTTGCGCGCCAATGAATTGCCGCGGTTGTGATAGGCGAGCGCAATCTTGGGATCGATCTCGATAGACTTGTTGAGATCGGCGATGGCGCGGTCGAAATCGTTCTTGCCGTAATAGGCGATGCCGCGATTGTAATAGGCAAGCGCATCCTTGGGATCGATGCGCACGACCTGATCGAAATCGGAGATGGCCTGGTCGTAGTTGTGGCGGTTGTAGTAGGTCACGCCGCGATCGAAATAGATCGCTGCGCCGCGCGGATTGAGCTTGATCGCCTGGTCAAAGTCGCGGATCGCCTTGTCGGAATCCTTCTTCTCATAATACGCATTGCCGCGATTGTGGAACGCGACGGCGAAGCCGGGATTGATCTTGGTGGCCTGGTCGAAGTCGGCGATGGCGCGATCGTAGTCGCCCTTGGCGGCAAACGAGATGCCGCGGTCGTTGAAGGCGAGCGCGTAGATCGGGTTGAGCGCGAACTGCGCCGGCTGATTGGTGACCGATCGCTCGAAGCCGCGTTGCAGATCGACCACGCTGCCGCGCGCGTTGACGGCAACCGTGTAATTGGCGCGAAGTTTCACGATCTGATCGAAGTCGGCGATCGCCCGATCGAAGTCGTACTTCTCGTAGTAGGCGAGGCCGCGGTCGTGATAGGCGGCGACGAACGCCGGATTGACCTTGATCACCTGATCGAAATTCTGGATCGCACGGTCGATGTCCATGCGCTCGAGATAGGCGATGCCGCGGTTGTAGTACGCGACGGCGTAATTCGGATTGAGCTTGACCGCCTCGTCGAAGTCGGCAACGGCATGGTCGTAATCGCCGCGGTTGCGGTAGGCGTAGCCGCGGTTGTTGTAGGCCACGGCATTCTTCGGATCGAGCTTGATGACCTGCTCGAAGTCCTTGATCGCGCGCTCGCTGTCGCCCTTGGAGCCATAGGCAACGCCGCGCTCGTTGAGCGCGATGGCATCGTCAGGCGTCAGTCGGACGCTCTGGCTCAGATCCTGCACGGAGCGGTCGAAGTCGCGCTTGTCGTAGTACGCGATGCCGCGGTTGCGGTAAGCAAGCGCGAAGCTTGCGTTGATGCGGATCGCCTGGTCGAGATCCTGGATGGCGCGGTCGACCTCGCCCTTGTTGCGGTAGGCATAGCCGCGGTTGTTGAAAGCGATGTCGTAGGTCGGATTGATGCGGATCGCCTGGTCGAAATCGCGAATGGCGAGATCAACCCGGCCGGTCGCGATATAGGCGCTGCCGCGCTCGTTATACGCCAACGCATAGTTCGGATTGAGCTTGATGGCCTGATCGAAATCCTGGATGGCGCGCTCGTAATCGTGCTTGCCGGAGGCGAAAGCGTTGCCGCGATTGTAGAAGCTATAGGCGTCGTTGCCGCTGATCTTGATCGCTTGATCGTAGTCGCGAATCGCGCGGTCGACCTCGCCTTTGGTTTCATAGGCAAGGCCGCGGTTGTTGAAGGCCCCCGAGTAACCGGGATTGACCTTGATGGCGTCGCCGAAATTCCTGATCGCGGTGTCGATCTCGCCCTTGGTGCGATAGGCGAGACCGCGGTTGTTGAGCGCGATGTCGTAATTGGGATTGATCTTGATCGCCTGATCGAAGTCCTGAATGGCGCGATCGGTCTCGCCGCGCTGCTGATAGGCAAGGCCGCGGTTGTTATATGCGGTGTCGAAGTGCGGATTGTTGCGGATGGCGGCGTCGAAATCCTGGATGGCCGCTTCGGTCTGGCCCTTCGCCCCTTTGGACAGGCCGCGATCGTTATAGGCAACGGCGAAACGGGGATCGAGCTTGATGGCCTGATCGAAATCCTGGATGGCGCGATCGAAATTGCGCTTTTCGTGATAGGCGAGGCCGCGGTCGTCATAGGCGACAGCGAACTTCGGATTCAAACGGATCGCCTGGTCGAAATCCTGGATCGCGCGATCGAAATCGCGCTTGTCACGGAAGGCAAGTCCACGGTCGTGCCACACCTCGGCATTGGTCGGCGTGATGCGGATCGACTGGTCGAAATTCTGGATGGCCTTGTCGTAATCGCGTTTGTCGGCATAGGCGAGGCCGCGATTGTAATAAGCCGGCGCATAGTTGGGATTGAGCTTGATCGCCTGGTCGAAGTCGGCGATGGCGCGGTCGGGCTCGCCCTTGTTGCGGTAGGAGAAGCCGCGATTGTTGAAGGCAAGCGCGTTCTTGGGATCGAGCTTGATCGCCTGGGTGAAATCCTGAATGGCGAGATCGAACTCGCGGCGCTCGCGATAGGCGCTGCCGCGATTGAAATAGGCGATGTCGTAGGCCGGATTATATTTGATCGCCTGGTCGAAATCGGCGATGGCGCGATCGAAATCCTTCTTGTTCTGATAGGCTTCGCCGCGGTTGTTGTAGGCCACCGAGTATTTCGCGTCGATGCGAATCGCTTGGTCGAAGTCCTGGATGGCGCGATCGATGTCGCCCTTGCCCGCGTACGACAGGCCGCGAATGTTGAAGGCGACCGTGTAGCTCGGCCGGATGTTAATGGCTTGGTTCAAGTCCTGGATGGCCGGGTCGTAGTCGCGCTTGTCGTAATAGGCAAGGCCGCGGCCGTAATAGGCCGGAGCGTAGTTCGGGTTGGCGCGAATCGCCTGATCGAAATCGGCGATGGCGCGTTCGAGCTCGCGGCGGTCGTAATAGGCAAGGCCGCGGTTGTAGAAGGCCAGCCCGTTCTTGGGATCGAGTTTGATCGCCTGGCTGAAATCGTTGACCGCGCGCTCGGGCTCGCCCTGGTCGCGCAAGGCCAGGCCGCGGTTGAAGTACGGCAGCGCATTCTTGGGATCGAGTTTGATCGCCTGGTCATAATCGGCAACGGCACGAACGATATCGCCCATGGCGCGATAGGTCAGGCCGCGGTTGAACACCGCCAGCGCGTCCTTGGGGTCTAGCTTGATCGCCTGGTTGAGATCCTGGATGGCGCGCTCATATTCGCGGCGGTCGTAATAGATGATGCCGCGGTCGTAGTAGGCGAGCGCGTAATTCGGGTTGATCTTGATCGCCTTGTTGTAATCCTGAATCGCGGTGTCGTAGTCGCGCTTGTCGTAATAAGCGTTGCCGCGATTGTAATAAGCGACGGCGAGATTGGGATTGAGTTCGATCGCCTGATCGTAGTCGTTGATCGCGCTGTCGATCAGACCCTTGTTGCGATAGGCCATGCCGCGGTTGTTATAGAGCAGCGCGGCTTTCGGATCCTTTGGATCGGTGACCTTGATCGCCGCCTCGAAATCCTCGATCGCTTTGTCGGAATCGCCCTTGGCGGTGTAAGCGACGCCGCGGTCGACGTACATGGCCGAGTTCTTCGGATCGAGCTTGATGGCTTGCGTGAAATCCTGGATCGCCTTGTCGTAGTCGCGCAGGTCGCGGTACGAGAGCGCCCGGTTGTAATAGGCAGCAGCGTCATTCGGGGTGAGCTTGATGGCCTGATCGAAATCCGGCACCGCGCGCTCGGGCTCGCCGTTGGCGCGGTAGGCCATGCCGCGATTGAACAGCGACAGAGCGTGGCGCGGATTGAGCCGGAGCGCCTGATTCAAGTCGTTGATGGCGCGGCTGTAATCGTGCTTGCTGCCATAGGCGAAAGCGCGCGAATTCCAGGCCGAGGCGTTGCGCGGATCGAGCTGGATCGCCTGGTCGTAGTCGGCAATCGCGCGATCGACATCGCCCTTGGCGAAGCGGCTCAAGCCGCGATTGTAATAAGCCTGCGCGTTGCGGCCGTCGATTTGAATGGCCTGGTCATAGGCTTCGATCGCCTGATCGTTGTCGCCCTTTTCACGCGCGGCGTTGCCGACGACGGTGTGCGCTTGGGAAAGAATGCTCGGCTGATCGCGGCCGGCTTCGATGATGGCATTGCAGGCGGCAAGTTGCGCGGCCGGAGCGGCGGCTTCCCTACCCGTGCAGATGTTGCGCTGTTGGATTGTTTGCGCGAACGAGTTCGTCGATGTGAGAACGGCTAGCAGCAGACTCGCTGTCGCAAATGCGAAACGACTCAGAACGTACCACGGACTCCAACTCATGCCCCGCCTCTTTCAGCCGGTGGCAGCACCCACGCTACCCAGACCTATTCCTAATTGCCCAAACTCTAACTCAATAGTGAATGGATTTCTACTGAACCTTTAGGCGTATGACAGAATCTTGGAAGCGGAATTGTCGAGTAATATTAATGGGGACGGGCCAAGCGGCGTCATGAGCGCTTCATATTCGCCGCTCATCCGCAGAGGTTGCTCGTTGACCTTAATCAGAACTGCGAGGAAGAACCTTCAAGCACATTGTCTTGCGTTGCTTCGCCCGCTGCAGCTCGCTCATTCGTCTCCGAGCTCGGTCATAATCACGACTTCCGATCCGAATCCGCGCGATGTTCACCAAGCCCGCCAAAAAATTCACGCAGCCGGCTCGTAAGTTTACCGACATCGGGCAAGCGTCCCGATCACAATCCGCACGTTGGAGGTTCGCGTGAGAGTCCCTCGACCGTCCCTCGGTCTTGTTCTCGATAGCGCGTCGCTTGGTCGCGCAAGGCCGGCGGATTGTTGTTAAATCAAGTAAACCCGCACTGTGCGCTTGCAAGCGCCGAGCATGTAGTTAATACTAACACAATCAAACCGATATGCAACGGCCGATGTTCTTGGCGCCGGCTGCAAAATCGGACTACAAATTCGACTGATAAACTTCAGATGCGGCCCAATCCAAAGCGATGGTCGGGCGATAGTTGAAAGTCGGCAGGAGCGGCGCCGGCGAGTGTCGTAGGATCATGGCGTGAGTCCACATGTAGCGCGATGAACTTGATCCTCGTTAAAATGTTCGCCACCGCGCTCGCGTTGAGTCAGGTTACGACTCGGCCGGACGCAGTGAGAACCGAATTCGATCCGGTGCACGACCAAGGCGAGGTCGTGCAAATTCTACGCGATGGTTGCGCGCATATCCGCAAAGAATTCGACGTCGAAGATTTCAATCTCGATGATCTGATCAATACCGCGATGGCGGATCCCGCCAGCGTCACCGGCGAAATGCGGGCGTTCCGCGGAATCAATTTCGACGAGCTGCTCGTCGCCTACAAAATGTTCTGCAGCAAGGAGCAGGTCGACAGCAATCAGTTCGACATGGCGCAGGTGATCGAGTTCTACAACAAGGCCGCCTCGAATCTTCCCGACCATATGCGAATAAAAGGACTCAAACTGCCCGGCACCAGCGTGGTGCTCGATGGCAAGGGTGACAAGTTCGCGGAACTGTTCGAATCGGATCATCGGCGCGTGTGGGTTTCGCTCAGCGAGCTACCCGATTACGTGCAGAAATCGTTCATCGCGGCGGAAGACAAGCGCTTCTATCAGCACCACGGCGTCGACGAGCGCGGATTGATCCGCGCGTTCATCGCCAACATGGCGCAACCGGGACGGCCGCAGGGCGGATCGACGATCACGCAGCAGGTCGCCAAGAACCTCCTCGTCGGGGATGACGTGAGCTACGAGCGCAAGATCCGTGAGATGATCGTCGCGGTGCGCATCGACCACGATATTTCGAAGAACGAAATCCTCGAAGTCTACATCAACTCGATCTATCTCGGCCGCGGCTCGTGGGGCATCGACATGGCCGCGCGCAGCTATTTCAAGAAACCGGCATCGGCGTTGACGATTGCCGAAGCGGCGCTGCTCGCCGGGCTTGCCAAGGGCCCGGCCTATTTCAATCCAGACCGCTATCCCGGTCGCGCGCGCGAGCGGCAATCCTACGTGCTCAAGCGACTCGAAGAAGACAAGTTCATCAGCCAGGATCAAACGGCCTCCGCGCAAGCCGCAGGATTCCATATCGTTCCGTACGAGCGTCCGAGGCGCTCCGAGGGCTTCTATTTCACCGACCATGTCGTGCACGAGGCCAAGAACCTGGTCGGGATGCAGTCGCTCACGGTGGAATCGTACACGGTGCACTCGACCATCAATGCCAAACTGCAATCGGCGGCGGAGGCGGCGCTGCAGGAAGGCCTCGCCAAATACGAAATCGCCTCGCATCGAACCCAGTTCCAAGGACCGGAAACCAATATTTCCGAACTGATCACCAAGATCGACGCGGAGCAGAAGACCCACGCGCAGCGACGGGGCAAGCTCAATCAGCCGCTCTGGCAGATGGCCATGCATGCCATGCGGCTGCCGCTCTATGACGTGCATTGGACGCCCGCCGTGGTGCTGGAGAAGAAATCCGGCGGCGAGGGCGGCCTGTCGATCAAGGTCGGGCTGGCAGATGGCCGGACTATGCCGCTGATCATCCCCGACGGCATCAATCGCCGCGCACTCGGCATCTACGACGTCATCTATACCAAGGTTACCGAAGGCAAGACCAAGGCCGACGCGCGCGCGGAATTGCGCGTGCGGCCGAAGGTGCAGGGCGCGGCAGTGGTGCTCGAGAACAAGAGCGGGCGGATCCTCGCCATGGTCGGCGGCTTCTCCTATCCGCTCAGCCAGCTCAATCGCGTGACGCAGTCCTATCGCCAGCCCGGATCATCGGTCAAACCGCTGACCTATCTCACCGCGCTGCATCGCAAGCTGCAACCGAATACGCTCGTGATGGACGCGGCCGTGACGCTGCCGCCGATCCCGGGTTCTTCCACGCATTATTGGTCACCCAAGAACTACGACCGCGTCGGCTGGGGTGCGATCACGCTGCGGCGCGCGCTGGAAAACTCCAAGAATCTGGTCACCGCGCGTCTGTTGGACGGCGGCATCGACAAGGATCCGCTGAAGAGCCTCGACGAGGTGTGCGCGACGGCGTTGGAAGCCAAGGTTTATCGCGAATGCATGCGCAACTATCCGTTCGTGCTCGGCGCGCAAGCGGTGCGCATGATCGATCTCGCGCCGCTCTATGCGGCGATCGAGAGCGAAGGCGCGCGCTTTACGCCTTACGCCATCGACTCGATCGAAGCGAACGGATTGCTGGTCTATCGCCGGCCGCCGGCGCAACCGATCATGCTCGCCGGCGGAGATCGCGTCGCCGCCTATCAGCTCAGGACCCTGCTGGAAGGCGTGGTGGCGCGCGGGACTGCCGTGGCGCTCAAGCAATACACCGGCTTCCTCGGCGGCAAGACCGGCACCACCGAGAACGAAAACGACGGTTGGTTCACCGCCTTCACCAGCGACGTGACGATCTGCGTCTGGATCGGTTACGACAACGCCAATAGCCGGCGCACGCTGGGCGGCGGCTTCACCGGCGGCCGCACCGCATTGCCGATCGTGGAGCAGATCGCGCTGGCGTCCTGGCAATTTGTGGCGCCGAAGACGCCGCTGCCGCTGCCGTCGGCCGAAATCGCGCGACGCATGAAGGCCTATCCGATCGACGTGGCCAACGCCCCGCGGCAACCCGGCGCGCAAGGTGGGGCGTTCACGGACTACTTGAGACTCGATGACCGCGGTCGTCCCTACGACATGCAGCACGCGCTGGTCAGCCGGCACGCCGTCACGCTGCCGAACGAAACACGCGCCAGCGCCGACGAGCGCGAGGAATCGGCCGCTCCCCGATCGAGTTCCCGATTCAATATCTTTAACCTTGTGAGATGAACGAAAATGCCGCAGTTCGCGGTCCGGCCGGGCGAGAGAGGCGGTCGTCGAAAGGTCTTATTTGTTGGGTAACTGGTTTTTGTTAGGTAGCTACCGTGCGTTATGAGTCAGGGATAAAAATCATGTGGAAGCGCTACACAATCGCTGCGCTGCTTGGGCTAGCAGCCGTCACCAGCGAAAGCGCCGGAGCGGCGGAATTCAAAGTGGTGCAGAAGCCGCAAGTGATCGGCCTCCCCCTCGACCAGATCGAACCCTATACCATCGTCTTCAACGATCAGCGGCCAGACGAAACCTCCGCCAACGGCTTCGTCCGCTACGATGATTGGTCGCGCCTGAAACCACTTCAAAAGCAATACCTTGCGCTCTACCCGAGCTATGTCGAGCCGACCGTCCATAAGATGATCGACGGCGTGACCAAGACCTACAAAGACGAGATGCAATTGTACGTGGTCGAGGCACGATTCAAACTGTCGCGGCCGTCGGCGTCGATCGACCTCAAGCGCTACGCCACGCTCAAGTTCATCGAGAACCTCGACCCGATGATCAAGCACGAGGCGATCAACGCGTCCCAGACCACGGCGCTGACCGACGAGAAATTCGTGAACAACGCGAATCCGGACCGCAAGTGGTGCGAAGGCCCGTCAGTCGCGATCTGCGTGCACTCCAAGTACAAACTCGAAGGCAAGCTGCCGATGGGCATCGCGCTCGCCAACAAGATCCGGGAAGGCGAAAAGAAGATCTCGCCGGTGATAGAATTCGAGAGCGAGATGCGCGTGCTGACACCGAACGACGAAGATTCGGCCGGATTGAAGAAATTGACCGCTCTGGATGCGCCGATCGCCGGCGTGCTCGAACAGAACATGTTCTATGTCAACGAGGTCATGCGGTTCGGCAAATTCCTGGCGATCTTCCAGCCTAATCCGGGCGATGCCAATTCAACGGTGGCGACGGTGATGATCGCGCTCGCGGTCAGCTCGAATACGCTCGAGCAGAAGAAGAAATATGCCGACGTGCCGGTGCTCCGCAATCTCGTGCCGGTGCAGGTGCTGATGGGCAACAGCTCGTTCAACACCGGCACTTCAATCAGCGCCGGATTGCCGACCTACGTGCGCAACCAGCTCAAATCGATGGCGGGCATCCTCGACCACGAATGAGCGGCCGATCGCAATCGGCATCAATCAATCGGAGCGGCGCCCTTGGGACGCCGCTGTTATTTTATGCGGAGATTCCTTGGAGAAAAAACTTGAGCGGCGCTTTTGGTCGCCGCTCATAGAATGCTTAACGTTGAGAATGTTTAACGTTGAATTCCGAACGCCCGATTACTTCTGGGCGGCGATGATCGCGTTCAACGTCTCCGGTTTCACCTTCTCCATGTTCGGCGGCATGAAGTAGCCAAGCACCTTGGCTTTCGGATAGACGCTCTCGGCGACCTTGTGCCCGTGGTTGCCGGAAATCACGATCGGATTGCCGTCGCCGTCGGTGCCGCGCACGATGCCGACATGGCCGCTTTGGCCGTTGTTGCCGCGGGTGAATACCACGATGGCGCCGACCCGCGGACCATCGACTTGCTTGCCGTATTTGAGGAAGGAGCGCGCGGCGCGTGAGCCGGTGCCGTTTTGGCCGGTCTGGCTCAGGATGAAGTTCATGAAATCGGCGCACCAGAGATCATCGGGCACACCTACCTGCGAGGAATTGGCGCCTCGCCAGCGCAGGGCCTCGAGCAGCGGATTGGTTTCGCCGGATTTCGGAGCGCTGGCCACGTTGGTCCTGCCGACGCTGTTGAGGACCAGCTTGCTGACACTGCTGGTGGTGATGCGGCCGAGACTCGCGTTCGAATCGACCGTGTTGCTGATGGTCGGTCGTACGTTTTCGGCGGCACTTTGCGGGATGAGCAGCGCGGCAGCATCGCTGCGCTGAATGGCTTCCACGGGCTGGACCGGAGTTACTCGCTTGGCTTGGGCGAGATTCTCCGGGATTTGCTCAACGGAGCTTGCTCCCGTGAAGCGCTCGTTCAATGGTGATGCGGCAACTTGTGAAACCGCGATCGCGGCATACGCAACCCCGGCAAGCAACAGTACTGGACTCTGCATGGCTCACTTCCGTCCCTAAGAACCGAACCAGAGATTATTTTACCTCCTCACTTCCCTTTGCCGCCGCACGAAGGGAAACGGATCAATTGTCTATTCTTTTGATGGTATTGGCCGCAAGATTAATGCGGTCTCCCCATCACCCTCGCAGGTATTATGATTAACCCCGGAACGCTATGCAATAGTCAATGTCGCTATGCACAGCATGTGGGTGCTGGAGGGAACATTTTCGCAGCGCAATAACTTGCGATTACTACGTGCGGACTTTGTCAAATTCGGAGTTCGGCCAATGAATGCTGCTTGCCCGGCTCGCGACGGTTTCAGATTTAATGGTCAGAGGAAACCTTAACGGACGCGGTCCGGGAGGCCGGTTTCAAACGCAACCTTTTCCCCGGAAGCGCAGTTCGAACAATCCGCTCGGCCGGCAGGCGGTGAAAAACGAGTGAAAAAATCTGCGATCCGCACTCGTGATCGGCCGCTGACAGAAAATTTGGGCAATGGCGGCGCGCGCAATGCACATCACGGCAAAACTCGCAACCGCGTCGGCGTTGCGAAGATCGTTGATGACTGTTCGGCTGATGCAGACCCGCATCTTATGCCTGCTGTTATTTGAACGAATGCAATGCGCGTTCGGCGAATCGGCCCGGCGACACATTCATTAACATTGCCGTTTCATCAATATTTTCGTGCGGCTATGGTCAGCGATGTTGTCGTGATCGCCGCAAAACAGGAAATCGGGCAATGGTTTGCGCCACTCCCACGGTTCCTTGCGAAAGTTTAAGTTGGGGCACCAGGCGACGTAACCTATCCTGCAACAGAAGGCTGGCGCGCGTTCAAAGCACCCACGAAGGCATCGGGCAGCATGGCAACAGATCCAAAGATGGAAGCCGCGTCTGCGCTGCACCGTTACGGCTTCGGACCAAAGGCCGGCTCGATCGCGGCGATCGCCTCCGATCCGCGCGGTGCGCTGCTTGCGGAACTCGAGCGGGCCGGCGGCGGGCGTATTGCCGGTTCCGACCTGCTCAGCAGTGCAAGCGCCGCACGGGAAGCTTTCAATTTTCAGCAGCAGCGCAGAGCGGCCCGGCTCGCGCAACGCAGCGACGCCAATGCCAATCCTTCGGTCCGGACATTGCCGCAAAATCCGGCGCGGCCGTCGCCGACCGAAAACGGGATGGAGCCGAAGGACGGCGCGATGGAACAGCGGCCGCCGCAGGTGGTGAGGCCGAACGGCAGCGGCACAGTCACGAACAATACGGCAGCCACCGCGCAACCCGTGCCGCGCAATCAGGGACCGGGCGTTCCGCAGCAAATTTATCTCGAGGAAGCGAAGGCGCATGTCGATGCCGCGCTGAATGCCGAGATCGGTTTCGTCGAGCGCCTAGTGTGGTTCTGGTCGAACCATTTCTGCGTTTCCGCCGACAAGGGTCCGGTGCGCGCGCTGTGCGGAGCCTACGAGCGCGAGGCGATCAGGCCGCATGTGCTCGGGCGTTTCGCCGACATGCTGATGGCGGTGGAAAGCCATCCGGCCATGCTCCTCTATCTCGACAACGCGCGTTCGATCGGACCGAATTCGATAGCCGGGATCAATCGCGGCCGCGGCCTGAACGAAAACCTGGCGCGTGAAATTCTCGAACTCCATACGCTCGGCGTTCGCACCGTCTATACACAGGATGACGTCACGCGCTTCGCCAACGTCATCACCGGCTGGACGATCATCCCGCCGCGAATGGATCCAACGCGCGGCGGCGAGTTCACCTTCAATCCGCGCATGCATGAGCCGGGCCCGCAGAAGGTGGTCAACCGGACCTATATGGACAATGGATTCGACCAGGGCCGGGCGGTGCTGGCCGATCTGGCACGCCATCCGGCGACGGCACGGCACATTTCCGAAAAGCTCGCGCGCCATTTCATCGCCGATCAGCCGCCGCCTGCGCTGGTGGAGCGGCTCACCAAGCGTTTTCTCGATACCGACGGCAATCTCAAGGAGATGGCGAAGGACCTCATCAGGTCGGAGGAGGCGTGGACGAGCCCGCGCACGAAAATCAAACGGCCAGGCGAGTGGATCATCGGCGCGCTGCGCGCCACCGGAGCGATGCCGCCCGATGTACGGCCCGTGATCCAGGCGCAGAACCTGCTCGGCGAGCCGCTGTGGCGGCCGAGCGCGCCGAAGGGCTTTGCCGACGAGAACGCCGCATGGATCGATGGGCTCGCGCAGCGCTTGGATATTGCCAACCAGATGGCACGTCGTGTCGCGTTGCTCGCCGATCCCAACGAGATCGCGGAAACCACACTCGGGCCGCTGGCGAGCGCCGAAACGCGGCAAGCCATTGCGCGCGCCGACAGCCGGCCGCAGGCGCTCGCGCTGCTGCTGATGGCGCCTGAATTTCAGCGGAGGTGATAATGCCGATGCTTCATGCTTCCACCCGCCGCGAGTTCCTGCTCGGTACCGGTGCACTGTTCGCATGGGCGCATGTGCCCAGGATTGCGCGCGCGGAAGGACGCGATCCGCGCTTTCTGGTGATCGTGCTGCGCGGAGCGTTGGATGGACTGGCGGCGGTGGCGCCGGTCGGCGATCCGGACTGGATCGGGTTGCGCGGCGACAAGGCGCTGACGCTCGCCGGCACGACGCCGGGCCTCAAGCTCGATTCGTTTTTCGCGCTCAACCCGTCGATGCCGAACGTGCACCGGCTCTATCAGGCGGGCCAGGTCAGTTTCGTTCATGCCGCAGCCACGCCCTACCGCGAACGTTCGCATTTCGACGGCCAGGACGTGCTCGAAAGCGGATTTGGACGGCCGGGCTTGACCGAGTCCGGGTGGCTCAATCGCGCGCTTGCCGCGCTTGAGCCCGCGGGCCGCGTCGACGGCGGACGCAAAGTCTTCGCCACCGGTCCGGTGACGCCGCTGGTGGTGCGGGGCGCGGCGCCGGTGCTGTCCTGGACGCCGCCGCGGCTGCCGCCGGCGAGCGACGACACGCTGATGCGGCTGCTCGATCTCTATCGTCATACCGATCCGGCGCTGGCGCGCGTGCTCGAGGAGCGCATCGGCCTCGCGGAGATTGCCCGCGGCGGTGGCATGGATGCATTACCGGCGCCCGGCCAGATGCAGGGGCAAAACAATCAACCGCGCCCGATCGGCGCGCAGCTACAGGCTTATTTCGCCGAGACCGCCGGCGCGGCGGCGAAATTCCTCGCCCGACCGGACGGGCCGCGCATCGGCGCGCTGGCCTTCAACGGCTGGGATACGCATGCCGACGAAGGGCCGATCACGGGCAGGCTTGCGATTTTACTCGGGGCGCTCGACGGCGCTATCGCGGCGATCGAGAAGGAAATGGGCGCGAGCTGGCGCGAAACCGCCGTCGCGGTCATCACCGAATTCGGCCGCACGGCACGCATCAACGGCACGCAAGGCACCGACCACGGCACCGCGACGATCGCGTTGCTTGCGGGCGGCGCGCTCAAGGGCGGTCGGGTGATCGCCGACTGGCCGGGGCTCAGGCAGGCCCAGTTGCACGAGGGACGCGATCTCAAGCCGACCACCGACCTGCGCGCGGTGCTCAAAGGCGTGCTGCGGGATCACGTGCGCATCAGCGAGCAGGCGCTCGCGACCAGCGTGTTCCCCGACAGCGCTGCGCTGAAGCCGATGACCGGGCTGCTGGCGTGACGGAAACGGCGCGGCGAAACGTCGCGCCGAACTCAATGTGTCGGATTGCAAGCTTGGCGATCGCTACTTGTGCGACGAAAATTGCACGCCAACCCTCGACATAAAACGGTAACCATGCGGGTTCGATTAAAGTTGATCAGAATTCGTTAAGCGTGTTCGGCGCGCGGCATCGTATTATTTTTGCAAGCTGAATTTTCCATCCGCTTCGTCGCGCATCAAAAAACTTCGACGAGAGAAGCAGCGAGTCGCGGATCGCGTTAAAGCCTTATTGCCTATATGACATCACGAGCATTCCCATTAAGGCCATTGAAACGCAAGAGAAATAAGCTTTTCTAAATTCATAAGGGTGTGGGTGTGTTGAGAGTGTTGCATATTCTGCAATTACCGAAACTCGTTGCCGAGCGGCGCAGCTCCGCCATCTTCGGCGTCGTGATCATCGCGATGCTGTGGGCGGGCGTGGTGTTGAAGTATTTCGACGACGTTCAGAGCGATAAGCGTGACGCCGAGCGCGCAAACCAGAACTTCGCAATGGTGTTCGAAGAGAACGTGCTTCGCTCGATCGGCGAGATCGACAAGGCGCTGCTGTATCTTCGGCGCAGCATCGAGTCGCGCAAAGCTACCACCGATTATTCGACGATCGCCAACACGACCGACGTCCTGAGCGAGATCATCATTCAGGTCGCGATCATCGATGCCAACGGCATCATGCGGGCGTCGAATGCCGGCCCGCAACCGGCGCCGCCGGTGGACCTGAGCGACCGCGAGCACTATCTGGTGCACGTCCACAGCAAGACCGATTTTCTTTTCATCAGCAAACCTGTCGTCGGCCGCGTGAGCGGAAAATGGTCGGTGCAGTTCACGCGGCGCTTCCTTAACGCCGACGGCTCGTTCGCGGGCGTGGTGGTGGCTTCGCTCGATCCGGAGCATCTGACGAAATTCTACGACAAGATCGATTTCGGATCGCCGGTGTCGATTTCGCTGATCGGAGACGACGGCGTGATCCGCTCGAGCGGCGGCAGCGCGGGCGGCTACTCGCTCGGCCAGGACCTCTCCAACACGGAACTGTACAAGCGCATCCAGGCAGGCAGCAACGCCACTTTCGAAGATGACCATTTCGCCGACAGCCAACCGCAATTGGTGACGATCCGAAAGGTCAAGGGTCATCCGTTGTGGGTGAGTGTCAGCAGCAGCAAGAGCGAAATCTACAAGGATTCATTGTCGACGCTCAAATTGAATGCGCTCGTGGCCGGCCTACTGACGCTGATCATGCTTGCAGCGGTTGAAAGCATTCTGCGCAGCGAGACGCGCGCGCGATTGAAGGCGCAGCAGCTCCAGCTCACGCTCGAAAATATGAGCCAGGGCATCATGCTGGTCACCAAGGATCTGCAGATCCCGATCATCAATGGACGTTGCGGCGAGCTCCTGGATCTGCCGCCGGAATTCATCGAGAAGCCGCCGCGATTCGACCAACTCATCGACTACCAGACGCAGCACGGCAAGTTCCACAATGCCGCGACCTCGAACGGCCGCGAGTTCTTCGATCATCCGGCCGCGACCGCCGGCTCCAATCAGCTTGCCGTCTGCGAGCGCCTGATGCCGAACGGAACTGTCATCGAGGTGCGCAGCGGCCACCTGCCAGACGGCAGCTTCGTGCAGACCTTCACCGATATCACCAAGCGCTGGGAAGCGGAAGCGCATGTGGCACGTTTGGCGTCGGAGGATCCGCTTACCGGCCTGCCGAACCGGCGCGTATTCCGTGCGACTTTGGACCAAATGAGCCGGTTGTCGATTCCGATCCCCGGCAGCAATCAGCCGAGAAACGAATTTGCCGTGCTGTTCCTCGATCTCGACCGATTCAAGGTGATCAACGATACGCTCGGGCATCGGATCGGCGACATGCTGCTGCAAGAGGTGGCGAAACGCCTCAGGCTGGCGCTGCGGGCGACCGACATCCTGGCGCGGCTCGGCGGCGACGAATTCGCGATCGTGGTGCCGTCGTTCATTTCGCGCGCAGCGCTGGAAGTGCTGGCGAGCGGGCTGATCGTCGCAGTCTCGCAGCCTTATGAGATCGACGGTTATCGCATTCGCTCCAATGTGAGCGTCGGCATCGCGATCGGGCCGCAGGACGGCGAAAGCGTCGACGATCTGTTGATGGCGGCCGATCTTGCGCTCTATTCGGTCAAGGCGGGCAGCCGCGGGACCTACAAATTCTACGACAAGTCGATGAACAAGGAACTCAACGACCGCCGGCAGATGGAGGTCGATCTGCGCGAGGCGATCGAGAAGAACGAGCTGGAGCTGCATTACCAGCCGATCATCAATCTGCAGCGCAATGTCATTACCGGTTTCGAGGCGCTGGCGCGCTGGCGCCATCCCACCAAAGGCATGGTGCCGCCCGCACTGTTCATCCCGGTCGCGGAAGACAGCGGCCTGATCTTGCCGCTCGGCGAATGGGCGCTGAAAGAAGCATGCCGCCAGGCGGTGAAATGGCCGAACCAGCTCACGATCTCGGTCAACCTTTCGCCGATCCAGTTTTCGGCGCCGAATTTGTATCACCTGATCAAGGACGCGCTGGATGAAACCGGCCTGACACCGAACAGGCTCGAGCTCGAAATCACCGAGCGCATCTTCATGGAAAACAACGAAAACACGTTGTCCACCTTGCGGCGGCTCAAGGAGCTCGGGGTGCGCATTTCGCTCGACGACTTCGGCACGGGCTATTCGTCGCTCAGCTATCTGCGCAGCTTCCCGTTCGACAAAATCAAGGTCGACCGCGCATTCGTGTCGGATTTGAAAGAGAGCAACGATCACATGGTGATCGTGCAGGCGGTGGTGAGCATCGCGCGCGCGCTCGGCATGACCACCACGGCGGAAGGCGTCGAGACGGAAGAGCAGCAGAAATTCCTCGCCACGCTCGGGTGCGACGAGGTGCAGGGCTATCTCTACAGCGCGCCGGTGCCGATCGAGAATGTTTCCGAAATCATCGCCAAGTGGGCGACACGGAAAACGATGGCGGCCTAAAGAACGATCCGGCGCGGCAGCCCGGGTTTCATTTTCAGACTTGTCGGCAGTGAAGGAGCAAAGGCCGCCTTGGCGTCGGCGGCCTTGAGCTGGGCCTCATGCCACAGCAAGAACAGGCCGGACGCCACGACGATACTGGAACCGATCAGAAGCGCGAGCGTCGGAATCTCGCCCCAGACGACGAAATCTATCACCAGCGCCCACACCAGGAGAAAATAATAAAACGGCGACACCGCCGTGGTCGGCGCCATGTGCAGCGCGCGCGTCCAGCAATATTGCGCGCCCACGTTGGCAAAGCCGCTGCCGACGAGCAGCACCGCATCCGCGGGCGCCGGCCACTTGAAGCCGAAGAGCAGCAAGAATGTGTGGAAGAATGCGACGGTTGCGAGTTGCCACATCAGCAGCGTGTTGGCGGATTCGGTCTTCGACATGCCGCGTACCGCAACGGTGACACTGCCGTACATCACGGCGTTGGCGAGCGCGAACAGCGCGCCGATTTGCAGCGAATCCGCGCCCGGATTGGTGACGACAAGCACTCCGAAAAATCCGATCAGCAGCGCCGCCCAGCGCACCGGGCCGGCGCGTTCCTTTAAGAAAATGATCGACACCAGCGCGGCAAACAAAGGTGCGGAGAAATTGATGGCGACCGCGCCGGCAAGCGGCATCAGCCACAGCGCGATCACGGTGAAGGTCTGCGAGATCGATTGCGACAGGCCGCGGGCAATATGGTCGCGCGGGCGCTTGGTGGCGAACACCTTGAAACCGGTGAAGGGCAAAACGAAAATGGCGCAGATGAGCAGCGAAGAAAACGAGCGGAAGAACATCACCTCGCCGACGGGATAAAGCGCCACCACCCATTTGGCGATCGCGCTTGAGGCCGCGAACAGCAGGCTCGCCACGATCATGAACAGGATACCGCGCGGCACATCGTCCTTGCGCGCCTGCTGCGTGCGCATCTTATCGATCCGCGCAAGCTGCTTAAGCTCGGCGAGCGGCAGGACGATGTCGGTGGGGTTGCGCGCGGGGGCCTCGCTCATGCCACCCTGCCTTGCTCATCGATCTTTCCGTCGATGATGCCGCTGATCAGGTTGTTGTCGAACAGCCGCGGCGCAACGTCGGTCGCTTCCGGTACGAGCGGGACGATCCTGTCCTCGATGGTCTCGATTTCGGCGAGCATCTGGCGGCGCGCCTCGACCGCGGTCTCGATGCTCACCGGCTCAAAGCTCAGTTTCGCGCCGATCGGCAGCCGGCCGAGCGCCGGCAGGTCGGCCGATATGACGGTCGCGATTTTCGGATAGCCGCCGGTGGTCTGGCGATCGGCGAGCAACACGATCGGCTTACCGTTGCCGGGCACCTGGATCGAACCGGGCGCAATCGCGTCGGAGGTGATGTTGTAGCCGCGCAAGTGCTCGATTTTCGGTCCGTCGAGCCGCATGCCCATGCGGTCGGAGCCGACGATGGTGTATTCGCCGCCGAAAAATTTCGCGCGAGCGGTTTCGGAAAAATAGTCGGATTGCGGACCGGCGATGACGCGGAATCGTTTGGGCAAGCCGAGATCGAGTCCGTCGAGCCGATATTCATCGCGTTCGGTCGCGGAGTTGCGGACGAGCGGCAGCCGATCGCCGGACGCAAGCGCGCGGCCAGCAAATCCCCCGAGACCGCCGCGGATATAGGTCGATACGCTGCCGAGCGCGGGCGCAACGTCGAAGCCGCCTTCGACCGCAACATAGAGCGTGGTCGCGTTCCGGAGCGCGCCGATGCGCACAATGTCGCCGCGGCGCAGACGAATGCTTTCGTTCGATCCAATCAACGTGCCGGCCGACGCCGTGACGTCGGGGAGGATTTCGATCGCGGCCTGGGCGCCGACAAAGGCCATGCGTACCTCGTCGGCATCGATTGCGAGCGTCGGCCCGACCACGGCGATCTCGAGCGCGCCGGAGCCGAGCGGATTGCCGACGAGCGCGTTGGCGGCGCGCAGGCTCATCGGATCGAGCGCGCCGCTCACCGGAATGCCCAAATGCTGGTAGCCCTCCCGGCCGAGATCCTGCAGCGTGGTCAGCAGACCCGGCGACAGAACGCGCAGGGCGGGAGTCTTTGCCTCCTTCATGCGGCGGCTCCGAGGCCTTCGGTCGGCAGAATTTTCAGCGTACCTTCGATGGCCTTGACCAGCAGGTTTTCATATTCGCGCATCGACACCGGCGTGAAGGTCACGCGATCACCGGGCGCGAGCAGCGCACCGCCAGGGCCATGCGCGTCCCAAAGCGGAATCGGCGAACGGCCAATCAGATGCCAGCCGCAGGGCGTTACCAGCGGAAAAATGCAGGTCATCGCCATGGCGATGGCGAGTGAGCCTGCCGGAATTCGCGGCCGCGGCGTTTCGTGGCGCGCGAGGTTCAGCTCGCGCGGCACATCGCCCATGTAGGCCTGTCCCGGCAGGAAGCCGAGCATATAGACGTGGTAGTCGACCGCGCTGTGTCGCTCGACCACTTGCGCTACCGAAAGTCCGGTGCGGGCCGCGACGTCTTCGAGATCGGGGGCAAGCGCGGCGTCGTAGCAGACCGGCAGACGCCACGCGCGGCCGGCGACCTCGGCCAAACGCAGGCCCCGTATCGATTCATCGATACGGGCAGCGAGCGACTGCGGCGGCAGGACGAGCGGATCGTAATAGACCATCAACGAGCGGAACGTCGGGACGGTCTCGATGATGCCGCCGATACCGGCCGCATTCAGGCTCCGCGCCAACGCGAGAACCCGCTGGCTGATTTTCCGGTCGATGCCTTCGCCAAATTCAACGATAAGAGCCGTGTCTCCCGCAGGAAGCACCTTGTAATCGGGCATATCGGCGTTTCTCCCAATGACGATTGGGTAATCAAGGCGGAGAGGCGGTTTCCTTCGTGCTCGCGAGACATTGGCAGGACGTTGCATCGCAGGGTTGGGCCTCGGCCGGTAGGAACCAAGGTTTCACGCCAACCCCGCGCTGCAACGAATACATGTAGAAAATCGGCAGCCGTTTCGGGAACAGAATGCGGAACTTGCTGGAATTGAAGGTGGCGAAGATCGCGTTGGGAAACGCGAGTTCCACCGCGCGCTTCTCGACCATGTTCATATTGAAATACTTGATCGCACCTTCTTCAGGGGATCCGCTGCCGTGGTACCATTTCATGGCGCTGGAAAAGAGTTTTTCGCGCATGTCGTCGGGCAAATGATCGGCAAGCTGATCGTCCTCGGCTGTCGCCATCGTCACGGCGATGAGTTCGCTCAACCGAAAGCATTCAAATCCGCGCCGGTGCGCTTCGGCTTCGATCTCGGAGTAGTAGGTGCAGATCGCAATCGGCGAATAGCCGTTAAGCTCCGCATGGGTGTTGGTGCAGATCAGCCGCAAGGCCGTGCCGGGCGGGTAAACCGCCGAGATGCGATGCGCCATGGCCTCGATATAGTCGAGGCACTTGATGTCGTGTTCGTCGATGTGGCAGCGCGGGCCCTTGCCCCAGTAGAACAGAAACGGCAGCGGTGCGTTGCGCGATACCGCATCGGTGATCACCCTGAGCAGCAATTGCGGATCGGACGGCTGTTCGCGCTTGAATGCCCAGGTATTGAAGGCGCGCAGGATCTTCTCAGCGATCGTCGTCGGTGCTGTGTTGTCGGAGGCTTGGTTGTGCGAGCGCCCGGAATGCAGCGCGGCGGCCTTGCTCTCGAGGCGACGAGGCGAAGCACCTTTTGAAATCTTGTCGCCGTGACCGCGTCCCTGTGCAGTCGGAATCGTCGCTTCGCCAGCGAGCAAACGGAACTCAGACATGCCGCACCAAACTGAAAATTTACGAGTTGTTAATAACCGTTAAAAATAACTTAACGTCAATTTTTTGTTCATCCGAATTCGCGCACAAAAAGAATTAAGGTTAATCGCGTCACATTTTTTTCATCAGGATTTTGCGCAATCGTTACAATTCGGCGCCGCAATTGAGAATCATATTCTCTTTTATCGCGTAAGAGCGCGTCGGCGCGAATAGCTGTCCAATAATGGTACACATCGGGGCGGACATCATGCCGATGCGACGGACAAGGTTCGTGCAAATTTTTTTCGCGGCCTTGAGTGGTTTCAGCCGCGTGCGACGCTCGAAGCGGGCGCGGCCGTCACGATCACGAAGCGCCGGCCTCTTCACTGTCGCCAATGAAACAATCGTCACTTCAAATGGCCGGCACCGGCCCGCATTCACTTCCACTCTCTTTCACTTCTTATCCTTTTATCCTTGCGCAGATCGTTGGTGCCGCTCGCGCCTTTCAGAGCACTGTCAGCAGGTCTTACCGCTGATGAATTTATAGTTTAGAATGAATTTAATCTGTGACTTTACCGGGAAACACGCGTCTTTCACGGCCGGATCGCGGCGCGCGATTTGATGAGAATCCCAATGAGGCTTCGAGGCTGCACGCCGCTCGCGGCGATGGTTCTCATAGCGACCGCGGGCGCGGCGCGGGCCGTCGACGAGATCCAGGTTTACAACGCCGAGATCGCCAAGGTCGATCAGTGGACGCTGCAACTGCATCTCAACTACGCCTTCAATGGCCGCAAGCAGCCGGATTTCCCGGGCGGCCTCGTTGCTCATCGCGCGCTCAACGGCACGCCCGAGCTGGCCTACGGCATCACGGATTGGTGGGAATTGGGGTTCTACGCGCCGTTTGCGATAGACCAGAACGGAACGCCGTATTCGAACGCGGGCAAGATCAGGCAGCTCTTTGTGGTTCCCAACGCGGCAGAGCGGGCGTTCTTCTATGGCGTCAATTTCGAGTTCAGCTATGCGATGCCGCAATTTTCCGACACCCAATGGAACGTGGAGGTGCGGCCGATCGTCGGCGTGCGCAAAGGCGACTACGAATTCATCGTCAACCCGATCGTCGATATCGGGTTCGGACAAAACGGCGATGCGGTGTTTGCGCCCGCGGCCCGCTTTGCGCGCAAGCTGACGGAAACGCTTTCGATCGGGATCGAGTACTATAGCGAACTTGGACCGTTGAACGGCTTCATGCCGTTCAACGAACAACAGCACAACATTTACGGCGTGGTCGATTTCAAGATCGGGCGCTTCGACGTGAACGCCGGCATCGGATATGGGCTGACGCCCGGCTCCGATCGCGTGATCGCCAAGATGATCATCGGCACCGACCTCACGCCGGGTGAATCAGGCCGTTCGATGCAGGGCACCAAATTGCTCCGCAAGGCCGACAACGGCCCAATCGGTTTGTTTCGGCCTTGATCCCGCAGGAATCCTGGTCGCCTGGCAAAGGCGTCTCGACCCTGAGCGGCCCGAGGTTGTCACCCATGTCTTAGGTACGTTCTGTCACCCATGTCTCCGGGCTGGACAAGCTAAGTGCTGGTGCCGCAAGAGGGACTCGAACCCCCGACCCCATCATTACGAATGATGTGCTCTACCAACTGAGCTATTGCGGCATTGACTTAAAAGACTTCAGACGACGAGCAAGACAGCCAGAAACGACGAGTCAGATAGCCAGGACGCAAAGGCTTGGCAAGAATAAGGCTCGGCAGAACAAGCCGTCCAAGACGCGGGCCATAAGCGCACAAATTGCTTGAACAGTCGTATACGGCCGTCCTCGGCACCAATTGGTTGAACGCAAACGACTTACCGGCGCGCCCGGCTCGACCCGCATGGTCCGTGCCGGTCACCTAAAGAAGCGTATGCGCCACCATGTGTCGGGGGCGGCAGGCTCGGGGCTCGCCTCAGGTTCGATGGTCGAATCGGGGCCGGGATCATCGGGCGCGTGCACGAGCGGAATCACGGCCTCGACCGGGATGTCGGACGACAGGGCGGAACCCGCGCGCGCCGTAACGCCGGTGGCGGCGGGCCGAGCGGCCGGCTCCTGTGCCTGCGCATCGGCCGGCGGCATCGCCTTCGGCAGCATCGCGTCATCGAAAGCGGCGCGGCCGTCGGCTTCGATGGTGGCGGCGGCTTGGCTGCCGAGCGCGGCGAGCGGAACTTTCCATTCGAAGGCGTCAATGCGGCCGTTCACCGGCGAGACCGGCAGCCAACGGTCGGAGACGAACCCGTCGGCGGTCCAGGCGGCGTCGCGCGGAGCGCGGAGAGCGCGCGCCATCCATTCGCGCGTGCGACCTTCGTTGCCGCTTTCGGCGTGTTCGAGTTCGGCCATCAATTCGGCGACGCGCTGGGTCGGCTTGTCGAGCAGCGGCGCGAGCGCCGTGCGCGCTACGCTGAATTCATGCGCGTCGATGGCCGCGCGCGCGACCGCAATCGCGCTTTCGATATGGCCGGGCGCCATTTGCGCCAAGGCCTGGACGCGTGAGAGCCGGTCGCGGGCGGCGTCGCCGAAGCGCAAATAGGCATAGACCTGCGCGAGATCGGGATGCGGATTGGCAGTCCAGGCCTTCTCGATGATGCGACCGGCGCGGCGCAGCTTGCGCGTTTCGGCGAGCATCCGGCCGGCAAGCTCGGCGGCCGGCACCAGCGTGGGCGCGAGCTTGACCGCCTCCAGCGCCAATTCGCGCGTGCGATCGCGATCGGTCTCCTCGACCGCGAGTGCGGCGGCGGTCAGCAGCACCGCGCGTTGGCGGCGATAGGTCGCCTTGTCGATCAGCTTGTTCTGCATGTTCCGCTCGAGCGCGGCGAGCGCGCCATCCCAATCGCCGGACACGCAACGGAACTCAAGCGCGGCCTGCCCGGCCCAGGCAAGATCGGGGGCCGTGCGCGCGGCCTCCTCGGCATAGCTGCGCGCGGCGGCGAGATCGTCGCGGCGGCGCGCCTCGACGAAGAGGCCGCGCAGGCCGAGCAACTTGGTGTCGGCGCGTCCCGCCATGGTGCGAAAAGCGGTGTCGGCCGCCGACCGGTCGCCGGACAGCTGCGCGGTCTGGGCATTGAGCAGGAGCGCGAGCGGCTCGCTTCCACGCAGACGGCCGGCTTCGACGGAAAACTTGCGCGCGCTGCGCAGATCGCCGGCGCCCACCGCTATCAGGCCGCGCGAAATGGCGCGGTCGCCACGCGCGAGGCGGCGGAGACGCAGGAAGTTCGCGAACGCGTGCGGTGAAGACCAGATCGCATGAACGAGCGACCACGCCAGCACCGCGAGCATGACCACGATCATGAGCGCCACGGCCGCGACCAGGACCGAAGTCTCGAGGCGCCAGCCGAGCCAGGTGACAGCCACGTCGCCCGGACGATCGGCGACCCAGACAGCACCGAGCGCCAGGATGGAGGCCAGCGCGAGAAAGATAACGATGCGGATCATGTTTCAGGGGCTCGCGTTTCCGAGCGCGCTGATGGCGGCAGCGGCTATCTTCCGGCTCTCCTCGACGGCCGCGATGCGCGCCTGCGCCTTGTCGATCCAGGCTTGCGCCGGCGCGCGCACCGGCGCGGGGAGCTTCGCAAGCTCGACCAGCGCACCCGAGACGTCAGCATTCGCGGCCTTGAGATCGATGCGCGTGATGACGGCGGCCGGATCGTCGCCGGGCACCTCGTCGGCACGGCGAATGCGCACGAGCCGTCCGGCGTTCGCCTTCAGGCGGTCAAAAAATCCGCCCTCGGGCGGAACCGAGTCGGCGGCGCGGCGAAGCGCGGGTACGAGCGCGGACAATTCCTGGGCGAGCACGGCATTGCCCGGCACGCCCGACGCCGCGAACGGTTCGAGACCGGAGAGCGCGTTCTCCGGCGCGAGCGGCCGCGCGGCGGCAAGCTCGACGGTGAACGGATCGCCGCGTTCAACGGCCGTGCGCAGCGCCGCGGTCGCCAACGCGTAGCGCATGGCGCGGTCGCTCGCAACGGTCGCGCGCTTGGCGAGATCGGCCTCGATCGCGGCGGCTGTTTTTTCCAGCGCGGCGATGCGGGCGGCCAAGGCCTCGACCTCGCTCTTGTCGACAGGCGTCACGTTGCGCAGTTCGCGCACGGCAGCGGCGAGATCATCGACACGGCTGTTGAGGCTGCCGATATTGTCGGCGAAAGCCTTCGTGGCGTTTTCCGCCGAGGCGAGACGATTGGCAAGCGCGGGATCGCTCAGCGGCGGCGGGGGCGGCGAGAATGTCGATTTTTCCAGGCGGCCGATGCGGGTCGAAAGATCTTCGAGCACGTGTTGATCGGCGCGATCGGCTGGACGCAGCGCAAGCTCGCGCAGCCGCGACTCGATGGCGGACAGCCGGTCGCCGTAGCCGGCCGAACCGTTGCCGATCACGCCGCTGAACCATAGTACGCTTATCAAGATCAGCATGGAGACGGCGCCCATGCCGGCGGCGCCGAGCAGCGACGGTCTGCCTGACGGCAGCCACGTGATCCCCTCGTGCTTGGGCGCTTCGGTATAGGGCGGCTCGTTATCGTCGGACGGGTCGGGCGCAGCGGAGGTGGAAGCGCCGGGAGACTGAGACGGCGTTTCGCTTGCGACTTCAGTGGCCTCGAGGTCGATGGTCGATGGCTTGCGCGGCGGGCGCGCGGACGACCCCGCCGGATCGGACGGATTGCGCTTGCTCGCCATGAATGCCTCCGAAGGGACCGCTCAAACGGGATGCTGCGTCTAGACGAACCGGAATAATGCGAACCCGATGTGACGGCAACGTGGCCGTCAGCGTGTTGCGACCAAATCGAGCAAGGCCGCCTCGTCCGGGCGCGCCGCAATCCTGATGTCCGCCGCGCCCGCGAGCGCCCCCGCCACGCGCGGCGAGAGACAATAATGGAAAAGCGCCAGCGCCTTGTCGAGTAGGCCCGCCGCCTTGGTGCAGGCCACGAAGGCCTCCGCGCTGCGGAGGGAAAAATGCAGCACGCCATCGAGATTGCCGGCCAAAAGGGCATCGCGCACATTCGGCGGCAAGGCGGCAATCTTGACCGCGCGATAAACCACGACGGTGCGAACCGGTACGTTGGGCAGGTCATCGGCCAGATCGCGGGCGCGTTCGTCGCCCGTGAGATAGAGCAACGGCGCTCGGCTGCCCGAAAAGCGGGCGGCGGCAAGCCTGCCCAAATCGCGCGCGTTGCCGTCGGCCGATTGCACATCCAAAAATCCCGCCGTGCGGGCTGCCCTGGCGGTGCTGGCACCGACCGCGAGCACCGGCCGCGTCATCAGATCGCGCATGCGCGGATGCGGAGCTATGGCGCGCGCGGCATTGGCGCTGCTCATCAGGATGGCGGCGTAGTCTGTCGCGCCAAGGTCGACATCGGCGATCGGCTCTATGCGCAGAAGCGGCGCGAGCAGCACCTGGTGACCACGCGCGCGCAACGCCGCCGCGCTGCGTTCGCCGTCTTCCGCTGGCCGGGTGATGAGGAGACGCACGTCATACTCGTTTTTTGAGCGTGATCATTTCCGAAAAACGGCTCCCGCTTTTCGGGATCATGCTCCGGTGAAAAAGTCGGCGCCGGCGCGCGCCTTGAGATCGCGGCCGGCTGCGGTGCCGACGGCTTCCGCATCGGTCAGCGGACCGTCGCAGGTAATGTCGTAAAACTGGCTGCCGTCCGGTTTTAAAATCTGGCCGCGCATCTGCACGCGGCCGGCGATGATCATGGCGTGGCCGGCAATCGGCGTACGGCAGGTGCCGTCGAGCACCGCGAGATAGGCGCGTTCGGCGGCAAGCGCAAGCGCGGTGTCGGGATCGTTGATCGAGGCGAGCAGGTCGCGCGTCTTTGCATCGTCTTCGCGCGTCTCGACCGCGATGGCGCCCTGGCCGACCGCCGGCAGGAATTCGACGATGTCGAAAACGGAGTTCGCCGTCGATTCCAATCCGAGGCGTTTCAATCCGGCGAACGCCAGAACGGTCGCGTCCGCCTCGCCCTGCTCGATCTTGCGCAGGCGCGTGTCGACGTTGCCGCGCAACGGAGCGACATGCAGATCGGGCCGCAGGCGCCTGACCATGGCGTGGCGGCGCGGCGAAGCGGTGCCGACGACAGCTCCGGGAGCGAGCGCGGCAAGCGAGTTCGCCTTGCGGCTGACGAAGGCGTCGCGCGCATCCTCACGTGGAAGAAAAGCAGCGAGCGCGAGTCCCGCCGGCAGCACGGTCGGCATGTCTTTCGCTGAATGAACCGCGAGGTCGATGCGGCCGGCGGCGAGCGCCTCCTCGATCTCCTTGGTGAACACGCCTTTGCCGCCGACGTCGGCCAGCACACGGTCCTGCACCTGGTCGCCGGTGGTGCGAATCACTTCGATCGCGATCCGCGCGGGATCAAGCCCGTGCGCCGCCGCGAGCCGCTGCTGCACCAGGCGCGCCTGGTAGAGCGCAAGCGGGCTGCCGCGCGTGCCAAGACGGATATTAGCGGTTGCGCTCAAGGATTGCGGCACTGGACCTCGCAATGCTACGCCCTGTTCGAGCATGATCTTAGCCGATAACCGGTTCCCACTTTTCGGGATCATGCTCAAGGAGCCTGCATGGTTGTACTGGGAATCGAGACAACATGCGACGAGACCGCGGCGGCCGTGGTCGAACGGGTGGACGACAAGCGGCCGGGCCGGATCCTGTCCAATGTAGTGCTCTCACAGGTCAACGAGCACGCCGCCTTCGGCGGCGTGGTGCCGGAGATCGCGGCGCGCGCACATGTGGAGGCGCTCGACCACGTCATCAGCAAGGCGATGGCGGATGCCGGGCGCACATTCGACGCGATCGACGGCGTGGCGGCCGCGGCCGGTCCGGGACTGATCGGCGGGGTCATCGTCGGGCTCACCACCGCCAAGGCGATCGCGCTCGTGAACGACAGGCCGTTGATCGCGGTCAATCATCTGGAGGCGCATGCGCTCACGGCGCGTCTGACGGACGGCACGCCGTTTCCCTATTGCCTGTTCCTGGCATCGGGCGGGCATACGCAGATCGTCGCGGTGCGCGGGGTTGCGGATTACGTGCTGATCGGAACGACCATCGACGACGCCATCGGCGAGGCATTCGACAAGACCGCGAAGCTTCTGGGCCTCGGCTATCCGGGCGGGCCGCAGGTCGAAAAAGAAGCCGTGCGCGGCCATCCGGACCGGTTCCATCTGCCGCGGCCGATGATCGGGCGGCCCGAGCCGGATTTCTCGCTCTCGGGTTTGAAGACCGCATTGCGGCTCGAAGCCGAAAAGATCGCCCCGCTCAGCGATCAGGACGTCGCCAATCTTTGCGCCTCGTTCCAGCAGGCGGTCGTGGAGATGATCGAGGATCGCATCCGCACCGGCCTGCAGCTGTTCAACGCACGCTACGGCGCGCCGACGGCGCTGGTCGCCGCCGGCGGGGTTGCCGCCAATCAGGTGATCCGCAAGGCGCTGCATCGCATCGCCTACGAGGCGAAGACCATTCTGGTGGTGCCGCCACCCGTACTCTGCACCGACAACGGCGCGATGATCGCCTGGGCCGGCGCCGAGCGGCTCGCGCATGGTTTCGTCGATGGCCTCGACACCGCACCGCGTGCGCGCTGGCCGCTCAGCGAGGTGAATCGCTTACGGCCGCAAGTCTCGTATCGGGCGCGTCAGTGAAAAAGAAGGTGCGAGGCGCAGCAAATGGCATTTGATCGTATCGCGGTGCTCGGAGCCGGCGCCTGGGGAACCGCGCTCGCCAATGTCGTGACGCGGGCCGGGCGCGCGGTGACATTGTGGGCGCGCGATCCGGCAATCGCCGCGTCACTCGCCAAGCAGCGGACAAATCCACGGTTGCCGGGCGTTACGCTCGACGAAAACGTCGTGGTTACCGAAGACATCGCCTGCGCGGGACAGGCCGATGCGGTGCTGATCGTGGTGCCGGCGCAAACCCTGCGCACGGTTGCGCGGGCGATCGATCAGGTCACCCGGCCCGCCACACCTGTCGTCGCCTGCGCCAAAGGCATCGAGCGCGGCAGCCGCAAATTCATGACCGAAGTCATCACGGAATGCGCACCGCGCGCCGCGCCCGCGATCCTGTCCGGTCCGAGCTTCGCCGCCGACGTGGCGCGCGGTCTTCCCACGGCGGTAACGCTTGCGATGCGTGACGAAAAGCGCGTCGGGCAGCTTGCCGGCGCGCTCGGCTCGGCCACGTTCCGGCTCTATCATTCGACCGACGTGCGCGGGGTCGAGATCGGCGGCGCCGCCAAGAACGTGCTGGCGATCGCGGCCGGCATCGTGGCCGGGCGCAAGCTCGGTGCGAGCGCCGCCGCCGCGCTCACCACGCGCGGATTTGCCGAATTGTTCCGGTTCGGCAAGGCGTTCGGCGCGCGACCCGAAACATTGACCGGCCTCTCGGGCCTGGGCGATCTCATTCTCACCTGTTCGAGCCCGCAATCGCGCAACTTCTCGCTCGGCATCGCGTTGGGCCAAGGACGCGCGATTGGCGAAATGCAAAGCCATCAGCTCGCCGAAGGAATCGATACCGCGCCGGTGCTGGTGGAACTCGCGATGTCAAAGAAAATCGACATGCCGATCGCGAGCGCGATCGCGGCCGTGCTCGGCAGGCAAATGAGCGTCGATCAGGCGATCGACTCGTTGCTCACACGGCCGTTTCGAGCGGAGCATTGACTTCCTTATTGTCATTCCGGCCGAGCGCAGCGAGAGCCGGAATCCATAATCCCGGGGTTGCGAATTGATCGAGATTTGGTGGTTATGAATTCCATACGGAGACCGCGATGGCCTATTGGTTGTTGAAGACCGAACCGGAAGAATTCTCCTGGGACGATCAGGTCAAGCGTGGCGCCAAGGGCGAGGTCTGGAGCGGGGTGCGCAATTTCCGCGCCCGCAGCAACTTGAAGGCGATGAAGAAAGGCGACCTGGCGTTCTTCTATCACACCGGCAAAGAGAAGCAGGTGGTCGGCATCGCCGAGATCATCCGCGAGCATTTCCCCGATCCGACCGCCGGCAAGGGCGAGCCCTGGGTCGTGGTGCAGACCAAGGCGATCGAGCCGCTGTCAAAACCTGTGACGCTCGCGGCGGTCAAAGCCGAGCCGAAGCTCAAGGACATGGCGCTGGCGAAATACGCGCGGCTTTCGGTTCAGCCGGTCACGGCGGAGGAATGGAAGATCGTGTGCCGTATGGGCGGGCTGAAATGAGGAGGCGCGGATGCATGTCCTGAATGTCAATTTTGTCGCGATTGTGCTTGCCGCCGTGGCGGCGTGGCTGTTCGGCGCGGGCTACTACGGCACACTGGGCAAAACCTGGGTCGCGGCGCTCGGCACCACGATGGAGACGATGAAAGTGCAGAACGCCGGCAAGAGCGCGACGGCCAAGGCGACACCGTTCGTGCTTTCGTTCATCGCCGAATTGGTCATGGCCTTCGTGCTCTACGGGATCGTCTTCCACGTCGGCATCTGGTCGATCCGTGCCGGCATTATCTCGGGCGTGGTGTGCTGGCTTGGGTTCGTCGTCACGACGACCGCGACCAACAATGCCTATCCGGGCCGCAGCTACAAGCTGACCGCGATCGACAGCGGGCATTGGCTCGGCGTGCTCGTGATCATGGGGGCGATCCTCGGCGGCTTCGGGCCGCGGTAGACCGGCGCTTTTCGACGAAAGTGCAGGGTTTCGCGCCTTGTCGCTTGGCGGGGCGCTGAATAATATTCGAAAAAAGCGGCGGTCGCGCTCAAACATGCGCGGAAATCACGCTCGGCGTGGAGGAAGCAAAATGTCCGACAAGATCTACGAGGTACCGGCCGAATGGGCCCAGCGCGGGTTCATCAACGACGCCAAGTACCGCGACCTCTACGCGCGCTCGCTCAAGGACCCGAACGGATTCTGGTCCGAGCAGGCCAAACGCCTCGACTGGATCAAGCCGTTTTCCAAGGTGAAAAACGCCAGCTACGGGCCGGGCAATGTTTCGATCAAATGGTACGAGGACGGCACACTGAACGTCTGCCACAACTGCGTGGACCGGCATCTCGCCAAACGCGGCGATCAGGTCGCGATCCTCTGGGAAGGCGACGACCCGAAGGACGACAAGAAGATCACCTATAGGCAGCTGCATGCGGACGTGCAGAAATTCGCCAATGTGCTGAAAGCGCGCGGCGTCAAGAAAGGCGATCGCGTCACCATCTATCTGCCGATGATCCCGGAGGCGTGCATGGCCATGCTCGCCTGCGCGCGCATCGGCGCGATCCATTCGGTCGTGTTCGGCGGATTCTCGCCCGACTCGCTCGCCGGCCGCATCGAGGACTGCAAGTCGAACGTGATCATCACCGCGGACGAGGGCGTACGCGGAGGGCGGAAGATTCCGTTGAAGGCCAACTCCGATGCGGCCGCCGACAAGGCCGGCGGAGTCACCACGATCCTCGTGATCAAGCGCACCGGCGCGCCGGTCGCGATGAAAAGCGGGCGCGATCTCTATTACGACGACATCGCCAAAATCGTACCGGCCGAATGCCCCTGCGAGGAAATGAGCGCGGAGGATCCGCTGTTCATCCTGTACACCTCAGGCTCGACCGGTAAACCGAAGGGCGTGCTGCACACCACGGGCGGCTATCTCGTCTATACCTCGCTCACGCACCAATACGTGTTCGACTATCACGACGGCGACATCTACTGGTGCACCGCGGACGTCGGCTGGGTCACCGGCCACAGCTACATCGTCTACGGTCCGCTTGCGAACGGCGCCACCACGATGATCTTCGAAGGGGTGCCGAACTATCCAAGCATGTCGCGCTTCTGGGAAGTGTGCGACAAGCACAAGATCAACATCATCTACACGGCACCGACGGCGATCCGCGCGCTGATGCAGGCGGGCGACGCGCCAGTGAAGAAAACCTCGCGCGCGAGCTTAAGACTGCTCGGCACGGTCGGCGAGCCGATCAATCCGGAAGCGTGGGAATGGTATTATCGCGTGGTGGGCGACAGCCGCTGCCCGATCGTCGATACGTGGTGGCAGACCGAGACCGGCGGAATCCTGATCACGCCGCTGCCGGGCGCGACGAAACTGAAGCCCGGCTCGGCGACACGACCGTTCTTCGGCATCGTGCCGGAAATCGTCGACGCCGAGGGCAAGGTGCAAACGGGCGCGACCAGCGGCAATCTCTGCATTGCCGAATCCTGGCCCGGGCAGATGCGCACGGTCTACGGGGACCATCAGCGTTTCGTCGATACGTATTTCAAAACCTATCCGGGAAAATATTTCACCGGCGACGGCTGCCGGCGCGACGAGGACGGCTATTACTGGATCACCGGCCGCGTCGACGACGTGATCAACGTGGCCGGGCATCGCCTCGGCACGGCCGAAGTCGAAAGCGCGCTGGTCGCGCATCCGAAAGTTTCGGAGGCGGCCGTGGTCGGCTATCCGCACAACATCAAGGGCCAGGGCATCTATGCCTATGTGACGCTGATGACAGGCGAGCAGCCGAGCGAAGAACTGCGCAAGGAATTGGTGCAATGGGTGCGCAAGGAGATCGGGCCGATCGCCTCGCCCGACTTGATACAATTCTCGCCGGGACTGCCGAAGACGCGCTCCGGCAAGATCATGCGGCGCATCCTGCGCAAGATCGCCGAGGACGAATACGGCAACCTCGGCGATACCTCGACGCTCGCCGATCCGGCGGTGGTTGATGACCTCGTCAATAACCGTCAGAACCGGAAGGATGCGCCGAAGGCGGCGGGAAAAGGATAGCGCCCGCCATCAGAAATCGGACGCCAGACCCTTGTTTTCCCAATCGCCATAGCGGGTCGGTTCGGGCCCTTTCGGGCCGCCAACCTCCTTGGGTCGCTCGGTGTTCTTGCGATCCATCTCGGCGCGGCGCGCGGCGGCTTCGGCCAATGCGCGTTCGGCGGCAGGGGTCAGCGGCTTGCGCGGTGGCGAGCTTTGCAAACCTTCTTTTGTACTCATGGACGCACCCTATGCGCTGCGTGGCGTAGCCATCAAGTCACGCGCGCAGGAGGCCGCGATTGTAAGACCATTTTATGATTGGACAGAATTGCTGCCGATAAATCCGCGGCGGTTAATCGACCGACTCGTTCGGGTAGACGCCCCAGAGTTTGTCCTGCGGGATCCAGCCGTCGAAGCCCTCGCCCGCGAAGCGGCACCAGCCGGAGGTGCAGCGCTTGACCGTGCCGAGCACGCCGGATTGCAGCTGCGCCACGATGGCGCTCGCAGGGTTGGGTTTGGCGCGCAGCGGCAGCAGTTCATCCTTGGCGCGCAGCGTCACCACGCCGGTGCGGCGGCCGGAGAGCAGCGAACCATAGACCCAGCCTTCGGCGCCGTCGGCGTCGCGGATGCGGCGCCAGTTCTCATATTCACCCGTGATCTCCACCGGCAAGCCCGCGCGCTGGTAGCGCCACTTGATCTCGTAATTCTTGGCCGGGCCCACGTGCATGTTGACCTTGTCGGCCTTCAGACTGACGTAGCGCGGTACCCGCAGGCCGCTAGACTGGCCGATGCCCGATCCGATCTGGCCGACAGGGCCGATCCCCTGGGTATTGCCTTGAGTGTTTCCGAGGCCGTTCAATAATCCGATCTGCTCGCTCGGGGCTTGCGCCGCGACCGCTCCGGCGATCGCCACCAACACCAGCCCAAACGCATATACGCGGAACCGTTTCATCGTGACCGGATTTGAAAACATCCGCTGATTGCGCGGCGCACCCGTTGCGCCAGCCCCCAAATCAGCCGTCACAATGTTGTCGGGTTCGGGTTAACGCGACCTAAACAAACCCTACGCATGCGCAGATAAATCGTGGATTTTCGGGTGCTCGCCGTTGAGCGGATTTGACGGGTCCCAGGCGTAGCGCACGGTCTCAAAGCGCATGGAACGCGTATCCAGCATCAGCAGCCGGCCGATCAGGCCTTCGCCGAAGCCGACGATTTCGCGGATGACCTCGAGCGCCATCAGCGATCCGACCACGCCGGTCAGCGCGCCGAGGATGCCGGCTTCGGAGCAGGCCGGTACCGTGCCGGCGGGCGGCGGCTCGGGAAACAGGCAGCGGTAGGTCGGGTTCGGCTTGCCGTCGGGTCCGCGTTCGTGGGCGCGAATGGTGGTGAGCGTGCCGTCGAAGGTTCCGACCGCGGCCGTCACCAGCGGTTTCTTCGCCAGATAACAGGCATCGGAGACCAGATAGCGGGTAGGGAAATTATCCGAACCGTCGGCTACGATGTCATAAGCGTTAATGAGCGCGAGCGCATTGGCAGCGGTCAGTCGCTCGTCATGGGTCTTCACCTCGACATGCGGGTTGAGTTTTTGGATCGCCGCAGCGGCGGTCTTCACCTTCGGCTCGCCAATATCGGGCGTGCCATGGATGATTTGGCGCTGCAAATTCGACAGCGAGACCTTGTCGTTGTCCACGACGCCGAGCGTGCCAACGCCGGCAGCCGCCAGGTAAAGCAGTGCCGGCGCGCCGAGCCCGCCGGCACCGATTACCAGCACGCGGGACGCCTTCAACCGCGCCTGACCGGGTCCGCCGACCTCGCGCAGGACTATATGCCGGGCGTAACGCTCGATTTCGTCGGCCGAATGCATCGCAGCGATTTTCCCTTTCGATTCAACGTCAGCAAGGGGTTACCGTAGCGCATAGCCGCACCCAAGGGCCATCAATCACATTTCCTCCGCGGCCCGGTTCGGGTAGGTTTGACCAGCGAACAAGGGGTTTCTGGGGATTCTGGATGCGACTTCTCGGCGCGAGTTTCGCCGTGGCGCTTGGGCTGACGGGGCTGGTCCCGGCAGTCGCCCAGGACAGTTTGGATACGACCGGATCGCTGCAGAGCTGGACGCCGGAGCCAAAGCGCGTCCCGCAGCCCGTACGATCCTTGCGCGATTCCTATGCCGCAATCCCGCTCGCCAAGCGGCTGGCGATCCAGTCCGATCTGGTCTGGGCCGGCCTCTATAACGGTCCGGTCAATGGCGAGTTCAGCGATCAGTTCGTCAACGCGGTGAGAGCGTTCCAGCGCCAAAACAAGACCCGGCAAACCGGCGTACTCAATCCGGCGGAGCGGGATGCGCTGAGCGATTTCGTGCGCCCGCTGCAGGAGCAGGTCGGCTGGCGCATGGTCAACGACCCGATCACCGGGGCGCGCGTCGGCCTGCCGATGAAACTGGTGCCCAAAGCGGGACCCGGCAAAGCCGGAAGCCTCTGGAGCTCGGCGCAAGGGCAGGTGCGGATCGAAACCTTCCGCATCGTTGCGTCCGACGGAAATCTGGCAACGCTCTTCGAGCAACAGAAAAACCAGCCCGAGCGCAAGATCGAGCAGGAGGCGCTGCGGGCGGATTCGTTCACGCTCATCGGCATGCAAGGCTTGAAGAAGATGCAGGTGCACGCCTTCGCGCGTGACGGCGAAATCCGCGGCATCACCATTCTCTACGATCAGGCCGTGGACGGCACCCTGGACCCGCTGATGCTTCCGATGCGGAGCGCGTTTCAGCCGTTCGCGAGCGCCATGAAAAATGCGCAAGACAACGCATCGCCGCGGAGCAACGTCGAATACGGCACCGGCCTCGTGGTCAGCAAGGTCGGCCATATCGTGACGGACCTGCAGGTAATTAATGGCTGCCAGACCGTGATCGTGCCCGGACTCGGCCGTGCCGAGCGTCTCGCCGACAACGCGGATGCCAGCCTTGCGCTGCTGCGGGTGTACGGCGCGGACGATCTTGTGCCGCTCGCGCTGCTCGGCGAGCCGGCGAAGGGCAACGAGCTCACGCTGGTCGGCATTGCCGATCCGAAATCGCAAGCCGGAAGCGCGGCGATCTCGACCGCGAACACGCGACTGATCGCCGTCGGTTCGGCCAGCGGCACGTTGGGCATCCTGAGCCAACCGCCGTCGCCGGGATTTTCCGGCGCGGCCGCGCTCGATAAAAGCGGGCGCTTCGTCGGCATGGTCGGGCTGAAGGTGCCGGTGGTTGCCGGTCCGGCGGCAGCGGCGCCGAAGGCGACCATCGTGCCGGCGGAAATCATTCGCAGTTTCATCGAGGCCAATTACGTTGCGCCCACATCGGGGGACGCCGGCGTCGACCACGCCAAGGCCTCGGTCGTGCGGGTGATCTGCGTGCGGAAGTAGATCTACTTGTTCTTAAACTTCGGCGGGCGCTTTTCGACGAAGGCCTTCATTCCTTCCTTCTGATCTTCCGTGGCGAATAGCGCATGGAAGATACGGCGTTCGAATTTCACGCCTTCGGCCAATGATGTCTCGAATGCGCGGTTGATGGCCTCTTTCGCGGCCAGGACCGAAGGCAGCGACATGGACGCGATCACTTCGGCGACCTTCATGGTCTCCTCCATGAGCTGCGCCGCCGGTACCACGCGCGCCACGAGACCGGAGCGCTCGGCCTCGGCGGCGTCCATCATGCGGCCGGTCAGGATCAGGTCCATCGCTTTCGACTTGCCGACCGCACGCGTAAGCCGCTGGGTGCCGCCGATACCGGGAATGACGCCGAGCTTGATCTCGGGCTGGCCGAATTTCGCGTTGTCGGCGGCGATGATGAGATCGCACTGCATGGCAAGCTCGCAGCCGCCGCCGAGTGCATAGCCGGCGACTGCCGCGATAACGGGCTTGCGCGCATGGGCGGCGCGGTCCCAATTGCCGGCGAAATTGCCCATATAGACGTCGATGAAGGATTTGTCCGCCATCTCCTTGATGTCGGCGCCGGCCGCGAAGGCTTTGTCCGAGCCGGTGATGACGATGCAGGCGATATCGGCGGCGGCCTCGAATGTATCGAGCGCGGCGGCAAGCTCGGCCTTGAGTTTGGCGTTGAGCGCGTTGAGCGCCTGCGGGCGGTTGAGACGGATGATGCCGACCTTGCCGCGGGTTTCGACCAGGATGTTTTCGTAGCTCATCGGATGGTCTCCCGTTTGCATTCTTGGTTTTAAGGCCTAGCCAAGTCCCCGGCCGCGCGCAATGCTATCATTGCGCCGCGCGTCGCTTTGCGCATTCCTTGGAGCACGACATGCCGTCGAACGTCGCCTGGTTCGAGAGACTCATGTTCCTCGACGTTGCCCTCAGCGCCGTGGCTACGATTCTTCAGTTCCCCGGCTCCATCGAAGGGTTGGAGGGTGTCGAAAGCGAATCGCCGGTTTTGGATCCGGCCTTCATCGGCACGATCTCGCTGCTCATCCTGGTCTTGATCCTGATACTCATCTGGCTGACGGTGCGACAGCGAAAAAATTGGGCGCGCTGGGTGCTGCTCGCGTGGTTCGTAATTGCCGACCTGTCGCTGCTGTACGATTTTTTGTCAGATCAAGCGTTCCGCGACGGCGTGTTTGCCTTCCTGCTGAACATCATAATGCTCGGGCTCGAGATCACCGCATTCTATCTGATCTTCACCGGCAACGCGCGCGATTGGTTCAAGACACCGGCAACAACCTGACGCACCATTATTTCTGGCACACCGGACAGAAGAAGGTCGAGCGGCCGGTCTGAACGATGCGTTTGACCGTCCCGCTGCAGCCGGGGGTCGGGCAAGGATTGCCCTCGCGATCGTAGACGCGGAAACTGTGCTGGAAATCGCCGAGCGCGCCGTCGGTGCGGCGGTGATCGCGCAAGGACGAACCGCCGGCCTTGATCGCGTCGTTAAGCACGGCCTTGATGGCATCAACGAGTTTTTCGGCGCGCTCGTTCGGCGCACCCGAGCTGGTGGCGATGGTGGACGCCATGCGTTTGGGCGAAAGCCGCGCGCGATTAAGCGCCTCGCAGACATAGATGTTGCCAAGACCGGCGACGACTGTCTGATCGGAGAGCGCGGCCTTCAGGCTCGTCTTCTTGCCCTTGCAGGCGCGCGCCAGCATGGCGGCATCGAACTCATTGCCGAGCGGCTCGGGGCCGAGCGCACGCAAGAGCGGCTCTTGGTCAAGCTTGGCGCGGGGCACGAGCTTCATCAAGCCGAATCGGCGCGGATCGTTGAAAGTCACGACGGCGCCGGACGACATGTGAAATACTACATGATCGTGCGCCGTGCTTTTTGAGCGCTCGTGATAATAGACGCCGGGCCGCGCATCCTTGCCGACGCGGAACGAGCCGGACATGCCGAGATGCATGAGCAGCACATCGCCCGACGAAAGATCGGCGAGCAGATATTTCGCGCGGCGGCCGAGGCCGGTGACGGTCTTGCCCTCGAGCGCGCGGACGAAATCCTTCGGCAGCGGCCAGCGCAGATCGCGCCGGCGCACCTCGACCCGCTCAAAACGTGCGTCCTCCATGGCAGGCGCCAGCCCGCGGCGGACGGTTTCGACTTCCGGCAGTTCAGGCACTCGCAATACCTCATCGTGAAAAGCTCGCCATCGCGCCTCCTCACCATGAGGACGACGGTTTGCGCCACTCCCACATAGCGCCCCTGCCCGCCTCGCGCTATGGTCCGGCCGAGGAGGACTTGATGCAGAAATCCGAGCGCCGGACCAGGCACGGCCGGAACGCCGATTTCGGCTTCCGCAAGGTGCCGCTCGACCACAAGCAGGCGATGGTCGACGACGTGTTCCGCTCGGTGGCGGGGCGCTACGACCTGATGAATGATCTGATGTCGGGCGGGCTGCATCGTGCCTGGAAAGACATGCTGGTCACCGCAATCAATCCGCCGCGCAACAAGCGGGCATTTTCGCTGCTCGACATTGCCGGCGGCACCGGCGATATCGCGCTGCGGGTCGTGGAGGCGGGCGGCGCCGGCACGCGCGCCACCGTGGTCGATATCAATTCCGAAATGCTCGCAGTGGGACGCGAGCGCGCGCGCAGGACCGGTGCCGCTGTGACTTTCACGGAGGGCAATGCCGAGGCGCTGCCGTTTCCCGATCGCGCGTTCGATGCAGTGAGCGTCGCGTTCGGCATCCGCAACGTGCCGCGGATCGAGACGGCGCTGGCGCAAGCGTTGCGCGTGCTGAAAACCGGCGGGCATTTTCTGTGTTTGGAATTCTCCTCCGTCGACGTGCCCGGCTTCGACAAGCTCTACGATCTCTACTCGTTCAACGTGATCCCGGCGCTCGGCCGGTTGGTCGCCAATGACGAGGAGGCCTACCGCTATCTGGTGGAATCGATACGCCGTTTTCCGCGCCCGGAGCTTTTCGCGGATATGATGCGGGGTGCCGGTTTCCGCCGCGTGTCGTTCAAGCCGTTGAGCGGCGGCATCGTGGCGCTGCATTCCGGCTGGCGGCTTTAATTCGTGCTTTCCGCGCTTGCTCATCTTGTTCGTCTTGGCCGTGCCGGTTACGTGCTGGCGCGCGAAGGCGTGTTCGGGCTGATCGATCCGACACCTTTGCCGCTGCCGGCGCGGATCGGCGTGCGCCTGGCGCGGCTGATCGAGCGGCCGACCAGCGCGGTCGCGGAACATCGGCTGGCTACAGCGCTGACGCGGTTGGGCCCTTCGTACGTGAAGCTCGGCCAGTTCCTTGCTACGCGGCCGGACGTGGTGGGCGTCGCGCTCGCGCGCGATCTGGAAAGTCTGCAGGACAAAATGGCGCCGTTCCCGCAGTACGAGGCAGTGGCGGAAATCGAGGCCGCGTTCGAGAAGCCGATCGGTGATATTTTCACGCATTTCGGCGAGGCGGTGGCGGCTGCATCGATCGCGCAGGTCCATCGTGCCGAGGTGGCGAGCGCGAATGGCGCGCGCGCGGTCGCGGTCAAGGTGTTGCGGCCGGGCATTGCGGGGAAGTTCCGCAGCGATCTCGATGCGTTTGCGTTCGCGGCACGCAAGGCGGAAGCGCTTTCGGCCGAGGCGCGGCGGCTGCGTCTCATCGAAGTGGTGGCCACGCTCGAACGGACGGTCGCGGTCGAAATGGATTTGCGGCTCGAGGCTGCCGCACTTTCGGAAATGGCGGAGAATACCAAGGCCGATCCGGATTTCCGCGTGCCGACGGTCGATTGGGACCGCACCGCGAAAAATGTGCTCACGCTGGAATGGATCGAGGGCACGCCGCTGTCCGACCGTGCCGCGTTATCCGCCAAGGGATATGATCTGCCGTACCTCGGCCATGCCGTAATCCAGAGCTTTCTGCGGCACGCGCTGCGCGACGGCTTTTTCCATGCCGACATGCATCCGGGAAATCTGTTCGTCGATGCCGATGGACGGCTGGTTGCCGTCGATTTCGGAATCATGGGGCGGTTACGGCCGAAGGAGCGGCGGTTCCTGGCGGAAATCCTATACGGTTTCATCACGCGCAATTACCAACGCACGGCGGAAGTGCATTTCGAAGCCGGCTACGTGCCGCCGCAGCATTCGGTAGAGAGTTTCGCACAGGCCATCCGCGCCATCGGCGAGCCGATTCACAACCGAACCGCCGAAGACATTTCGATGGCGAAGCTGCTGATGCTGCTGTTCGAGGTCACCGGCCTGTTCGACATGCGCACGCGGCCGGAACTGCTGCTGCTGCAAAAGACCATGGTGGTGGTCGAGGGCGTGGCGCGCTCACTCGATCCCAAGCTCGACATGTGGAAAGTGTCCGAACCGATCGTGCGCGAGTGGATCGAACGGCATCTCGGACCGGTCGGAAAGATCGCGCATGCCGCCGAGGGCGCCGCGGAGGTGGGGCGGTTCCTGTCCGATGTGCCGGCGCTGATGTCGCGCGGAGCGGCGGTGGTCGAGCATCTCGACGAGATCACGCGCGACGGTCTTGTGCTCGCACCCGAGACGGTGGATGCGATCGGGGCGGCCGAAGGCCGCCGCAACCGCTGGATCGCGGTGGCGCTATGGGTAATTGCCGGGCTCTTGGCGTGGGGGGTGTGGCGGCTGGTTTGATTGCATTGATTGCAATGCAATCATATGCTAGACAGGCTCGATATTCCTTGTCCGGAGAGCCCGCTTGGCCAGCCTCACGGTCCGCCAACTCGCAGACAGCGTGAAGACGCGGCTCAGGTTGCGTGCTGCCCAACACGGCCGCTCGATGGAGGATGAGGTCCGCACCATCTTGGGCCGCGCCGCCGACGAAGCCGGGTTCGCCGCGACGGATCGAAGCAACCCTGCCAGTCCGCCTGGAGCCGCGGCCGAATCGACGACGGCGCAGCCATCGCGCGAACCGGCCCGCGGGACGGCCGTCCGTGTGCTGCTGATCATCGGCGGCGGGATCGCGGCCTATAAATCGCTCGACCTGATCCGGCGCCTGAAGGAGCGCGGCATCGCGGTGCGCGTCGTCATGACCGCGGCGGCGCAGGAATTCGTCACGCCGCTATCGGCCGGCGCGCTCTCCGGCGAAAAGGTTTTCACCAATCTGTTCGACGAGACCAGCGAATTCGACATCGGCCATATCCGGCTCGCCCACGAGACCGACGTGATCGTGGTGGCGCCGGCGACCGCTGACCTCATGGCCAAAATGGCGGGCGGGCATGCGGACGATCTGGCGTCTACGGTGCTGCTTGCGACCGACAGGAAGATTTTGCTCGCGCCGGCAATGAATCCGCGGATGTGGCAGAATCCGGCCACGCGGCGCAATTTCGCGCAGCTCGTTGCCGACGGCGTTGCGCTCATCGGTCCGAACGCGGGCGAAATGGCGGAAGCCGGCGAGGCGGGAATCGGCCGCGTGGCCGAACCGCTCGAGATCGTGGCGGCAGTTGAAAGCTTGAGTGGAAAAACGCGTTCGCTTGCCGGCAAGCGCGTGATCGTAACCTCCGGGCCAACGCATGAACCGATCGATCCCGTTCGCTATATCGCCAATCGCTCGTCGGGCAAGCAGGGCCACGCCATCGCAACCGCGGCAGCATTGGCGGGTGCCGATGTGATTCTCATTTCCGGACCGGTGAGTGTGCCGGATCCGGAGGGCGTGAAAACGATTAAAGTCGAGACTGCGCGCGAAATGCTGCAAGCCGTCGAGAATGCCTTGCCGGCCGACGTTGCGATTTTCGCCGCGGCGGTCGCCGACTGGCGCGTCGAGGCGCCGAAAAAGCGAAAGATCAAGAAATCCGGCAGAGGCGCCCCGGAATTCGATCTAGTTGAAAATCCCGACATTCTTTCCACCATCGCGCACGACAAAACGCGGCGGCCGAAACTCGTGATCGGTTTTGCGGCCGAGACCGAAAAGGTGATCGAGAACGCGAAGGCAAAACTTACCCGCAAGGGCTGCGACTGGATCGTCGCCAACGATGTGTCGCCCGCGTCGGGCGTGATGGGGGGCGATATCAATACCGTGCACATCGTCACGCGCGCCAAAACCGAATCGCTGCCGCCGCAATCGAAGGAGGACGTCGCAGTTGCGCTCGTGTCTCGGATCGCTGCAGCGCTGAAGGGAGCCGCGCGATGAGCGCCGTCGAGGTCCGCATCATGCGCCTGCCGCACGCGGCCGATCTGCCGCTGCCGGCGTATCAGAGCGAACGCGCGGCGGGGCTTGATCTCGCCGCCGCGGTGCCGGCTGACAAACCGGTGGCGATTGCGCCCGGCAAATGGGCCGCGATCCCGTCCGGCTTTGCAATCGCGCTACCACCGGGCACTGAAGCTCAGATCCGCCCGCGCTCAGGGCTCGCAGCACGGCACGGCATATCGGTGCTCAATTCGCCGGGAACGATCGACGCGGACTATCGCGGCGAAATACAGATTCTGCTTGTCAATTTGGGCACAGAATCTTTTTCCGTTACACGCGGAACGCGCATTGCCCAATTGGTCATCGCGCCCATGTTGCAAGCACGACTCATCGAAACTAACGGACTCGACACTACAATGCGTGGTTCCGGGGGTTTTGGTTCAACAGGCCAGGGTTGATTGACAATCGAGGCACACTCCGTATTCGATTACCTCTACCGCAGCCTAGTTCACACGCCCCGACATGTCGCTTCTTTCCCGCAAGGCCCTCCTCGCCATTGCAGCCGTTATCGACGTGGCGCTCAACGCCCGCGGCAAACTGGTGTCGGCAAAGGATCTGGCGAGCCGCCACGATCTGCCGGCGCGGCATCTCGAACCGGTACTGCAAGCGCTGGTGCGGAAGGGCGTTCTCAACGGCGTGCGCGGACCGCACGGGGGTTACGAGATTGGCCGCGAGATGCGGCGCATCACGGTCGACGACATCCTGAAGGCGGCCGGTTCGATCAACGAAGATGACGCAACGGCTATGCCGGGATCGGACTTGCTGCGGCAGGTCGTGATGCCTGCCATTGCACAGGCGGAAAAGACTTTCGTTGCCGCGTTGAGCCGCATCACGGTCGAAGATCTTGCGCGCCGTGCGGAACCGCTCCGCCAGCGGAGCCGCGAGAGTTAGTGCGGGCCGCGCGGCGGCCCTCACGCAGCGATCACGGATTGAGGCCGTTATTAAATTCAGTCCAATGCGTATTGACCCAACCACCGACCGAAATAATGGTCGCTACGACCGTTGCGGTTATGATTCCGACCAACACCGTGTACTCAATCATGGCGGCGCCTTGCTGATCGGCGGCAAACCGCTCGGCGAGGTCCAAAAACTTCTTCATCGTCTTCCCCTGTAACGAGTCAGCCGTGCTCTTTCGACAGCAGCGCTTTCTTCAGCATTCGAAACGAGCAAGTCCGCAATCGTCGCAGCGACCGCGCCACATCTACTGTGGTTTCATTATTTTGAACTGCACCAAGGGTCAATTTAACCTGGGATATATGGAGCCCCTGTATTTTGTTCTTACGGTTAATTGCGGCACTCGTTAAGACGCGGCGACGCGAAGATTTTCAAATATCGATGCACGCGTGAAGCGTTCGGTTTGCATGCGATTTTGCGACGGTTGCTGCGGACATCTTCACCAATGTCCCGTGCGTGAGCGTGGCTTTTTTTCGGCAGCTTCAAAACAAATAAATTAATTTCGCTCCCTTGATGAGATCATTAAAAAGGGCCACTCTTTCGAGCGGCGGAAGATCGGGTGACCGAAAGGGAGGTCGGCGAAATCTTATTTCAGAATTTCGGGGATTAATGTGAATTTCTTGGTTCGCCCTGATTTCATTGGGAGCTCCTTGCGTGCATGCGCGATTTTGCTTGTTGCCGTGATCCTGACGCCAAGCGGCGTTGCCGCCGACGACGCCACTCCCGCTCCGCCAGACTCCGATGGACCTTCACGCGGTGCGTTATTCTTCAATCTCGAAAAGCAAAAACTGCAAGAGCTCGGAGCTGCCGCGCTCGGTTCGGCTCTGGCGCCGAATTTCGCGTTCCCGAAGAATACACGCGACACTGCGCTGTTCGGCGTCGACGTTTCCCATTGGGACGAGGACAATTGCAGCTGCACGTTCAACTGGACTGCGCTGGCGGATAAAAAGGTCGTCTTCGCCTATGTGAAGGCGTCACACGGCGACAACAAGGATCCAGACCCGCGGTTCAACAAATCCTGGCAGGCGCTGGCGAAGGAACCGCGCATCATCAGGGGCGCGTACCACTTCTTCTCCTCGAGCAGCGACCCGCTCACGCAGGCGAAAAGTTTCGTGGACAAAGTCAATAAAGCCGGCGGTCAGCTTCAGACCGACCTGCCGCCAGCCATGGATCTGGAATGGGACGTCAGAACGGAAAACGATGAAACCATCATCGATCCGGCCACCGGCAAAGCCAAGGATTTCTGGAAGGGCCAGTCGCCGGACACGATCATCAAGAAGGTTCTGACCTGGCTCGAGTACGTCAAGAAGGAAACCGGCCGCACGCCGATCATTTACACGAACTATCAGTGGTGGCTCGACAACATCAAAGATTCGAAAAAAATCGAACAGCTCAAGGACTATATCGTCTGGATTGCCGATTATTCGGTCGAGCATACCAAACCGGAAAATCCGGAACTGCCGAACGATTGGAACTGGAAACTTTGGCAGTTCACCGCCAAGGGCGACGTGACCAGCGCGGGGATCAAGTTCAAGCCGAGCGCAAGCGGCGAAACGATCGACGTGAGCATGTTCAAGGGCACGATGGAGGACTTCCTCCTGGTGTTCGACGTCGCGCCGCGATCAGCCGCGGCAAAGAAAGACGACCAGAAGCTCGCCGTCCTCACGAATCCGGCGAAGAAGGACGACAAGGCCACCGACCAGCCGCCACAGCCGAAGCCGACTGAAGAAGCGAAGAAGGACGACAAAGCCACCGACCAGCCGCCGCAGCCGAAGCCGACGGAGGAGGCTAAGAAAGACGACAAGGCGACCAGTCAACCGCCACAGCCGAAGCCGGCTGAGGAGGCGAAGAAGGACGACAAGGCGACCGATCAACCGCCGCAGCCCAAGCCGGCTGAGGAGGCGAAGAAGGACGACAAGGCGACCGGTCAACCGCCGCAGCCGAAGCCGACGGAGGAGGCGAAGAAGGACGACAAAGCCACCGACAAACCGCCCCAGCCCAAGCCCGCGGAGGCAGCGAAGAAGGACGACAAGGCGACCGATCAACCGCCGCAGCCGAAGCCGGCGGAGGCAGCGAAGAAGGACGACAAGGCGACCGACCAGCCGCCGCAGCCCAAGCCGGCGGAGGCAACAAAGAAGGATGACAAGACCGCCGACAAGCCGGAAGTCGCCCGCCTTGACGAGCCCAAGAAGGCCGACGCGCAGGTCGAAACGCAACAAACCGTCGTGGGGCCGAAGCCGGACGTGAAGAGCACTACGGCTCCATCGCCCGCCGCTGCCGATAAACGATCGATCGCCGAGATCGTGCTGAAGAACGGCCGCATCATCCGCGTGGATATCAACATCGATCCGGTCCTGCTGGCGCGGATCGTCGCCACGGTCGACAAGCCTTAGCTGTCGTTATTGGCCGGCAATCCCTATTGCGAGAAATATTTCTTGACGCGATCCACCACGGGCTGCGGCGTCGCATAGATCTGCGCGATAATGTTTTGAACGTTTTCGCCGGATGTCGGCGAAATGTCGGCCTGCATTTTCGCGCCTTCAGCCATGAACTCCGGATCCTTCATGGTCGCATCGAAGGCGCGGCGCAGGACCGCAGCCGTCGCCGGCGGCAAGCCGGGCGGCGCGGCGAAGGAACGTGCGATGCTGTTCGGGGCTGCCAGGAGCGCGAACATCGGGCGGTCGCTCTCGTTCGACACATAATTGAAGATCAGCGGCACGTCGGGCAGCGCGGGACTTTTCTCCAGTCCCATCTGCAGCAGAAAATTGGTCTTACCGTCACGCAGCCAGTCGGGCTTGGCGGTTTTCAGCGCCGACAGGCTGATGAAACGGCCGTCCGCCTCGCCGCGTTCGATCGCGATGATGGTCTCCTGCGTGCCCGGATAGCCGCTGACGAGCTTGAACTTCGTGCCGAGCAGATCATTGAGAATGGCCGGCCAGGTGTTGGTCTCGGAGCCCGCGCCGGTGCCGGCGACATTCATTTGTTTCTGTTTGACGTCATCGATGGTTCTGAACGGCCCGGAGCTGCGCGACAAGCACAGCACCACGTCCTTGGTGATGGCGCCGACCCAGGTGAACCGGCTCATGTCGTAGCCGGGATTGCGTGCCCCGATGAGCGGCTCCAGCAGCGGGCCATTGGCGAATGTCGCCAGCGCCGTGCCGTCGCGCGGCGCGGTGGCGGCAAGGAAATAGGCCGCACGGATGCCGCCGGCACCCGGCATGTCCTGCACGGTGACCGACGGATTGCCCGGGATATGCCGGCCGAGGTGTCGCGCCAGCAGGCGTGCGTAGAGATCGATACCGCCGCCTGCCGTGCCGGCGACGTAGATGGTCACAGGCCGATTGATGGCGTCCGTGGGCTCGGCAACGACTGGAGGGGTGAAACCGGATGCCATCGCAAACACCGCGGCAGCAAGCCGCACGCATCGCAACACCGCCGTGGTTTTTGATCGGATGCTCATGCGCCCCATGAAAGCACGGCGCGAGGCGGCTCGAAATTATTTTTTGTTTGTCCAGAGCGAAGAGGCGGACAACGATTGGCCCGCGAGTCTCAGCCCGCAGGGCGCGGGCCTTATTCGCCCACCTTGATCCGGGCCTCATCGATCAACTTCGCCCAGCGCGGGATTTCCGATTTTATGACCGCTGAAAATTCCGCCGGCGTGTTGGCGGCAACCTCGAGGCCGAGGGCGCCGTAGCGCTGGCGCACGTCGGGCGCGGCGAGAACGCGCACGGTTTCGCGATGCAGCCTGTCGATGATCGGCTGCGGCGTGCCGGCCGGCGCCATCAGGCCGAACCAGATCGGCACGTCGAAGCCGGGCAATCCGGCTTCCGCCATGGTCGGCAGATCGGGCAAGGCCGCCGCGCGGGTCGGCGAGATCACGGCGAGTGCGCGCAGTTTTCCTTCGCGCACGAGCGGCAGCACCACCGACATGTTGGGCAGCGTCATGGTGATGCGGCCGGCGACGAGATCCGGCAGTAGCGCGGGAATTCCGCGGTAGGGAACGGGCAGGATGTTGATGCCGGCCACCGCCTTGAACACCTCGCCCGACAGATGGGCGGGAGTGCCGATGCCGGCATGTCCATAGCTGAGCTTACCGGGGTTGGCGCGCGCCAGCGCGACCAGCTCTTTCACACTTTTCGCGGGGACATCATTGTTGACGACGAGAATGCTCGGCGTGAACACCGCGATGGAAATCGGCGCCAGGTCCTTGATCGGATCGTAGGGCACCTTCTCGTAAAGACTGGCATTGATGGTGATCGCCGAACTCGCCATCACAAGCGTGTAGCCATCAGGCGCGGATTTCGCGGCGCGATCGACCGCGACGTTGCCGCCAGCGCCGGTTATGTTCTCGACCACGACGGGTATGCGAAGCGCGTCGGTGAATTTGTCGGCGAGCAGGCGCGCGACAATGTCGGGCGGTCCGCCAACTGGGAAACCGACCAGGATGCGGATCGGCTTGTCGGGGTAATTGGTCTGCGCGCGCGATTCGGCGTCGGCAATGAGAGCCGCAACGATGGCGAAAAGGCTGACTATGATTTTCATTTCCGCTCACTCCCCGGCGCCCGCATGGAACGCAGTGGTATTTTTTCAGTCAAGCGCGCGAGCGGAAAAATATTCCCTCGCTGCCGCGCGTTGAGGTGAGGATTCATCCAAAACGATGCGACCGCGCCATGTGCTGTCTTTTATTGCATGCAGATCGTTTAAAGAGGGTTCCGCCGACGCGGGCGGCCCGCCGGCAGCGCGCTTGTTCACGGTCTGGACTCTTTCGGGCGGATTCCGCTTGCAGGTAAAGTCGCATGATTCGCCGGTGGCGCGTCCGGATGCCGCCAGGCGACCCGTGGTACCCGCGCGTCCGCCTTACGGACTGGCTACATACTTGTAATCGTGTCGATTTTTGCCTTCGTCCGGCCGGTCTCGCAGGGCCGCTGCGGGGTGGGCGAAACACCGCACCTGGGGCAAGCAGGCATGTCTAAACGCAGCCGTGAAACGGGCGGGAGTCTTCGTGCTCATCCGTGGCGCGGCGGAATCCTGGCAGGCCTTGTCGCCGTCATGGTGCTTACCCGATGGAACGCAGCGCGCGCCGACGAAATTCCGCTGTTCACGGCGTCACTCGATGCCGTCGCGATATTATCTCCGTTCGAGATCGCCCTCTGTGCGATCTCGCTCGGCATTCTGATTTATGCCGTCACCGCATCAGTGATGTATCTGCAATCGCGCAAGCAGACGGCGGCCGTAAATGCACGCTATCGCGATGAGGTCATCGCGCTGCGCGCGGAGCGAGACCGTGCCAATGCGCTGCTGCTTTCGGAGCCGCAGGTTCTGGTGACCTGGGACGCGGCCGGGGGCGAACCGGAGATTCAAGGCGACACGAGCGTGATCACCTCGGCCGCGTTGCCGCAACGCGTGCTGGCATTCGGCAGCTGGCTCGATGCCGACAAGGCGCAAGCCATGGAACACGCCGTCGACGCGTTGCGGGCGAACGGCGAACCTTTCACCATGTCGTTGATCACGCCGAGCGGGCGGGCGATCGATGCGGAAGGCCGCGTGATCGGCGGCTGCGCGGTGCTGCGGCTGCGGGACGTGAGCGGGTTCGAACGCGAGCTCGCAGAACTCAACGAACGTTACGCCAAACTCAACGAGACCATGGAATCGCTGCGCACGCTGATCGAAACATTGCCTTCGCCGGTTTGGGTGCGCGACAGCGCGGGGGGTCTCGTGCTGGCGAACGCGGCCTATGCGGCGGCAGTCGAAGCCAAGGACAGCGCCGATGTGGTGAGCCGAAGCATCGAGTTGCTCGATCGCGGGGTGCGTGAGGGGGTCAGAGCGACGCGCATCGACGGAAAAATTTATGCTAACCGCATCCCGGTGATCGCCGCCGGCAGCCGACGTATCTTCGATGTGATCGAAGTGCCGACCCGCAAAGGCAGCGCGGGGCTCGCGATCGACGCAACGGAAGTCGAGAGCATGCGGGGCGACTTGCTGCGGCTCGCCGATGCGCACCGCCGCACGCTCGATCAGCTTGCGACCGGAGTGGCAATCTTCGGTGCCGATCAGCGGCTGGTGTTCTACAACGCCGCCTATCGCGCGCTGTGGGACCTCGATGCGGCGTTTCTCGATCAGACGCCCGTGGACGGGGAAGTGCTCGACCGCTTGCGCGCCGCGCGCAAACTGCCGGAAGAACGGGATTTCCGGGCCTGGAAGTCCACGCTGCACGAGGCTTATCACGCGACCGAGCCGAAGGAGCACCTGTGGCACATTCCCGGCGGCCGCACGCTGCGTGTGGTCACCACGCCTAATCCGCAAGGCGGCGTGACTTACGTCTTTGAGGACGTCTCCGAACGGCTCGAACTCGCGAGCCGTTACAATGCGCTGATCCGCGTGCAGGGCGAGACGCTCGACAATCTGGTCGAAGCGGTCGCGGTGTTCGGCAGCGACGGCAAGGTACGGCTGCATAATCCGGCGTTCTCGCGCATGTGGCGGATCGATTCCGGCGCGCTCGATGCCCGCCCCCATATCGAGGCGGTGATCGACTGGTGCCGGCTGCTCTACGGCGACGACGCGTTGTGGCGGAAATTGCGGTCAAACGTGACGGCGATCGAGGACCGCACGCAGGTCAAGGGACGGCTCGAACGCAAGGACGGCAGCGTGGTCGATCTCGTTACCGTGCCGTTGCCGGACGGCGCCACGCTGGTGGCCTTCCAGGATGTGACCGACACCGTGAACGTCGAACGGGTCTTACGCGAACGCAATGAGGCGCTGGAAGCCGCCGACGCGATCAAGGCCAAGTTCGTGCACCACGTTTCCTACGAGCTTCGCTCGCCGCTGACCAACATCATCGGGTTCGCCCACTTCCTGGGAGAGCCGGCAACCGGGCCATTGAACGCAAAGCAGCAAGAATATCTCGGCTACATCACCACATCGACCAATGCGCTGCTCGCGATCATCAACGACATCCTCGATCTCGCCACGATCGATGCCGGCGCCATGACGCTCAACCTCGGCCAGGTCGACATCCGCAAGACCATGGAAGGCGCGGCGGAAGGAATTCGGGATCGCCTGGTGAAAGACAACATCAAACTTGAAATCAAGGCCCCGTCCGATATTGGTCGGTTTATCGCGGACGAACGCCGCATCCGCCAGATCCTGTTCAACCTTCTGTCCAATGCGGTCGGGTTTTCGCCACAGGGCGAGATGGTCACGCTTTCAGCCGAGCGGCGCGATCGTTCAATCGTCTTCACGGTCATCGACCGCGGTCCCGGCATTCCGTCCGACATGCGGGAGCGCGTGTTCGACAGGTTCGAAACCCATCCGTTCGGCTCGCGTCATCGCGGCGCCGGGCTTGGGCTCTCGATCGTGCGTTCTTTCGTCGAACTGCACGGCGGCAATATCAACGTCGACTCCCTGGTCGGCCATGGCACCGCCGTGAGCGTCACCTTCCCGGTCGAGCAGACGGCCAAGCAATCGGCGGCCTGATAATGCCCCCCGCGTCATTGCCTGCGGTCGTAGCGCATGACAAATATGGGGCAGGCAAGACCTGATGCTCCCAAGCAACGCCGTCCGATCGAGCTATGCGATAGCGCTGGCCAATGAGCCGGCGATGGCGAAGTTCGTGCGCGATATCGCGGCCGCGCTCGAACCGGGCGACGTCATAACGCTCTCCGGCGACCTCGGCGCCGGCAAGACGACATTCGCCCGTTCGCTGATCCGCTATCTTGCCGGCGACGAGACGATCGTGGTGCCGAGCCCGAGCTTCACGTTGATGCAAGTCTACGACCTGCCGCGTTTTCCGCTGGTGCATGCCGATCTCTATCGCCTCGAAAGTCCGGCGGAACTGGCCGAACTCGGCTTCGACGATCTGCCGAAGGAGGCCGTCGTCCTTCTGGAGTGGCCCGACCGCGCGGCGGGATTTTTGCCGGAAAACCGGCTCGACGTGGCGTTCACGCTCGATCCGCAACGCGGGCCCGATCATCGCAATATCCGCGTCACCGGCCATGGCACATTTGCGGCGCGGGCGGAGCGAATCATCAACGTGCGGCGGTTTCTCGACACGACCAATTTCGCCGAAGCCAAGCGCTGGCGCATCCAGGGCGACGCCTCAACGCGCAGCTACGAGCGGCTCACGGCCGGCGACAAGCACGCCATCCTGATGATCTCGCCGCGGCGGCCGGATGGCCCGCCGGTGCGCAACGGCAAGCCCTACAGCGCGATCGCGCATCTGGCCGAGGACGTGAGGCCGTTCGTCGCGATGTCGAACGGTTTGCGCCAGATCGGCCTGTCGGCACCGCAAATCCTCGATGCGGAACTTTCCTCGGGCCTGCTGTTGATCGAGGACCTCGGCACGGAAACGATGGCGACGGGCGATCCGCCGGCGCCGATCGAGGAGCGCTATCGCGCGGCAGTCGACGTGCTGGTGGCCCTGCACCGCTATCATCTGACGGAATCGCTCGCCGTCTCGCCGCATGTCGAATACCGGCTGCCGCGCTACGACATGGACGCGCTGCTGATCGAGGCGGAACTGCTGCTCGACTGGTACATGCCGCGGCTCGGCGCCGAAATAACGCCGGAACTGCGCAAGAGCTACGTCGCGCTCTGGAGCAAGGCGCTGCAGCCGGCGATCGACGCCAAACCGACCTGGGTGCTGCGCGATTATCATTCACCCAACCTGATCTGGCTGCCCAAACGGGAGAAGTTGCAACGGGTCGGATTGCTCGATTTCCAGGACGCGGTGATGGGGCCCGGCGCCTACGATCTTGCATCGCTGCTGCAGGACGCGCGCGTGGATGTGCCGGAGGCGATGGAAGTCGCGTTGCTGGGACACTACGTGCGCAGCCGAAGCGAAATCGACGAGGAGTTCGACCCGCGCAGTTTCGTTGCGCTCTATTCCACGCTTGCGGCGCAGCGTGCGTCGAAAATTCTCGGCATTTTCGCGCGCCTCGACAGGCGCGACGGCAAGCCGCAATATTTGCGGCATATGCCGCGGGTATGGACCTATCTGCAGCGGGCGCTCGCGCATCCGGCGCTGGTTTCGCTCAAGACCTGGTACAACGCTCGCGTCCCGGCTTGGAAAGCCTGATGCCGAAAGAGCGCCGCAAATTCCATAGCCCGCGTCGCGCCATGGTGCTGGCGGCAGGGCGCGGCGAGCGCATGCAGCCGATCACCAATCGCATTCCGAAGCCGCTGGTCGCGGTCGACGGCAAGGCGCTGATCGATCATGTGCTCGATCGGCTAGCTGACGCGGGCGTCGAACGCGCGGTGGTGAACGTGCACTATCTTGCGGACCAGCTGGAGCGACATTTGGCGGGACGCAAGAAGCCTCAAATCGTCATCTCGGATGAACGCGAGAAACTGCTCGATACCGGCGGCGGCGTGGTCAAGGCGCTCGACACACTCGGGCACGCGCCGTTTTTTCATGTCAATTCCGACACGATCTGGATCGACGGCGTGCAGCCGAACTTGACGCGCCTGGCGGCAAGTTTCGACCTCGCGCGCATGGACGCACTGCTGCTGCTCGCGCCGACCACCACCAGCATCGGCTATTCCGGGCGCGGTGATTTCAGAATGCTGCCTGATGGGCGGCTCGAACGGCGGGCCGAGCGCGAGGTCGCGCCCTTCGTCTATGCCGGCGCGGCCATATTGACGCCGGCGCTGTTCCAGGATGCGCCGCAGGGCGCCTTCTCGCTCACGCGATTGTTCGACAAGGCACAAGCGGCTGGGCGGCTGTTCGGCCTGCGGCTCGAAGGCGTGTGGATGCACGTGGGCACGCCGGAGGCCATCAGGATCGCGGAAGAGGCGATCCGCGCCAGCGTGTGACCATTTTTTCACGCGGGTGGTTTTTCACAGCGCGATTTGATTCCCATATATGCGGCAACCACGCACGCAAAGCGTGTATGATTCAACATGCCTCAATCGACGCCACGGGTATTCACGATTCCGGCTTCGGTGCCGTTTCTGCCCACGCTTATCGCAGCGCTGGCGGAAGGCCGCGTGGTTCCCGGATTCACGGCCAGGGAGCCGCTCGCCTTCGCGCGGGCCACGCTCTATTTGCCGACGCGGCGTGCCTGCCGCCTGGCGCGCGAAATGTTTCTCGCCGCGGTCAAAAAGGAGGCCGCGATCCTGCCGCGGATCGTCGCGATCGGCGATGTGGACGAGGATGAGATCGCCTTTGCGGACGCGGCAACCGGAGCGGTGGCCGCGGACGCGCTGGAATTGCCGGAGGCGCTTGGCGGTCTCAAACGCAATGCGCTGCTCGCCAAGCTGATCCTGCAATGGGCAAATTCCAGAGAGATGCGCGGCGAAAGCGGCGCCTCGCTGGTCGCCAATACGCCGGCGGCGGCGCTGCTGCTCGGCAGCGATCTCGCGCGGCTGATGGACGACATGACCACACGGCAGGTGCCGTGGAGCAAGCTCGATGGTCTGGTGCCAGACGAGCTCGACGTCTATTGGCAGGACACGCTCAAATTTTTGAAAATCGCGCGGGAAGAATGGCCGAATCTGCTTGCCGTTCACGGCAAGATCGAACCGGCCGTGCGGCGCGACCTCCTGATCGAGGGCGAGCGCAAGCGGCTTGCCAATGCGGGGGGTCCGGTGATCGCCGCAGGCTCGACCGGCTCGATCCCCGCCACCGCGAAGCTGCTTGAAGCGATCGCCAAACTGCCAAGCGGGGCGGTGGTGCTGCCGGGACTCGATATCGACCTCGACGCGGACGCGTGGGAACTGATCGCAGGCGATCGCGACGGGAAGGAGGCCGCGCCCGGGCATCCGCAATTTGCCATGCATGCCTTGCTTCGGCGCATCGGTATCGCGCGCGATGGGGTCGTGTCGCTGGCGCCGCCGAAACCTTACGGCCGCGAGCGGCTCCTCTCGGAGGTCATGCGGCCGGCGGCGGCGACGGAGCACTGGCAAGCAAATCTTGCCTCGCCGGAATTTTCCGCGCATGCGGATGCCGCGCTGGCAACGATCTCGGTTGTCGAGGCCGCGAGCGCCGAGGAGGAAGCGCAGGCGATCGCTGTCGCTCTGCGCGAGGCGGTGGAAATGCCCGGCAAAACGGCGGCGCTGGTGACGCCTGATCGCGCGTTGGCTCGCCGCGTGCTTGCGATGCTCAGGCGATGGACCGTGCCGGCGGCCGATACCAAGGATGACGAGCTTGCCGAGACGCAAGCCGGCGCGTTCGCACGGCTTGCGGCCGAGGCCGCGCTTGGCGGGCTTGAACCAGTGACGCTGCTCGCGCTGCTCAAGCATCCGCTCTGCCGGCTTGATCGGCGCGCGGTCGAAATATTGGAGCGCGCAATCCTGCGCGGTCCACGGCCTCAATCGGGAACCGCAGGTCTCGCGCACGCCCTTGCGACATTCCGGGCCTCGCGCGGGCAACTGCACCGCAGCGATCCGCGCGTCGGCATCACCGACGCCGAACTCAATTCGGCCGATGCGCTCGTCATGCAACTCGCTGCATCGATCGCGCCATTGGAGACGCTCGCCGCAAGACCGCGGGCCTTTTCGGCCATCGCCGCACAGCACCGCACGGTCGTCAATGCGCTTGGGAAGGAGACGGCCGAGCTCGGGAAGGCGTTCGATGACATCGCCAAATCGGAAAGCCTCGAAGTCGCGCCGTCGGACTATGCCGAGCTGTTCCACGCCGCGCTCGCCGGCCGAACGGTGCATCGGCCGGCGCTGTCGGAAGCGCGGGTGCACATTTTCGGGACGCTGGAATCGCGATTGCAGTCGGTGGATCGCATGGTGCTCGGCGGGCTGGTCGAAGGCGTGTGGCCGCCCGAAGTGCGGGCGGATCCGTGGCTCAACCGGCCGATGCGCCATGCGCTCGGCCTCGATCTGCCGGAACGGCGCATCGGACTTTCGGCGCACGACTTCGCGCAGGCGTTGGGCTGCCCCGAGATCATTCTGACGCGGGCCAGCAAGCTTGCCGGCGCGCCGACGGTGGCGTCGCGTTTCATGCAGCGGCTTGCAGCAGTTGCGGGGCCGGATCGATGGACGGCCGCGCTCGCACGCGGCGAAAAATATCTGGCCTGGGCACGCGAACTCGACAAGCCGGACAAGGCCAAATCCGCCGATCGTCCGGCGCCGACACCCCCGCTTGCGGCGCGGCCGACGCAGCTGAGCGTGACCGAAATCGAGCATTGGCTGCGCGACCCGTATACGATCTACGCCAAACATATCCTCAAGCTGATCCCGCTCGATGCGGTCGACACCCAGCCGGGCGTGGCCGACCGCGGCACGGTCATCCACGCGGCGATCGGCGACTTCGTCAAGCAATATTCCGATACGCCGCCGACCGATCCGGCCCAAGCGCTGATCGAGATCGGCCGCAGAAAGTTTGCGGCGCTCGCCGATTACCCGGAAGCCAGGGCCTTCTGGTGGCCACGATTTCTGCGGATCGCACGCTGGTTTGTCGGCGCCTTCGAGCCGGGCCGACGATCGAAGGTCGCCGCCCTGCACGCCGAGATCCGCGGCGAAATTGCGATTCCGTTGGGCGCGCGCACGCTGAAGCTTTCAACGCGCGCCGACCGGATCGAGCAGCGCGTCGACGGCCGCTACGCCGTGCTCGACTACAAGACCGGCGCACCGCCGACTGAGAGGCAGGTGCGCACTGGATTGTCGCCGCAGCTAACCCTGGAGGCCGCTATTTTGAGGCACGGCGGCTTCAAGGAGATCGCAGCCGGGGCGTCGGTCGGCGAACTCGTCTACGTGCGCCTGCGGGGCGCCGAGCAGGCGGGCAAAGTCGAGGTCATCGATTTCAAGGACGGCACTCCCGATACCCAGGCGGAACGCGCGCTGGCGCGGCTCACGGATGTCGCGGCGAAATTCGCGGTGGAAACGCAGCCCTATCATTCGCTCGTGCATCCGATGTGGAAGACGCGCTACGGCGACTACGACCATCTTGCGCGCGTGAAGGAATGGTCGCTTGCTGCGGACGACACGGGGGGCGACGACTGAACGTGCGCGCCATCCCCAACATCCCCGACAGCGTCCGCAAATCGCAGATCGACGCGTCCGATCCGGCGGTTTCGGCATGGGTCTCGGCCAACGCCGGCTCGGGCAAAACGCATGTACTCGCCCAGCGCGTGATCCGGCTGTTGCTCAGTGGCGTCGAACCCGCGCGCATTCTATGCATCACGTTCACGAAAGCCGCGGCCGCGAACATGGCCAACCGCGTGTTCGATGAATTGCGGCGTTGGACCGTGCTGGACGACGCAGCGCTCGACGAAGCGATGAGAAACATCGGCGTGCGCGCGATCGACACGGATCAGCGTGCGCGGGCACGGCGGCTGTTTGCGCTGGCGCTGGAAGCGCCGGGCGGATTGAAGGTGCAGACGATCCACGCGTTCTGCACTCACCTGCTGCACCTGTTCCCGTTCGAAGCCCAGGTCGCTGCGCGTTTTGAGGTGCTCGACGCGGCGGCCGAGACGCAACTGCTCGAGCAGATGAGCCTTGCCGTGATGCTCGACGCGGCGGCCGAACCGGAGGGGCCGCTCGGGCGTGCGCTCGCGGTGGCGATTGCAACAGCGGCCGATCAGACGTTTCGTGAGGTGTTGGCCGAGGCCATCGCCGAGCGCGACCGGGTCACCGGGTGGATCGACCAGGCCGGAAGCGTTGAGGCCGCCGCGGTGCAGCTTTCACAGGCGTTCGGCATCGGCGCAAATGACAGCATCGAGAATATCGACGCCGAATTCTTCGCCGGCTCGAAAATCGCGTCGTCCGAGTGGTGCGCGATTGCCGCCGCATTGGCAGAAGGCTCGAAGGGCGACCAAGAGCATGGCGATCGATTTGCTCTGCTTGAGACCTTGCCGGCCGACGAGCGGCTCGAAACGTACCTCGATATTTTTTGCACCAATGAACGGTCGCGGCGCGCGCGGCTGCTGACCAAAGCGATCCAGGACAAACACCCGGCGTTGTACGAACGGTTGATGGCGGAACAGAACCGCGTCTGCGTACTGGTGAAGCGCAGGCGTGCAATCGCCGTGCGCGACCGCAGCGCTGCGCTCATCGCGATCGCAGCCAGCGTGATCGAGCGCTATCGTACGGAGAAAATGCGCCGCGGCCTGCTCGATTACGACGACTTGATCGACAAGGCGCTTGCGCTGTTGTCGAACACGGCGGCCGCTTGGGTGCACTACAAGCTCGACGCCGGCATCGACCATGTGCTGATCGACGAGGCGCAGGATACGAGCCCGAAGCAATGGGCGATCGTGCGCGCGCTGGTCGCGGAATTCTTCGCCGGCGAAGGCGCGCATGCGACGCGGCGTACGATTTTCGCCGTGGGCGACGAGAAGCAGTCGATCTTTTCATTCCAGGGGGCGGCGCCGCGCGAATTCGAGGCGATGCGCGAGGAGTTCGACAGGCTATCCAGGGCGGTCAATCGTGCGCTGCAGCGGGTGAGCCTCGATCACTCGCTCCGTTCGGGGGCCAATCTACTGTCCGCGGTCGACATCGTGTTCAAGGCGAACGATATCTATTTGAGCATCGTGTCGGAACAGGCCGGCTATCTGGACCATGCCGCCTTGCCGGAGGCAGCGCCGGGACTGGTCGAAATTTGGGATACCGAAAAGCCGGCGAAAAGACGCGAAATCGAAGCCTGGGACGCGCCATTTGACACGGCGACCGAGAGCAGCCCGGCGGCGCGGCTCGCGATCCGGATCGCAAAGACGGTGGGGGTCTGGCAGCGGCAGGGCAAGCGGCCGGGCGATGTGCTCATCCTGGTGCGGCGACGCGGCGCGCTGTTCGACGCGATCATTCGCGCGCTGAAGGATCTCGCCATTCCGGTCGCCGGCGCCGACCGCCTGGTGCTGACCGACCATATCGCGGTGATGGATCTGCTTGCGCTTGCAGACGCGCTGCTGTTGCCGGACGACGATCTTGCGCTCGCGACCGTGCTGAAAAGCCCGCTGTTCGGATTGAGCGAGGAGCAATTGTTCGACATCGCGTGGAACCGCAAGGGCTCATTGCGGGCGGCGCTCAACGCCGGAGCGGGTCGCGATCCGATTTATACGGCGACGGCGAAGCAGCTCGATCAGCTCGAGCAGGCGGCGCTGAACGAGATGCCGTTTGCGTTCTACGCGCGGCTGCTCAATGCCGAAGGCGGGCGGGGAAAATTTCTCGCGCGGCTCGGACTTGAGGCCGCCGACGCGCTCGATGAGTTCTTAAACCTCGCGCTCGACTATGAACGCAGCGAGACGCCGTCGCTGCAAGGCTTTGCCGCCTGGCTGCGCGCGACGAAATCGGAAGTGCGGCGCGACATGGAAATCGCACGCGACGAAGTGCGGGTGATGACCGTGCACGGCGCCAAGGGGCTGGAAGCGCCGATCGTGATCCTCGCCGATACCACCACGCCCTCCGAGGGTTTTCATCCGCCGCGACTGCTCGCGCTGGGCGAACGCGCGGCCACCGACATGTCCACGCCGCTGGTCTGGGCCGGAAAGAAGGACGCCGACGTCGGGCCGATGGCGGCTGCGCGAGCAACTGCGCGCGGTGCCGCGGAGGCCGAATACCGACGGCTGCTCTATGTGGCGATGACACGCACCATCGACCGGTTGGTCGTGTGCGGCATCGACGGCGAGAAGAGACGGCCGGCGGGCTGCTGGTACGATCTCGTATGCAAGGCGCTTAGCGACGGACTGGTCGAGGAACCGGCCGACGACGGTGAGGGAAAAGTCTGGCGGTATCGCAAAATTACCGCGGCGCCAGCCGGCAAAATCTCAACCGCGAACGATGCCGAGAAACCGATCGCTTTGCCCGCGTGGCTCAAGCGCGAGGCGCAGCCTGATACTGTGCGACCCAGTCCGATTCGACCCTCGGCCGCATCGGAGGAGACATCCCCATTGAGTGGCAAAGGCGAAGCGCGCGCGCGGGCGCTGCTGCGTGGCCGCCTCGTTCACCGTCTGATGCAATCGCTCCCTGACGTTTTGCCCGAACTGCGCGCGCAAAAAGCGGAGCACTATCTCGCGCGCGCAGGAAAAGATTTGAACGATGCGGAGCGCGGCGCGATCATGCGGCTCGTGCAGGGGGTGCTCGACGACGCGCGCTTCGCCGCGCTGTTTGCGCCGGGCAGCCATGCGGAGTTGCCGATCGCAGGTCGCGTCGGCGAGCGGCCGGTCGTTGGTCAGGTGGATCGGCTCGTCGTCGGTGCGGATGCGGTTTTAATCGCCGACTACAAGACCAACTCTCCAGCACCGCGCACGCTTGCCGAAGCGACGGACAGGCACGCAGACTACATCACCCAACTCGCGCTCTATCGGGCGGTATTATCGAGTCTCTATCCCGGCCGACCGGTGCGCGCCGCGCTGGTCTGGACCGAAGGGCCTGAATTGATGGAGATTCCCGCCGAGGCCATGGACGCGGCGCTCGCCTCGTACAAGCCCGCGTGAGCCGCCTTGACGCTATGGGGCGCCATACATAGGTTCTTGCACCGCTGACGCGATTCCCGCCCCAATCGAGGTGTTCCATGACCGTTAACAAGGTTTCCGATGCGAACTTTGATACTGAAGTCTTGAAGGCAAAAGGGCCGGTCGTGGTCGATTTCTGGGCCGAATGGTGCGGGCCGTGCCGGATGATCGCTCCGGCGCTGGAGGAAATCGCCGGCGTCATGGGCGACAAGGTGAAGATCGTCAAACTCAACGTGGACGAGAATCCGGCGACGGCCTCGAAGTACGGCATCATGTCGATCCCGACGCTGATGATCTTCAAGAACGGCGAGCTGGCATCGCGGCAAGTGGGCGCCGCCCCCAAGCAGAAGCTCGAACAGTGGATCACCACCGCGATGGCGTGATCGCGGGCGCAGATTTATTTATTTACGTGAAGGCCGGCCCGAAAGCCGGCCTTCGGCGTTTACAGATGAACACAAAACCAGATCGTCTCGCTGTTTCACGTGATCAGTCCGGCGGCGTGCCGTTGAGCGCGAGCACCTCGCCGGCCAGATAAAGCGAGCCGGTGATCAGGATGCGCGGGGAGGGATGCAAATCCATCCGCACGACGGCCGTCAATGCACTCTTGAGATCCTCGCGGGTGTCCGCCGGAATGCCGACCTCGCGCGCGGTTTCGGCGATCGTTTCGGCGGGCAGGCTTTTTTCCTGACGCGGGATCGGCACCGCAATCAGGCGGCGTGCGAGGCCGGCGAAGTTGCGCAGAAAACCCGCGCTATCCTTGGTGGCGAGCATGCCGACGATCAGCACCAACGGACGGGAGACGCGCTCCTCGATGTCGCCGAGCGCGGCCGCCACCACGCGGCTGCCGTCGGGATTGTGGCCGCCGTCGAGCCAGAGTTCGCTACCGGTTGGCGCGAGCGCCGAGAGGCGGCCTTGCGCGAGAAGTTGCAGGCGCGCGGGCCAGTCGGCGCGGACGAGGCCGGCGTCATAGGAACTTTGCGGAATGTCGATGCGCGAAGCGCGCAACGCCGCGATCGCAACTCCGGCATTGTCGAACTGATGGCGGCCCTGCAGTTTCAGCAACGGAAGATCGAGCAAGCCATCGTCGTCCTGGTAGACCAAGCGGCCATGTTCGCGGTGGATGTTCCAATGCTCGCCTGCCACATGCAGCGGCGCGCGCAAGGCGGCGGCACGGCGCTCGATCACCGCCAGGGCCTCCGGCTGTTGCGGACCGACCACCACCGGCACGCCGCGCTTGATGATCCCGGCCTTTTCGGCGGCCATGCCTTCAAGGTTGTCGCCAAGGAATTCCGCATGATCGAGCGAAACCGGCGTGATGACCGAAACCAGGGGTTTCTCGACCACGTTGGTCGCGTCGAGGCGGCCACCGAGGCCGACCTCGAGCAGCAACACATCGGCGGGATGACGCGAGAACAAAAGAAACGCGGCGGCGGTTTCGATCTCGAACACGGTCATGGGGGCAGAGCCGTTGACCTGCTCGCATTCGGTGAGCGCGGCCGCGAGTTCGTCATTCGACACGAGCTTGCCGCCATCGGGCGAGGCGATGCGAAAGCGTTCGTTGAAGCGCACGAGATGCGGCGAGGTATAGACGTGCACGCGGCGGCCCGCGGCTTCGAGCATGGCGCGGGCAAAGGCCACCGTCGAACCCTTGCCGTTGGTGCCGGCGACGTGGATCACCGGCGGCAGGCGTCGCTCCGGATGCCCGAGCGCATCAAGCAGCCGCTCGATGCGGTCGAGCGACAGGTCGATCCGCTTGGGATGTAGCGCGAGCAGCCGCGCGAGGATTGAGTCGATCGGGGTCATGGCAATGTTCAAGGAGCAGCAGCTTTCAGCCCTAGCGGGCGAAAGTGAATAGGCCGTTCACGCTCTCGCCCGCGCCGGAAGATTGCTGCGCGCCATGGGCGGCGGCGCCTTGGTCAGCATCCGGCAGAGCTGGGAAAGGGTCGCGCGCAACTTATGGCGGTGGACCACCATGTCGACCATGCCGTGCTCTTTCAAATATTCCGCGCGCTGGAACCCTTCGGGCAATTTCTCGCGGATGGTCTGCTCGATCACGCGCGGGCCGGCGAAACCGATCAGCGCGCCGGGCTCCGCAATATGCACGTCGCCGAGCATCGCGTAGGAGGCGGTGACGCCGCCGGTGGTCGGATTGGTGAGCACGACGATGTAGGGCTTGTTGGTCTCGCGCATCTTTTGCACGGCGACCGTTGTGCGCGGCAATTGCATGAGCGACAGGATGCCTTCCTGCATGCGTGCACCGCCGGATGCGGCAAACATGATGAACGGCGTGCCGCGGTCGATCGCGGTCTCCAAGCCCTTGATCACCGCTTCCGCCGCCGCCATGCCGAGCGAGCCGCCCATGAAATCGAAATCCTGCACGCCGATGACCACCGGCATGCCGTCAAGCTTGCCGAGGCCGAGCTTGATCGCATCAGTCATGTTCGTTTTGGCGCGGGCTTCACGCAGCCGGTCGATGTAACGCTGCTCGTCGCGGAATTTGAGCGGATCGGTAGCGACCTCGGGCACGGAAATGTCCAGCCACGTCTCTCCGTCGAACATGGATTTCAGCCGCACAACCGCGCTCATGCGCATGTGGTAATTGGAGCTCGGAATGACGAACTGGTTCGCCTCGACGTCCTTGTAGAACACGAGCTGCCCGGTTTCCGGGCATTTGATCCAGAGATTTTCCGGCGTCTCGCGGCGATTGAGGATGCTGCGGATCTTCGGCCGGACGACGTTGGTGAGCCAGTTCATGAATCCTATCTAGCATTGAATCGCGGCGTATTTAAGTGGGACAGTTTCGCATTTGGCGGGGCAAGCCGGTGTGCAAACATTAAATCTTTCGTTGGGCAGCGCGCACGCCTTTCGCCAGTTCGGCCACACGCGTCATCACGGCCTTGACCGTGCGCGCGGTCGCCTTGCCCTTCTTGTCGAGGCTGGCCTTGACCGCATTGACGAGCGCCGAACCGACCACGACACCGTCAGCATTCTGTGCAATGGCGCGGGCGTCCCTGGCGCTGCGCACGCCAAAACCGACCGCGATCGGCAATTTCGTGTGGCGCTTGATGCGGGCGACCGCGGCCGCGACTTTGGCGAGATCCGGCACGGCCGAGCCGGTGATGCCGGCGATCGAGACGTAATAGACGAAGCCCGAGGTGTTCGCGAGCACGGCAGGCAGCCGCTTGTCGTCGGTGGTGGGCGTCGCAAGGCGAATGAAATTCAGTCCGGCTTTGAGTGCGGGCAGACAGAGCTCCTCGTCTTCCTCGGGCGGAAGGTCGACCACGATCAAGCCGTCGACTCCAGCGGATTTGGCGTCGCGCAGGAAGCGATCGACGCCGTAGACATAAATTGGATTGTAATAGCCCATGAGAATGATGGGCGTTGAATCATCGCGCTTGCGGAAGGCGGCGACAAGCGACAGCGTCTTGGCCATGGTCTGTCCGGCCGCGAGCGCGCGCAGGCCGGCCTCCTGGATGGGGGGGCCGTCGGCCATCGGATCGGTGAACGGCATGCCGAGCTCGATCACATCGGCGCCGGCCTCGGGCAAGGCCTGCACGATGGCGCGCGAGGTCTTCGCGTCGGGATCGCCGGCCATCACGAAGGTGACAAGCGCGGCGCGGCCTTCAGCCTTGAGCGCGGCGAAGCGGCGATCGATGCGCGTGGTCATTTTTTCGCGGCTCGCTTGGGCCCGGCAGGCGGCGGCGCGAGACTCTGATTGCGCTCGCGCATCTCGGCCATGCGCACATTGATCGTGCCGAGCATCACGCCGACGAACATGAGGAGGAAGGAAACCCATTCCTTGCGAGTGATCTCGGGACCATCCGCAAATAGCCGCGTCTTCACGAAATACAAAATATAGCCGGCCGAGACGATGATGATCAGCCAGCCGACGCGTTTCTGCCGGCCCAAGCCATTCCACCAGGCAATGAGCCGCATCAGAGCTTGCCTCCGAGATGCTTGGCGACGGTGTCCAAATCCTTGTCGCCGCGGCCGGAGAGATTGACCACCATCAGGTGATCCTTCGGTTTCTTGGGCGCAAGGTCGGCGACCTTGGCGAGCGCGTGGCAGGGCTCGAGCGCCGGAATGATGCCTTCGAGGCGGCTGCACAGCTGAAACGCCGCGAGCGCTTCCTTGTCGGTGGCGGAGAGAAATTTTATGCGGCCGACATCGGCGAGCCAGGCGTGCTCGGGGCCGATGCCGGGATAGTCGAGGCCGGCGGAGATCGAGTGCGCCTCCTTGATCTGACCGTCGCTATCCATCAGGAGGTAAGTGCGGTTGCCGTGCAGCACGCCGGGCCTGCCGCCTGCGATCGAAGCCGCGTGCTGGCCGCTTTTCAGGCCATGGCCGGCGGCCTCGACGCCGTAAATCTCGATCGTAGGCTCGTCGAGAAACGGATGGAACAGGCCCATGGCGTTGGAGCCGCCGCCGATGCAGGCAATCAGCGAATCCGGCAACCGGCCTTCGGCTTCCTGCATCTGCGCGCGCGTCTCGTTGCCGATGACCGACTGGAAATCGCGCACCATCATCGGATAGGGATGCGGGCCCGCGACGGTGCCGATGCAGTAGAACGTATCGGCGACGTTGCTGACCCAATCGCGCAGCGCCTCGTTCATGGCGTCTTTCAGCGTCTTGGCGCCGGATTCGACCGGGCGCACCTCGGCGCCCAAGGCCTGCATGCGCAGCACGTTCGGCTGCTGGCGGCCGACATCGACGGCGCCCATGTAGACCACGCAGGCGATGCCGAATTTGGCGCACAGCGTGGCGGTGGCGACGCCGTGCATGCCGGCGCCGGTCTCCGCAATCACGCGCGGCTTGCCCATGCGACGTGCGAGCATGATCTGGCCGAGCACGTTGTTCACCTTGTGGGCGCCGGTGTGGTTGAGATCCTCGCGCTTGAAATAGATTTTCGCGCCGCCAAAGTGCGCCGTCATGCGCTCGGCAAAATAGAGCGGTGACGGACGGCCGACATAATTCTTCAAATGCGCATCCATCTCGCGCCGGAACGCGGGATCGGCCTTGGCCTCCGCATAGGCCTTTTCCAGATCGAGGATCAGCGGCATCAGCGTCTCGGCGACGAAGCGGCCGCCGTAAATGCCGAAATGTCCGCGTTCGTCGGGGCCGGTGCGGAACGAATTGGGCCGCTGCACGGTCATGCGGTATTCGCCAGCCTGAGTGCCGCCTCGGCGGCGCGCGCGGCGCGTACGAAGGCGCGGATTTTCTCCGGATCCTTCACGCCCGGCGCGCTTTCGACGCCGGAAGACACATCGACGGCTCCGGCATGCGTGATGCGCAGCGCCTCGGCAACGTTTTCCGCATCGAGGCCGCCGGAGAGCATGAACGGCACAGTGAGATCGAGATTCTCCAACAACCGCCAATCGAAGGCCTTGCCGAGCCCGCCGGGCCGGGTTGCCTCGCGCGGCGCTCGGGCGTCGAACAGCAGCCAGTCGGCGACTTTGGCGTAAAGACGGACGGGCGAGAGATCGTCGCGCGTTTCCACCGGCAGTGCCTTCATCACCGGGATGCCGAAGCGCGAGCGCACGATGGCGACGCGCTCTGGCGTTTCCTTGCCGTGAAGCTGGAGCAGATCGGGCTTGAGCGCTTCGATGAATTTGCCGAGGTCGGCATCGGTCGCGTCGACCGAAAGCGCGACCTTTTGGGCACGGCCTTTGACGCGATCGCCGAGAATGCGCGCGGCCTCGAAGCCGAGATGGCGCGGCGAGGGCGGAAAGAATACGAAACCGACCATGTCGGCGCCGACGGCGAGCGCCACGTCGAGTGCTTCCGGTGTTTTCAGGCCGCATATTTTGACCAGCAGAGACATTTTCGCTCTTCTCAGATTCTTCTCAGACGAGCATGATCCGAAAACCAGTCTCCACTTTTCGGGATCATGCTCATGCGCGGTTCTACATCGCGCGGAGCGATTTGTCTGCCCTCAAGCCGCCGGCGGGAAGGTCAGCGGGGCGGGCGGTTGCGCGGGCAGCAGCGCCGGCCGGTCCTCGGACGGCCAATGGCGGCCGGCGAGTTCGGTCTTCAGCGCACGAGCCTCGGCTTCAGCGAGGCGGGCGCGGCGGCGCCATTTGCGCTGGTTCATCCAGGTCAGCAGGCCGCCAAAAATCATCCCGGCACCGAACAGGATAACGATCAAAATGAACAGCGGCGCGGTCAGCGCGAAAGCCGGATGTTCGGAATCGAACGGATCAAACGCGATGGTGACGATTTCGCGGTTGGCCACCGCGAAGGCGATAAAGATGATCAGGAGCGGAACGAGAATGAAAGCCGTGACGAGCTTGCGCATCTTTTTTCTCTTGTCATGCCTGGCACACGGGTCCGGACTTCGGCCGGCCCGCGTGTAAACCTCGGGCCGGGCATCCACGTCTTTTGCATGATGTCATCCTAAAGACGTGGATGGCCGGGACAAGCCCGGCCATGACGGTGGCGTTGCTCATTGAGCCGCGCGCTAAGCGCGGAATCAAGGCGCGGTCTTGTTGAGCCGCTCGCGCATTTCCTTGCCGGTCTTGAAGAAGGGCACGGATTTCTTGGCGACCGAAACATGCGCGCCGGTGCGCGGATTGCGGCCGGTGCGCGCGGGCCGGTGCTTGACCGAGAACGCGCCGAAGCCGCGCAGCTCGACGCGATCGCCGCGCGCGAGCGCGGACGTGATCTCGCCCAAGATGGCGTTGACGATGTTCTCGACGTCGCGCTGATAGAGATGGGGGTTCTGCGTGGAAATACGCTGGACAAGCTCGGATTTGATCATCGGCTCTATCGCCTATCGGTGTCGGTCGGGTCCGGAATATCCGGTCCTATCAATTGGCTAGTGGAGGGTGCCAAAGCGCCAACAGACCGTCAAGGTTGAGCTCATCGATCGCCTGGACCGTGCCCCAGGCCTCAAGGCGATGGGCGACCGAGGTCAGCCCGACGGCATTGAGCAGGCTGATCACGGCCACATGTATGAAGGGCAGATCGCCGAAGCGCGGGGAGAGCTGGTAGTTACGGACCGGGGTCTTGATGTCGATATTCTTCTCCTTGGCCAACCATTCACGTGCGGTCTGCTCGTTGCCGAGCTCGTCGACCAGCTTCAGCTCCAGACCCTGGCGGCCAGTGAACACCCGCCCGTCGGACACGGTATCAAGCGCGGCATCGGCAAGGTGGCGACGCTCGGCCACGATGCCTTTGAACCAGGCGTAGGAATCCTTGACGATGGATTCAAGCGCGGCGCGGGCCTCGGGGCTCGTCGGCTCGAAGCCGTTGGGGGCCGCTTTCAGCGGGGAGGATTTGACCTCCTCGACCTTGACGCCGACGGTCTTCAGAAGGTCCGCCACGTTGGGATACTGGAACAGCACGCCGATCGAGCCGACCAGCGAGCTTTGCTGCGCGATGATGTGGTCGGATGCCATGGCGGCGATGTAGGCGCCGGAAGCCGCAAGGCCGTCGACCACGACCACCATGGGTTTCTTGCTCCTGAGCTGCACGAGCGCGTCGTAGAGCTGCTCGGCGCCCGCGGTAGTGCCGCCCGGGCTGTTGATGTGCACGATCACTGCTTTGGCGCTGGAGCGGCCGAGCCGGTCGAGCGCTTCGACACGGTCCTGGTTGGTGCGGATCAAACCCTCGATGGTGATGCGCGCAATGCCGGAGGTGGCTCCCCCGGTCACGCCGCTGCGTATCGCCGCGAAGGCGGCGACTCCGACGATTGCGATGACGGCGATGAGTACGGCGGCCACGCGCCAAAACGTAAGCTTGCGCCGCATGCGGCGGCGGTCGACGATCTGATCGGCATCGAGCGACATGGTTCGCTCCTTCGCGGTTAATTCTTGTCCTCGCCGCCGCGGAGAGTTCGAGCATTCGCCGGCAGCGGCGAACCCAAAGCGTCAGTTACTTCAAATGCCACGCCGGCAAGCCGAACGGCGCCGGCGAAGTCCGTCATTCCTTCGTCGTTTTTTCGGCCGGCTCTTCGCCCTTGCGCTTCAACGCGGTGCCGAGAATGTCGCCGAGGGTCGCGCCGGAATCGGAGGAGCCGTACTGGGCGATCGCCTCCTTCTCCTCGGCGACTTCCAGCGCCTTGATCGAGACCGTGACCTTATGGGTGCGGCGATCGAACTGGGTGACGCGGGCATCGACCTTCTGGCCGACCTGGAAACGATCGGAACGCTGGTCGTTGCGGTCGCGTGCGAGCTCCGAGCGCTTGATGAAGGCGGTGAGGTCGGTGCCGACGATCTTCACGTCGAGGCCGGATTCCTTGACCTCGGTGACCTCGCAGGTCACCACCGCGCCCTTCTTGAGGTCGCCGGCGCTTTCGGCGGCGAAGGGGTCGCCCTCAAGCTGCTTGATGCCGAGCGAGATGCGCTCCTTCTCGACATCGACGTCGAGCACGATCGCCTTGACCTTATCGCCCTTCTTGTACTCCTCGATCACCTGCTCGCCGGGCCGCTTCCAATCGAGATCGGAGAGATGGACCATGCCGTCCACGTCGCCGTCGAGGCCGAGGAAAAGGCCGAACTCGGTCTTGTTCTTGACCTCGCCTTCGAGCGTGGTGCCGGGCGGATATTTCTCGACGAAGACCTCCCACGGATTGCGCATGGTCTGCTTCAGACCGAGCGAGATGCGGCGCTTGACCGGATCGACTTCGAGAATCTGCACCTCGATTTCCTGCGAGGTGGAGACGATCTTGCCGGGGTGCACGTTCTTCTTGGTCCAGGACATTTCGGAGACGTGGATCAGGCCCTCGATGCCGGGCTCAAGCTCGACGAAGGCGCCATAGTCGGTGATGTTGGTGACGCGGCCCTTGAAGCGCGCGCCGACCGGATATTTCGCCTCGATACCCTGCCAGGGATCGTCGAGCAGTTGCTTCATGCCGAGCGAGATGCGGTGGGTCTCGTGATTGATCTTCACGATCTTCACCTTGACCTGCTGGCCGATGGTGAGCGCCTCGCTCGGATGATTGACCCGGCGCCAGGCGATGTCGGTGACGTGCAGCAGGCCGTCGATGCCGCCGAGATCGACAAACGCGCCGTAGTCGGTGATGTTCTTGACCACGCCGTCGATGACCTGGCCCTCTTCGAGATTCTGCACCAGTTCCTGGCGTTGCTCGGCGCGAGTCTCTTCCAGCACGGTACGGCGGGAGACGACGATGTTGCCGCGGCGGCGATCCATTTTCAGGATCTGGAACGGCTGCGGCACGTTCATCAGCGGGGTGACATCGCGGATCGGGCGGATATCGACCTGACTGCGCGGGAGAAACGCGACCGCGCCGTCGAGATCGACGGTGAAGCCGCCTTTGACCTGATTGAAGATGACGCCCTGGACTTTTTCGTTGTTCTTGAAGGCGGATTCCAGTTTGCCCCAGCTCTCCTCGCGTCTCGCCTTGTCGCGCGAGAGCACCGCTTCGCCGAGCGCGTTCTCGACGCGCTCCAAGTAGACTTCGACGGTGTCGCCGACTTTGATCTCGGCCTGACGGCCCGGTCCCGCGAACTCGCGCAGCGCAACGCGCCCTTCGGTCTTCAGTCCGACATCGATGACGGCCAAATCCTTCTCGATGCCGACGACGGTCCCCTTGATGACGGACCCTTCCTGCAGATTGCCGGTGCCGAACGATTCATCGAGCAGCTTGGCAAAATCCTCGCGCGACGGCGCGGTACTGGTGGCTGTGGCCATGAAATCTCCTGACGGGCAGACCGGCGGTTTGAGTGGCGTCCATTCCGTTCGGGCCAAGGGCCCCGCGACCCCTGGCTGCCGCTGGCTATCCAGCGGGCCGGCCCGATCATCCGAACGGTCGGGACGATGTTCTTTCCGGGAAACCACATCATTAGCGCAGCTAAAATGCGGCAAAAGCGAGGGTTTTGAGCCCTAAATCGAGGGCATACGCACCCTCAACCCGCTCGCGCAGCCTCCACAATGGCGACGGCGGCCCGGACTGCGGCGTCTATATCCAAATGCGTGGTGTCGAGCAAGTGCGCATCCGGGGCGCGAACGAGCGGCGCGGCCGCGCGCGAGCTGTCGCGTTCGTCGCGCTTCAAAATGTCAGCGAGGATTTCCTTTTCATTTACGCTCTCGCCACGTTGTTGCAATTCGAGGAAGCGGCGGCGGGCACGCGCCTCGGGCGAAGCGACGACGAAAATCTTCACATCGGCATCGGGCGCGATCACGGTGCCGATGTCGCGGCCGTCGAGCACGGCGCCAGGCGGCGTCGCCGCGAACTCGCGCTGGAAGGCAAGCAAAGCGGCGCGCACTTCGGGGATCGCCGAGACGATGGATGCCGGTCCTGCGATCCCGATTCGCTTGAGCACGACTTCATCGAGTTGCGAGGGATCGAGCGCTTTGGCGGCGGCGATCGCGCGCGGCTTGTCGTTCGGATCATGGCCGGCGTCGAGCATGGCTTTCGCCACCGCGCGGTAAATCAGACCCGTGTCGAGATGGCGCAGGCCGTAACGCGCGGCTAGTTGCTTGCCGATAGTGCCCTTGCCGGAGGCGGCCGGGCCGTCAATGGCGATGATCATGAAAATTCGGCGCCGAGCGAGCGCATCATCTCAACGAAACCCGGAAAGCTTGTGGCGATGAAAGCCGTGTCGTCGACCTTCACGCCCTGTTCGGACGCGATGCCGAGAACGAGCGCCGACATCGCGATGCGATGATCCATGTGCGTGGCCACGAGCCCGCCACCAGGCGCGCGGCCTTTGCCCTGCACGATCAGATCGTCCTTGTCGATTGCGACCTGGACCCCGTTCGCGCGCAGCATCGCGGCAGTTGCTTCAAGCCGATCAGATTCCTTGACGCGCAACTCCTGCAAACCGCGCATGCGCGTCGGTCCTTCGGCGAAAGCGGCCGCAACGCTCAAGATCGGATATTCGTCGATCATGGTGGGCGCGCGCGTGGCCGGCACGTCGACGCCCTTGAGCGGGCCAGCCTTGACGCGCAGATCGGCGACATCCTCGCCGCCGTCGTTGCGCGAAGCGAGCACTTCGATCGCGGCGCCCATCTCACGCAGGGTGGTGAGCAATCCGGAGCGCAGCGGATTGGTCATCACGCCTTCGAGGATGATGTCGGAACCGGGCACGATCAGCGCCGCGACCATCGGGAAGGCCGCCGACGAAGGATCGGCCGGCACCACGACCGGCGCGGGCTCGAGCTCGGGCTGGCCCTGCAGCACGATCTTGCGGCCGTGGTCGCCGGCAGGCGACACGCGCACGGTCGCGCCGAAATGTTTCAGCATGCGCTCGGTGTGGTCGCGCGTGGCCTCCTGCTCGATCACCGTGGTCTCGCCCGGCGCGGCAAGGCCGGCGAGCAGCACCGCCGATTTGATCTGGGCGGAAGCGACCGGCGTTTCATAGGAGATCGGGATCGGATCGGTCGCGCCTTTGAGTGTCGCCGGCAGACGGCCCTGCTCGGCGATCTGCAGGGTGCGCGCGCCCATCTGCTGGAGCGGATCGAGGATGCGGCGCATCGGCCGCGAGCGCAGGCTCGCGTCGCCGTCGAACGTGGCGGTGATCGGGCAGCCGGCGACAGCCCCCATGGCGAGGCGGCAGCCGGTGCCGGAATTGCCGAAGTCAAGCGGCGCGCGCGGCTCGGCGAAACCGCCGACGCCGACGCCGAGGATGCGCCAGGCCCCCTCGCCGGTCCGCTCCACCGTCGCGCCAAGCGCCTGCATGGCGCGCGCGGTCGAGAGCGCGTCCTCGCCTTCGAGCATGGCCTGGATTTTAGTCTCACCGACCGTGAGCGCCCCGAGGATCAGGGAGCGCAGCGATATCGACTTATCGCCCGGTACGCGCACGCGACCAGCCAGCGGGGAGCCGCGGCGGGCGGTCAGCGGTGTTGCGGCGGCTTGGTCCATGACGGTGTGACCCAAATATGTGCCGTCCTAACATGCGCGGGGAAAGGCGTCACGAGAGGGTGAGTGCCCGGGAAACCCGGGGAAATTGCCATTGCCAACGCTATTGACAGGGCCGGCACAACTAGCCAAGTGAGACACCAAATTTCTGACCCCATCCGCAGGAAACCTCGACCGTGGCAAAACCCGAGCTCGGCACCAAGCGTTTGTGCGCCAATTGCGGCGCAAAATTCTACGATCTCAGCAAGATTCCCATCGTATGTCCAAAATGCGCCACTGTCTTCCAGGTGGCCGCGCCAGCGCGTGCGCGACCGGAGCCGGCCGCCGCAGCCGCGCCGGCGCCCAAACCGGTGAAGGAGCCGGTGGCGGTGGTGGTGAAGCCGGAAGTGGCGGACACCGAATTCGTCTCGCTCGAGGAGGCGGACGCCGAGGCTCAGGGGAAGAAGGTCAAAGCCCCAGCCGCGGAAGGGGCGGAAGCCGAGGAGGAGATCGAAATGGACGAGGAACCGATCGAGGACGCCGCGTTCATCGAGCAGCAGGAGGAAGGCGACGAGGACGTTGCCGGTATCGTCGGCGAGGGCCGCGAGGACGAAGAGGAAACTTAAACCCAATTCCACATATGATGTCGGGGCGGTTGCCGGCCGCGTGGAGAGAATTCGGGGCCATAGCTCAGTTGGGAGAGCGCGTGAATGGCATTCACGAGGTCGGGGGTTCGACTCCCCCTGGCTCCACCAGCTTTCGCCAAGGCGGAGGCGCCCTGGACATGAAAACAAGCCGCCTTGCTGGCGGCTTTCGTTTTTCGGCGGGACCTGAATAGTATCGCGCCAAATTCGGGGAGAGTTTCATGAAGGGCAAAATCGGGCTGGAAGAGCACTTCGCCATCGACGACACGGTGATGGATTCGAAAGGATTCTTCCCCGACGACATCTGGAAGGAGGTGCGCGAGCGGGTTCTCGATCTGCACGGCCGACGTCTGCGCCTGATGGACGAGTTCGGCATGGAGATGATGATCCTGTCGTTGAACGCGCCGGCCATCCAGGCGATTCCCGACGCCAAGAAGGCCAACGAGATCGCGCGCAAGGCCAACGACTATCTGGCCGAGAATGTGCGCAAGCGTCCCGACCGGTTCCAGGCGCTGGCCGCGCTGCCGATGCAGGATCCCGAGCTTGCCGCGAAAGAATTGCAGCGCTGCGTCAAGGACCTCGGCATGGTCGGCGCGCTGGTGAACGGATTCTCGCAGATCGGCGATGCGAACACGACCGCGTATCTGGACGAGAAGCAATACTGGCCGTTCTGGCAGACGGCGGAGAAGCTCGACGTGCCGTTCTACCTGCATCCACGCAATCCGCTACCGCAGGACTCGCGCATCTACAAGGGTCATGAGTGGCTGTTGGGGCCGACCTGGGCGTTCGGGCAGGAGACCGCGGTGCACGCGCTCAGGTTGATGGGCTCCGGGCTGTTCGATCAATATCCGAAGCTGCAGATCATTCTCGGCCACATGGGCGAGAATCTGCCGTTCGGCATCTGGCGCGTCGACAATACCAACGCCTGGATTCCGAACCGACACAACTATCCCGCAAAGAAAAAAATCGGGCACTATTTTCTGAACAACTTCCACATCACGGTCTCTGGCAATTTTAATTTTCCGTCGCTTCTGAACGCCATGATGGTCTTGGGGTCCGACCGCGTCATGTTCTCGACCGACTGGCCGTTCGAGAACATCGACCACGCTGCGGTCTGGTTCGATGCCGTGCCCATCAGCGAGAACGACCGCCTGAAGATCGGCCGCACCAATGCGCTGAAGCTGTTCAAGCTCAAGGGCGCCTAACAGGCGCGGTAAATCGCGGGTCTTGCTCGACCGGCATGCGAGCGATTATCCTTGCGGCAAGATCGCGGCGATTGATTTGGGTGCAACGATGGCCGGGCGCGAAGCTGCCGCAAAGCTCTCGAAATATCTGGTGGAATCGATCGAACAGGCGCGCGCGAGCGAGGTGCCGTTCTATCATCTGGAATTCGACCGGGTGTTCCCGCCGGACGTCTATGCCGCGATGCTGCGCGAGATGCCGGGAGCGGACGATTATCGCGCGCTGCCCGGCCGCAACAACGTCAATATCCTCGACGACGGCTCCTCGACGCGCGTGAAGATCGACCTGTTTCCGGAATATATCCGCAACATGCCGGAGAAGAAGCGCGAAGTGTGGGACACGGTCGGGCGCGCTCTGTGCTCACAGGAGGTCAAAGAGGCGTTCGTGCGGCGGCTTGCGCCGGGCTTGAAGCGCCGGTTCGGCGAGGGCTATGGCGAGATCGGCATGTTCCCGATCCCGATTCTGACGCGCGACGTGCCGAAATACAAAATCACCCCGCACACCGACACCAAGTGGAAGGGCATCACGGTGCAGTTCTATCTGCCGCCGGACGACAGCACCAAGCATATCGGCACGATCTTCCATGAGAAGAAGCCGGACGGCAGCATGCCGAAGGTGGTGAAGATGCCGTTCTCGCCGAATACCGGCTACGCGTTCGCGGTCGGCGACAACACCTGGCACTCGGCCGATCCGGTCGGACCGGAGGTGAAGACGCGCGACAGCATCCTGCATACCTACTTCGTCGATTCCGGCCTCTTGCGCATCGTGCGCAACCGCGGCCGGCGCGTGGGCAATTTCATCACCAACGAAGTGCGCAATCTGGTGCGGTAGGGCTCTTACACGGCCAGCCGATCAGCAATTATGCCTTCGTCATCTTTCGGTGGCTGGCCGCTCTCGCGCTTCAGACTGACGGCGATCGGCAGAAAGATAGCTTCGCTCGCAGCGGTCGCTTCCTAAAAGCGATACCGCTCGACTGCCTTGTTGTTCCACACCATGCCGTTGCCGGGACGGTCGGGAACGACGGCGTGGCCGTCGACGATCTTCAGCGGGTCCTGCAAAACCTTCTCGGCCCAGTCGACCCATTCGAGCCAATGGCACGTGGGCGTCGCCGCCAGCGCATGCGCGCTCACTTCGGGAAACAGATGCGACGACATTTCGATGCCGTGTGAGGCGGCAAGCGCGGTGGCGCGCTGGAAGCCGGTGACGCCGCCGATGCGTTCGAGATCGGGCATGGCGTAGTCGAGCGCGCCGGCCGCGATGGCGGCGGCCATGGACGTGCTCTCGGAAAAATTCTCGCCAATCTGGACTGGCGTTTTCAAGGCGCGGGCGAGTTTGGCGTTGCCGGCGTAGTCGTCGTGGCGGATCGGCTCCTCCAGCCAGTAGATGCCTTCCTGATCGAGCGCCTGGCCGCGCTCCATCGCCTGCGCCACGGAAAGCGCCTGGTTGTAGTCGACCATGATGGCGATGTCCTCGCCGATCCGTCTGCGCACCGCATGCAGCGCGGCGAGATCCTCCTTCAGCGTGGGATAGCCGAGGCGGAGTTTTACTGCGCGAAAGCCCTTGGCAAGCCGTGCGGCCTCGTCGGCGAGCGCCTTGAGCGGCATCAAGCCGAGGCCGCAGGAATTGTAGGCCGGCACGCGGTCGCGGCTGGCGCCCAGAAGCCTCGACAGCGGCATACCGGCAGCCTGGGCGAGCGCGTCCCAGCACGCCGCGTCGAAGCCGGACATCGCCATGCGGACGATGCCCTGCACGCCGATCAGGGTGAAACGCTTCGACAGCTTGCTCCAGAGATCGACGGGCGCGACGCGTTCGCCCTTGGTCACACGCAAAACTTCCGCGAGGAAGATCGTGATCGCCTTGGCGGCATCACGCACGTAGCAGAACAAATAACTGCGGCCGGTGATGCCCTCCTCGGTGAGCACATCGATCAGCAGGAAAGACGCCTTGGAAATGACGCCGCGACTGGTTCCAAGTGGAACCGTCATTGGCAGCTCTACGGCTGTGCTGCTAAGGCCGCGGACGGTCAATTTCGGGGCTGATTTCATGGCGTGCGCAATGGTTGAAGCGTCGGAACGAGAGTTTATATGTCGTTATTGGATGCCCATGGTATCCATTTTATTTCAATCTTAGCGCAATTCTTGAAAGCTTAACTTCCAGCCCCCATATTGGATGGTGATCGCCGGCGACAGTTTGCCGACGATTGGGATGCCTTACGGGTCCCGGTCAAAGTCGCTTGAATGAGGGCTTTGAGATGTCGCGAGTTCCGTCGTTATCCAGTCCGTTCCTTATCGGCTTCGATGAAATCGAGCGCGTGCTCGATCGCGTTGCCAAGGCGGCCGACGGCTATCCTCCGTACAACATCGAACGCATTCCCCGCGACGACAAGAACCCCGAGCGCATGCGCATCACGCTCGCGGTTGCGGGATTTACGCTCGATCAGCTCGACGTCACGGTTGAAGAGAAGGAACTCGTCATCCGCGGGCGTCAGCAGGAGGACAAAAGCCGGCAGTTTCTTCACCGCGGCATTGCGGCACGGCAGTTCCAACGCACGTTCGTGCTGGCCGACGGCATGGCGGTGTTGGGAGCCGATCTAAGGAATGGACTGCTGTCCGTCGACCTTGCGCGTCCTGAACAGACGCGGATGGTCCGGACGGTCAATATCACGGAACACGAGTAGCGTCGTGTGCAAATCGGTCTCGACCGAGAAAGTAGGAAAGGAGTCGAGAGCCATGAAGAACGAAGTGAAGTACCAACTGGAGAATGGACATCCGATGATGTCAACACAGGCCTTCGCCGTGCTCGGCGGCGGCAAGATCGCGTACGTCAAGCCGATCCGTTCGGAGGACGTGCACAGTCTCTACCCCGAGGCGCCGGAGATGCAGCCCGGAATTCGTCTGTTCGCGCTGCATGCCGCGGACGGCACGCCGATCCTGGTCACCGATAGCCGCGAGGCTGCGGTCGCCAATGCGCTCACGCATTCGCTCGAAACGGTGAGCGTGCACTGAGCCTTTGCGCGAAACGTCCGCGCAGCATGCCTCGACGAGCGCGACGCGCTCTCGCCTGAAGGATTTTCCTGAAATCAAGGATGCGCAAGCCGGCATACGCCGGCCTGCGGGGTTGGTTCAAGCCGCGCTAGCCGGCGTAAGGGCGAGCACGGCGTAGAGCGCTTCGGCGTCGCGCGACTCGCGGAGCTTCTGGGCTATGTCCGGATCGCGCAAAATCCGCGCGACGCGCGCGAGCGCCTTCAAGTGATCGGCGCCGGCGCCTTCCGGCGCGAGCAGAAGAAAGATCAGATCGACCGGCTGGTTGTCGAGCGCTTCGAAATCGATCGGCCGCTCGAGACGCGCGAACAGGCCAAACAGCTTGTTGAGCTTGGCGAGCTTGCCATGCGGAATGGCGACGCCGTTGCCGACGCCGGTCGAGCCGAGCTTTTCGCGCTGAAGCAGGATCTCGAGAATCTCGCGTTCGCTCAGCCCGGTGAGCGCGGCTGCCTTGGCGGCGAGCTCCTGGATCGCCTGCTTCTTGCCGTTGACCTTCAACGCGGGAATGACCGCGTTCGGCACGACGAGATCGGTAAGCGGCATGGGACCGTCCAGGGGTCGGAAAATCAACTCAACATGGTCGGAAGGCCGCGGAACATAGGGGCGCTCCGCCCAACCGTCAATGGTGTTCGGTGGAAACCGCCGGCGGATCGATCCAGCCAACGTGACCGTCGGCGCGCCGGTAAACTAGATTAATGCGGCCATGCCCGGCATGGCGAAAGATCACGACCGGGGCGCCGGTCAGATCGAGTTCCATCACGGCCTCGCTCACCGACAGCCTCCTGAGGGCGGTCGTGGCCTCGGCGATGATGACAGGATTGAAATCGGTGATCTCCTCGTCGCTCTCGTGCCCGGGCGCTGCGATGACGTAGCTTGGCGCCGAGATGGCGGAGTCAGCAGCTTTGTGGTTGCTGTTGCGCATGTGCGCCTTGAGCCGTCCGTGGTAGCGGCGCAGACGCTTCTCCATGCGAATCGCGGCCTGATCGGCGCTGTCATAAGGATCGGCGGCCTGACCGTCGGCATGCAGCGTGATCCCCGAATCAAGATGCAACGCGCATTCGGTGCGGAAGCCAAAACCATCCTTGCCGATGGTGGCGTGACCGGAATATCCGCCGTCGAAAAATTTTCCCATGGCCTCGGCAACCCGTGCGCTGATCCGTTCCCGCAATGCTTCGCCGACCTGAATGTTCTTTCCCGACACGCGAAACGACATGACGTCCTCCGGAAATGCTGAAATTGCATCACACCCGGCTTTATTTTCAGTTATGAACCGCGTCTTGGAGCGTCAAGACGCGGCCGCGCCTTCGTTCTGCTTGTCCCGGCGTCGCTGGACCGACGATGGAATGCGCATGGCCTCGCGATATTTGGCGACGGTGCGGCGCGCGATGTCGATGCCGGCCGAACGCAGTTTTTCCACGATCGTGTCGTCGGACAAAACATGGCGCGGGTTTTCGGTGTCGATCAATTGCTTGATGTGATGGCGTACGGCTTCGGCCGAATGGGCCTCGCCACCGTCGGCGGCGGCGATCGCGGAGGTGAAGAAATATTTCAGCTCGAATATGCCGCGGCTGGTCGCCATGTATTTGTTGGCGGTGACGCGCGAAACGGTCGACTCATGCATGCTGATGGCGTCGGCGATGGTCTTGAGATTAAGCGGGCGCAAATGGCGCACGCCATAGGCGAAGAAGGCATCCTGCTGGCGCACGATTTCGGTTGCCACTTTGAGAATCGTCTTGGCGCGCTGATCGAGCGCGCGAATCAGCCAGGTGGCTGACTGCAGCGACTCGGCGAGATAGGATTTTTCCTTATCGTTGACGGCGGATTTCGACACGTTCGCGTAGTAGGCCTGGTTCACCAGCACTTTCGGCAGCGTGTCGGAATTGAGCTCGACGGTGTAGCTGCCGTTGGGGCCCGAGCGCACGAACACGTCGGGCACGATCGGCTGCACCATGGTCGAGCCGAAGGCGAGGCCGGGCTTGGGGTTCAGATTGCGAATTTCGGCGATCATATCGGTCAGGTCTTCTTCGCCGACGCCGCAGATTTTGCGCAGCGCGCCAAGTTCGCGCTTGGCCAAGAGATCAAGATGCTCGACGAGAGCCGCCATGGCAGGATCGAAGCGATCCTGCTCTTTGAGCTGGATGGCGAGACATTCGGTGAGGGTGCGGGCGCAGACGCCCGGCGGGTCGAAGGTCTGCAGGATCGCGAGCACCGATTCGACTTCGGCTTGCGTGGCGCCAAGTTTTTCGCCGACGGTCGCCAGATCGCCGACGATGTAGCCCGCTTCATCGACGAGATCGATCAGGTACTGGCCGATCATCCGCCGGGCCGGATCGGAAATCGCCAGCACAAGCTGCTCGGCGAGATGATCGGCAAGCGTGACCTCGGCCGAGACGAAGGCTTCGAGATTGTAGTCGCTGTCCTCGTGACCACCCGAGCCGACGCCGGACCATTGCGAATAGGACGCGGGCATTTCCGCGTTCGCCCGCGGGGCCGCCTGGTTCGCGTCATCGGGGAATTCGTTCTCGAGCTCGGTGCCGAGCTTGCCCTCCATGGCGGTGCGGCTGACTTCGAGGTCCTGGCCGATCCAGTCACCCGGCGCGGCCTCATCCGGCGCGGCATTCGACTGTTCGGGTTGCGGCTCGGCCTGGCCCGGCTCGCCTTCGCCGGCCCGTTCGAGCAGGGGGTTGCGTTCAAGCTCCCCTTCGACATAGGCGGCCAAGTCCAGGTTCGAGAGCTGCAGCAGCTTGATGGCTTGCATCAGCTGCGGCGTCATCACGAGCGCCTGGCTCTGCCGCATTTCCAGTCTTGGGGTCAGTGCCATGGGTATACGTGAGTTGGTCCGGTTCTTGCTTATCGGTTTCCGGACCCGGTGTACACCATATCGCTATGTCAGTCGTTAACGGGGTGGCAGAGGCCGCGGAGGGCTACTTTTTGGGCAATTCCCTGGACCTTTTCTTGGCTACGTTCTTCGGCCTGCTCCTGGCCCTGTTCGTCGGCTTCCTGCTGGCATTGCCGAGCTAGAGCCTGAATTCCTCACCCAAATACAGCCGGCGGACATCGGGGTTATTCACGATATCCTCGGTGCGGCCCTCCATCAGGACCTCGCCCGAATAGATGATGTAGGCGCGGTCGGTGAGGCCGAGCGTTTCACGCACGTTGTGATCGGTGATCAGCACGCCGATGCCGCGATTGGTCAGGTGCCGCACCAGGGCCTGAAGGTCGCCGACCGCGATCGGATCGATGCCGGCGAACGGTTCGTCAAGCAGCATGTAGCTCGGCCGGGTGGCGAGCGCGCGCGCGATCTCGACACGACGGCGCTCGCCGCCGGAGAGCGCGATAGAGGGTGTCTTGCGCAAACGCGCGATGTTGAATTCCTCGAGCAGTGCGTTGAGGTCGTGATCGCGGCGGCGGCGGTTCGGCTCCACCACTTCGAGGACCGAGCGGATGTTGTCCTCAACGTTCAGCCCGCGAAAGATCGAGGCCTCCTGCGGAAGATAGCCGATGCCGAGCCGCGCGCGCTGATACATGGGCAGTTCGGTCACGTCGTGGCCGTCGAGCTCGATGCGGCCGGAGTCGGCTTTGATCAGGCCGGTGATCATATAGAAGATGGTGGTCTTGCCGGCGCCGTTCGGGCCGAGCAGGCCGACCGCTTCGCCGCGGCGAAGATAAAGGCTTGCGCCTTTCACCACCTTGCTGCCGCCGAAGCTCTTCTCGACCGCATGAGCCGCAAGATAATTCTGCTGCGGGCTGCGCTGCTGTGCGGAACGCTGGGCAGGAGCGCTGCGCGGCAAAGGCTGGGCGTGCGCGGCGCCTTCGCGGGTGACGATTACCGGGCCGCTCATGAGGGTCCCCCTGCCCGACTCGGATCCGGGGAAACGGCCGTTGCCCGCCTGCCGGCCGCGCGGAGCGGGCCGGCGCTTGGGGCGGAAATACGCAAAGAAGTCGAACACGTCAGCCTCGCGGCTCGGAGTTGGCGTCGTGCGTTGATAACCGCGGGCTGTTTTGCTTTCAACCGCGCGACGAGCCCCGCTCGATCAATTCGGTTGCGCCGGACGCAGCGGATCGAGGCGCGGCATCTCGCGCGCGGGTGCGCCTGGCTTGGTATTATTCTGCTGCGGAATGAGCATTTCCACCGCGCCCCGCGATTTTCCGGATTCGACGCGCGAGACGCCGGTATTGAGGTCGACGACCAAACGCTCGCCGCGCATCACCTGCTGGCCCTGGCTCACCACGACATTGCCCACCAGCATGATGGTTTTGGCACGCAGATCATAGATGCCGGTATCGCCGGACGCGACCTGGTCCTTTTGCGTCACGGTGACACCGCCGAGCGCCTCGAGCCGGCTGATTTGCGACCGCCCGCCCGGGCCCGGCGCGGCGGCCGGGGCGCTGCCGGAGGTTCCTTGCGGATCATAGGTCACGATCAACGAGCGACAGCGAATTTGCGTGTCGCCCTGCACGACGTGCACGCTGCCACTGAAGACCGCGGTATGCTGCTTGTCGCGGATCTCGAACGACTGCGCCTTGATCTGGACAGGCCTGTCATTGTTTTGCGTGAAGCCCTGCAGCGCATTTGAAACAGTCGATTGCGCCGCCGCGCCGAATGCCGCGAATACGACCGCGAGAACGGCCAAGAAGAGTCGGATGCACATGTGCGGCGTAGAAATCATTGCGGCACCTTCGGGGGGTCGCGGGTTTCGTCGCTCTCCGGCATGAGATTCATCACCACCCCGCCATCGAAGCGGATGATCTCACCGGACCTGGTCACTTCAAGCCGATTGGCCTGCAACGTGCCTTGCTGCATCTTAACCTCGACCGGCTGGTCGGAGACGATATTGCCGCTTTTCATGTCGATCACGGCCTGATTGAGACGCACCTCATAGCCGCTGGTGGACGTCAACACGATATTGCGATTGAGCGTGAGTTGGTTGGCGTTGCGATCAAAAATGCCGACTGCCGCCTTCATGTCGATCTTGCTTTGATCCAGCATCTCCAACGTGGCATGCGGCTCGCGAAAGTTGACAATCGCACTCGTGATGTTTTCGGCGGCGGTCGCGCTGAGCTCATAGCGACGCTTGTCGTGGGTGTATCCGGAAAGCTTCGGCTCAGTCATGGTCATCAAGCTGCCGGCGGTCATCAAACCACTGATGCTGGCCGGCAGGTCGGAGAGCATCCGCAGCGGGTTGTACCAGACCACGAAAAAGGTCGCGGCGGTGCTGACGACGAGGGCAACCGGCAGCGCGACGCGCAAAAACCGTACGCGCTGCGAGTGGCGCGTGGCGCGGCGAAACATACGTTCGCGCGCAGACAAATCCGCGATGGCTGCGCCGCGGGGTCCGTTCTCGTTGCTCGAATAGGCCGTGGTCAGGCGGTTCACCTTACAGGTCGCGGCATCGCTTGAGCTGCGGCGCTCATCTTACAATTAAACGGTTAAACAATGTCCTGCGAATATGGCCCGTTCGCGGCGGAAAAGTTTACGAATGGGCGAAAATATCCTCGTTCGCCCAACCGCCTAGGTCGAGCCGGACACGGTCGGGCAGGAATGTGAAACAGGCCGCGGCCAGTTCGGTACGGTGCTCGCGGGCCAGCATGGCGTCGAGCTTCTCCTTCAGCGCATGCAGGTGCAGCACGTCGGAAGCCGCATAGGCAAGCTGCGGCTCGGTGAGCGTCTCGGCCCCCCAATCGGAAAGCTGGAGCTGCTTGGAGAGATCGACGCCGAGAAGCTCGCGCGCCAAATCCTTCAGGCCGTGCTTGTCGGTGTAGGTGCGCACGAGGCGCGATGCGATCTTGGTGCAATAGACCGGCGTCGCCATCACGCCCAAGGTCTGAAAGAGAATTCCGAGATCGAAGCGGGCGAAGTGAAAAATCTTCAAGAGCGCCGGATCGGATAAAAGCCGCTTGAGGTTCGGCGCATTGATTTGCCCGGCGGGGATTTGCACCACGTCGGCGGAGCCGTCGCCGGGAGACAGCTGCACCAGACAAAGCCGGTCGCGGCGCGGATCGAGCCCCATGGTCTCGGTGTCGACCGCAACCGCGCCGCGGTATCGATTGAGATCGGGCAGATCACCGCGGTGCAGGCGGATGGTCATTGCGGTTCCCCGCTGGAAGAATTCTGCCGGCGAAAAGAGAGAGGCAACATCGTCAATGGCGTTTCGTTTCACACTTTGTGACGCACGCGGCTTTGAATTCCAAGGACTATTTTTGACGTTGTCCCACGCATTTTTGGCGCGACCGCCGCTTCGTTAAGGATGGTTTCGTTAACTTCGCAAAATCCGAGGTTTCACTGTTGGCGGGCGCCGCAAACTGTTATCGTCCGGGCTCATGCCCGCATCAGAGAATCTGTCCGCGCCCACGATACAGTGAACCTGCATGAGCGTCGTCGAGCAATTTATCCATTGGATTGCGGATAGCTATTCGCTTGAGGGTTTTCTCAAGACATGGGGATCGGTGCTGGCGCTTTGCATGCTGCTTCACGTCGCCGAGCGCGTGCGGCCGGCGGAGCGTAATCAACCCTATCGCGCGATGATGACCAACGGAACCATCACGCTGGTCTACGCGGTCCTCATTCCGGTCGCGCTGCTGGGGGCGAATACGCTCGCGGCCTACTTCCTCGCCGCGCTGATCGGGCATTTGACCGGCCCGCTCGATGTGATCGATCTGAACGATCTCACGAGCGGCCATTCCGTCATGGTGAAATATGCATTGCTGGCGCCGCTCGCGCTGCTGCCGCTCTTGGTCTACGATTTCTTCTATTATTGGTTCCACCGACTGCAGCATATGAGCGCATGGCTCTGGGAGCAGCACAAGCTGCACCACAGCGATCACGCCTTGAACGTCACCACGTCCTTCCGCATCAATTGGCTGGAAGAATTTTTCAAAACCTTTTTGGTGACGATCCCGATGGGGTTGGTGCTCGGCTTGCAGCCGTTTCAAATCGGCATCGTGGCGTCCGCGACCGGGACGATCGCCCACTTCTGGGGCCTGTACCTGCATTCCAACATCCGCTTGAGCTACGGCCCCTTGAACCCGGTTGTGACCGGACCGCAGTACCACCGCATCCACCACTCCATCGAGCCGCGGCATCAGGATCGAAATTTCTCGACGCATTTTCCGATCTGGGATGTGCTGTTCGGCACCTATTACCGTCCGGTGCACGACGAGTATCCGCAGACCGGCGTGGCGGGTGAGCCTTCGAACCCCGGCATGCTCGCAGTCTTGTTCGGACCCCTGATCACGTGGGGATCGCGCACCGTCCGCTTCACTCGCTCAACGCGGGCGGACGCGGCCGGCAAAATAGCGGCGCCGGTTCAGGCAGACTTCAAGGGAAATTAACGCCGCTCGGATTGTGGTGCCCAGGAGAGGACTCGAACCTCCACGGCTTTCACCGCTAGTACCTGAAACTAGTGCGTCTACCAATTCCGCCACCTGGGCACAGGCGAGGGCCCAAGAGAAATAAGGGCCGGCGTTTCGCCTTGTCAACGACGGGGGGCGGAAGAGCGCCCTTGTCCACGAGCCGGCAGGCCCTCTATACAGCCGGCCAGCCGTCCGGTATTCGGCAAATCGCCAGCTATTCGGTCCAGATGCAGCCATGACGATCAAAACCGCCAACGACATGCTGATCACCGTGTTCGGCGGGTCGGGCTTCCTCGGCCGCCATGTGGTGCGCGCGCTCGCCAAGCGCGGCTATCGGATCCGCGTGGCGGTGCGGCGGCCCGATCTCGCCGGCCATTTGCAGCCGCTCGGGCGCGTCGGTCAAATCCACGCCGTGCAGGCCAACATCAGGTATCGGCCGTCGATCGATGCGGCCGCGCGCGACGCCGACGCGGTCATCAACCTCGTGGGCGTGCTTTTCGAGCGCGGGCGGCAACGCTTCGACGCGTTGATGACAGACGGCGCCGAGGCGGTCGCGCTGGCCGCGGCGGCCTATGGGGCGCACGTGATCCACGTCTCGGCGCTCGGCGCCGATGCAAATTCGACGTCGCACTATGCGCGCGCCAAAGCCGGAGGCGAGCAGGCGGTGCTGGCGGCGGTACCGGAGGCCGTGGTGTTGCGGCCGTCGATCATGTTCGGGCCGGAAGACGATTTCTTCAACCGCTTTGCCGCCATGGCGCGGCTGCTGCCGGCGCTGCCGCTGGTCAGCGGCGGGCATACGCGATTTCAGCCGGTGTTCGTCGGCGATGTCGCGACCGTGATCGCGGAGGCGGTCGAGGGGAAGGCGAAGGCAGGCACAACCTATGAACTGGGCGGGCCCGAGGTGCGCACATTCAAGCAGCTGATGGAATTCGTGCTCGCAACCATCGAGCGGCGGCGACTGCTCATCCCGCTGCCGTTCGGGATGGCGAAGCTTCAGGCGCAATTCCTGCAGTTCCTGCCGAAGCCGCCGCTCACGCCCGATCAGGTCGAGTTGTTGAGGGTCGACAACATCGTCTCGCCGGAAGCCGAGCGCGAGGGCCGCACGATTTCGGCGTTTGCCGTGACGCCGACCGCAATGGAAACGATCGTGCCGACCTATCTGTGGCGATTCCGCAAATACGGGCAGTTCCGCGGGCGCGTGGCTTAAAGCTTTCGTGCGAGATCTTTTCCGAAAACCGGTTCCCACTTTTCGGGATCATGCCCTAGCGGATAAAGGCCAGCGCGATCAGCCCGAGCGCCCCGACCACGATGCGGTACCAGGCGAACGCCGCGAAGCTATGGTGCTGCACGTAGCCGAGGAACGTCTTCACCACGATCCAGCCGCAGACGAAGGACGCCGCAAATCCGACCGCGACCAGCAGTAGGCTCGACGAGCTGATTTCGGCGCGGCTCTTGTAGAACTCGTAAGCGAAGGCGCCGACCATGGTCGGCATCGCGAGCCAGAACGAAAATTCCGCCGCCGAGCGGCGGTCGGCGCCGAACAGCATGGCGGCGACGATGGTCGCACCCGAACGCGATACACCGGGAATCATGGCGAAGCATTGAAAGATGCCGATGCCGAAATACATCGGCAGCGAGAATTTGGTCACCTCATCGTAGCGCGGCTTCAGGTTCAGGCGGTCGATCCAGATCAGAACGAACCCGCCAACCACGAACATGGTGCAGACTATCCAGACATTGAACAGCACGCTCTTGATGAAGCCGTGGGCCGCCGCGCCGATCACGGCGGCCGGAAGAAACGCCAGCAACACGCCGATGACGAAGCGCTGATCCTCCCAATTCTTGAACATGCCGAGCAGCAGCTGCCACAAGCGGTGAAAATAGATCGACAGCAGCGCGAGAATGGCGCCGAGCTGGATCAGAATGGCGAAGGATTTGCCGAAAGTTTCGTCACCGAAACCGAAAAAATGCTCGACCAGCAACAAGTGTCCGGTGGAAGAAATAGGTAGGAACTCGGTCAGGCCTTCGACGATACCGAGGATCAGCGCCCTTATGAGATCGAGCATCGTCAGGCTCCTAAACAAAGAATCGCCGCCGTTGTGGCGTAATCGGCCGGCGTCGGCAACGAAAAAACGCCAGAGCGCGCAACAATTTGCTTTGGATTGCGAGGCGTCGCGGCGGCTTGATGCTTGCCCCGCAATATTTAAAGGTTTCTAAAAGGTTTCAGTAGTCTCATTCCCGACCTCACTGGCTGCCAACACTGTCGCGGCGCATTCCATGCTGACGCTGTTCCATTATCCGTTCTGTCCGCACTCGCGTTTCATCCGGCTCGCACTCGGGGAACTCGGGGTCGAGGTGCAATTGGTCGAGGAGCGGACCTGGGAACGCCGCAATGACTTCCTGATCCTTAATCCCGCCGGCACGACACCGGTGCTGGTGGCGGACGGTTTTCCGGCGGTGCCGGGCGCGGCGATCATCGCGGAATTTCTCGACGAGGCGAACGGGGCCGAGCTCGGTGACAAACGGCTGTTGCCGGCGGACATTGCCGAGCGCATCGAGGTGCGGCGGGTTGCGAGCTGGTTCAACGACAAGTTCTTCGCCGAGGTCAGCGGGCCGCTGGTGACCGAACGCATCTACAAACGTCACATGCGGATCGACCAGGGAGGCGGATCGCCCGATACCGACGCGATCCGTGCGGCACGGGCCAATATCCGCTACCATATCGCCTACATCGGCTGGCTGGCGCGCCGGCGCAATTGGCTGACCGGCGATGTGCTTTCCTATGCCGATCTTGCCGCGGCGGCGCATTTATCGGCCGTGGATTATTTCGGTGACGTGCCATGGGAAGAGGACCCGAGCGCAAAGAGCTGGTACGCGCGAATCAAATCGCGTCCGGCATTCCGGCCGATCCTGGCGGAAACGCTGCCGGGCCTGCCGGCGTCGAAAACCTACGCGGACCTGGATTTCTAAGCGATTTCCTGCAGCTGAAAAACGCACTCAAGCAGGCCGCGCGCGAGCACGGCTTCGACGCGATCGGGGTCACGCGCCCCGACGCGGCGCCGGAAGCAAGAGAGCGGCTCGAGCGATTCCTCGCCGACGGGGCGCACGGCGACATGATGTGGCTCGCAGCCAATGCCGCGCGGCGCGGCGACCCGCTCATCCTGTGGCCCGAGGTGCGTTCGATCGTGATGCTCGGAATGAACTACGGGCCGGACAGCGATCCGCTGGCGATTCTGAAGGCGCGGACGCTTGGCGCGATCTCGGTCTATGCCCGGAGCCACAGCGATTATCATGACGTGATCAGGCAGCGGCTCAAAGTGGTGGCGCGCTGGCTGGTCGCGCAAGCGGGCGGCGACGTCAAAGTGTTCGTCGACACCGCCGCGGTGATGGAAAAGCCGTTGGCCGCGGCGGCCGGGCTCGGCTGGCAGGGCAAGCATACGAATTTGGTGTCACGCGAATATGGTTCGTGGCTGTTTCTCGGCGCGATATTCACGACGCTCGCGCTGCCGTCCGATGAAGCGGAAGCGGACTACTGCGGCACGTGCCGCGCGTGCCTCGACATCTGCCCGACCGCCGCGTTCCCTGAGCCCTATCGGCTCGATGCGCGGCGCTGCATCTCGTATCTCACCATCGAGCACAAGGGGCCGATTCCGCGCGCGCTGAGACCGCTCATGGGCAATCGCATCTATGGCTGCGATGATTGTCTGGCGGTGTGTCCGTGGAACAAATTCGCGCAAGCCGGGCATGAGGCGAAGCTCGCTGCGCGCGACGAACTGCGGGCGCCGGCGCTCAAGGATCTGGCCCGGCTCGATGACGCGCAATTTCGCGCGCTGTTCGCCAAGACCGCGATCAAACGCACCGGCCGCGACCGGTTCGTGCGCAACGTGCTGATCGCGATCGGCAACTCGGGCGATACAACACTGGTGCTGGAAGTCGAGCGTTTGCTCGACGATGATTCTCCGCTCGTGCGTGGCGCCGCCGTGTGGGCGCTGTCGCGGCTGGTGCCGCGGGAGACGCTCGCAGCGATGCGTCGTGCCGATCGCGATGCTTCCGTCCAGGACGAATGGGACGCGGCGCTTACATCAAATCCTTAGGGCGGCAATCACATATCGTCACGTCCGCTTTGCCGCCGATAGCGAACATGGAAGCGGACATCGCTAATGAGTGCTAAGTGCCAATACCTGACCTGAGCAGTTGCAGTAAAAAATATTCAAAGCGGCGGCCGCAGATTCCCTTTGGTGACCGGCCAGTTACATTAGTTTGGAGTTCCTTCGACGATGAACGAAAGCGATTGAGTTGACTTTAACCGAGCTGCAGTAACTTCTTTTTGGGCCGCCGAATTTTCATACGCCTGCGCTTTTTCGATGCTGTCGAAGCGGATTACGATCAAGCGCTCCGGCGGATTTCGTCAGAAGAGCTTGCGATACTGGATGAAGCCGGGGCGGTCCGCCAGCGTGTCGTAAAGGCTGCGCGCAACGGCGTTGGTCTCGTGCGTGAGCCAATGGACGCGGCTCGCGCCGGCCGCGCGCGCGGCCTCGTATACCGCCTCGATCAGCGCGCGGCCCAGCCCGAGCTTGCGCGCGCCCTCGGCCACGAACAGATCCTGCAGATAGCAATAGTCGCCGATCGTCCAGCAGGAGCGGTGATAGATGTAGTGCACGATGCCGAGAAGCTTGCCGTCGACGTAGCCGCCGAGCAGCCACATCGGCTCGTTCGGATCGTGCAGCCGCACCCAGGTCGCATCGTAGGTCTCCTGCGGCGCCGTGATCCGGTAGAAATCGAGATAGCCCTTCCACAGCGGCTCCCAGGCCGCGCGCTCGTCCAAGCGCAGCGGGCGGATCGCAATCTGCGCGGTCATGGCAAGAACTCCTTAAGCACCTCGCCCAAGATCGCGATCATACGATCGATCTCCTGTCGCGTCACTGTGAGCGCGGGCATGAAGCGCAGCGTATCTGTGCGAGGCGCGTTGATCAAAAGCCCGCGCTGCAGCGCCAATCCGACCACCTGCGGTCCGATCTCGCTCTGGAGATTCAGCGCCAGAAGCAAGCCGCGGCCACGCACTTCGGCGCACTGGTATTGCTGCGACAGCTCCGTCAGCCGCTTGGCGAGATGCGCACCAGCCTCGACGACGCCAAAGAGAAAGCCCGGCTTGGCAA